>ERZ1023282.15-NODE-15-length-153472-cov-8.551705_pt1 | contig 153472 bp, 156 predicted proteins | sample MGYA00521262_ERZ1023282 | MGnify/ENA primary metagenome ERZ1023282 (study PRJEB32759, sample SAMN07749867) | skin metagenome | biome: transportation; feature: city; material: polyester macromolecule | host: Homo sapiens | place: Hong Kong:KT line | collected... | reverse complement strand
GTGGAAACCAGGCCGACCCGAACAAGGGTGGAAACCAGGCCGACCCGAACAAGGGTGGAAACCAGGCCGACCCGAACAAGGGTGGAAACCAGGCCGACCCGAACAAGGGCGGTAACCAGGCCGACCCGAACAAGGGTGGAAACCAGGCTAACCCCAACCAGGGCGGCAACCAGGCCGACCCCAACCAGGGCGGCAATAACGTAGTTGGTGAAGTAGATGTTCACACCTACGATGATGGTGCCAAGGTGTACATTCCTGAGCAGTGGCAGGTTGGTCAGCCGCTGAAGATCCGTGGTGAGGGTTTTAAGACTCAGGATGGTACTAGCGGTTCGGTGATCGCTGTTAAGCTCAATGGTGGTGCTCTGGCTCCTAAGGTGGACGCTACCTTTGAGGGTAAGAAGGGTAACAGCACCGGTGTGTGGCTGTACATCCAGGCAGATGCTAACGGTAACTTCACCGCTGAGATTCCTTTCCCGAGTGCAGATCAGGTGAAGGAGGGTGTTGCTGTACCGAACGTTGGTGATGAGGTCAGCGTTAACCTGCTGAGTGGCTCCATGAAGAAGGGGGATACCCCTCGTGGTGGTGAAGCTAACGATGTGACTATTGTTGCTGGTGGCGGTAATAATGCTGGTGGTAACAACGCTGGTGGCGGCAACAATGCCAAGGCTGGTGCGAACCAGGGCGGCGGCAATAACGCAGGTGGCGGTAACAACGCTAACGCTGGTGGCAATGTAAACGCTGGCGATAACGCTAAGGCTGGCGGTAACAACGCTGGTGGCGGCGACAATGCTAAGGCTGGCGGTAACAACGCAGGCGGCGGCGACAATGCTAAGGCTGGCGGCAATAACGCAGGCGGTAACAACGCTAACGCTGGTGGCAATGTAAACGCCGGCGACAATGCTAACGCCGGTGGTAACGCAAATGCAGGCGGAAACGCTAACGCAGGCGGAAACGCTAACGCTGGTGGTAACGCCAATGCTGCTGATAATGCAAACGCAGGCGGTAATGCCAACGCTGGTGGCAACGCCAATGCTGGTGCAAACCAGGGCGGCAACGCAAATGCTGGTGGCGGCAATAACGCTGGCGCTAACGACCCGGCTCAGGTTGCTGTCGAGGAAACCGTCCACACCTACGATGATGGCGCCAAGGTGTACATCCCCAAGAATTGGCAGGTTGGTCAGCCGCTGAAGATCCGTGGTGAGGGTTTCAAGACTCAGGATGGCACCAGCGGTTCGGTGATTGCTGTTAAGCTCAATGGTGGTTCTTTGACTCCTAAGCAGGACGCTACCTTTGAGGGTAAGAAGGGCAACAGCGCTGGCGTGTGGCTGTACATTCAGGCAGATGCTAACGGTAACTTCACCGCTGAGCTGCCTTTCCCGAGCGCAGATCTCGTGAAGGGGGATAACGCACCCAAGGCTGGTGAGAAGGTTGCTATTAACCTGCTGAGTGGATCCATGAAGAAGGGCGACAATGCTCGTGGCGGCGAAGCAGCAGAGGTGACTATCACTGAAGGCGGCGCTAACGCTGGTGGCAACGCTAACGCGGGCGATAACGCCAATGCCAATGCAAACGCAGGCGGTAACGCTAATGCAAACGCTGGAGGCAATGCAAACGCTAACGCGGGCGCAGACGCCAACGCTAACGGCGCAGCCAAGGGCGACGCTAATGGTATTGCAGCTGCCAAGGATAACGACCACGACTCCGCTGTAACCGGCGATTCCACGACCACCAGTGGCGGGTCTACTGGTACTACGAGCGGCGAGGCACGGGGCTCCGGCTCTGCAACCACTGCCGCTACCAAGTCCTCCTCACGGACGCTTGCTAACACTGGTGCCTCAGGGATGTGGGTAGCCCTGGGTGCTGGCACGGCTGCGCTCGTTGCAGGTTCGGTCATGGTGGCACGTCGCCGCACTTCAGCCTAAACGGATAAAGTCGGTTACACCGCTTTAGGCTAGTAAAACAGCGCATAGCGCGTCTATGATAGGGGCGGGTACTTCCTCAAGAGTAGGGAGTACCCGCCCCATCACATTAAATATCCGCCTCCTATATTTTTGTGAGAAGAATCTTTCATTATGGCTCAGACTGTTACCGCTAACCTCCTTAAAGCGCAGGGTATTCCTGGGCAGTACCAGCTAGCGCACAACCCCACAACACGGCAGCTGTTCGTGACCGGAACCTTTAACTATGCCCGCGCCCACGGAAGCACCACCTCAACCATTGCGCGCATTGACCCCGATACTTTGCGTATCGAAGCACTCGCGCAGCTGCCCGTGACCTCCGATAACCGAGACCTGGTGAAAGGGCAATACCAGCTGCAGGGTGCTTTTGGGCTAGCACTCGATAACGAACGCGGAACTTTGTGGGTTGGCAGCGCAAGCACCGGGTCCGTCACAGTGTATAACCAGGATGACCTGTCCCTGGTATGGGATAGTTTGGCGGTGGGGGAGCAGATATGGCAGCTGCGCGAATTATTTATTGATACGCCCGGAAACCGCGCCTATATCACCACTTCAGGAGGGTACTGCACTGTAGACCTCGACACTTTTGAGGTGAACTACCACTACCTCACTACGCAGAGCGGCGGCTCCGAAGCGATGCTTCTGGGGCCTATTGCCTTAGATGAAAAACGTGAACTGTACATTCCCGACATTATGAATAACCAGATTTTAGTGGTAGATCTCAATACCGCGGAACATGTACGAACTTATGATGTGCCTGCTGCCGATTACAAGACCCTACCTGCTGTGGTGCACGGTGTTGAAGTCAGCGGCGCGCGCGGTGAGCTCTATGTCTCCACTCAGGGTGTGCAGGGCCGTAACTCCGGTGTTCATATTCTCAGCCTTGAAGGAGAACCCTTAGATTTTATCCCCTACGGCAAAATGCCAACCGATATCCTCTATGACGCCGCCAAAGCTCTACTGTATGTGACTGATTTCGGTGCGCCCCGTTCGCCTGAGCCTATTGGTGGAACTGTTGGCATTATTGACGTTACCAGCCGAAAAGTGTTGGGGGAGATCCGTGTGAGTGAGTCGAAAACCAATCACCAGGTGTTGCTTCCTGATGGGGCGGTGCTTGTCTCCGATAAGGCGGGCGAGCACAAGCAGGTGCGGGTGCCGTTCCATATTGATCCGTTCACGGGCAAATTTACTGCGGCGGATACTGAAGAGCGCACCGGTGAAAAGCCACGCACTATTGACGCGGATTCTATAACGCGTGTGCAGGTGCAGGTGCACGGTGAGCCGGATGCCACGGTTTTTCCTGTATTCTCCCCATCGCTGCGGGTTCTTGTTGAAGACGATGGTGCTGATGTTGAGATACTTGCAGAGCTGCCTGAAGGGTACCCGATCCAGATAACGGGTTCGGGATGGTTCAAAGAGCATCCCGGATACGGCCCACGCGTTGGGTCCGAGGTGATTATCGAAGGGGATGGGGTAGAGCTGGCGCGTGTTCAGGTTCAGGCGGCGCATTTTGGGGCGTTGTTGACCGCCTCCGTAGAATTCCCCGCCGAGTGGAAGGCCGGGCAGGAGCATGTTATTACTGTCCGCTCTGGGGAAGCAGAGGGCGATATTGCGCGCTCCTTGGGAATCCCGGTGCGTATTGTAGAGGCAGAACGCCACATGCCTGCACCAGCGGTAGCCACCGTGGATACATCTGTGCAGCACACTGATTTTGCAGGATACCCCAAATTTCCCTAGCCCCGTGAGATGAGTATTTGGAAGGAGTAACCGGGGCGGATAGGCGTGTCTCAAATGTGGCACGCATCCTACCTGCGGCATTTTCTTTGTTTTACCGCTAAATCTCCGGTATATTTTTAAGAATGCGTGCGCGCATACAGATTCGCGCGCGCAACCACGGGTTTCTCGTGCCAAAGCATAATGCCGCTACGCGGGTGGATTACGCCCGCTTCACGCGGGTCCAGATGCTGTTGGCATGGGCTACCCCAGGCGTTTCCGCTAACCCTCACTGCATAGTGTTGGGCCCGGGGCGTCACCCAATCCCGTAAAAATGTTCCGCAAGGCTGGCTCGCGCTTACTGCGTGTCGGAACCGGCGAGACGACAGGAGAAATATGATTCAGCAGGAGTCGCGACTGAAGGTCGCCGACAACACCGGTGCGAAGGAAATCCTGACCATCCGTGTGCTCGGTGGTTCTTCGCGTCGCTACGCAGGCATTGGCGACGTTATTGTCGCAACCGTCAAGGATGCTATCCCCGGCGGTACCGTAAAGAAGGGCGACGTGGTGAAAGCCGTAGTCGTCCGCACCAAGAAGGAAACCCGTCGAGCAGACGGCTCCTACATTAAGTTCGACGAGAACTCCGCAGTGATCCTGAAGAACACCGATGGTGATCCTCGCGGTACCCGTATCTTCGGCCCTGTGGGCCGTGAACTTCGCGATAAGAAGTTCATGAAGATCGTTTCGCTTGCTCCGGAGGTGCTCTAACTCATGGCTAAGATCAAGTCCGGCGACCTGGTTCAGGTTATTTCCGGTGCAGACAAGGGCAAGCAGGGTAAGGTTCTGAAGGTTATCCCTAAGGAAAACCGCGTGATTGTTGAGGGCGTTAAGGTCGTCACCAAGCACACCAAAGCCAACCCCGTAACCGGCGCTGCTGGCGGCATTCAGAAGGTTGAGGCACCGATTCACGTCTCGAACGTTGCGATCGTTGACCCCGAAACCAAGAAGCCGACCCGTGTTGGTTTCCGTGAAGAGACTGTAGAGCGTAACGGCAAGACCCGCACCGTTCGTGTGCGCTATGCCAAGAGCTCGGGTAAGGACATCTAATGAGCGAAACCAAGATCACCCCCCGCTTCAAAACCAAGTACGCTGAGGTCGTCGTTCCCGCTCTGCAGGAAGAGTTCAAGTACGAGAACGTCATGCAGATCCCGAAGGTCGTTAAGGTTGTTGTGAACATGGGTGTTGGCGAGGCAGCTCGCGACGCAAAGCTCATGGACGGCGCTATCCGCGACCTCACCGCCATCACCGGTCAGAAGCCGATTGTTACCCGCGCGAAGAAGTCCATCGCACAGTTCAAGCTGCGTGAAGGCATGCCCATTGGTGCGCACGTCACCCTGCGTGGCGACCGCATGTGGGAATTCCTGGACCGCCTCGTCACCCTGGCTCTGCCCCGTATCCGCGACTTCCGCGGACTTTCGGACCGCCAGTTCGACGGTAACGGTAACTACACCTTCGGTCTGACCGAGCAGTCCATGTTCCACGAAATCGATCAGGATTCGATCGACCGCGTGCGTGGTATGGACATTACCGTGGTGACCAGCGCCAAGACCGATGATGAAGGCCGTGCCATTCTGAAGGCACTGGGCTTCCCGTTCAAGACCAACTAACGACTACGTTGTAGGTCCCACCCGCACAACAGGCGGCGGGGGAAACCACAACGAGGAAGGGCAAGAGCCCACATGACTATGACTGATCCGGTCGCAGATATGCTGACCCGTTTGCGCAACGCAAACTCGGCATACCACGACACCGTATCTATGCCCTACTCCAAGCTGAAGGCTCGTATCGCCGAGATCCTGAAGGCTGAGGGTTACATTGCTGACGTTAAGGAAGAGGAAGCCAAGGTTGGTAAGACCCTGACCCTCGTCCTCAAGTACGGTCCGTCCCGTGAGCGTTCCATCGCTGGCGTGCGCCGTATTTCCAAGCCGGGTCTGCGCACCTACGCAAAGTCCACGAACCTGCCGAAGGTTCTGGGCGGCCTCGGTACCGCAATCCTGTCCACCTCCTCGGGTCTGCTCACTGACAAGCAGGCTGCGAAGAAGGGCGTGGGCGGCGAAGTCATCGCTTACATCTGGTAGTCGGTTAGAGAAAGGAAGAGAATAATGTCACGTATTGGACGTCTCCCCATCTCGATTCCGGCTGGCGTTGAGGTGAAAGTTGATGGCAACCTGGTGACCGTTAAGGGCCCCAAGGGCGAGCTGAGCCACACTGTGGCCGCCCCCATTACTGTGGCCCTGAACGAGAACGAAATTACCGTTTCCCGCCCCAATGATGAGCGTCTGTCGCGCTCACTGCACGGTTTGACCCGCACCCTGATCCAGAACCTGATCATTGGTGTGACTCAGGGCTACGAGAAGAAGCTCGAGATCGTTGGCACCGGTTACCGTGTAACCGCCAAGGGTAAAGACCTTGAGTTCGCTCTCGGTTACTCCCACTCGATCAACATTGAGGCCCCCGAAGGTATCTCCTTCACCGTGGAGGGCCCCAACAAGCTGACCGTGTCGGGTATCGACAAGCAGCAGGTTGGTCAGGTTGCAGCAAACATTCGTGGTCTGCGTAAGCCCGACCCCTACAAGGGCAAGGGTGTTCGCTACGCAGGTGAGCACATCCGCCGCAAGGTCGGGAAGGCTGGTAAGTAAACATGGCTATTAAGTCGAAAGCAGCGCAGCGTGCACGTCGTCACGCTCGTCTGCGTAAGCACATCTTGGGTACTGCGGCGCGTCCGCGCCTGTGCGTCACCCGTTCGAGCCGTCACATGTTCGTTCAGGTGATTGACGATGTGAAGGGCGTAACCCTGGCATCGGCATCGACCATGGAAGCGGATCTGCGTGCAGCAACCGAACTGACAAAGACCGCTAAGGCTAAGCGTGTTGGCGAACTCATCGCAGAGCGCGCGAAGGCTGCGGGTATCGAAACCGTTGTGTTCGACCGCGGCGGTAACAAGTACCACGGTCGTGTTGCAGCAGTTGCTGAAGGTGCACGCGAAGGGGGTCTGGAACTCTAATGAGCGAGCAGAACGAAAAGGAAACTCAGGTGAGCGAAGCAACCGTAGCTGAAACCGCTGAGACCTCCAAGCAGCGCGAAGATCGCCGCAGCAACCGCGGCGAGCGTCGCGGCCGCGGTGACCGTAAGAATAACCGCGCACGCGAAGAGGAAAAAGACAAGTACATTGAGCACGTTGTTGCCATTAACCGTGTTGCCAAGGTGGTGAAGGGCGGCCGTCGTTTCAGCTTCACCGCTCTGGTCGTTGTTGGTGACGGTAACGGTATGGTCGGCGTCGGGTACGGCAAGGCCAAGGAAGTTCCCTCGGCTATTTCCAAGGGCGTTGAGGAAGCGAAGAAGAACTTCTTCCGTGTTCCCCGCATCGAGGACCGCACCATCCCGCACCGTGTGCAGGGTGAGGCAGCCGCAGGTGTTGTGATGCTCCGCCCGGCAACCGCCGGTACCGGTGTGATCGCTGGTGGCCCCGTGCGTGCGGTGCTGGAGTGCGCCGGTATTCACGATGTGCTCTCCAAGTCGCTGGGGTCAGCTAACCAGATCAACATCGTTCACGCAACCGTTGCAGCACTCAAGCAGCTGGAAGAGCCTCTGGCAGTGGCAGCTCGCCGCGGCCTGCCTGCAGACGAGGTTATCCCCAGCTACCTGCGCAACACCAAGTCCGATAAGGCAGGTGCGTAATGGCTAAGCGTATTCAGCCCAGTGACGCAAAGCTGGAAATCACCCAGGTCAAGTCCTATGTTGGTCAGAAGCAGAACATGCGCGACACCCTGCGTTCCCTCGGCCTGAAGCGCCCGGGCAACAAGGTAGTGCGCACTGCTGACCCCGTCACCGTTGGCATGGTTAACACCGTTGCTCACCTGGTGAAGGTTGAGGAGGTCAAGTAAGATGGCAGACGCTATCAAGATTCACGATCTGCGCCCGGCACCGGGTGCCCGCAAGGCAAAGACCCGCGTAGGCCGCGGTGAAGGCTCCAAGGGTAAGACCGCAGGTCGCGGTACCAAGGGTACCAAGGCACGCTACCAGGTTCGTGCAGGCTTCGAAGGCGGCCAGCTGCCGCTGCACATGCGCCTGCCGAAACTGCGCGGCTTCAAGAACCCGTTCCGCACCGAGTACCAGGTGGTAAACCTGGACCGTATCCAGGAGCTTTTCCCCTCCGGCGGTGACGTAACCGTCGCCGAGCTGGTGGCTAAGGGTGCAGTTCGTAAGAACCAGCCCGTGAAGGTTCTGGGCAACGGCGAGATCACTGTGAAGGTGAACGTAACCGTTGACAAGGCATCGGCTTCCGCTATTGAGAAGATCAAAGCCGCTGGCGGTTCTGTGACCGTCAAGTAGTTTTCACACTACAGGTATGACCCCCGCAGGTTTTTACCCCTGCGGGGGTCGTTCTTTTCCAGTCAGCAACCGCACGGTGTTATTGCACACTAAATCATGCTCAGAGAGTAGAAATAGGCGGTATTCGTGGGCACGGTTATCGACAAACGCCGTGAACGGGTTAGACTGGAAGGTATGTGTTTAACGCACCCGCTAAGGTTAGCCTTAGGGCGTGCACACCCCAAGAATTTCAGGAGGACATGTGCTTAGCGCATTCGGGCGCGTCCTAAAGACCGCCGACTTGCGACGCAAGCTGCTGTTTACCCTGGGCATGATCGTGATATACCGCATGGGCACTTTCATCCCTGCCCCCGGTATTTCCTACGGCACCGTTCAGCAGTGTATCGCCAATAACGGCAGTAACCACGGAATCTATGACATCGTTAACCTCTTTAGCGGTGGCGCCCTGTTGCAGCTGTCTATCTTCGCACTGGGCGTGATGCCGTACATTACCGCAAGCATCATTATTCAGCTGTTGCGTGTGGTCATCCCGCGTTTCCAAGAGCTACACGATGAAGGGGCTCAGGGACAGGCTAAACTCACACAGTACACTCGTTATCTCACCATCGCCCTCGCGCTTCTGAACGGCACCACCATTGTGTCGATGGCCCGCAGCGGCGCACTGATCGGGAACTGCCCGAACATTATCCCCGTTGACGACATCTGGCATGTTCTGCTGATTATTATCACCCTGTGCGCAGGTACCACCGTGATCATGTGGATGGGTGAGCAGATCACCGAACGCGGCGTGGGCAACGGCATGTCACTGCTGATTTTCACCTCCATCGCCTCCTCCTTCCCGAACGCACTTGGCGCTATTGAGCGTCAGCAGGGCGCAATGGTTTTCTGGGCCGTGTGCGGTGTGGGCCTTGTGGTGATGCTCGCCGTGGTCTACGTGGAACAGTCGGTACGCCGTGTGCCCGTGCAGTACGCAAAAAGGATGATTGGGCGCCGCACCATTGGCGGCACAAGCACCTATATTCCGCTCAAGGTCAATATGGCCGGTGTGATTCCGCTGATTTTCGCTTCCTCCCTGCTGAGCCTACCCGGCATTATCGCCCAGCTGAACACCCCCAATAACGGCTCGCCTCCGCCGGAGTGGGTCAGCTGGATTAACACCTACCTGGTGCGCGGCGATCACCCGCTGTACATTACCCTGTACTTCTTCCTCATCCTGGGATTCACGTACTTCTATGTGTCGGTGACCTTCGACCCGGTCGAAGTGGCGGATAATATGAAGAAATACGGTGGGTTCATCCCCGGTGTTCGAGCCGGCAAACCTACCGAGCGTTATCTCAGCTACGTGCTGAACCGTATCACTCTGCCTGGCTCGCTCTACCTGGCGGTTATCTCTATGATTCCGCTGGTTGCACTGATTCTATTCCAGGCAAACCAGAACTTCCCGTTCGGTGGCGCCTCGCTGCTGATCGTGGTGGGCGTTGGGCTTGATACCCTCAAGCAGATTAACGCCCAGCTCCAACAACGACACTACGAAGGACTGCTTCGATGAACCGTCTGCTGATCGTTGGCCCCCCGGGGGCCGGCAAAGGCACCCAAGCCGTAAAAATCGCCGAGAAACTGAACATCCCGGCGATCTCCACAGGCGATATCTTCCGCAAAAATATTAAGGAAGAAACCGACCTGGGTAAAGAAGCCAAGTCGTATATCGACTCCGGCAACCTAGTTCCCGATTCTGTGACGAACAGGATGGTGCGGGCGCGCCTCGCTGAGGCAGACACCGCCAACGGCTTCCTGCTGGACGGGTACCCCCGCAACACCGCCCAGGTGCATGAACTGGATTCGATCCTCGCCGAAACTCATCAGCAGATTGACCGTGTGCTCTTGCTCGTTGCTGATAACGATGAGCTTGTGGCGCGGCTGCTGAACCGTGCTGCCGAGCAGGGCCGCACCGACGATAATGAAGAGGTCATCCGCCACCGCCTGAAGGTGTACGAAGAGGAGACCGCACCGCTGATCGCGATTTATCGTGAACGCGGCATCGTCAAAGAAGTAAACGGTCTTGGCGAGATCGCTGAGGTGACCGAACGTATCCTCTCGGCCCTTAACTAGCGGAAACCGTGACTTGTGCCCCCGCAAGAACTTGCGGGGGCACAGCGTTTTAAGCTTGGATAGATACGGCACCCGCCGCACCGCACTGAATGAAGGGTAAACACCGTGGCACGAGTCGAGATTAAAACCAATGCCCAACTGGCGCATATGTCACGCGCCGGGTTAATTACGTCCCGAGCGCTCGACGCAGCGGTTGCCGCCGCCCAGCCAGGAGTGAGCACCGCAGAGATTAACCGCGTCTTCGAAGAGAGCCTGCAGGAGCAGGGCGGCACCTCGAACTTCTACGGCTACTACGACTACCCGGCCAGTATTTGCACCTCCGTAAACCACGAGGTGGTGCACGGTATCCCTGGCGACTACAGGCTCAAAGAGGGAGATATTCTCTCCATTGACGGTGGCGCCTATATTATTGACCCGGCAACCGGTAAACAGTGGCACGGCGATTCAGCACGCACCGTCTTAGTGGGTGAAGTGTCCCAGGAACGGCGTGAACTTTCGGACATCACTCGCGCTGCTATGTGGCACGGTATCGCGGCGTTGGCTACCGCCAAAAAAGTGGGGGAGGTCGGAGTTGCTATTGAAGGGTTCGTGCGTGAGCAGGCGGGGGATAAGTACGGCATTATTGAAGACTATGTGGGGCACGGTATTGGCACCCAAATGCATATGCGCCCAGATGTACTGAACTATGCGGCACGTGATTTAGGCCCGAAAATTAAGCCCGGTATGGCATTCGCTATTGAACCGATGCTCGTCACCGGAGGTATTGCCACACGCGTGCTCCAGGACGACTGGACGGTCGTGACTGCTGATGGCTCCGACGCCTGCCAATGGGAACATTCGGTTGCTGTTCACCGGGACGGGATCTGGGTGCTTACTGCACAGGACGGGGGAGCTAAGGAACTTGCGGAGCTGGGCGTGGAGGTGCGAGAGATCCCCGCCGACTAAGACACCGCCCCACAGCGGACCGTGCGGCTGCTGCACTTGAGGTACCCGCCCACCCGGCTTCCAGAATACCGCCGGGCAACCGGTTCCTCACCTGATGAGGTACTGACCTCACACCACACAGACGACAGGAAGAAACCATGACCGAAACCTTCGCTGGCTGCACCGCAGCTTCAACCGATTCCACGCCGCGCTCCACCAAAGTACCCGTGGAGATTTCAAGCGTGCGCCCCGAACCGGGAAAAATTGCGCTCAAAGCACCCCGGCGCACTAAACCGCCCAAGCATATTGCCGATTTTGATATGGCGGGGCGCCGTGAATTCCTCAAGGAACTGGGATACCAGCCCTTCCGTGCATCGCAGCTCTCAAAGCACTATTTCGAACGGCTGGTTAACGACCCAGCGCAGATGACAGACCTGCCTGCCCGGGATCGTGACGAGATAGTATCCCGCGCAATGCCGCAGCTGCTAACTCCCGTGCGAACTCTAGAAGCTGATGGCGGGGATACTCTCAAAGTTGTACATCGTCTTTTTGACGGGGCGCTTATTGAATCGGTCATTATGCGGTATGACAACCGCGTGACCATGTGCATTTCTTCGCAGGCCGGGTGCGGGATGAACTGCCCCTTTTGTGCCACCGGGCAGCAGGGGCTCACTCGTAATCTTTCGACCGCGGAAATCGTGGAGCAGGTGGTTGCTGGGGCACGCTATCTGAAGCAGATGAAGGGTCTTGATAAGGCCGATGGAGGGTCGGAAGATACCCGCCCGCTGCGCGTCTCCAATATTGTATTTATGGGCATGGGTGAGGCACTGGCAAACTATAAATCAACGATGGGTGCGGTGCACCGCCTGATCGATCCCGCCCCCGAAGGGTTGGGTATTTCCGCGCGCGGACTGACGATGTCTACCGTGGGATTGGTGCCCGGTATCCGCAAGTTTGAGCTGGAGAAACTGCCGATTACGCTTGCCCTCTCGCTGCACGCGCCGGATGATGAACTGCGCGATGAACTTATTCCCATTAACCAGCGGTGGAAGGTTGATGAGACTCTGGATGCCGCATACGACTATTACCGTACGACCGGGCGGCGCATCTCAATTGAATATGCGCTGATTCGCGATATTAATGACCAGGGATGGCGCGCCGATTTGCTGGGGAAAAAGCTCGCGCAGCGCGGCCGCGGATGGGTGCATGTAAACCCTATTCCGTTGAATCCGACCCCCGGCTCAAAATGGACAGCATCGCGTAAGGGCGTGGAGCAGAATTTTGTGGAGCGTCTGCGGGCGCACGGTATTCCAACGACAATTCGTGATACTCGTGGTTCTGATATTGATGGTGCCTGTGGTCAGCTTGCCGCCAAGGAAGAAGAATAACAGCAGTGTGTGGTGAAGCATAGCCTCCCAAGTTGTGTTATGGCCGGGCGTGTCGTAAAGTTAATAGCTGGTAGTTTGTGCCGGCGTTAAGTGCACCCATTTTAGGTGTGGAACGCCCCGCGCCGATACTCTCGTATGTCGGCGAGGGCTCACAGCAGAATATTAGATTGCCCGGCGCATTAGGCCCCGGGCACCGACGTTAGCGGAGGATATGGCCAAGAAAGACGGCGTCATCGAAATTGAAGGCCACGTGGTGGAAGCCCTACCTAACGCGATGTTCCGCGTTGAGATGGAAAACGGCCACAAGGTCCTTGCCCACATTTCAGGCAAGATGCGTCAGCACTACATCCGAATCCTGCCTGAGGATCGTGTGATAGTGGAACTGAGCCCCTACGACCTCTCTCGCGGTCGTATTGTCTACCGTTACAAATAAACCCGATGATTAAACGTCGCTTCGGCGGCGTTTAAGTCGTGTTCACAGGGATAAATAGTTCCGCGTTTTGACGGAACCTCTTATCTCGCCAGTTATCAAGTTGCAATCAAAAGGAATGCGATGAAGGTCAAGCCGAGCGTTAAGCCGATCTGCGATAAATGCAAAGTGATCCGCCGTCACGGTGTGGTCATGGTGATCTGCGAAAACCCGCGCCACAAGCAGCGCCAGGGCTAAGCCCCGGTCGCCATAAACCCACCGAACGGTGGAACCGTCATAGGCACCGCTCCGCATCGTCCCTTATCTGGGGCGGAGGCGGATACCTCCGGACTCAGAGGCCGGGGACCGGGTACGCCCGGGCAGTGATGCTATAGACCTCTGGAAAACAACAAGGAGAAGCCAGTATGGCACGTCTCGCTGGAGTTGATATTCCCCGCGAAAAGCGCGTGGAAGTTGCTCTCACTTACATTTACGGCGTGGGTAAGACCCGTGCTCACGAAACCCTCGCTGCTACCGGCGTGAACCCTGACACCCGTGTCAAGGACCTCACCGACCAGGAGCTTGTGGCTCTTCGTGACTTCATCGAAGGCAACTACAAGGTTGAAGGTGATCTTCGCCGCGAGGTTGCAGCCGATATTCGCCGCAAGGTTGAAATCGGCAGCTACCAGGGTCTGCGTCACCGTCGCGGCCTGCCGGTTCACGGTCAGCGCACCAAGACCAACGCACGTACCCGCAAGGGCCCGAAGCGTACCGTCGCAGGTAAGAAGAAGTAAGCAACGTTGCTCAGCCGGATCATCGCTATCGGCCAACGTATTAGTAAACCTTTGTAGGAGAATCAAAAATGCCTCCCAAGACTCGCGCCGCGGCTGCTCGTAAGACCCGCCGCAAGGTTAGCAAGAACATCGTTGCTGGTCAGGCTCATATTAAGTCGACCTTCAACAACACTATTGTCTCCATTACCGACCCCACCGGTGCAGTGATCTCGTGGTCTTCCGCAGGTGACATGGGTTTCAAGGGCTCCCGTAAGTCCACCCCCTATGCCGCACAGCTGGCCGCCGAAGCCGCTGCTAACCGCGCCAAGGAGCACGGCGTGCGAAAGGTGGATGTATTCGTCAAGGGCCCCGGTTCCGGTCGTGAAACCGCCATTCGTTCGCTGCAGGCAGCAGGCCTAGAGGTCGGCTCGATCCAGGACGTCACCCCCGTTGCGCACAACGGCTGCCGTCCGCCTAAGCGCCGTCGCGTCTAGTAGGGTTCCGTCCCTGTCCCTCGCTGGGCCACCCGTGTATACGGGCTATGCCTTGCGAGCAGAGTACAGACTACCGTCTGCTTCCTGAATCCTGTTTTCCCCAACCTGTGGGCTCATATAGCGGAGTCCACCGAAAGGAAACAAAGTGCTTATTGCACAGCGCCCCACTCTGACTGAAGAGGTCGTAGCGCCGAACCGTTCGCGCTTCACCATTGAGCCCCTTGAGCCGGGCTTCGGTTACACCATGGGCAACTCGCTCCGTCGTACCCTGCTGTCCTCCATTCCCGGTGCTGCCGTGACTAGCGTCCGTATCGACGGTGTGCTTCACGAGTTCAGCACCATTGCAGGTGTGACCGAGGATGTGACCGAGATTATCTTGAACATCAAGAAACTCTCCATTTCCTCTGAGAACGACGAGCCCGTGGTCGCCTACCTGCGGCTGCAGGGCGAGGGTGAGCTCACCGCAGGCGATATTGAGGTGCCCGCCGGTGTGGAAATCCACAACCCGGATCTGCACATCGCTACCCTGAACGATAAGGCGAACTTTAACGCTGAGCTGACTATCGAGCGTGGCCGCGGCTACGTGTCTGCTGCTCAGAATAAAATTGGTGACGCAGAGATTGGCCGTATCCCGGTTGACTCTATCTACTCACCGGTTCTGAAAGTCACCTTCAATGTGAATGCGACCCGTGTGGAGCAGCGCACCGACTTCGACAGCCTGACCCTGGATGTTGAAACTAAGGAAGCTATCGCACCGCGCGATGCCGTCGCATCCGCTGGTAGCACCCTAGTCGAGCTCTTCGGGCTAGCGCGTGAACTCAACGTTGCTGCCGAAGGTATTGAGGTTGGTCCGTCCCCGGTGGACGAGTCCATCGCCGCTGATATGGCGCTGCCGATTGAGGACCTGAACATGTCCGTCCGCTCGTACAACTGCCTCAAACGTGAGGGCATCCACACTGTGGGTGAGCTGGTGACCCGTAGCGAGGCCGACCTCATGGATATCCGTAACTTCGGTGCCAAGTCCATTGATGAGGTCAAGGCAAAGCTTCACGAGCTCGGCCTAGCCCTGAAGGATTCCCCTCCCGGGTTTGAGCCCGTAGTCCGCGCGTTCGACGACGAAGACGGTTCCGGCGAATAATCCCCACGGACCATTCCGACCGTACAGTTCACCCGGTAAACCGGGGTTAGTCAAACTTGGTTCCTAAGCTCTGAGGCTACTGGAGCGACGGAACGTAAACTATGGAGAAATAATTATGCCTACTCCCACTAAGGGTCCTCGCCTTGGCGGTTCCCCGACCCATGAGCGTCTGATGCTCAATAACCTTTCTGCGCAGCTGTTCCAGCACAAGCGCATCACCACCACCCTCACCAAGGCGAAGCGTATGCGCCCGGTGGCGGAGCGTTTCATTACTTTCGGTAAGAAGGGCGATCTCGCTGCTCGACGCCGCGTGCTGCGTTCCATTACCGATAAGTCTGTGGTGCACGAGCTGTTCACTGTGATCGCCCCGGCAATGGCGGAGCGTCCCGGCGGCTACACCCGCATCATTAAGATTGGTAACCGTAAGGGTGACAACGCCCCCATGGCTGTGATTGAGCTCGTGATGGAGCCGGTGGCTACCAAGGGCGCCGTTGCGGAGGCTACCAAGGTCGCTGAAAAGGCTGCTGATGCTCCCAAGGCTGAGAAGGCTGAGGCAAAGCCCGCTGCTGAGGAAGCAGGGAAGTCTGCTGACCTGCCCACGGGTGCTCACCCCCCGCTGGAGTCTGGTGAGGCTCCCAAGGGCTTTGAGGTGAAGGGTAACGCCGACTCAATGAAGTACCATGTGCCCGGTTCCCGCTGGTATGCGAACACTATTGCTGAGATTTGGTTCGACTCGGCCGAGTCAGCTGAAGCAGCAGGTTACGCACCAGCTGGTGGCGCAGCGGCTCAGAAGGTTTCCGCCGAGTAGTCGTGGCGATCATCTGATGCTTTGTGCAGGCCCGCCCCCACGTTCTGTGGGGGCGGGCCTGCTTTTATATCAATTTGATAAAATTTTACTTATTTTCTCGTTGTAGTTTCTTTACCGGTTGTTTGGCGGGTATGGTGGAAGAGCACTGGCTCACACTCACCGACTCAACCAACCACAAGGAGAATACGATGCTGGCCCTCTGGGAAGCAGGTGTGCAGGAAGACAGCGTTCAGGATTTTGAGATGCAGGAATACGATCCAGCCTTAATAGCCATGCGCTGCGGCGATGATTTCGCTGACGCCGCTATTAGCGTGCGAGCTCCGGGGCTGCGTAGGGTACGTATCGACTTGGCGTATGATGGCTCGTTCTTTAGCGGGTGGGCGAGGCAGCCCAGCCGGGTGACGGTCCAAGGTGTTCTGGAATCTGCGTTGGAACTTATTCTGCGCTCACCCCACCGAGTGACGGTCGCAGGCCGTACCGATGCCGGTGTGCACGCTGAGGCGCAGACTGTGCATCTGGACATAACAGAAGAGACATGGCAGAAACTCACCGGACGTGAGGGTAATCAGGACCCGGCGTGCACCCTGCACCGCCGCCTTACGGGGGCCCTGCGCCGCACGCTGGGGGAGGCCGAGGTAAAATTGGGCCTGCCCATGAGTATGCACGGCGTAATGCAGGGGGCAATACGTATTCACCGCGTGTGCGAGATGCCCGCTAACTTTGATGCACGTTTCTCAGCGACTGGCCGTCGTTATATTTACCGTATTGCCGATGGGCAGCAGGCGGGCCCCGACCCGCTGCGGCGCACCTTCACGTGGGGTGTCCCTGAGAGGCTCACCCCGAGTGTTCTGAACGAGGCCGCCGCAGACCTGTTGGGGTTGCGTGATTTCCTGTCGTTCTGTAAGCCCCGTGAGGGTGCTACGACTATTCGTGAACTGCGGATTCTGAACTTTATGCGCACCGAAGAGGGCCTGATTGAGGCCCATATCGTTGCTGATGCCTTCTGCCACCATATGGTGCGCTCCATTATTGGGGCTCTGGTACTGTATGCCAGCGGCAAGCGCACCCGCGAATGGCTGCGGGGACTGATTGATTCCCCGGCGCGCGATGCCTCTCTGACGTTGGCACCCCCTCAGGGCCTATCATTGGCTGAGATTTACTACCCGGCTCCTGAAGAGTACGGGGCGCAGGCGGAACGTGCCCGCCGGACGCGTACCGCCGCAACCGCAGGGTAAACCGGTCATAGCCCGGCCCCTAAAAGGTGCTAACGTTTAAATCCACACGGATGAGGGTTCCGTGTGGATTAAGCGTTTAAAGTCCTGTATAGTTTTGACAGTTGTGCGTGTTCTACCCGAGCGCGCTCTGCGGCACTGTCTAGTTGCAGGACGTTAAGGTGCCGCGGGGTACGGGCTAGGACGGGCGAGCATTCGGTCCTCACCCGGATTCGTCATGCACGTAGTAATAGGCGTGATACCCAACTAAGCGCCGAATGTACATTTCGAGACAAAGGCCAATATTTTGCGCACTTATACTCCTAAGCCCGGCGAAATTGAGCGCCAGTGGCACATCATTGATGCCACCGACGTGGTGCTCGGTCGCCTCGCAAGCCAGACCGCTATCCTGCTGCGCGGTAAGCACAAGCCGACTTTTACCCCTAACGTGGACACCGGCGATTTCGTGATCATCGTGAATGCTGAGAAGGTCGCCCTGACCGGTGCAAAGCTTGAACAGAAGCGTGCATACCGCCACTCGGGTTACCCCGGCGGTCTGAAGTCCGTTAACTATGCAGAGCTTCTTGAAACCAACCCTGTTCGTGCGGTTGAGAAGGCTGTGAAGGGCATGCTGCCCAAGAACAAGCTGGCTGCACAGCAGATTAAGAAGCTGAAGGTCTACGCTGGCCCCGAGCACCCGCACGCGGCACAGCAGCCCAAGACCTACGAATTCAACCAGGTCGCCCAGTAATTCGGGCCTACGAAGAAACAATAGGAGAAATCGTGGCTCAGAACGAAGAGCAGATCGTAGTCGAGGAAGAGCTGACCAGCTACACCTCGGAATCCGCAGCCCCCGTCGCGGCGGCTGCACAGGCAAGCCGTCCGGCACTGACTGTTGCAGGTGCTGCAGTTGGCCGCCGTAAAGAAGCAGTGGCGCGTGTGCGCGTTATCCCCGGCTCCGGCAACTGGACCATTAACGGCCGCGCCCTGGACAGCTACTTCCCCAATAAGCTGCACCAGCAGGACGTGAACCAGCCGTTCAAGATTCTGGAACTTGAGGGCGCCTACGATGTGATCGCACGCATTAACGGTGGCGGCCCCTCCGGTCAGGCCGGTGCACTGCGTTTGGGTATTGCTCGCGCGTTGAACGAGATCGACCGTGAGAACAACCGTCCCGCGCTGAAGAAGGCAGGCTACCTCACCCGTGACGCACGCGTCATTGAGCGTAAGAAGGCCGGTCTTAAGAAGGCACGTAAGGCTTCGCAGTTCTCCAAGCGTTAATCGCTGGTTCTGCGACAGTTTGCAGGCTCTGCGGCTCTCCTCAGGTGGGGCTGCAGGGCCTTTGCTTTACCCCTGAAGCTATCGAGGTTAGTCTGGAGCTCTTCTTGCTGCTGCGGTTTAGTAGTGGGATAACAGAGCAGAGGCAGAGTGGTGGTGCGTGCAGAGTGCCCCGTTTGTATGGGCGTTGAAAGAAACACATATATCACGGGGGAGTAGGCCCACGGTAATAGTGCCGCTGAAAGGGCACAGCGGCGGGGCTTGGGTAGTAACCATAAGGGTACGTGTAACTGTAACGGTTGTCACTTAGAGGGTGATTTCGATACAGTTAAAAGGTCATAGTAGACACAACAGGAAGAGACAGTATGACGGAGAAAAACCCCGCAACGGAGCAGGCCACCACTGTAGAAGATCAGTCCGTTACAGCCCATTCTGTAAGTGAGAAGGCTGTCTTTGAGACCGAAAAAAGTGGCGCATCCACCTCCGATAAGCGGGCAGCCATTAAGCAGGCTCTTAGGCCTCAGCTTCGCCGTACCTCGGTAGTGGAAGACTATGCCGCGGAATTGGACGAAATGGCTTCCTTAACGCACGCACTAAACGGCAGCAAAAAAGACGACAATAAGAGCGACGCCTGGAAAATCGGCTATCCGTACGATACGAAACTGGGGCGTAAAGCCTACGAGAAAGAAAAGCGAGCCCTGCAGATTGAGCTTTTGAAGCTCCAGCTGTGGGCAAAAGCCACGGGCCAGAAAATCCTGATCATCTTTGAAGGGCGCGATGCCGCTGGTAAGGGCGGATCTATTAAGCGCTTTACCGAACACCTGAACCCGCGTGGCGCCCGTGTGGTTGCGCTGGAGAAACCCACCGACATTGAACAGACCCAGTGGTACTTTCAGCGGTACATTAAACACCTTCCCTCAGGCGGGGAGATCGTGATGATGGACCGTTCCTGGTACAACCGTGCCGGTGTTGAACGGGTGATGGGATACTGCACCCAGACGCAGTACTTTGAGTTCATGCGTGAGGTTCCCGACTTGGAACGTATGCTGGTGAATTCCGGTATTAAGCTCATTAAGTTCTGGTTCTCTGTCACCAAGCAGGAGCAGCTGGCGCGTTTTAACTCGCGCCGGACCGACCCGGTGCGACAGTGGAAGCTTTCACCCACCGACCTTGCCTCACTCGATAAGTGGGATGATTACACTGCCGCCAAGGAGGCAATGTTCTTCTACACTCACACCGGCGATGCCCCGTGGACCGTAATTAAGTCGAACGATAAGAAGCGTGCCCGTCTAGAGGCAATGCGCTATGTGCTCTCGCAGTTCGACTACCCCTCCAAGGACCATGAAGTGGTGGGCACCTGCGACCCCCTTATTGTTCGGTCGGCAACCGATGTATTTGAGGAGGAAGGCGGCAGCGACCCGGAAGGTTTCCCCGTCGTTCAGTAGCCTAGCCCATGTACAAGGGTAGACCCTGAGGCCTGCACCCACCTGGAAAAAGTCACTGACACACCGGGTGGGTGCGGTGCTATAAAACTTTGTTGCTATTACACTCCGAATAATACGGGTAATACATAAAAAAATTTAACGAATAATCTATTATCGGGTTGATAGAAGAATGCAGTTGCGTCCCGCAAGTTTTTCCTTGCAGGGCGCAATTAATTTATATAATCTTAATTTTTTAAATGAATATTTAATAAAAATTTTAATGATGTGATCATTGCTATTGACCAAACCTGCCTGAAGAATCTCTCAGTACCCCGTAGAATGGGAGTGTGACTGAAAGACTATTTGGAACCGACGGGGTGCGTGGCCTCGCCAATTCGGCGATCACCCCGGAATTCGCTCTAGAACTTGCCCAGGCAGCAGCTATTGTACTGGGATTCGATACCGTTGCTGACGGGGTACGTCCCCGGGCGGTTATCGCTAACGACTCTCGGGCATCCGCAGACTTCATTTGCGCGGCAATGAAGGCTGGTTTCGCCAGTGCCGGTGTTGACGTGCTTGACGCGGGGGTAGTCCCCACCCCGGCCGCGGCCTATCTGGTAGCCCACACCGACGCCGATTTTGGGGTGATGATTTCTGCCTCACACAACCCCGCTGCCGATAACGGCATTAAGTTCTTAGCACGCGGCGGTCAGAAGCTTGAGGACAAGGTCGAAGACGCCATTGAGCACGTGTATAAGCTCAAAGCATTCCGGTACCCCACCGGCGGTGCGGTAGGTACTGTGCGTCCGCTCAGTAATGGCGCCTCAGTGTACGTGGATCATCTGGTGTCCACCCTATCGGAGGAAAAACCGCTGGCGGGGCAAAAGGTTGTGCTTGACTGCGCGAATGGTGCCGCTTACTCCGTCTCGCCCGCCGCATTTGAGGCACTGGGCGCTGAGGTAGTTACTTTAGCTGTGGAACCGAACGGCACGAATATTAACGACGGTGTGGGCTCAACCCACCCCGAGAAGCTGCAAGAAGCCGTCATAAAACACGGCGCCGACATGGGTATTGCTCACGATGGCGACTCTGACCGGTGCCAAGCCGTGGATGAGAACGGCAAGCTCGTGGACGGCGACCAGATTATGGCTATTCTTGCTGTAGCAGCGAAAAACGCTGGCACTCTGGCGCAGGATACGCTCGTGGCGACCGTCATGAGCAGCCTGGGGCTGGAACTATATCTGAAAGAGCACGGCATTAACCTAGTGCGCACCGGGGTAGGGGACCGCTACGTGCTGGAGGCTATGCGCGAAAACGGCTATAACCTGGGTGGTGAGCAATCCGGGCACGTGATTATGAGCGACTATGCAACCACCGGAGACGGTGTGCTGACAGGCCTTCACCTGGCGGCCGAAGTGGCCCGGAGCGGGAAGAAACTATCGGAGCTGGCAGCCCGCATGAAGCCCACCCCGCAGCGCCTTATTAACGTGAAGAACGTAGACAGGGCCGGTGTGAAAACCAATAAGGCACTCACTGCCGCAGTGACTGATGCCGAGAAAACACTGGGGCACAGCGGGCGCGTGCTATTGCGTGCCTCCGGTACCGAGCCGCTGGTGCGGGTAATGGTGGAAGCCGCAGCTCAACAACAGGCTGACGAGGTCGCCCAGCAGCTGGCTGATGTTGTCACTAAAGAGCTGAAACTCGTATAAACCCTATAATGCGCACAGGGCACCGACGGCTTGCTCCGTCGGTGCCCTTTCATTATTGGTGTCCCTGTTGTGGGTATGACGCTTTAAAGCAGCTATCCCGCTCTTTCCGGTGGGAAAGAACGGGATAGGTTAAGCCTGTTAAATACAGGTACGAACGGGAAGCTTACTTCTTGGTGGCGAGGGAGTCGCGGATCTCCTTCAACAGGGACAGCTCAGTGTCTTCCATATCTTCAGCCTTTTTCTTGCTGACCCTTGCGTTGAGCTTCTTCATAGGCATCACTACCGCGAAGTACAGGGCGGCAGCAACCAGCAAGAAGTTGACAACAGCGGTCAGGAACACGCCAACCTTGACATCGCCAAATGCCAGGAAGTTATCGTAATTCTGAACGCCAACAACCATAGAAATGGCAGGCATCAGAATAGAATTAACGAGAGCCTTCACGACCTCGTTGAACGCAGCACCCATGATGAAAGCGACCGCAAGATCAAGGACATTGCCACGGAGAATAAAATCTTTAAAACCTTTAAGCATGTGATTAAGGATAACCATAATCAGGTGCAGATTTCGAGAGGTGTCTCAGAATATAGACAAAAACCCTTGTGTTTTTATTCACAGATAACTTTCTGGAAATGCTCAGCAGTCTATCAGAGATGCATTTATTAACCGCATAAATTCGAGCATAAGAGGGGACACACTCTCCATATGTGCCACCTCAGTACTTCACTAAATATACAGTTAAGCCTGTCGTTCAGGGTGAGCCCTCAGCGACGGTCAGTCACCGCTCTAAGACTCCTCATAATTCGGGGCAGCCCCCGTGCCAAAGAACTCCTCCAAAGTGCCCGCTCCCGATGCTGTGTACTCCTTGGCAAGCTCAACGCCTAAATACCGGTAGTGCCACGGCTCAAAAATGTAGCCAGTAATACCCTGCTGCTGCTGAGGGAAGCGCAGGATATAGCCGTACTCGGGGGCGTGCTCGGCCAGCCACCGCCCGGCCTTCGTGTCCTTATAGCACTCTTCCAGCAAGCACCCCTCCTGCGCCGACCCAAAATCAATGGCAAGACCAGTCTGATGCTCCGAATATCCGGGGCGGGCCGAGAGTGTATCTGCCTTCTGCTTGCCGTTCACCTCAACCCAGTGCTGATAGGTCTGCTGCTGTACCGCGTACGAACGGTAGGCGCTGCTAACCGTCAGCTCCACGCCCTCCTGCTTCGCGGCCCGCATCATTTTCTTCGCTGCTTCGGCCGCCTCAGTCCGCAGCTGGTGTCCCTCAAAATCTACCAGGTCCTCAGGCTCCCACTCCTTGGGGGAGAATGGGCGCATCTTGTTCACAATTACTCTTAATGACTCCGGGTTTGTCTCGGTGCTCGCCGATGCGGCCGAAGGGCTGGAGCCAGCCGCAGCCGTTGAGCCTGCACCACCCGACCCTTCAGAAGCGGAACCAGTGGAAGAAGCCGAGTTTGCTGCACCCGAAGTACCATCACCCGAACCGCAGGCCGCCAATAATAAGGCGCCCGCTCCGCCGCCAGCGAGAGCAAGCGCGGCACGGCGCGAAAAAATATCGGCTGTTCGGTGCACGGTCATAATATCTCCATTCGTCGGTGATGCGCACGCCACACGAACGCATCTAGTTTTTACGCAAAAGCACCCGCTGCACGCTGTGGTTAGCGTCCTTTTGCAGTATCAGGTGGGCACGGGCACGGGTCGGAAGCACATTATGTACCAGGTTCGGTTCGTTAATGGACTTCCAGATACCGGTAGCAACCTCTGCCGCTTGCGTATCGTCCAGCTCAGCATAACGCCTAAAATACGAATTGGGGTTAGAAAACGCCGAAGAACGCAAGGAAAGGAAACGTTCCACGTACCAGCGTTGAATATCTTCAGTGAGCGCATCCACGTAGATGGAGAAGTCGAAAAAATCACTGAGCGTCAAATCCGATGTTTCGGGGCCTTCTGTACCGGCGGGGGCGAGCACGTTCAGCCCCTCTAGGATCAGCACGTCCGGGGTGTTCACCTCAATCCGCTCATCGGGCAGGATATCGTAATACAGATGCGAGTACTTGGGTGCCGAAACCTGCGGCACACCCGATTTGACGGCGGATACAAACTCCAGCAGGGCTCTGCGATCGAAAGACTCGGGGAAGCCCTTACGGTGCATAATGCCGCGACGCTGCAGCTCGGCATTAGGGTACAGGAAGCCGTCAGTGGTGACGAGCTGCACCTTCGGGGTGGAAGGCCAGCGGCGTAATAACGCCTGCAACACGCGGGCGGTTGTGGACTTGCCCACAGCGACCGAGCCCGCCACACCAATAATGAACGGTACCCGCCGCTGCGAAACCCCCAAAAAATCGTTCGTCATATGGTTCAGCGACGAGGCGGCGTTCACATACAGGTTCAACAGGCGAGACACCGGAAGATACACCTGCTGCACCTCTTCAAGGTCTATCGTCTCGCCTAAACCCCTTAAGTCTTCGATCTCTGCGCCGGTCAGCGGCACCGATATTTCGGCGGAAAGACGCGACCAGCGGGTGCGTTCCAGCTCGGTAAAACGCGACCAAGCGGCAGAAGTAGATGCTGAGCTCATGACCTCAAGTGTAGGGTTTTTGTCACCGGCGCGCTAAACCGGGCCCTTAGTGCCCCCGACAGGGAACAACGCCCCGGGGTGTGGCGCATCTAACGAAAAGAAACGGGGGTGGTGAACCCCATTGTGCTCACAGGCCCAACCGGCCCCCAAACGCGCAGAGAACCGCTAGCAATAAGATAGACTTTTGAGTATGTGTGGAATCGTTGGATACGTAGGTCTGGGCTCAGCACCAGACGGTCATAAATTTAGCCACAATGCATATGATGTGGTTCTAGAAGGTCTACGCCGCCAGGAATACCGCGGCTATGACTCTGCCGGTGTTGCGCTCGTATGCCCCGACGGCATCGAATTCCGCAAGAAAGCGGGCAAGCTCATTAACCTGGAGAACGAGGTTGCGCAGGCTCCTCTCACCGAATCACGGATCGGTATCGGGCATACCCGTTGGGCCACCCACGGCGGGCCCACCGACACTAATGCGCACCCGCACGTGGTCGATCACGGCCGCCTTGCGGTAGTGCATAACGGTATTATTGAAAACTTCGCTGAACTGCGCGCCGAACTGCTCGCTGAAGGGGTCGAGTTCCAGTCCCAGACCGATACCGAGGTAGCTGCCGCACTGATCGCAAGCAGCTATAACAAGCTCGGCACCGGCAACTTGACCGAGGCCGTGCGCGTGGCATCAAACCGTATGGAGGGTGCGTTCACAATCCTTGCGGTGCACGCAGACCACCCCGACCAGGTGGTGGCAACCCGCCGTAACTCCCCGCTGGTGATCGGCCTGGGGGAGAACGAGAACTTCCTGGGTTCTGACGTTTCGGCGTTTATCGATCACACCAAAGAAGCCGTGGAGATGGGGCAGGATCAGATTGTCACCATCACCAGCACCGACTACTCGATTATTGACTTTGACGGCAACCCCGCTGACGGCAAACCCTTCCACATCGAATGGGACGCCGCAGCGGCGGAAAAGGGCGGCTACAACTCGTTTATGGAGAAAGAAATCCACGAGCAGCCCACCGCCGTTGAGCAGACCCTCATGGGACGCATGGACGAAAAAGGCAACCTCGTTCTGGACGAGCTCAATATCGATGACTCCGTGCTGCGCTCGATCGATAAGATCATTGTGGTGGCCTGCGGTACCGCAGCGTACGCGGGTCAGGTTGCGCGCTACGCTATCGAGCACTGGTGCCGTATCCCCACCGAAGTCGAGCTCGCTCATGAGTTCCGCTACCGCGACCCCATCGTGAACGAGAAGACCCTGATTGTGGCTCTCTCGCAGTCCGGCGAGACCATGGATACCCTCATGGCGGTGCGTCACGCCCGCGAGCAGGGCGCTAAGGTCATATCCATCTGCAACACCCACGGATCAACCCTGCCGCGTGAATCCGATGCGGCGCTGTACACCCACGCCGGTCCCGAGATCGCGGTTGCATCAACCAAGGCGTTCCTGGCGCAGATTACCGCAGCATACCTGCTGGGTCTGTACCTGGCGCAGCTTCGCGGCAACAAGTACAAGGACGAAATCTCCGCCATCCTCGGTGAGCTGCAGAAGATGCCCGCCAAGATCCAGAAGGTGATCGACAACGATACCCTCGTGAAGGAACTCGGCGCCGAGATGAAAGACACCTCTTCGGTGATCTTCCTGGGCCGCCACGTTGGGTTCCCCGTTGCCCTTGAAGGCGCGCTTAAACTCAAAGAGATCAGCTACATCCACGCTGAAGGCTTCGCCGCCGGCGAGCTGAAGCACGGTCCTATCGCCCTGATTGAAGAGGGCCAGCCCGTTATCATCATTGTGCCCTCCGCGCAGGGGCGTGAATCCCTGCACGGCAAGGTCGTCTCCAATATTCAGGAAGTGCGCGCCCGCGGGGCCTTCACCATCGTGATCGCCGAAGAAGGAGACGAAGCCGTCAAGGACTACGCGGATCGTCTGATCACTGTTCCCGCTGCGCCTTCTCTGCTGCAGCCCCTGCTGGCCACCGTGCCGCTGCAGATTTTTGCGTGCGCACTTGCTGAGGCGAAAGGACTGGACGTTGACCAGCCTCGTAACCTCGCCAAGTCGGTGACCGTGGAGTAGCGCAACCCCGCTCTGTCAGGAACTGCCACAAGCGTCCGGCGTGCACCCCAGGTGCTGCCGGGCGCTTTCTTATACCAGCCCGAAACCCACTTTGCTGCAGCTACATGCTCTAATGGGCACCGCACACCCGGAAAAATAGTCTGCAGCGGTGCTGAGAGCAAAGCGAAACCTGTTGAAACCCACACAACCTAGCTAGACTTAACATAAAACACCGCATCGGGAAGAAGGTGAGAGATGATTATCGGCATCGGCGTAGATACCGTCAATATCGAACGATTCGAGCGGATAGTGACCGAAACCCCCGCCTTCGTGCGACGCGTCTTCACCGCCAGCGAGCGCACCCGCAACCTACGCTCCCAAGCCGTACGGTTCGCCGCGAAAGAAGCCCTCGCCAAAGTTCTCGGCGCACCCGCCGGGCTCAACTGGCAAGACTGTGAAGTAGCTAGCACCGAATCCGGCCAGCCCTACCTGGTGGTCAGCGGAACCATCGCGGCCCGCGCCCGCTCGCTCGGCATTAACCGCCTGCACCTGAGCCTCACTCACGACGAACCTGTGGCCGTGGCTATCGCCACCGCAGAATACCTCAACACCAGCGAACTGGAGCACCTGCGCCGGTTCAACCCCGAAAGCTATCGCATTACCGTGCTCGCCCCGGAGCCCCCAGGCGAAACACCGTAGAAACGTGTGAGGGCACCAGCCTAAGGAGAGGCCATGAAACTCATCTACACCGGCGAAAGCATCCGCGAAGCCGAAAAGCCATACGTGCAGGCACCCGACTATAACGGCTACCTGATGCAGCGCGCCGCCGATGCGCTCGCCGAAGAAGCATACGATACCCTCGTTAGCCACGGGGCGCCGCCGCACAGCGGGCGTGTGCTGCTGCTGGTAGGGCCCGGCAATAACGGTGCCGACACCGTGTATGCGGGGGTGCGGCTGCACCGGCTTGGGTACAGTATTGACGCGGTGCTGTTTGACCCCACGGGGCGTAACCTTGAGCTTATCGCCCGTGAGGCTGGGGAAGGCACCCGGGTGTTGCACACAGAGCAGAGCCTGCGTAATATCTCCGACTACTCATTAATCATTGATGGGATCCTCGGCACCGGTGCACGCGGGCCTGTGCGTGGGGAAGCGGGGGAGTACCTGGGGTACTTGCGGTCCCTGCAGCAGCTGGGCACACTACCGCCCGTTATCGCCTGTGACATCCCCAGTGGGGTAGACAGCAACGACGGCACCCTGAATGAGCCGTCCCTTGCGGCGGTGCGTACCGTCACCTTCATTGGGCATAAACTGCCGACTGGCACCGGCACCGCCGAACACTGCGGCAGCATTCGGCTGCACACCCTGGGGGTGCCGCACGCCCTTGATAACACCGAACCGGCGCTGCGGGTGCTAGAGACCAAAGATTACCGTCGTGAGCTTGAGACCCCCACCGTAGAATCACACAAATATACGCGGGGAGTGGTAGGGATGCTCACCGGAACACCCGAATACCCGGGCGCGGCACTCATGAGTGTTCATGCGGCCATTAACACCGGGGTGGGTATGGTGCGCTTCGGTGTGAATGACGAGAAATTACACGCCCTGATGCTCGCCCACAACCCCGAAACCGTGTGCTTCAGCGGGCCTGCACGCCAGCAGCAGGTGCACGCCTGGGCCGGAGGCAGCGGCACCACATCGAGCGAGCCCACCAACCGGTACCTCATTGAGGCCCCTGAACCGGCGGTACTTGACGCCGGGGCTGTGGATACCGTGGCGGAGTACCTGCTCACCGGTAAACGCCTCACCGCCCATAAAATACTCACCCCCCACGCCGGGGAGCTGCAGCGGCTGCTGGCGGCGCTCGCTAACGGGCTGACGGGGCGGTGGGCCGAGCTGATGCAGAACACCCCCGCCCCCAGCAGGGACGATATTACCCGCCAGCCGCTGCGGTGGGTGAAAACCGCTGCCGCGCTTACCGGGGCAACCGTTATGCTCAAAGGCGGGTATAGTCTGATCGCCTCGCCCGCAGACACCGTTTACAGTGTGCGCGGGGCTACCGCCTGGTTGGCCACTGCCGGCAGCGGAGACACTCTCACCGGTATTTTAGGGGCACTATTGGCGCAGAAAGTTGCCGCCGCTGCACAGCGCGGCACACCGCTAGAGGACGACGTCTACGCGCGTGTTGCCGCTTTGGCTGTGTACCTGCATGGCCGGGCGGCCCTCGCCTCATTGGGTGGGCGCAGGGGCCCGGTACCGCCCACACGGGTGGTTCAGAGCCTGCCGCAGGCGATTGCAGAACTGCTGGAGTACTAGCAGTGAGACAGAAAAATAATGCTGTGCCCGCCAGCTGATATCAGCTGGCGGGCACAGTATCCTAGTCTGCGGCGGCGGTAAGAGACGCCGTTTGTTTGTGGTGTCTAGTACGCCCCGTCCTTGGCGAATACGGCGCGTACTGTGCGCGCTAAAATCACGAAATCGGTGGTGAGTGACCAGTTCTCCACATAGTATAAGTCGAGGCGTACCGACTCTTCCCAAGAAAGGTCGCTGCGGCCAGAAACCTGCCACAGCCCCGTAATACCGGGTTTGACCAGCAGACGGCGGTACACCATCTCCTCGTACTTTTCGACCTCTTCAGGCAGCGGCGGACGCGGGCCCACCAGCGACATGTCACCCTTGAACACGTTCCACAGCTGCGGCAGCTCATCAATCGAGTATTTGCGGATAAACCGCCCCACCGGGGTGACTCGCGGGTCGTTCGCCATCTTAAAGAGCAGTCCGTGCCCCTCATTTTGCGCCGCCAACTGTTTTTTGATTTCTTCGGCGTCGGTGCGCATCGACCGGAACTTCACCATCTTAAACGGCTGGCCTTTAATGCCCACACGCTCCTGGAAGAAGAACACGGGGCCTCTATCGCTCTTCACCATAAGCGCCACAAGAGCGAACAGCGGGGAAAGCAGCAGCAGCCCCAGACCCGAGCAGACCACATCAATACTGCGTTTTGCGAAGGCTGAAGCGCCCGTAATACGCGGGGTTGAGACGTGCACCAGCGGCAGACCGTTCAGCGGCTGAATATGCATGCGCGGGCCCGCCACATCGGTGGTGGCTGGGGCCATAATCAGTGAGATGCGGGCATCAGCCAGTTTCCACCCCAGCTGCCGCATCTGGTTGGGGGTCAGGTGGTGGCCGTTCGAGACCGCCACCATGTGAATATTGTTCTCCTGCACCGCCTGCATAATCTTGGCGGGGTCGGTGCTGTACCCCAGTACCGGCAGGTTATCGCCAGCAACAACCGTGCCCTCAGGAAGGCCCGGCAGGTAGAACGCGGTGGGGCACAGCCCGGAGGCGATCACGCTCCCCAGCGCCTGGTGCAGGTGACGCCCGGTGATGACGTCGGAGATAATAAGGACGCGGGTGAGCGCGCGGCCTCTTGTACGCCACCGCACTAGTCCCTGCCGCAGCAGCCACCGCATAAACGCCAGGGAGATAATGCCCAGCGGGTAGGAAATCAGCATGTACAGGCGGGTGAATTCCACCTTCAAGAAGAAGGCGACAATGATGATCATGCAGAAACAGTAGGTGGTGCCCCGCGTGACAAGCCGGTACTCCTCTGTGCCGAACCCCAGAACCCGCACACTGCGGGAGCCGTTAAATTGCAGGAAAAGCCACCACATGATGATCATGATGATATCTAGGGTGATGTAGTCAAACGGGATGTATTCACGGCCCATGACGCTAAACGGCCAGAGGTTAATGGGGGGAAGATCCACCTGCTCGAAGCCAAAACGGAAAATGTGGGCGCTCACCACGGAGAATACGATGGCTATAAGATCAACCAGGTACAGGGCGTGCACGACTTTCGTGTGCCAGGTTTTCTTCATGACATAGGCGCTATCCCATATTTTTTTAAGGTTGTCTTGAATCCCCAAAATTCAATAACCTTCCCCGGACCGTGGAGCCGATAGACTGGTTCCGCGCCGTGGCGGCAGACCCGCCCGGCGTGAACCTATTGTTTTTGCCAGTGCTGTGAATGTGTGAGTGATAGGATACGCCTTTCAGAAGCCGAACACTGCCGGGGCAGGATCAGGTAACGAGAGAACAATCGGCTGTCAGCGAAAACGTATCCACTCATTATTTTAGGGCTACAAAGCCCGCGCATATTCACACAAAACCCGTTAAGTTGAGTGAAGTCGGTCACAGGACGTGCGTGTGGTGGGGAGACAGTGCCGCATAACGTCTGCTGGCGCGGAAGGCAGGTGCGGGTACTCGCTGCGGCAGGCAGCGCCCGCAGGGGCCTAAAAACAGCAGTGTGTGAGGTGCGCTGGTACATCTTCTTAGTCTATCCGCTCATGCTTATAAGTCATGAGTCAGGAACGAAAACCGGTCAGTTCAGCCCGGTCGAGCACAAAATCAATCAGCGGTTCGTAACGATTCGGCGGAACGTTATCATCCATCGGAACACACACCGGTAAATCACCCTGCTCCGCGGCAATAAACAGCCCCGGGTCGTTACAGTCGGCAATACCGAGCGTTGGCAGCTTCTGCTGCGATGCCGCATACCCCGCCATCCCGTGATCGGAAACCACAAGATCGGGCAGCTCGCCGCGCTCACGAAGCTGGGCGAGGGCGATGCGCATCGGCCCGGGGAAGTGCGTGTGCTGCAGGTTCCCGTACTGCTCAAACATCACCACACCCATGATCTGGCGGATATCGCCGTCCAAAAACCGCTCACCCTGCTCGATACGCAGCACCGTGGCCCCGGCGCGTTCGGCGACGCGCGCCAGCTCAGCATAAATAGGGAAAAGCCCGGCGGGATGGCCGGTGGCGAACAGGATTCTCTGGCGGGCACGTACCGCATCACCAAAAATACGGGCGTACTCTTCGAGAGCATCAATGCACTGGGCGGCACCAATCGTATCTTGCCCCTGAACATGCGAGCGGTCAGGGTTCAGGCCAGCACGGCGTACCATAACTTCAAAAACTTCGTCGTAGGTCCAGTCCTTTGACCAGATCACCCCGAATTCGAGGTGCTCATTATGATCAAGGAAACCTTGAATATGCGAAAGGTTATTCTCGCGTGGGGTGGCAACATCACCCGTGATGCGGGCGGAATCAAGGTAAGCGGCGAACTTGTGCCGGGTCATAGGGAATGTCATGGGTACAGTGTAGCTAATGGAGATGGGGTTCCCCGGTGAGACGAGCGCGGCCGGTTAGCTCACTGCGGAGAGCGCATCTGCATACGCCGCCAGAGTTTTCTGCGCCGTAGCCTCCCAGCTGAAGGAGTGCGCTCGCGCCGCCGCCTGCGCTCCCAGGGTGAGCCGAAGCCGCGGGGCACGAACCACACGCTCAATGGCCGCCGCCCAATGCTGCGGGGTGCGCGGGGCTACCAGCAAACCGGAGACATGGTTCTCGACCGCATACCGCAGCCCATCAACGTCTGAGGCCAGCACCGCCGCACCAGCGGCCTGAGCCTCTAAAGCCACCAGCCCGAACGACTCGGATGAGGACGGGGAAGCCACAATATCGGCCCGCCGGAAGATCTGCGCCAGCTCACTCGCCGGAACAGGGTGCCGTAAATGCACCCGGTCCGCCACCTGCAGCTGCGCGGCACGCTGAAGAAGCAGCTGCTCATAGTCGGAGTCGGAACGGCCAATAATATCGAGCTCAACCAGCAGGTCATCAGGGAGCAGCCCCAGCGCCTCAACCAGCAGGTGCGGGCCTTTAAGCGGCTGGGGCCTGCCCGCAAAAACGATACGGGAGCGAGTGTCCGACCCCTCATTCTCGGCGTGCACGCCCGCAACGGGGCAGAAAATACTCGTATCAACCCCCGGAGTAATCACCCGCAGCCGTGAAGGGTCAGCCCCGTAGTACCCCTGCAGCTGGTCGGCCTCAACCGGGGTGTTCGCGATAATGAGGTTTGCCTCGGCAATAATGCGGCCCTCTTCAGCTCGTCGGTACCCCGGCTCCGCAGGCTCGTTGGCACCACGGTGCGCATCCTTCGCCGCCGCCGTAGTATGCGGGGTGAAAAGAACCGGAACGTTCGTTCTGCTGCTTGCGGTGGATGTTGCATAGTGTGCCGCAGCGTTTAGCGCGGCAACACCCGAAAGCCAATAGTGCGCGTGGATCAGCTGCGGTGCCCACTGCGCCGCCTCCACCGCCGCCTGCGCAAAACCGCCGGTGAACTTCGGCAAATCATTCTTCGCCGCCCCGCGCGTTCCCGAAACCGGCACATAGTGCACGCGACACCGCGGATGCTCAGGGGCCGCCGAGCGTTCTGCCGCCCCATCCCCAAAATCCAGGGTAAAAACCTCAATACGCAGGGCGGGGTCAGCGGCGAGCATCGCCTCCACCGAACGCGCAATGTACACATTCATGCCCCCGGCATCGCCGCCGCCAGGCTGAGCAAACGGGTCGGTGTGCATTGAAAAAACATGCACCACGCGGGCGGCGGTCTCAGAGGAAACACAGGAGGGCGGGGTTGAAATACTCACCCGCACAGTCTACCGCGCCGCACCGCACCCACCCCAAAAAACACCCGCACCCAAGACGGCATACCGGCACATAGCCAGCGCACAGCCAGCACTTACACTCCGCCCAGCCGCATTGTGCATGATGGAAGAAACCCCGCACGGTAGAAAAACCCCGAAAAACGCGGTGACTAGGGCGTATGACCGCTGGGGGAGTCCACGATAAAATGTAAAGACACCGGCGTACACCGCCCAGCAGGTCACCTAAAGGCACAACTAAACCGAGGTACAGAGAATGAACACCCCCGAAAGCGCCATTCCCGGAACCCCCATCGCCAACGTCCAGCTGCAACCCGGCGAAGCCGAACGAGCCGCCATTATCGATCTGAGTGCTGTTGAACATAACGTGCGCACCCTCAAACACCGTATTGGTGAGCGGCAGCTCATCGCCGTTGTCAAAGCCGACGCCTACGGGCACGGCGCCTACCCGGTTGCCCGTTCCGTTCTTGAAGCGGGCGCCGACATGCTCGCGGTGGTGCACGTCTCCGAAGCTCTTGAACTGCGTTCCGAAGGTATAGAGGCACCCATTATTGCGTGGCTCCACACACCCCGCACCGACTTTGAGGAAGCCATCGAAGCAGACGTTCGCCTGGGTGTATCCGGCTGGGACTTGGAAGCGATCGCCGTCGCCGCGGCCAAACTGCGCATGCGTGCCATAGTGCACCTTAAGGCCGATACCGGGCTGGGCCGTAACGGCTCCACCGACACCGAATGGCCTGCCCTTATCTCCCGCGCCGCCGAGCTTGAAGCCGCCGGGCTGATCCGAGTGGAGGGCATTTTTACGCACTTCGCCGTGGCCGATGAACCTGAACGCGCCGAGACCGCGCAGCAAACCGAGAAGTTTAATAAATTCGTAGCCGCCGCCCGCGCCGCCGGGCTCACCCCCGACCTCATCCACTTGGCGAACAGCCCCGCCACCCTCACCGGAGCATCCGAAGAGTACAACACCCCCGAGGCTGTGCTCGGTAATGCTGTCCGCTGCGGGCTGGCTATCTACGGGCTTTCACCGTTGGCGGGGGTGAGCGCTCAGCAGCTGGGGCTGCGCCCCGTCATGACCCTCACCGGGTATGTGAGCGCCGTCAAAGAGGTACCCGCCGGGCAGGGCGTCTCGTACGGGCTGCGGTACACCACCGATAAGCCCACCACCCTCGCGCTCATCCCGCTCGGCTACGCCGACGGTGTGCCGCGCATTGCCGCGAACGCCCCGGTGCGTATTTACCCGCGGGACGCCGAAGCGAAAACCTACCGTGTGGTTGGCCGCATCGCCATGGACCAGCTGGTGGTAGACCTTGGTGAGCCGGGGCTTTCCAACCCGGAACTTGGCTACCTGGGTGCGCGGGCGGTCCTGTTCGGTGCCGGCCCCAACCCGCCCGTGGAGGAGTGGGCTGAGGCCTCCGAGACCATTAACTATGAGGTTGTTACCCGCATCTCTCCGCGCGTGATCCGTATCTATAGCGGCGGCACCTGGATTGAACGCGAAATTGATGTGCTGCACTCCTTGGACGAGGCGCTCAAAGACATAGACACCAGCGTCCCCGAAGGTGCACAGTAATGCACGCCGCAGAGGCTATAGACCTTGAGGTGACAGACCCGGTGCACACGCGCCGACTCGCCCATGCCCTCGCCCGGATGCTACACGCCGGGGACGTGCTGTTGCTCTCGGGCGAGCTGGGGGCTGGGAAAACCACATTTACCCGCTCATTAGGGGAGGGGCTTGGCGTGCGTGAAGGGGTTATTTCGCCCACATTTGTGCTCTCACGTGTGCACCCTAACCTGCCGGACGGTCCCAGAGCTGGCGGGCCTGACCTGGTGCATGTGGACGCCTACCGGCTCTCAAGCGCCGAAGAACTTGACGACCTCGACCTGGAGTTTTCCCTGGACACCTCGGTGACTGTTATCGAATGGGGGCGCGGCAAGGCCGAGCACCTGAGCGATTCACGCCTGGAACTGGACTTTACTCGGCTGCACGGCGCCCACACGGCCCTGGAATACGCCACCGGGGAGCAGAGCGAATTCGACTGGGACGCGCAGGATGATGCAGATACAGACACCCCGGAGGCCCGCCTGCTGCGGGTGCGCGCCATTGGGCCTCGCTGGGAGGGGCACGCTGCACATGAACTGTACCGCGCTCTGCAGCAGGCGTAACGTTCACACCATTCAGGGGAGCAGGGTGCACAAAGACCGGCAGTGCACGCTCTGCTGACTGGGGCGGCGGGCGCGTTAGAATTGATGGGTGCTAGTACTTGCCCTTGATTCATCAGCTACCGCATCCGTAGCGCTTGCCCGCATCGACAGTGACGCACCGGGTGCGAGCGCAGAGATTCTCGCCAGCTACGAGAGCGAAGACACACGCTCCCACGCCGAGGTGATGGCCCCCTACGCCGCTCAGGTTTTAGCCGATACGGGGCTGGACGGCGCTGCTGTGGATGCGGTGCTCACCGGCACCGGGCCGGGCCCGTTCACCGGGTTGCGCGCCGGTATTATGACCGCCCGCACTCTCGGGTTTGCTTGGAATAAACCCGTATATGGGCTTATGAGCCTGACTGCCATAGTAGAACGAGCGTTCGCTGACGGTGCTTTCCGTGACTCCCGGACGGCGGCCAATAGCGGGATGAACCGGGCGGCGGTTGAGACGCTAGTTGCCTCGGATGCCCGCCGCCGTGAAATCTACTGTGCGCTTTTTGCCGTCACTGAGAATGGCTATTCGCTTGCCGCAGGCCCGTCGGTGGGGCCCGCCCACCAGACCCATGCACCCGCATACGATCCGTCAGACCCCGCCGCACCCGCACTAGGGTACGGGGCTGGGCTGTACACCGAGGTGCTGACCGCCTCCGGCTGGGATGTGCTCAAAGACTACGCCCACCTGCACCCCACCGCAGCGGACTTGGTGAAAGCTGCGGCGCGGTGCGGGGTAAAAAATCTCAGCCGCGATACGCAGGCGCTGTACCTGCGCGAATCGGATGCGAAAGTACCGGCTGCGATGCTCGCCCGCACCGCCAGCGCCCAGCCCCCGCATGGGCAGCAGAATACAGGCGAGCCACAGAAAACACGCGGGCAGCAGCCCGCCCCAGCAGTACCCGCACGGGAGCAGTAATGTCGCCGACCTCAGAGCACCCGGAACCGCAGCTGCCCACCCGCCTGGGGGAAGGCACTACCCTGCGGGCCGCACAGCTGCAGGACGTGCCCGACCTGCACGCCCTTGAAACCCGGCTTTTCCCGGCAGACGCCTGGGCTCTTGACATGTTCCTGGCCGAAGTAGGGCACCCCACCCGCAGCTACTATGTGCTCGAACATGACACCGGCTCGGGCCCCAGCATTATCGGCTACTGCGGGGTGATGGTCGTGGGCGATACCGCCGATGTGCAGACCATCGCCGTGCTGCCCGAACATGAAGGGAACGGGTACGGCCGCGCCATGCTAGAGACCATGCACACCCGCTCCCGCCAGCAGGGGGCCGAACGCATCCTGCTGGAGGTGCGCGCCGACAACCCACGCGCCCAACGCCTCTACCAGCGTAACGGGTACACGCGTATTCACGTGCGGCCCCGCTACTACGACGACGGCACTGACGCGCTCATTATGCTCAAAGAACTCACAGCACCCACCGCGCCGGTGGCGACCGTACACCCACCCGCCACCGGTGAACACCCCACAGCACCGCACACTGCAAAGGACAGCACCCCATGACAGCTACTGAACCACTCGTTCTGGGCATCGAATCCTCCTGCGACGAGACCGGCATCGGTATTGTTCGCGGCTCAAAACTTCTGACCAACACCATCTCCTCCTCCATGGAAGAGCACGTGCGGTTCGGTGGTGTTATCCCAGAAATCGCCTCCCGCGCGCATCTGGAGGCCATGCTCCCCGCCTTGGAGAAGGCCCTGACTGAGGCGAGGGTGAGCCTTAGTGATATTGATGCGATCGCCGTGACCGCTGGCCCGGGGCTGGCCGGGGCGCTCATGGTGGGTGTGGCGGCGGCGAAAGCGCTCGCGGTGGCCACCGGCAAACCGTTATATGGGATTAACCACCTGGTGGCGCATGTTGGGGTGGGGCTTCTGGACGATAACGGCACCAGTGACGGGGCACACCTGCTGCAGAACGCCGAAGCTGGCGGGCTGGGGGCGTTGCTGGTCTCGGGCGGGCACACCGAGATTTTGCAGGTGCGTGACATTACATCGGATGTGCGTCTGCTGGGGGCTACCCTGGATGATGCTGCGGGGGAGGCATACGATAAGGTTGCGCGCCTGCTGGGGCTTGACTACCCGGGCGGCCCCGCTATTGATCGTGCTGCGAAGGATGGTGACCGCACGGCGTTCACTTTCCCGCGGGGGCTCTCGGCGCGTAAATTTATGGGAAGCGCCGAAGAGCCGGGTCAGCACCGCTACGATTTTTCGTTTTCGGGCCTGAAAACGGCGGTTGCGCGCGTAGTTGAGGGGCTCACCGCGCGCGGCGAGACGGTTCCGGTGGCTGATATCGCGGCCTCTTTCCAAGAGGCCGTGGTGGATGTTATTACGAAAAAAGCAACACTTGCCTGCACCGAGCAGGGGATGGATACTTTGCTGCTGGGCGGGGGCGTGGCGGCGAATTCGCGGCTGCGGCAGCTGCTGGCGGCACGGTGCGCTTCTGCGGGGGTGCGCCTGATTATTCCCAAGTTCACCCTGTGCACAGATAACGGGGCGATGGTTGCGGCCCTTGGGGCGCAGCTGGTGGCGGCTGGGCGTGAGCCTTCGGGGGTCGGGTTCACTGCGGATTCATCACTTCCGGTGACGACGGTCTGCCTGTAGACCCGTGTTCTGCTGCCCATTGCCAGCACAGGCACGTGTGCGGGTGGTGTGGGTACCACATGCCGCTAGTTGAAAAAACCTTCAAGTGAAATATTCATCTTAACCCACAACGGTTATAAAAGCCCATGTCAGTGCCTTTAAGGTTACAATTCTTCTTAAACGCTCATTAATGATAAATCTAAGGTTTATATTGTATTTTCCTGCGCGTTTGACGTGTTTAAGGAGTGTAACCACATGAAAATGATGAGGAAGCTAGGCACAGCCCTCTCAGCAGCGAGTATCGTGGCGGCCTCGTGTATCACCACAGCTCCCGCCGTGGCGGATGATGAAAACCAGCAGGCACCCTGCCAAGATGTTGAGGTTGTTTTTGCGCGCGGCTCCGGGCAGCCTCTCCTAGCGGATGTGGAGTCCGGTGCGGCCGGTGAGCAGAAAACGGACAAGGCGAAACATGTCAAAGAGGCGAAACATGTCAAAGAACTTGCCGCATCCAATGCGCAGACACTAGGTCTGACCCAAAACTTCTACGAACTGGGCACACGCCATATTAATGGTGCCCACTACCCGGCCCACCCGATTCAAGGATTCACCTCCCTACTGAACGCGGGGGATAAGGCCGAGGGCAGCCGGTACTTCTCCTACGAGCAGAGCGTGAACGAGGGCGTGCGGGAAGGGGTGGGGTACCTGCAGCAGCGTATGAGCCAGTGCCCCAACAGCCAGTACGTTCTGGGCGGCTACTCCCAGGGTGCGCAGGTGATGGGGGACGTGTATGGGCAGCTCACAGATGAACAACGCAGCAAGGTAGCTTTTAATGCGTTCTTTGGTGACCCCAAAATGAACCTTCCCGAAGGGCGGTCTGTGGCGGGAGAACACCCCGTCTTTGACGGGCGGGGAATTTCGCCGTGGCGGAGGCAGAGCCCCGCACCCGCAACCGCGCAAGGATCCTTAGGGGCGCGCACCCCCTACCTGCCCGCAGGGGAGCAGAACACCGGCTCGTGGTGCTTGGCCAACGACTACGTGTGCGGCTCCACGAAGGTGCTCATGGGGTTCAGTCGTGAAAACGGGCACATGCTGTACGCACAGGCAAACGGGCCGATTGATGAGGCCCTGCGGGAAGCCTTCTCCCGTGTGGGCCAGCGGCGGGGTGTGGAAGATGCCGCCGCTCGGCTGACCCCCGCCGGTAGCGGCCCGGTTGTGAACCTGCCAGCGGATGAGTACTACGCCCCCGTGGGGCACACGGTACGCCTTGACGCGGGAGCATCCTACTCGGCGGGCTCAAAAATTGTGCGCTGGGACTGGGATATCGATGGCGACGGCGTGTACGAGACACACGACGGCGCGGCCGTGATGGAGCACTCCTACTCGGCGCAGGGTGACTACACTGTGAAGGTGCGCGCCACCGACAGCAATGGTGCGGTGACCGAACGGCAAGTGACGGTACACGCGGGCACCACCACCGGCATCCCGACACTGCCGGAGGCTGCGGCCACAGTGAGCGGGGAACGCAACGGCACCGAGGCGACCCTGCGTTGGAGTGCTGCGAAAGCACCTGAACTTGGTTGGCAGATCACCGTAAACGGGTTCCCCGTTGGGGTGTACACTTCCAATACCGCTGAGGCTGTTGTGACGGGGCTGGATGCCTCCCGCGATGTACAGATCGGGGTGGCTCCCGTCTCGGCGCAGGGCATAGCGGGTGAGGTGAAAACCTTCACGTTTAAGGCTCAGGGCGGCAGCACCCCCGGCGGGTCTGCTCCTGGCGGTTCTTCCGTACCTGGTGGGTCTGTTCCCGCAGAGGCGGCAGCCTAGCCGCAGCCTCTTTTCGGCTCTCTGCGCGCGGCTGCTCCCCGCTGGCGTACCCTGCGGAGTACTAGTACTCTGTATTCCTTCGGGTAATGCCTGAACCGGGGTGCGCCGCGCGCAGTGTAAGGGAAACGGGCTACCGTAGCGGCGGCTGCTTTGCCTGCTCCGCAAGATCACGCATCACCTCACGGAACGACCCGGTCTGCGCCAAGACACGCCGCTGCCTGTCAGCACCGGTACCCTCAGTGAGGATACGCCGCATCTGCTCCAGTTCGGGCAGGCACTCCAAATCCTCAGCGACCGGCCGCAGCATATCCAGAAGATCCTTCAGCTCATCCCGCAGCGGGCGAACCTGCGGCTCGTTAGAAACCACCACCTGCGCATCCAGCCCGTACCGGGCCGCACGCCACTTATTCTCCTGGGCATGCCACGGGTCCAGCACCTGCACCCGCTCACCCGCATCAAACCGGCGTGAAAAATACTCCACCAAACACTGGGTGAGCGCCACAATACCGGCCACATCCGGCAAAGACGCCAAACCGTCGCAGTAGCGCATCTCGACTGTGCCGTAGTGCGGTACAGGCCGCACATCCCACCGGTCCTCGCTCACATCCTCAATAGCGCCGGTCGTCACCTGCGAATCAAGATACGCCGAGTACTGCTCCCACGTCTGAAAAGAAAACGGCAGCCCGTTCGAGGGCAGCTGCTGGTACAGCATGGTGCGGTGCGAAGCGTACCCGGTGTCAATACCCTCCCAGAACGGCGACGACACCGAAGGCGCCAGCAGGTGCGGGCAGTAGTTAGTGAGCGCATCCACCACCGCCAGGGCCTTCTGCGGCGAATCAACACCCACATGCACATGCACCCCAAAAATGATCATGTGCCGGCCCCAGTACTGGGCACGGTTTACCACCCGCTGGTAGCGGTCCTTATTGACCACCGTCTGCTGCGCCCACCGGGAATACGGGTGAGTTCCCGCGCAGAAAAAGTCCAGGCCCAGCTCATCACAGATAGGCCGCAGCGCGTCGACGGCCTCAGCAAGCTGACGGCATGACTCGGCGACGGTGGCGCACACCCCGGTAATAACCTCCAGGGTATTATTCAAAAATTCGCCGGTCACATGCACCGACTCGGTCGAGGGAACCAGCAGATGCGGGTGCCGCTCACCCAGGCGTGCCAGCACCTGCTCGGCACGCGGGGCGAGCTCGCCATCTGTTTTATTGGTCAGCGCGAGCTCCCACTCCACGCCGATTGTGGACTGGGGCGAGTGGGCAAAAGCTACCATTTCTCTCCTGACGGTGACAACTGCAATTATTTTACGCGGTGCAGCTCACTTTCACCGCCATTTGGGTAATGTATGACTAAAAACGACAGCACCGCTGGGCACAGCGTCACAGTGCGTAACACGGGCGCGGGTGCTCTTTCGGTACCGCAAAGACCCGCGTCTCAGATAACGGATGTGCCCAAGCGGCAGCCCCGCACAGAACCCTATACAGGGTGAAACCGCCACCGGCTCAGCCTACTGCACGCACCACCTGCACCTTATACGGGCCAGCAAACCAGCCCGCTCCGGTGAGACCACCTGGCTTACTCCGCCGCACCCTGCGGCCGCACCCACCAGCCCACATGCTCCGTCCGCGCAGCATCATCACCAGAGCCGCCAACCCGGGTAAAAACCAGGGTTGCAGGCTTATACTCGCCCTTCTTCTTTTTCACCCCCGCCAGCAGGGCCGCCCGCAGCTTCTCAGGCACAATATCCACCCCGCGTTTTTTGATGGTCACGGCGTTAATACCGTGCTCACGCACCCAACGTTTTAGCTGCTTCTGACCCACCGGAACCCGCTCAAGCACCTCATAGCAGGCGGCGAACTCCGCGTATGAGGCTGGCAGCGGGTGCTCGGCAGAAAGATAAGCGATACGCGGGTCAATACGATGCGCACCCACCGCACACGCAAGATCATGCACCAGCCCTGCCCGAATCACAGCCCCGGAAGGCTCATACAGGTACCCGCCCGCCACCGGCAGCCCCGCACCATCATCAGGTGCCGCCGACGGTGCGGCCGAACCAAGAGGCTCAGCTGAGGTCATCTCGCCCAGCACCTCGCCTGCATCCCCCACAATTGTTGCCGCCCGCGCCACCGATTCACGCGCCGCCGCATTAAACCAGAGCACCAGCTCAACCACAGACCCGGCTTGCTGCACCCACTGCGCCTCAACACGCGGCTGCGGGTTCGCCGCACCAGCAATATCCTCCAGGGAAGGGATCGCCTCATGCGCGGTGCCTGGCCCAAGTTTAACCCCCATCGGTACGCCCAGCCGTGCCAGGGACAGCACAAACGAAAACGGTGGGGAGAACGCCTCAGGATCAAAAATACGTTCGGTGCGGGCCTTTTTCGCACCCTCCAACTCGCGGCGTGCCGGGTCGCACCAGATACCCTGCACCGGCTCCCCAGCGGCTGTACACAGTGCTCCGTGTTCATAGTCCGTCACATCACCCACCAGCACACGCGACTGCCCGTATGAGGCCAGGTTATGGGCCGCATATGAGGCGGTGACGGGGTCACGCTCAACCGAGACAGTTGCCAAACCGGCGGATGCGAAGGCCACCGAATCCGCGCCAATACCGCAGCCCAGATCGGCCACCGAACCTACCTGTGCTTTCAGAAAACGCTGCGCATGGTACCGGGCAACGGGGGAGCGGGTGGACTGCTCAAGGCCCTCCTCCGTCAGCAGCAGATGGCGGGCGCGCTCGCCAAATTTGGCCTCGGCGCGGGTGCGGGTTTTCACCAGGGTCAGGATGGCTGCCGACTCCTCAGGCGTAAAACCTTGTGCACGTAAGGCAGCGGCATCGGTGAGGGAACGGGAAGGATCATAGGGGTACAGCTCATCAGCTGCCTGTAGCGACTGCGGGGTGAAAGGAGGCACGGGTGGGTTCGTGAAACCCAGTGGCGTGCCGGATGCGGTGAAATTTGCCATATCTTCAAGTGTAGTGTGCCTGTACGCCGCAGGGGCATACCCGGTGTGATGCAGACGTGGGGTGGTGGCCGTATCGGTCTATGGGCATTCCCCCTTGCGCGAAATGCCGCCGAACGCGGCGGGTCTTTCTTGACCGGTGCGCGGCGGGATTCTAAAGTTGAACTAGTGCTCTGGCGGGCGCAGAAAAAACGCGCTATCACGCCAGCGAAAACACCTTAAGAATGTAATGCATAAGGAGAAAACCTCTCATGGCAATTAAGCCCCTCGAAGACCGAGTAGTTGTCAAACTAGAGCAGGCTGAGCAGACCACCGCATCCGGTCTGGTTATTCCCGAAACCGCCAAGGAAAAGCCTCAGGAGGCTCGCGTGGTGGCTGTAGGCCCCGGCCGCATCGACGATAAGGGCAACCGTGTTCCGGTTGATATTGCTGAAGGCGACGTTGTGGTGTTCTCCCGCTACGGCGGTACCGAGGTGAAGTACCAGGGTGAAGAGTACCTGATCCTTTCCGCCCGTGACGTTCTGGCGATCGTCGACTAATGTCGTGAAGTAACCGGATGCGCCGCCACACTCTGGCGGCGCATCCGCGTAGCTGGGCCCGCACGGTACTTACCGGTGGGCGTACCAGAAGAACAGCCATATAAGGAGTAACGAAATTCATGGCTAAACAGCTTGAATTCAATGATGCCGCCCGCAAATCCCTGCAGGCCGGTGTTGATAAGCTTGCCGACACGGTGAAGGTTACCCTCGGCCCGCGCGGGCGTAACGTGGTGCTTGATAAGCAGTGGGGCGCACCGGTTATTACGAACGATGGCGTCTCCATCGCCCGTGAAGTCGAACTGGAAGACCCCTACGAGAACCTGGGTGCGCAGCTCGCTAAAGAGGTAGCCACCAAGACGAACGACGTTGCCGGTGACGGTACGACCACCGCAACCGTGCTGGCGCAGGCACTCGTGAATGAGGGGCTGCGCAACGTGACAAGCGGTGCGGCACCTGCGGAGGTGAAGCGCGGTATTGAGGCCGCCGTTGAGAAGGTCTCCGAGCGTCTGCTTCAGGATGCCCGCGAAGTGCAGGGCCCGGAAGTTGCGCATGTTGCCGCTATTTCGGCTCAGTCTGACCAGATCGGCGAGCTCTTGGCATCGGCTTTTGAGAAGGTTGGTCAGGACGGCGTCATTACCATTGAAGACGGCTCGTCCACCGAGATTGAGCTTGACATTACCGAGGGTATGCAGTTCGACAAGGGATACCTTTCGCCTTCGTTCGTGACCGATGCCGAGCGTGGCGAAGCGGTTCTTGAAGATAGCCTCATTCTGCTCTACCAGGGTAAGATCTCCACGGTTGCCGAGATTATGCCCCTGCTGGAGAAGGTCGTACAGGCGAAGAAACCGCTGACCATTATCGCCGAAGACGTTGATGGTGAAGCGCTGTCTACCCTCGTGGTGAATAAGCTCCGCGGAACTCTCGACGTGGTGGCGCTTAAGGCTCCCGGATTCGGCGATCGCCGCAAGGCCATTATGCAGGATCTCGCCATTCTGACCGGCAGCATTGTGATTACCCCTGAACTGGGTATCGACCTGGCTCAGGCAACTCTCGAAGAAACCGGTTCGGCGCGCCGCGTGACCGTTACCAAGAACACCACCACGATTGTGGATGGCGGCGGCAGCAAGGAAGCGGTTGAGGATCGTGTGCAGCAGCTGCGCCGCGAGATCGAGGCCGTAGAGTCCGAATGGGACCGCGAGAAGCTCAAGGAACGCCTGGCAAAGCTCGCCGGTGGCGTGGGCGTGATCAAGGTGGGTGCGGCAACCGAGGTTGAGGCTAAGGAACGTAAGCACCGCATCGAAGACGCCGTGTCTTCTACCCGCGCGGCTCTTGAAGAAGGCATCGTATCCGGCGGCGGTTCGGCACTGGTTCACGCCCTGAAATCGCTTGACGGTTTTGAGCTCGACAGTCATGACGCGAACGTGGGCGTGCAGATTGTGCGCCGCGCCCTGGTGCAGCCGCTGCGGTGGATTGCCGAAAACGCCGGTTATGACGGTTACGTGGTGGCCGCGAAAGTTGCTGAGCAGCCCACCGGTCACGGCTTTAACGCCAAAACCGGCGAGTATGAGGACCTGTTCCAGGCGGGCGTGATCGACCCGGTGAAGGTCACCCGCTCGGCGCTGCAGAACGCATCCTCCATTGCGGCGCTGGTGCTCACCACCGAGACCCTGGTGGTGAACAAGCCCGAAGAGGACGACGAGGACGAATAACCTCATAAAAGCCTGTGCCCCGCGGATTACGGTTCGCGGGGCACAGGCTTATTCACCCTGCTAACGCCCTTGGGCCCGGCTCACCCCAGGCGGCGCACCGACACAGAACCACCGTCCGGCAAAGACCATGCACGCGGTTTACTATAGATATACGACTGAACTAAATCTCCTTGAGTTCCACGGTTGTGAAAGGTAAAGAATGACCACCCCCACCGCCCTGTCAGAAGACCCCTTCGGCTTCACTGGCCTCACCTACGACGACGTTCTGCTTCTTCCCGGAAACACTGATGTTATTCCCTCTGATGCAGACACCACCACCCGGCTCTCTAAACGCATTACTCTGGGCACCCCCATTATTTCTGCGGCGATGGATACCGTCACCGACTCGCAGATGGCGATCGCTATTGCGCGCCTGGGCGGGCTGGGCGTGATCCACCGCAACCTCTCCATTGAGGATCAGGCGGCGCATGTGGACCGGGTGAAACGCTCCGAATCGGGCATGATCACTAACCCCGTGACCATTGGTGCGGATGCGAGCATCGACGAATACGATAAGCTATGCGGCTACTACAAGGTGTCGGGCCTGCCGGTGGTGAGCGAGGACGGGGTGCTGGAAGGCATTATCACCAACCGTGACATCCGCTACCTTTCCCGCACCGACTACGCCGACATATATGTGCGCGACATTATGACCCCCATGCCGCTGGTCACCGGTACACCCGGGCTGACCAAGGATGAGGCGTTTACTTTGCTGTCAAAGAATAAGATTGAGCGCCTGCCTCTGGTGGATGCGGCCGGTAAGCTGGCCGGGCTGATCACCCTTAAAGATTTTGTGAAGACCGAGCAGTACCCGCGCGCCACCAAAGATGAGGACGGGCGCCTGCGGGCCGGTGCAGCAATTGGTTTCTTCGGTGACGGCTATGAGCGGGCCATGACCCTCATCGAGGCGGGCGTGGACGCGCTCTTTGTGGATACCGCCAACGGCCACTCCCAGGGTGTGCTTGATATGATCGCCCGGCTGAAAAAAGACCCCGCTGCGGCGCATGTTGATGTGATTGGCGGCCAGGCGGCAACACGCGCAGGCGCACAAGCCATTATTGATGCGGGCGCGGACGCGGTGAAAGTTGGTGTGGGCCCCGGGTCGATCTGCACCACCCGCATTATTGCTGGTGTTGGCGTACCGCAGATTACTGCCATTAATGAGTCTGCTAAGGCAGCTATCCCCGCCGGTGTTCCGCTCATCGCCGACGGCGGTATGCAGCATTCGGGCGAGATCGGTAAGGCCCTGGTTGCGGGCGCCGACTCCGTAATGCTGGGTTCGCTGCTGGCGGGAACCGCTGAGGCCCCCGGCGATCTGATTTTTATGAACGGTAAGCAGTTCAAGTCGTACCGTGGCATGGGCTCACTGGGGGCTATGCAGACCCGCGGCGCCCACAAGTCGTACTCGAAGGACCGCTACTTCCAGTCGGATGTGTCCAGCGAGGAGAAGCTCATCCCCGAGGGTATTGAGGGGCAGGTTCCGTACCGTGGCCCGCTCTCTGCGGTGCTGCATCAGCTGGAGGGCGGCCTTCGCCAGACCATGTTCTACGTGGGTTCACGCACCATCGAGGAGCTTAAGACTAAAGGCAAGTTTGTGCGCATCACCCCGGCGGGTTTGAAAGAATCGCACCCGCACGACATTATGATGACCGTTGAGGCACCGAACTACCGCCGCTAAACTTTTTGCCGCGCCCGTGCCGTAGCCTGACGATGGTGCAGCACCATCGTGGGCTGGGGCGCGGGGCGGTGCCATTCCGTAGGGAGAAACCCGGAAGGAAAAACATGTCTGATATTCAGATTGGGCTCTCGAAGAGTGCCCGCCGCACCTTTGCCTTAGACGATGTGGCGCTGGTGCCTACCCGCCGCACCCGTGACCGCCGCGACGTGGACACCTCGTGGCAGATTGACGCTTTCAGGTTTGACACCCCCATTGTGGGGGCACCCATGGACTCGGTAATGTCCCCGAAGACCGCGATAGCGCTCGGGCAGCTGGGCGGGCTGGGCGTGCTGAACCTGGAGGGCCTGTGGACCCGGTATGAGGATCCGCAGCCGCTGCTGGACGAGATCGCTGAGCTTCCTGAGGCCGACCCGGCATCATCTACCCGGCGTATGCAGCAGATCTACTCCGAGCCGATTAAGCCTGAGCTGATTACCGCGCGCCTTGAGCAGATCCGTGATTCCGGGGTTATTGTGGCGGGTTCGCTCACCCCACAGAACACCCAGGAGCACTACGAGACGGTGGTGCAGGCCGGGGTGGATGTGTTCGTGATTCGCGGCGCGTCGGTCTCTGCGGAGCATATCTCAACCTCGCATGAGCCGCTGAATTTGAAGAAATTCATTTACGAGCTGGATGTGCCGGTGATGGTTGGCGGTGTGGCCGGGTATTCGCAGGCTAAACACCTGATGCGTACTGGTGCCGCCGGTGTGCTGGTCGGGTTCGGTGGCGGTTCGGCAATGACCACCCGCAAGGGGCTGGGTATTTCCGCCCCAATGGCGACCGCTATCGCCGATGTTGCTGCGGCTCGTTCGGACTACCTGGACGAATCCGGCGGGCGGTATGTGCATGTGATTGCCGACGGTGGGCTTAGCCGCTCCGGGGACCTCGTGAAGGCGCTGGCCCTGGGGGCGGATGCGGTGATGATCGGTGCACCGCTGGCTCGCGCATCTGAGGCGCCGGGCCAGGGCTGGTACTGGGGCAATGAGGCGCATTCGCGGGACTTCCCGCGCGGGGTGCGCACCCCCCTGGGCGTGGTTGGAACTCTCGAAGAGGTGCTGTATGGGCCCTCGCACCATGTGGATGGTACCCGCAATATTGTGGGCGCCCTCAAACGCGCAATGGCGAACTGCGGCTACCTGGATTTGAAGAAATTCCAGAAGGCAGAGATGACGATTGTGCCCGAATACCGGGGATAACCGCGGGCAGTCGCATTCCGTTGAGAACGCCAGAACCGAACGAACATTCTCTTTGCTAAAGTGATGCGCCCCCACCGGGTATTTTACCGGTGGGGGCGCATCTACAGGTACTAGGAGATGCGGTAGGAGGTATCCCCGAAAGTAGCTTCAACTTTTAGTGATCCGCCTAAAGTCTCCACGTATTTTTTAAGGGTGCGCATTTGGGCGTGGTCAATGTTGCCGCGCTCCAGCTTTGAAACACTATTCTGCGACACATGAAGTTCTTGGGCCATAGCCTGCTGGGTAAGTTTGGCTTGTTCCCGCAGCTCACGAAGACGATACAGCCGAACTTCCTTCCGCATATCTTCTGCTAAGCGAGCCACCTGTTCGCGGTCAAATGGGCGCATCTCATACATTTTGTCTACAATCGAACGCTTCACCGGTTTCCTCACCTCTTTTTGAGATTATCTAAATGTTCTTGGTACAGCCGATCAGCGCGGGGAATGTTTTTGTGATACCACTTTTCCCACTGTTTAGTTTTATCACCCGCGACTAGGAGAATTGCCTGACGGGTGGGGTCAAAAGCGAACAGTATCCTTATTTCACTAGCTCCTGAAGCCATCCACGAATATACCCAGTATCAATTGACCACACACTCATACTATAAACCCTGCAGGTTTTATGACCAACAGACTGCGCTGCGCCCCCACTGGTGAAATACCCGGTGGGGCGCATTGTGCTGTTCCGAGTCAGGCGTGGAAGCTGGGTACATGACCATACGTGGGGCATAAGCGAGCAGAATCCCCTAGCATGAATAGGGTAGGTGGGTAATACGCCGGTGAGTGTGGTGCTGCACCGAAGAAACTGGTTGGACGAGCTGATATGGGGAATGCATAGTTATGAGTGCGCAAGAAATGGACGCAGAGAAAGCCTTTGAACGGTTCGAGTCCATGCTGCGGGACTGGCTGCGCGACAGCGGCGGGACCCGGATCGACATCGACTACAACGCCATCCACCGAACCGGATTTATCACCAACTGGCTGACGATCGACGGTCAGCGCAAGGGCATACTGCTTCCCGCAAAAATCAATTTCGCTCGCACCGATTTGCATCAGGCCCAGGTGGATCCTCATCGGGGTGCGTGGACATACTCGCACCTGTGGATGGAGGCCTCGGACGGTGTGCTGCATCAGGAGTCGGACTGGATGCGTGAGCCGGTCATTAACGGAGACCCCGCTGGCGAGCAGGATGCGGCGGTGGAGCTGAGGATTCATCCACGGGATCCTGAGTTCATCCCGGAGTGGATGGCGACCAAGGCAGCCGCGTTCCACAAGAAGGAGGAGGCCCGAGCACGACGTCGTGAACGTGACCGCGCCCGCCGGGCACGCAAGAAGGCTGAAGCTGTCCAGGCTGCGCGGGAGGCCGAGACGAATACGTCGAGTACTGCCAGTGGGGCGGCGGGGAAGGCAAGCAGCTGACTCGGTCGAAGCAGACCGATAACATAGGAGATTTGTTTATTGTGCGCCCGGTCTTTGTTGGGTGGGGCGCTTGGGCGATGAAGGAGAATAACAATGATGGAGTGGTCTTTTGAAGGTCAAATGGAGGTCGCGCAGGCGATCGCGAACCAGTGGGGTGAGTGGATGCGTGCTAACGGCGCTCAGGAGGTCATCGTTGAGGTTGAGGGCGTCGGTACCCGTGCGGCTGTGAGCAGTCAGGTGCAGCATCAGGGGCAGTGGGTGAACAGTGCCCTTCCGGTGGAGCTAGTGCGCCTGGGTGTGGATCTGCGTGTGGCTATGGGGTGCCCTGGAGGCGGGGCGTGGACCTGGGCACGGCTGTCCATGAGCAGCTCGCAAGGCTACAAGCTCGTCTCCGACTTCAACTACGACCGTGAACCCGTTCTGGACCCACCCTACACAGCTCAGGATGTGGCCCAAGAACTGGAGGCTTTCCCGCGGGAACCGAATGCTATTCCTGACTGGATGCGTATCGGCGGCTAGACTGCCTCCCGTGCCCGTTGTTGGTTTCCTGGCTGAGGCGCCTCACTGACCAACCCACTCAGCGGTGGGAGGCCGAGCCCTTCCGGCTCGGTCCCACCGCTTTGCCCTCACGGGAGCAATACTTCCCCTACCCTGAACCGGCCCCTCATGGTGGGCGACCGACTCGATGCTCTTCATATGGCTACCGATATTGTCCTCAGTGAGTTTCGACCCGGGGGGACAGGATGATGTTGTCCAGCAGGGTCCAAATCGACGGAACCCGTCATCAAGGAGGCCCGCCGCGACGACCTGTAACCCATAGCGCGAGCAGCTCATCCTGCACCACTTCGACTCTGAAATTACTCTGCATCTTCGAGAATCTATCGATAAACTCCAGAAAATCCGGGAGAGTGCCGTGAACCCTAATACGCCAACTGAAGAAAACTCCAGTCCGTCAGGCTTTCGTTCTTACCCAGTCGATCAGGCGATGAGCATCATTCGATCAATAGCCGAGCATCGGTGGCCTATGACTGTTGACGAGGCGTTCTCGTTGCGTGATCAGTTCGGCTGGACACCTGCTCCTGACGACGGGAGGTTTTTCGTTACCCCCGTCAGCAATGGCGAGGAAGACGGAACTATAAGCATTGACCGAGAGAACAGAATTTACATATCGGGAATCCGGTTCAAATTAACTTCTCAGCTTCCTAAAGATGCAGATCCTAACACTCAGTCAGAAATGCGCTCGATATATTCGAGGTACGTCGAATCCCTCACTATGAGATACGGCACAGGCGAAGCCAGATCTAGCAGTGACGTAGATGGTGTTTTGTGGTACCTGCCATCGCGCGTGAGCGTTGACATAGGGATTACTCGCCGATCTATTTCTGTAGCACTTGAATCGCCAGCAATAACCGCCCTCACTGAAGCTGAAGAGAAGTATTTCGCAGAGGGAGGGGAATCCTAGCTCTCGTCATGAGACTTAAAGTAGCTTCTCGTGAATCATCATGAGCAGGGGGTATCTGTGAATGTCGAATACGGTAAATATGCAATGGTGCTTTGGCGGCAAGAACCACAATGACCATACGCGGGGCACAGACGCATTCAACCCCGTAGCATGAATAGGGCAGGCGGGTAGCGTGCAGTGGTTTACGGTATTTCGCAGGTAAGGCGAGAGGAAAAATTGTGGGCGTTAATTACCTATATCCCGTTCTCAGTTCGGAGGATACCCTCATTGATGTCGAAGCTTTCTTACGTGAGGGTCAGCGAAAATGGCCCGGGTGTAAGACGGCGCAGTGGACCGCTGAGGAAGACCGCTTGACGGATGCTGACATCATTATTACCCCTGATGGGGCATCGACGATTATTAGTCATTTCGCTGATGGTCGGCTCATATCTGTTGATGGGGCAGATTTTGAGGAGGCCGTAGAGATTGCCGCATGGGTGCGGTCTTTGAACCCAGACCCTGACGTGGTGCTATGGTTTACATCCAGTGCGTTCGATGGTCACACTGTCTTGACTCCGGGAATTACACCCCAGCAGGTGCTTGAACAATGGGTAGATCACCGTGAACACGACCCTTATGTGGAGTACCCTCAGTACTTCTCGTGAATGATGTAGTCCTAGTGAAGGGGGGCGAGGCTGATATGGGCGCGGTAAACCTTGGGAGTATGGCGATACCGGCAAGCTAGTAGTGATTGGTTGCTGTGGCAGCAGAGCTGGTTTTTAGAGCCGGATAGGAGATAGGAAGAGGCTAAGGCGCATGACAGATGAGGCTATTGGTGTACCCAGCGGGACAAATCGGGCTATGTCGGAATGGACGTGGCAGGACTACCTGAACTGGGGGCAGGAGATTAACCAAGAGCGGATGGAGGCCGACTGGAAGGGCCTGTGGGACTACGCACCACCCAATGCAGGAGCCTCTGAAGAAACACTGGCACGTACTGAGGCTCAGCTGGGTTTTCGTTTGCCAAAGTCCTACCGTGACTTTCTCAAGGTAGCCGACGGCTGGCCCTGCTTCTACCAGGACATGACGATCTTCTCCACCAGTGACCTTCTTGGCGGCGAACTGCGTAGGCTGGGCGGGGTTCAGCTGGAGCTGGAGGAGTGTATTGAGGCTATGGCTTCAGACGGTGTTATCGCTGCGACCATTTCATGGTTGCCGCCGCACAGGGGTCGATTGACATTGTTCTGATGGGGCGGCCCGGTACCCCGGCGGAGGGGACTGCCTCGTGGGTGCGTGGTGAAGTACTAGGACGCTACGACGATCTTCTGGACTATTACCTGTCTATGATGGAGTACAACAAGCTCGAAACCGCCGACCTCAGAAAGGACTTCGGCCCCAAGCCCGACGGCGTCCCTCACGCTGTCCTCGATACCCGCCCCAATGAAGGGGAAGACTGACGTAGTTCGCATAGCTAGGTGGGCTATGGCGTTCTCACGCCCGAGGCTGCTCGGCATCTTAAGAATCTATCGACAAGCTCTAAAAATCCCAGAAGAGAGACCGAATTCTCATATGTTAAATGAAGCAAACTCCACACCGTCAGGTTTTCGCGCGTATCCGGTCGAGCAAGCGGTGGCCATCATCCGAGCAATAGCTGAGCACCGGTGGCCTATGACTGTTGAAGAGGCGTTCTCGTTGCGTGATCAGTTCGGCTGGACACCTGCTCTCGACGATGGAAGGTTTTTCGTTACCCCCGTCAGTAACGGAGAGGAAGATGGCCACATAAGCCTAGACGTCAGCGACAACCAATTCGTATCTGGGATTTCTTTCCGCTTGACCAGTCTCGCATCCCCGGACCCAGACCCGGAAATTAGTGCATTGATACAGTCGGCACGTTCAGACTATATCGCCGGACTCACATCACTGTACGGGGCTGCAACCCCTGGGTCTAGCAGCAAAGTAGAGACCTTGTCTTGGTATTTGCCGTCGCGCGCGAGTGTCGGTTTAGGAGTCGGCAAAAGACTCGTGTCCGCGACAATTGAATCGCCTGCGATGACTGATCTTACTGAAGCTGAAGAGAAGTATTTTGCGGAGGGCGGGGAGCTTTAACGCTGTGCGCCGCTGGTTTGCTGCCAGCTAGTTTTTTGTTCTGGGTCCTTACCGTACCGGCTAGACTGCGTTCTACACTGGGAAACGACGCATCTCTGCCAACTATTCACCGGGACTTTTCCCCGCGTAGGTTACCAACGGCGTTAGGGGCACATCACGCAGACGCGTTACCCTAGATACGTGTGGAAATTGGCGTTTACTCCCCGCTGGTTGGGCGGGCTTTTGCTGGCTCTCGTCTTCGTGACGGGGTTTGTTGCGCTCTCCAGCTGGCAGTTTAACGCCTCCACGTCGGGCCAGGTGCACGCGGATACTGCCAAAGATACTCTGCGGCCCTACACGGACATCCTGAAGCCTCACGAGCCGGTCACTAATATTACTGTAGATACCGTGGTGCGGGCGAAGGGCAGCTACGTTGCGGGGTCTTCCATGCTGGTGGCGCACCGCCTCAACGATGGGGAACGCGGCTACTGGGTGCTGAGCGAATTCATCCCCGAAGGCACTGATACTGTGACCGCCCAGGGGAGCACCAAGCCCCGCGCTATTGTTGTGGCCCGCGCCTGGGTGAAAGGTGAAGGGGATGCGCCTGCAGCTATCCCCGCCGAGCCGACCGGCACCGTTGAGGTGGCGGGCCGGGTGGTTAACGCGCAGGGGCCCACCGAATATAAGCGCCAACAGCAGCGGATTCTTGAGAGCGCATCCCCGGCGCAGCTCAGCAACCTGTGGGATACGCCCCTATACGACGGGGTGCTGGCACTGGCCGCTGAGGTCCCCGAGGGACAGGCTATCCCCGTGACTGAGCATCATACGATTGCCGAGAATTCTACGGTGATCGGGCAGTCGCAGGATGTGCGGCCGATCCGTGCCACTCAGGCGGTGGATGATACGAGCGTGAACTGGCTGAATATTTTCTACTCACTTGAATGGCTGATTTTCGCGGCGTTCGCCCTCTACCTGTGGGGCCGCATGCTTAAGGATGCGGCACACCGCGCCGCCGAACCCGCCGAATACACCCAGTATTTCGAGTATGACGGCGAATACTTTGTGGATGAGGCCACCGGGAGGCCCTACTATTGGGACCCTGCCGATAAGCAATACTATTTCTTCGACGACGCCCCCAGCGCCTCCTCTCCGGGAGAGCCCCACACGAAAAAATAAGAACGACCGTTCTTCATAGCTAGGTTTTGCATCACCACTGCACACACGAAAGGTGAATATGAGTAAAGAACACGGTTCCGAGACAGATAGCACACCCACCCCTGGGGCACCCCAGCCGGTGGAACGCACCGACGGGCGCAAAGTCACCCTGTCCCCGAACGCCTCAAAGGCACCTGCGGACGGGGCCGGGCATGCGCCCCAGGGCGGGTTTACGGTGCGCAAAAAATTCGGTGGTACGCAGGCGCAGATTCGTTCGGCGCTCACCTTCTATAAATGGTGCGCCTGGATATCCGGTACCTTCCTGCTGCTGCTGGTTCTTGAGATGATCAGCCGTTACGTGCTGGGCTTCGACTTGGTGGCCGGTGGTACGGAGGCGGCAAGCGGCAAGTCTGTGGCCTTGGGGGTGCTGAACCGCGAAACCGGTAATCTCACCGGCGGGGTGAACATCTCCACCCTGGTGCTTATTATTCACGGCTGGTTCTACGTGATCTATTTAGTGTCATGCTTCCGTATCTGGCTGCTCATGCGCTGGGGTATAGCCCAGTTTATTGTGATGGCGCTCGGCGGTGTGGTGCCGTTCCTCTCGTTCATTGTTGAGAAGCGCATCCACGCAGAAACCCTGGCGCAGCTTGACGCTAACCCGCAGGCCACTAAGCGGTACTAGGCCCCGGCGTTGGTGGACACCGCCAGCGAGAACTGTTGTGAGAGCACCACATAAAACCTTTATCTCTCCCGTAGAATAGAAATACAAGACTTCGCGCGCTCGCGCGGAATTTCGACCTGACACGTGAGGAAAATCCGTGACCGACTCTGTACACCCGGATCAGCTCGAAGAGCGTCCGGTTCTGGTGGTAGATTACGGTGCCCAGTATGCGCAGCTTATTGCTCGTCGTGTGCGTGAGGCGGGTATCTACTCTGAAATCGTTCCCCACTCTATGAGCACCGAAAAGATGCTCGCTAAAAACCCCGCCGCGATTGTGCTTTCGGGCGGGCCTTCATCGGTGTATGCCGAGGGCGCCCCCCGTGGCGATAGGGCACTATTTGAGGCTGGTGTGCCGGTCTTCGGCATCTGCTACGGTTTTCAGGTGATGGCGCAAACCTTGGGCGGTACCGTGGCGCAGACCGGTTCCCGCGAATACGGCGCAACCGATGCGACCCTGTGCGCAGTTGATTCTTCGTTCCTCACCGGCACCCCGCAGACGCAGAACGTGTGGATGTCGCACGGCGATTCCGTGACCGAAGCCCCCGCCGGGTTTGAGGTTCTGGCGCAGACCCCGGGTGCGTCCGTGGCGGCGTTCGTGGATGAGCACCGCAAGCTGGGCGGCGTGCAGTGGCATCCCGAGGTGAAGCACTCCGACTACGGTCAGGTTGCGCTTGAGAACTTCCTGTACAACATCGCCGGACTTAAACCCACCTGGTCAACCGACAATATTATTGAGGAACAGGTTGCAAAGATTCGTGAGCAGGTTGGCGAAGACCGCGTGATTTGTGCGCTCTCTGGCGGCGTGGATTCTTCTGTTGCTGCGGCTCTCGTGCATAAGGCTGTAGGCGATCAGCTGACCTGCTTCTTTATCGACCACGGGCTGCTGCGCGCGGGTGAGCGTGAACAGGTTGAGCAGGATTACGCCGCGTCAATGGGTATCCGTGTGATTACCATTGATGAGTCAGAGCGTTTCCTCACCGCATTGGCTGGTGTGAGTGAACCCGAGCAGAAGCGTAAGATTATTGGCCGCGAGTTTATCCGCTCCTTTGAGCAGGCCGAGCGCAAGCTCATTGAGGAAGCGGGCGAAGAGGGCGCACAGATCAAGTTCCTGGTGCAGGGCACCCTGTACCCGGATGTGGTCGAATCCGGCGGCGGCGAGGGCGCAGCGAATATTAAATCGCATCACAATGTGGGCGGTCTGCCTGAGGACTTGGCGTTTGAGCTGGTCGAGCCGCTGCGTACCCTGTTTAAGGATGAGGTTCGCGCGATCGGTCGTCAGCTGGGTGTTCCCGAGAAGATCGTGGCACGCCAGCCGTTCCCCGGTCCCGGTCTGGGTATTCGTATTGTGGGTGAGGTAACCCGCGAGAACCTTGAGACCCTGCGCGCGGCGGATGCGATTGTGCGTGAAGAGCTGACTGCCGCCGGTCAGGACGAGCATATTTGGCAGTGCCCCGTAGTACTTCTTTCCGGTGTGCGTTCGGTGGGTGTTCAGGGCGATGGCCGCACTTATGGGTATCCGATTGTGCTGCGCCCGGTTTCTTCGGAGGACGCGATGACAGCCGACTGGTCGCGTCTGCCCTATGATCTGCTAGCAAAAATCTCGAACCGAATTACGAACGAAGTCAAAGACGTGAACCGCGTGGTGCTGGATGTAACCTCCAAACCCCCAGGAACCATTGAGTGGGAGTAACGCACTAGGGGAGTAGCCGCCTAGAGTTTCACCCAGTTTTGAGTAGATAAGCCGCCCGGGGTGTCCTGAAATCAGGATGCGCCGGGCGGCTTTGTATTTCTCGTGAAGGCTTGTGGCATGACTTTGGAAGACTTCTTCAATTCCTTCTGCAACAGAGCACAGTTTCGGATACCCATTGATGGGAATGTGAAAGTCTGAAGCGTACTCGGTAACAGGTGTAGGCTTGGTTGCGAGAAAATCCTGCTGGTGTTCTCGATATTGTTCTGCTTGTGGTTTTGCCGGGGCTCAAACCTGCAAAGTGAATAAACCTTACAATAAGTGTTACCAGCATAATGAGAAAAGCAGTACCAATAACTGATAATATCGGCTTTCCCATCATGAGAAATGGGGATGGTGTTATAGATAAGAGTCACGCACTATTAGGGGCAGGAATCGTTGTTTTTACTGTCCTCTAGGGGTGCCTCTAATGATTAACCCTCAGTTTTTTCTGAAAGTTGGGCGGTCTTCTTAATACTATTTGTCATAACAACAATCATTGAGATACCCAAAATAACCTCGTAGAGGGCTACTATAACCCCCACTATTGTAAAAGAGCTCTCGGCAGATGAAGATGGATCAAGAATCCGCTCTAGCATAAACGGCACATAGGTAACCTCGGAGATCGGGGCAACAATAAGGCCGTAAATATTGGCGCCTCGTATCCACCGAAACTTGACTGATTTCCTAAACCGCATAAACGCGACAACCTGCAAGATAACGTGAACTATATAGGGCAGTGCAATAATGATTAAAATAGTTATGATAGTCAGGGAAATATTATCAATCTCATGAATCAAACCGAAAATAAATCCACCGACAAGAAAAACCAGTATGATAAGCGCAGGAATAATAATTAGAATATTCTTGATAGCCTGTGCGATGAGAAGAGGCTCGCGGGTGTTGGGGTCTATATCAAACTGTTGTGATATGCGTTTATGAGGCTCTTCCTTTACCTCAGCGCCCTGAGACCCCCGGGATGCCTGGGGATCCAAGGACATCTTACCGTTGGCACCTAGACCATACAGCTGTGTATATTTGGGCTCTTGATGGGCATTCTCTGAACTATTGCCCGATGCGCCTTGCTTTTCTGTGGGAGGTCGCGGGTCATTATTATCAACGGTTGAAAAATTCTTATCAGTAGTCATGGCTTCACCCTAAGCTTTCTTCTCCGACCTGACATTAACGTATTGCCAAGGAATTTCTACTATCGGATCCTCATGGTGCTTCTTCAAGGATTCTGATTCATCACCCAACTCGTGTACCCTTCCCTGAGAACCGTGTAGAGCATCGTCATATATTCGAGGTTTAGCGACAGTGACTCCTTTATCCTGAAAATCATGAGGATATTTCCTCTTGATCACGGTTATCGTAACGATCATAAAAATGCTCATGATCGCTTCAAGAACGCAAGCACCTAGCATCCACCACAACGGTCGAACATCAGCATTTGGAACCGACGTCTCAATCACGAACCATGTATAAAAAGCGCCAAGAGGCGCAATAATTAGCAAGCTATAAACATTAGTTCCCCTAACCCAAACGAGCCGAGTTTCTTTCTCTGCCCGTGACCATGCCACAGCCTGCAAAACAAAATACAAACCAAAAGGCAAGAAAAGGATTAGGACTAAAGGATTAGAGAGCAATGGCAGTAACAACACTGCCAATATGAGCTCAAGAGCAGTCCTTATAATCTGCACAGCTATAAGAGCAGGAGGAAACGAGTTCTGCTTCTCAGTCGAATCTGCCGCTAATTCTTTCTTGACATCATGAACATCTTGAGACTGGATTATTCCATGCTCAGGTTTTGGAAGGTTCTCATCAGTAGTCATGGCTTTACCCTAAGCTTATAGCCTGGGTATTCAGTGGAAGCTCCCTGAATATTCTCAAAAATAATGTTTTCAATTTTCCTAAAATCAAACAGGTTATTTATGTGAATAAAGCAGGGTTTCTAACGCTTTATAGGGTATCTATTAGTGGGGTACTCCCTAGATAACAGTAAATCGGGATCGCAGATTTTCTTCGGAGTGTAGGCTGCGTTCTCACCGCAAATGTCTGCTCCCGTTTTTATTTTCCCTCTATCCCGTTTCCCGCCAGCACCTGTCCTGAGTATTGACAACCAATTGTCATATTTGTAAACTGGTTGTCACAATTGCTGCTGGAGGAAAAATGGATGCTTCATTACTGAGCGAACTCGTGGTGCAGATCTTCCGTATGAACGGGGCACTCACCACATGGGGAGACCGGTTCGCCGCCGAAAGCGGCCTCACAACAGCGCGCTGGCAGGTATTAGGCGCAATCTCAATGGCGAAAGAACCGAGTACATCACCTCAAATCGCCGAACGCATGGGAATAACCCGGCAGGGTGTGCAAAAGCAGCTCAACCTCCTGCGGGACGAGGGGCTGGTTATGCCCATCGAAAACCCCGCGCATAAACGTTCCCCACGGTACTCCCTGACCGAACACGGCGAGCAGAAACTAGCGGAAATCCGAAAACGCTGGCGCCAGCAGGTTGAACAGTGGAGCGGGGCGCATCAGCATGAATCTGTGAGCGCCGCTCTTAAAACCCTAGACGTTTTATCTCAGCAGCTTAAGGAATAAAACACATACGAAAAGCTACCGGCGGAGGTTTAGATATGAATCCCGTTCTATTAACCGTAAACACTATTTCTGCACTCGTAACAATCGCCAGCGCATTTTTGGCGATATATCGTCCGGGGCTTATGGTTCACGCTTCTTCCGTTGATGCTAATGCTCGTTTCTATGTGTACATGTATGCTGTGCGCGCCATACCGGCCGGAATAGCCGTGCTTATTGCACCCTTCTATTTTCTGGGCGGTGCCGTCGCCCTGCTTCTTGTGACTTTTGCGGTCATGCAGGTGGGTGACGCATTGATTGGCTGGACCCGCAAAGAATGGGGCATGGTACTTTTCCCTTCACTTAGCGCGGTGATTCATACAGTTGTTGCCTGTGCAGTACCAGGCGTATAGAGGCCATCCGCTGGGGCCGCCGAACTTGGGCAACTGTGCGTATAATTTCTGCTCCTATACAGCTCGGCCGGGGTAGAAAAGTGCTCTCTTTCTGCGGCTGCGTTTAGACTATTGTACAGTTGGTGCGAGAACATAAAGGAGAAATATGCTGCAAAAGATGGTGACCGAAGCTGTCATTCACGATTTTTACGGTCTGCAAAAACTGGCAGGGGAGAAAACCATCTACGGCTGCGCCTTAGTGACAGACAGCGACTTCGGCTCGGTCTTTATGAGCATGAACACCGTACGTAAAGCGGGCGACCCCACAAGCTACGACTGGGATATATACAGCTGGGAGTACACTAACGACCAGCTCAATAACAGTAAACTGCCGGGGGTGAGCAAGGAATTGTGGCAGCTGCTGGATCGTTCAGGAGATTCACTGCAAGACACCGTTCTGCCCGTGTTTGCTCAAGCCCTCAAACACCTGCAACAAGATATTGCGCGCACCGGGTACGATGCCGACACCATCTGCTTTTTCGTAACCATAACAGATGACGACAATGCCGAAAATATAGAAAATATGACTGCACGCGATATTAACTCAGGCCGAACCCTCAACGCTTTCCTCACCCGGCCATAAGCATCCGGTCATAACTAAATGCAGCATAAACCTGGGAACTATAAAAGCACGCAAAAACAGCTCTCGCACTGTGGGCATGCACGTTCAAGCTCCTGTGAATGAGACAAGAGCACCGGGAGTACCGCACCGTTTAGCCCCTCAGCAGCGTATAAAAATGCTGTTGGTACCACAGCACCGGGGAGTGCGCCGTAACAATCACGACCGGTACGGCAGAACATAACCCCTAGTCGGCGCGATAATGGACACACTATTTCCTTCAACCCTCCCCTGCCGCTACACCTAAAACTCACCTAAAGATTGCAGGATGTGTGAGTGGAAAATGTAAAGAATGTGCGTATAGAATTGAGAATAAAGAAACTTCCGGGCCATAAAAAGACCACCTCAACTAAACACTAAAAGAAACCTGCAACACCTTTTCGCGGGTATTTCTTAGCCTTACTTTAGTCGGGTAGTCTGCGATGGGGAGTACCATAAACACATACTCCACTATTCACTCAGCGATGGAGCTACCAATGTCACTCAACTACGAAAATATAACCCCGTCACGGTCCGCAAAAAAATATGCGTGGACTGGCGGGTTCCACAGGGGCTCAGCTGAGCACCTGGCGTACCGGCGTGCCCGCCGCGCCGAACGCGAAGAAGCAGCCGATAAAGTCATTAATGTTCTTTCCATCGGATGCGCAGGCATCCTCGGGTGGGTGATCCTGCCGTGCACACTCCTGTGGTCGTTCACGGTACTATTCGCCCCCGCCGCCCCCGCCACCGCGCAGCTGGTCTCCACGGGGGAGACCATCACGGAGCAGCTGGGAACATCAAATCAGCTCTCACTATGGGTACTGCTGGGCGTACCGTTCCTGCTGGTGTCGCTGGCACTCGTGCTGAACTTTGGGCTGGGCCCATACTCGCTGTACTTTATGCGTGAAACCGCCGTCGCAACCCGCATCAAAACCCTGCTGCTGGGCCTGCCGTTCACCCTGGCGGTGGGGTCGCTGATCGCGTGGCTCATGGCAGACGGGGCCGCACTGGGGGTCTAAAGCACACCCCACCCCAGAGGTCTTCGGGCGTACCCCAGCAGATGGTTTTTCTATTCAGAAAAGTTTTTGTACCCAGAGAATTAATATGGCTTCTGAATACAAACACCTTCTCTATAGACGGGGTTACGGAGCTCACCCTACAATGAGGGGAAGTACCCGCCAGAAGACAATAAATAAAAGGAGCGTGCACCGTGAAAACCCTAGGCATTATCGGCGGCATGAGCCCTGAGAGCACCGCCCTGTACTACCAAATCATTAACCGTGAAGTCAACCGCCGCCTCGGAGGCAACCACAGCGCCGACATCGTGATGCACAGCGTAGATTTTGAGGAAGTCGTGCGCCTGCAAAAAAGCGGTGACTGGGAAGCCGCCGGGGTTCTGCTGGCGGCAAGCGCCGCAAAACTTGAGGGCGCGGGTGCGCAGCTGCTGCTGGTGGCCACGAACACCATGCACAAGGTTGCCCCCGCGATAGAGCGCGCCACCACCGTACCGCTACTGCACGTAGTTGATGCCACCGCCACCGCCATCCAAAGGCAGGGGCTGCAGAGGGTGGGGCTGCTGGGCACAACCTTCACCATGAGCGACGGGTTCTACACCAAGCGCATGGCGGCGCACGGAATCCAGACGATCGTACCAACCGAACCGGAACAGGCAGAGACTAGCCGCATCATCTTTGAGCAGCTGTGCCTGGGCCGTGTGGAGCCTGAAGCCGTGCAGTATCTTCAGCAGGTCATTACAGGGCTGAAGGAGCAGGGCGCCCAAGGCGTGATCCTGGGGTGCACCGAACTCTGCCTGGCAGTAGAAGCGGACAAGACCCCGCTGCCGGTCTTTGACAGCACCACCATTCACGCGCTCGCGGCGGTAGAGGCAATGTTAACACCGCCGCTTCCCGCATAAACCCCGCTTCTTGACCGAAATAAATAACTTACTCCCCATGAAAAGACTAGCTGCAGCCCTTGAACATAAAGTTCCGCCGCCACTTATAGGGGCACTGTGCGCCTCACTGATGTGGCTCATCTGCGGGATGCCGCCGCTGACAGGCAGACCACCGCTGCTGCTGGTCCCTACCCTTGCGCTGGTTGTACTCGGCCTAACGGTGGACGCGGCGGGGGTGCTGTCATTTAGACGTGCCCGCACCACAGTGAACCCGTTCGCCCCCGAACGCACCGTAAACATTGTCTCCTCTGGAATATACCGTTTAAGCCGCAACCCCATGTACTTGGGCATGGCCTGCATCCTTACCGGGTGGGCGGTGTGGCTGTGGCAGGTGCAGGCTGTGCTTGGGGTGGTGCTTTTCGTTGCCTGGATAACGCGTTTTCAGATTATTCCCGAAGAGCGGGTTCTCACCCAGAAGTTCGGTACAGAATACCGGCAGTACCGCCAGCGGGTACGGCGCTGGGTATAAGCCCATCACCTGCCAAAACTGTGTATGGCTGGCTATGCGGACATACATCCTGCCCAACCGAAACCCTGAATGGTTCAGGGAATCACTATCGTATGTGTGCCTTTTACAGGATAGACTTAATAGCGGTGGGATCTCATGAAAGACGGTGATATGCATGAATCGTATCTCAACCCATTTTCTCGATCTTGAAGGCATTAAAACCGCGTACTACAGTACGGAGGGTGAAGGCACGCCTATCGTGCTCCTTCATGGTGGCGGGGTGGATCATGCCATGCTCTCCTGGAAAACGATCATGCAGACCTGGACCGGATCTCAGCCTTTAGTTGCCCTGGATCTGCCGGGGTACGGAAACAGCGATAAACCCGAATTAGAGTACTCGCTGAGTTTCTACACAGGCTTCCTCAATGCCTTCCTGGATACTTTGAACGCTCAAAATGTTACCTTGTGTGGCCTTTCAATGGGCGGCGCCATTGCTTTGCAATATGCGCTGCGGTATCCGAACTATATTGGCAAGCTGGTGCTGGTGGCACCTTGGGGTGTGTCCGCTTCAGTACCGTATTCACTCATGGGACGGTTGCTGGTGCGTTTGCCGCTCAATCAGGTGGCATATAAAACCTTGCAGAACAGGTGGCTGGCAAAGAACATTATTGCTGGGTCACTGATTGGAAATCGCGAGAAAATTACCCCCGAAATTCTGGATGAGGTGCAAACTGCCGCCCATTCGAAAGATGCGGCACGAGTTTTTCAATCATTTCAGATCAGTGAGCTGTGGGGAGACCATCCGGTCGGGCACCTAATACCGCTTCTGCCACAGATCAAGGTGCCAACCCTATTTATCCAGGGGGATAAGGACCCCGGCGTCAAAGTCGGTGATGTGAAGCAGGCAGCCGCATCTATGCTGAATGCACGGGTCGAAATTTTTGAGCATCATAAGCATTGGGTTCAGAAAGAGAGCCCCGAACGGTTTGTGGATATAGTGCGCGACTTCATCGAGTCGTAACTCTTGTCATACTGAACGAACAGCATAAAAATGAACCCCGAGAAGCGCTTTGAGAACAATACTTTCCGGTAATCGGCGGGAACAGCAGTATCGGCTGGACATGCGCAAAACGTCTTTGAACTCTGAATAATGCAGCTTTGGGCGTATTACAGGACCCTAGAGGGTGGGTAATACGCCCAAAGCTGCATTATTCGGGTTGGGAACAGAGGATAACCTATTTCACGATGCGGTAAACCTTCGCTTCGTAGGGGCGTAGGGTGGTGCCCGCATCGGTCAGTGCGCCGGTGTTATCCCGGTAGTTGGAATGCACCAGTTCGACGGATGCTCCGGCTGCACGTGCATCATCCAGCAAAGAGAAAGTGCGCTCCACCGACTCCGACGTGAAGTTAGAAACCACGAGCAGGGACTGGTTCGCGTCGGTGCCGTCCGGGCCGCCGGTACGGGTGTAGGCGTACACCGCCTCATCCTCGGCATGAGGAACCTCAACCGAATCTACGGGTGCGAACGAACCGTACACCATCAAATCTTTGAGCTCACCGCGGCGCAGCTTCGCCAATTCCTGATAGTGGTAGAACACAGAATCCTGATCATCCAGGGCAGCCTGCGCATTAATCTGCGGGTAGTTCGGGTTCACCTTCAGCCACGGCTCGACTCCCGCGTTCGTGAACCCGCCGTTCGCCGAGTCGTCCCACTGCATGGGGGTGCGGGCGTTATCGCGACCCTTAATGTAGATGGCGCGCATCGCATCCTCATGGCTGAGCCGCTGATGATCCACGTGCATATCCTCGTAGAAACGAATCGAATCGCCGTCGCGGTAGTCGTCGATCGATTCGAACCGCACATTGGTCATGCCCAGTTCCTCGCCCTGATAAATATAGGGGGTTCCCTGCATAAAATGTAGGGTGGTTGCCAACTGCTTCGCTGAAAGCACCCGAAACTCGGGGGAATCGTTGCCGAACCGCGATACCACGCGCGGCTGATCGTGGTTGTTCCAATACAGCGAACCCCACGCCTTGCCCTCAAGTTTCGTCTGCCACTCGTTCAGAATGCGCTTAAGCTCGGTCAGCTTGTACGGCGCGTACGACCACTTGCCGCCCAGCGAACCTTCGGGGTCGTTATCGACACCCATGTGGTCGAAGTGGAAGAGCATCTGCAGTTCGCCCGCATCGTAGCCCGCCCACAGCTTCGCATCCTCGGGGCTGGTCGCGCTCGTTTCGCCCACGGTCATCACATCGTACTTCGAGAACGCCTCACGGTTGAGCTCTTTCATCCACGGATGCACCATCGTACCGTTCGCAATCACAAACGGGATCGACGACGTATGTTTCTCAAAATCGGTGGAAGGGTCATCCGGGAAGCCTTCGGGCTTAGAAATAATGTTGATGGCGTCCAGCCGGAAACCATCCACGCCCTTATCGAGCCACCAGCGCACCATCGCATACAGGTCTTCGCGCACCTTCGGGTTCGCCCAGTTCAGATCGGGTTGTTCCTTGAAGAAAATGTGCAGGTAGAACTGCTGCGTGGCTTCGTCCCACTCCCAGGCGGAGCCACCGAATTCGGAAGCCCAGTTATTCGGAGGAATCGGGGCGCCATTCTCGTCAAACCCGTTGGGGTCTTTCCACATGTAGTAGTCGCGGTACGGGTTATCTTTTGAGGAACGAGACTGCACAAACCACGGATGCTGATCCGAAGTATGGTTTGCCACCAAATCCATCAGAATTTTGATGCCGTGCTCATGTGCGGTGGCCAGCAGCTCATCGAAATCTTCCATTGTTCCGAAATCGCTCATAATGTCGAAGTAGTCGGAAATATCGTAGCCGTTATCCACGTTCGGCGAATCAAACACGGGGGAGAGCCAGATAACGTTAATGCCCAGTTTCGCCAGGTACGGGATTTTTTCGGTGATGCCGGGCAGGTCACCGATACCGTCGCCATTGGAGTCGTTGAAGGAACGCGGGTACACCTGGTAGACCACCGCTTCCTTCCACCACTGCCGCCCGGCGTAGGAAGGAACCGCACGCTCTTCAGTCGTGGTTTCACTGCTCATCAGAAGCCTTTCTTTAAGGATTGCGTCGTTCGGCTCAGCGGGAAGACCCGTAAGCTGCATCGCCGCAGGTATATCTGTAAAAATTCTCAGTCAGGGTGTGCCAGCGCGCCACTCGCCGCGCACTCTACGCCCTACCGGTACAGGTACACCTTCGCCTCATAGGGGCGCAGAGTGGTACCTTCGTCCGTGAACTCGCCGTGCTCATTCCGGTAGTTTGAGCTGATCAGTTCGGGTGCTTCTGCCATAGCCGCAAGCTCCTCAAGTTTCAGCACGCCCGGGTTCTTGAGCGCCAAAGAAGCGAGCTGACCGTCTGCATAGGGTAAAGACAGTGTTTCTTGGGTGAAATTAGCAACCACCAGCAGGGCGCGCTCGCCGGATGCGGCGGCATCCTCCGCTGAATTCACACGCAGGTAGGCGTACACCTGCTCATCCTCGGGGTTGAGCACACGGTATTCGCCGGTGAGCACGATGGGGTGCTCTTTGCGCAGATGGATCAGGTCGCTGTAGTGGTAGAAAATAGAATCATCGTTCGCCAACTCTTCGGCGGCGTTAATGTCGGTGTACCGCGGGTTCACCTTCAGCCACGGGGTGCCGGTCGTGAAGCCCGCGTTGTCGCTCGCATCCCACTGCATGGGGGTTCGCGCGTTATCTCGGCCCGAAGCACTGATGTACCGCAGCATATCCTCGGGGCTAACCCGCTGGGACTCCACCACGTATTTACGCCAGGAATCATGGATTTCAAGGTCGTTGTAGTCATCTACCGTGTCGAAGAAAACATTGGTCATCCCCAACTCTTCACCCTGATAGATGTAGGGGGTTCCCTGCATCATGTGCAGAACCGTGCCGAGCATCTTACCGCTGACCTCACGGAACTCGGGGGAGTCATTGCCGAAACGTGAAACCGTGCGCGGCTGGTCGTGGTTATTCCAGTACAGCGAATTCCATCCGCGACCGTGCAGCCCCGTCTGCCAGTGGGTAAGAACCTTCTTCAAATCCACCAGGTTAAAACGAGTATCCGACCATTTGCCGGTGGTGCCGCCTGCGCTGGCATCCACATCCATATGCTCGAACTGGAACACCATCTGCAGCTCGTGGCGGTCAAAGCCGGTGTACAGGGCGGCATCTTCCACGCTCACGCAGGGGGTCTCACCCACGGTCATCACCGGGTATTTGCTGAGCACCTCGCGGTTCATTTCGCGCAGGAACTCGTGCACACGCGGACCGTTTGCGGCCACCGCCAGAGAATTATCTAGCCCTCCTGCGGTGACGGCGGGGTCATCCGGGAAGGAAAGATCCTTAGAGATCAGATTGATAACATCCATGCGGAAACCGTCGACGCCCTTATCAAGCCAGAACCGCATAATGTCGTAGACCTCTTCGCGTACTTTCGGGTTTTCCCAGTTGAGGTCGGGCTGCTTCACCGAAAAATAGTGCAGATAGAACTGCTGCGTGCCCTCGTCCCATTCCCAGACCGACGGCGAGAAACAAGAAATCCAGTTATTCGGCGGAATCGGGGTGCCGTCTTCTGTGAACCCGGCAGGGTCACGCCACACATAGTAGTCGCGGTACGGGTTATCCTTCGCAGAACGCGCCTGACGGAACCATTCGTGCTCATCCGAGGTGTGGTTCACCACCAAATCCATCATGAGCTTGATGCCGTGCTCATGTGCGGTCGCCAGCAGTTCGTCGAAATCGGCCATCGTACCGAACTCGGTCATAATCGCCCGATAATCTGAAATATCGTAGCCATTATCGTCATTCGGCGAGGCGTAAATCGGGGAAAGCCAGATAACATCTACGCCCAGTTTCGCCAGGTACGGGATTTTTTCGGTGATGCCGGGCAGATCGCCGATACCATCGCCATTGGAGTCGTTGAAGGAACGTGGGTAAATCTGGTACACAACGGGCTGCTGCCACCACTGAATTTCGGTTTTCATGGGCTGTCCTTCCACGGAATACATATCAAATAAAGGTCTGAAAGCGGGATCGGTCGCTCAGTTGCGGCACCCTGCAGCTACCGCACTATCCAGGTTGAGCCTGTGACGGCAACGGCACGGGGTGCATCCTGGCGGTGGGCTCGAAACTCGACTCGTCAAGCTCCACCAGCACGCCGCTGTGATCGGAAATCGCCTCAGGAGAATTATCTCGGAAGACCACCGCATGCGAAAGTACCTTCACTGCGCGGTCGGCAAACACGAAGTCAATGCGCTTGGCATCCTCCTGCCCTTCCCACCCGGCAATTTCGCGATGTACGGTGAATTCGCCGTCGGTATGCTCGGCAATCTCACGGGTATCTACCAGGCCGGAAGAAAGCGCCAAATCGTACCCTTCGCCGCGCACCTGCGCCGCCGTGTTGAAATCGCCGCCCAGCAGAACGGGTGCATCCTGACCGCACCCGGTGAGGGCCTGCGAAAGCCGTGCAAACTCCTGTGCGAAAAGCGGTTCGCCTTGAAATTCCCACCACGACATATGGGCGCTTGCACACCATACGGACCCCGCACCGGTACCAACCCGAACCGCGAGAGAAGACCTGCGCTCAACCCGGTCGTAGTCATACTGCGGGCTCATTGCAATAGGCTCGATGCGTTCAATAGGCACGCGAGAAAGCACCGCCACACACTCGTCATACCGATCCCACCCAATATGTGTTTCGGTCAGCGCCCATTCGTACTGAAGCCCTAAATCAGCCAGGAACCGAACCAGCAGCAGTGCATAATTATCCTCACGGATGGGAATACCAGCCCCACCCTGGTACCCCAGTGGAGTATCCACAATAGGGGAGTGCAGGTACTGGTTGACCTCCTGCAACGCAATAACATCAACCTGACGGTCGGCAATAAAACGGGCAAGCTCATGAATCTTAACGATCTGATGAGGCTCGCACCAGCTGTGGGTATTCAAGGTAAGAAAAAGCATAGGTATGTAGTTTTCGAGAGGTCGTGCGTTCAATAACACCACACCACCTGCTGCGGTGGGGCGGGCTACGGTTACATGCTACAGAGAAACACCGTTTCAAAGCACTAAAAAACCGTGACAGTAGGTTAGTATTTTTACCCGGTACCGGGAGATGTTTCATGTTATGAAAAAACATGTCTAATCTCCCGCAACAGGCTTGTAGCCCCGCCAAAAGGTGGGATGATGGTGCCATTCAAACACTGATGACATTCGCGCGGGCGCGTGTGCCTGCGTATTTTCTCGTAACCCGAAAGGCGTAAGCCTCATGATGGAAAAAGTTCAGAGGTTCGGTTCGGCCATGCTGGCCCCCGTGCTTCTTTTTGCCTTCGCCGGTTTGGCGGTTGGTATTGGCAAAGTTGCCACCCTAGAGAACATCGTTGGTCCTCTAGCTAATGAAGACACGATGTGGTTTAAAATCTGGGATGTCTGGCTCTCTGGTGCCTGGACCGTCTTCACTCAGATGGAGCTGCTCTTCGTGCTCGGCCTGCCGATTGCGCTCGCTAAGACCGCAAACGCCCGCGCCGTGCTCGAAGCTGGCATGGTCTACCTGACCTTCAACTACCTGAGCGGAACAATGCTCAAGTACTGGGGCCAAGACAGCGGTGGTATCTTCCAGCTCAACTACGGAGTGGATATTTCCGAGTCCGCCGCCGGTACCGGCCTGAAAATGATCGCCGGTATTAAGACCATTGACACCGGTATCTTTGGTGCGATTATTATCTCCGCCATCGTGGTGTGGGTACATAACCGCTGGTTCGACAAGAAGCTGCCCGACTTCCTGGGTATTTTCCAGGGCACCCAGTACGTGTACGCCGTGTGCTTCTTCCTCATGTTCCCCGTCGCGTTCCTCTTCACCCTGCTGTGGCCCTACGCCCAGCACGGTATTGAAAGCATGCAGGGGTTCTTCATCGCCTCCGGCGCGCTCGGTGTGTGGATCTACACCTTCTTGGAACGCTTCCTCATCCCGACCGGTCTGCACCACTTCATCTACTCGCCGTTCATGTTCGGCAACGCCGTAACCCCCAACGGCATTGCGAAGGACTGGCCGACCCACCTGAGCGAATTCGCGCAGAGCGACAAGCCCCTGCGTGAGCTCTTCCCCGGCGGCGGCTTCGCACTGCACGGCAACTCCAAGGTGTTCGCACCGGCAGGTATTGCGGCGGCCTTCTACACCACCGCACGGCCCGAGAAGCGTAAAGAGGTTCTCGCCCTAGTGCTGCCCGTAAGCCTCACCGCGATGCTCATCGGCATTACCGAGCCGCTGGAATTCACCTTCCTGTTCGTAGCACCCCCGCTGTTCGCAGTGCACGCTGTGCTGGCTGCAACCATGGCGTCGATCATGTACATGTTCGGGCTTTCAGGCAACATGGGCGGCGGTTTGCTGGATAACTTCATCTTCCTCAACTGGGTTCCGCTGTGGCAGAACCACTGGCCGACCTACCTCATGCAGATCGGCGTGGGCCTGTGCTTCACCGTCATCTACTTCCTGCTCTTCCGCTTCCTGATCCTGAAGTTCGACTTCAAGACCCCCGGCCGTGAGGCTGAGGGCGGCGAAACGAAGCTGTACTCGAAAGCCGAGTACAAGGCCGCCAAGGCTGCCGAGAAGAAGGGCGGCGCATCCGCAGAAGACGGCGACGCTGACCTGTACGCACCGCGTGCGGCTGGTTTCCTTGAACTGCTTGGCGGTGCCGACAACATCACCACCGTGAACAACTGCGCCACCCGCCTGCGCGTGTCGGTGGCCGATGAATCCCTGGTCGACACCTCGGATGCCGCGTTCAAGGACGCCGGTGCTCTTGGTATCGTGCGCAAGGGTAAGGCATTCCAGGTGATCGTGGGCATGGACGTTCCGCAGGTTCGTGAGCGTTTTGAAACCATGGTGAACACCAAAGCCTAAAACGTGAGCTGGGCTAAAACCCGCTTCACGCGATAACACCACAAGGCTCCTGAGCCGCAGACGTTGTAATATTTTTAATATTGCTTGTCAGCGATTCAGGAGCCTTGAGTGGATTTACAAGATGTGGTGAATGCAAACCAGCACCGCTTTAGCGGTACAGAGCGCGAGATTCTGGCGTTTATGCTCGACAACGAAAAGTTCGTTGCCGAAGCCACCATCAGCTCCCTCGCGCACAAAACCTACACCTCAACCAGCTCCATTATTCGCCTCACCAAGAAACTGAACTTCTCAGGCTTTGCGGAGCTGAAATACTTCATCAAATCCTCCCTCACCCGCTCCGAACCCTACAACCCCAGGTTTATTGAGAGCGGTAAAGAAGACATCCTGCGAACCTACGACTACCTCGAACACATGGAGCTGTCGAAGCTCATCGAAAAAATGCACGACGCCCGCACCATCTACTGCTTCGGCACCGGGTACGCCCAACGCAACGCCGTGCAAGAGTTCGCCAAATCCATGCAGGTGTGCGGCAAATTCTGCCACGTCATCCCAGCCCGCAACGAGTTTGAGAGCACCATGACCTCCATGACCACCAACGATTTGGTGATCCTCGTATCGTTCTCCGGGCAGACAGAGAACATGCGCGAACACGTAAAAATGCTTGCCCTGCGCAAAATCCCCATGGTCGCGGTCACCGCCCTCGGAGTGAACTACATGTCCTCCCACGCCGAATACTCACTGCACTACCAGAGCACCCCCACGCAGATCACCGGCCAGCGCGGCCCCTACAACTCATTCGTGGCGCTCTCAGTGCTGCTGGACTACCTGGTGCGCCGGTACATCGACCACATTGAGACCCGAAACCCCCAGCGGCAGCCCGGCGGGAACGAAACAGACCCGGGCATCGGCCCGGCAGAACCCACCGCCGACTAACCCCCAGAAAGCACACAAGACATGAACATCTTCGCCGCGCTTGACGACGACCGTAAACTCCGCCGTTTCCTCTTCTGGTACTGGCTCCTGGTGCCCTTCGCGCTCTTCGCCTGGATTCTGCTTGGCGCCGCGAACTCCAATATGACCTTCCAGCAGGCGCTTAACATTCCCTTCTTCGCTGTCGCGTTCCTCAACGGGTGCCTGACGATCCTGCTCGCGGGACTCTTCAAACTCGCTGGAAGCGAAAACGAACGCACCGAACGCGTCTTCACCCTCTACGCCCTCGCGGTGCAGATAGTGGTGGGGAACCTGCCCGGCGCGCTCGCCTGCTACCTGCTGCTGCGCGCCACCCGCGACTGGGACGAGACCGAAAAATTTGCGCCCACCTACCGTTGGGTCCTCATCGCCGCCATGGTATTTTTGGGGATGGTGAGTCTGCTGGTTCTTGCGGCGAACATCCGCCTCTGGACAAGCTAAACACACACCTTAGCTGCTACAAGGCCGCGTAGGAAGGACGAACCGCAGAAACTACGGCACTATAACGCGCCACGGTGGGTTGCTCGCGAAACGCTGAACCCATCCGCCCGGCAAAGACACGAGGCGCACCCACCCGGCCGTATGATGTAAGAACGTGCAGAATACAACACACCCAAGGACGCACACGACGTGAACGGAACCCCCGAGACCCCCCAGGGCGCGCCCAGGACGGGAAACTCGCCAACCTCAGAACCCGCACCGGCACCCAACCCCGACGGGCCCCCTGAGGCACTGCCGCCGCACCTTGACCCCGCCAGCCACAGCTTCGACCCAGCGGCGGGGCTGGAACGCTGGGCGGAACAGATGGACATCTACACCGGCCCGGACGCGATGCTCAACTTTAACCGGGTTGACTATGTGCACATCGACCTCACCGCCGCAAACCCCTCCGGACTCGCCCAGCTGCTGGCCGGGCGGAAAACCCGCCTGTCCACCATTCTGCGCGAAAAAAGCCTGCTGGAGGAAGGGATGCGTGCCGCCCGCACCCTGCGCACCAAAATCTATGAGCTGTCCACCGACCACGGGCTAGACTCCGGGTATTTCGTGGCCGGTACCGCCTCCTGGCTCTCACGCTCCACCCGCGAGCACACCGTCTCCTACGAGAAACGGTTTATTGCCCCTATCCTCATGGCGCCGCTGAGCATCACCCCGCACCCCAGCAGCGACGACTACGAGCTGCGCCTTGCCGGTGCCGCGCGGCTTAACCCCGCCATGGTGCGCCAAATCAAACAGGAATACGATATTGACTTGGGCACCATGGACGTGGCGCAGCTGGCCAATTCCATGTCCCGCCTTGACCCCGAGCCCGTAATTGAGCGGATGCGCGCCACCACCGGGAACATCCCCGGGATGGCCATCGAATCACGGTTCTTCATCTCAACATTCGCCGACCTCAAAGAAAGCATGGGCGAGCTGCCGCACACCGCCCACACGCCGCTGGTGCGTGATATTGCCGCGCTCAAAGTCCCCGGGGTGCAGCCGAACATCCGCCCACTGGTGCAGAACCAGCCCCCTCATGACGACCGCGACCCGCAGCGGGAGACGCAGCTGCTTGACGCCGACCCGGCCGCACAGACCATTATTGATGCGGCCGCCAGCGGCAACTCGTTCACCGTCACCGCTGCCCCCGGTACCGAGCCGCTACGCACCGCCGTAAATATTGCTGCGACCCTCGCGGGGCAGGGCAAATCTGTGCTTGTGGTGGGGGAGAAACGCTCCACCCTGGCCGATTTCACCGCACTGCTTGAACGCAACAGTATTGATTCCCTCCGTTTTGATGTGCTCACCGACCGCGACGCCGAAGGCCAGCGCGCCGAATTCATCCAAGCCATTGTGCGCAACGAAACCGCTGCCATACCCGAGGAAGAGGAGACCACCGCCGAGCTGCTTGAAACCCGCCGCCGCCTGCACAGGCACACCGAGGCTTTGCTCTCGCACGAGCCGTACTGGAATATCACCACCTACCAGGCGCTGCAGACCCTCGCCGAACTCACCTCACGGAACGAGGCGCCCGCAACCGGTGTGCGGTTTAGCCGCCGCATGCTTGATCGGCTGCTCGAACGCGAGAACCTTGCTCACGACCTCACCCGCCTCGCGGAGTTGGGGGCGTTCACCCCGGCGGCCCGCACCTCCCCCTGGTACCGTGCCCGCCTGGCCAACGACGAGGAGACCGCTGACGCTTACGCACTGGTTCTCACCCTCAAATCCTCCCTGCTGTCTCTGCGGGAGGCTATGAGCCGGCTCAGCCGCACCACCGGGTTACGGCTGGGCCGCACTATCGCCGACTGGCAGGGGCAGCTGCGTATTCTGCAGCGCATCCGGGAAACCCTGAAACAGTTCCGCCCCACCGTGTATGACCGGCCCGTCACCGACCTGATAGCGGCCACCGCGACCGGGGCGTGGCGCCGCGAAAACGGCATCGAAATGAGCAGTATGCAGCGCTCCCGCCTGCGCCGCGCCGCTAAGGAGTACATCCTGCCGGGGGTGAATATTGGCGACCTGCACGAGCAGCTGCGGATTGTGCAGGCTGAACGCGCAGAGTGGATCCGGCACACCGCCGCCCCACGCACCCCGCAGATCCCTGAGAACCTTGATGCGCTTGTCACCGCCTGCAATTCCCTTATGAAAGAGTTCGACGGGCTGCGGATCGTGCTGGATGACTCCCCGGAAGGCACCGACTTTACCCGCACCACCCTGGACGCGCTCGAACAGCGTTTGGACGCGTTACTGGCCGACCGGGTGCTGCTGATGAGCCTGCCCGAGCGGGATACCCTCACCGCGCGCCTGCTGTGCCTGGGCCTGGATGAGCTCATGGAAGATTTGTACGCCCGGCAGGTGCCGGCACGGCTGGTGGCCGCTGAGCTGGAGCTGGCCTGGTGGCAGTCCGCCCTTGAGGAGCTGCTGCACGACCACGAGGGGCGAATCCTGGGCGGGCAGGCGCTTCGCGGCGTTGAGTCCCGGTTCCGCCGCGCCGACTACGCCCACATGCTGGGTGCCGCCTCACGACTGCTGGAGTGCACCCGGCAGCTGTGGATCGACCGTATCGACACCCACCATGAGCAGGCGGCGTACCTTAAAAGCCAGCTGCGCGGGCATGAGTTTGTGCTTCAGCAGTTATTGGAGCACGCCCCAACGATGGCGAGCACCCTGCTGCCGATTTGGACGGCCAGCCCCTTCGCGTTGGCACGTCACGTTCCGCCCACTATGCGTTTTGACGCCGCGATCTTATTGGATTCCGAATCGACGCCGCTGGCGGCAAACCTGCCCGCCATTACCCGCGCTGAGGCGGTGATCGCCCTCGGCGACCCGCACTCCGGGTACCCGGCCCCGTTTATTGTTTCGGCACCGGCGACGGGGGCACCGGCGCCAGCAACGAAACAGCTTGAGAGCACCTTTGACGCGCTCTCGCAGGTGGTGCCCTCGCTGCACCTGGCGCAGCTGGGGCGGGCCATGGACCCGGTGACCTTTGACTATTTGAACCGTGAATTTTACGGGGGGCAGCTGCGGCAGCGCTCGGTGAGTGATGCCGCCTCCGAACCGAAGCCGACCCTTAGCGTGGAGTACATTGATACGCGCGGGAAGGTGAGCGATAACGCCAACCAGGAATCGCCCAGTTTTGAGGTGGAACGGGTGACCTTACTGGTGCTGGAGCACGCTTACCGCCGCCCCGAGCGTTCCCTGGCGGTGGTAACCGCGAGCCCTAAACACGCGCAGCGGGTGGCCGGTGCGGTGCGCAACGCCCTGAATAAATATCCGCAGCTGGCGCCGTTCTTTAAACCCGGAAAAGAACCGTTTAGGGTGGTTGATTTTACGCGCGCTGAGGGCATGGAGCGAGACACCATGATCTTCTCCTTGGGGGTGGGCCGCCCCCGCCCCGACCAGCGCACCCCCTACACGATGGGGCAGCTGTCGGAGGAGCACGGCCGGGAGGGGCTCGTGACCGCGCTGACCCGCGCCCGCCGCGCCACCCACATTGTTTCGTGTGTGAGCCCGGATGCGTTGGAGCCGCAGAAACTAGAGCGCGGCGCCCTCGACTTTTACCGTCTGATGCGTGCCCATGAGGCACACCAGAAACGTGTGGACGAGCAGCAGCAGGCGGCACGCATCCCCGAAAAAATGCCCGATAACGAGTTCTTAGCGGGTGAGGATTACGGCCCTCTGCCCGACACCGGCGATTGGCTGCTGAACGACCTGCTGGTTCGGCTGCGCCAGCGCGGGGTGCGTATTGAGCCAGGCGGCGGGCTGGTGGCGTTTATTGCCTACGCCCCCGCAGGCGGTGGCGACGATGAGGAGCCTGCCATGCCGCTGGTTGCCTGCTCGGATGCCTCACCGCGTTTTGCAAGCACCAGCGTGCGCGAGCGCACCCGTCTATTGCCTGAGCGGCTGGGCCTTACCGGGTGGAACTACCTGACCCTGAACACGGTGGAGGTATTCGCCGACCCGGACGCTGTGGTGGAGCGCATTATGCGGTACGTTGGGATGCGGGAGGACAACTCGTGAGCGGCTACTCGCCCGTGCCGAAACCACGGCGCGGTCATCGCCGGGTGAGTGGGGCGGGCGCGCCAGCTGAAGCTGAACCGCGTATCGCTGGGGTGAATGCCTCCGAACCGGGGCGGGTGCAGCGTGTGAAGCCGTCGGGTGAGCAGAGGGCCGCCAGCGGACAACAGGGGACTGGGGCTACCCGTGGCGTGCCGGGTGGGCGTTCCCAGCAGGCGCTGAGCGCGGATGAGCTGGCTAGGCTGCAGTGGGTGCAGGAGATGAAGGAGCAGAAACCTCCGCACTATTAGCCCGCACGGTGCCCTCAGGGCGCCGCGTACCCCATCCCTGGTTGCTTACCGTAGTCCCGCCGCACCCGGTGTGGTAAAAGCCCGGCGCTGCACGCTGGGCCATGTTGTTCACGTTTGCTCCGTACCCTGACCGGATGAGAGGCTGGGTGCGCGGCGGTTAGGCGGTGCCTGCTGAGCTGCCGCTGGAGCTGCTTGAACTATTTGTGCTGCTGTTTTTGTCGTTTGTGTAAAACCCGGAGCCTTTAAAGACGACGCCCACCTCGTTGTAGCGTTTACGCAGTGTTTCCTGCCCGCAGCTTGGGCAGGTGCGCAGCGCATTGTCGCTAAATGATTGGCGTTTTTCGAAGGCGTGGCCGCAGTTTTTGCACTGGTAGACGTAGATCGGCATGGTATTCCTCGCTGAGCCTGTGTGATTACTTCCAGCTAAAAAGTGTACCGCCTGTGTGTGGTGCCTGCCTACGTGCTGGCTGTACGGTGTGTTAGTGGGTGGCGTGTTCGCCGAGCGGGTGCACCCCGTTCTCGGTGAGCACCCGGTAAAGCACCCCGTCCCACGTGTCGTAGGGGATGCTGTCAAGCACTTCGTCGGCGAATACCACGCCCACTGTTGTTTCGCGCAGGGCCTGCTCGCTCAGGCGCGGCAGCAGCCGGTCGTAGTACCCGCCGCCTTGGCCAAGCCGTCGCCCGTTGCGTCCGTAGGCCAGGGCGGGTACTAGGCGCAGGTCGGCTGCTGTGAAGGCGTGGGGGCCTTCGGCGTCGCCTTCGGGTTCGGCAATACCCATACCGTTGAGGGGGTGCTGCACATGCGGGTCCCATTGCACCCAGGCGAGTTGCCGCCCGGGGCGCACCACCGGCACCAGGATGCGGTGCCCATCGTGGTGCAGCTGCTGCAGTGCGTCGGTGATGGGGGGCTCCGCAGCGGTCGGCAGGTACGCTGCAATGGTTAGTTTTTCCCCGGTGCGGGGTATGAGGGAGTAGATGCCTTCCTGGTAGCGGCGCGCATAGTCTGCTTGCCCTGCCTCTGCGCGGTTGCTGCGGTTAATGAGGCGGCGCGGGCGGATTTGGGCGCGTAATACTTGCTTATCGAGCGCGATGTCTTCGGGGGATGCCCCCGAGGCGGGCTGCTGCATGGTTCTCCTGGGACGACGTTGGCTGCAGTACTGAAACACAGCGTGGCGCGTGTTATTTCAATTATAGAATTGCAGAAGGCCTAATCCTGAGGGGAATGTCTAATCAAAATATTGTGAAATATGCGGTACTTGAGACGTGCTTGTTCTGCGGACATTCTCTTCTCATGTATGCTGTTTGCATGACTAATGTATCTGGGTCTATTACTAAGGCTGTTATTCCTGCGGCGGGTCTGGGCACCCGATTTTTGCCCGCAACAAAGGCGACCCCTAAAGAGATGCTCCCAGTGGTGGACCGTCCCGCCATCCAGTATGTGGTGGAGGAAGCGATCCGCGCGGGGCTGCAAGATGTGCTGATGATCACCGGCCGCAATAAGCGCGCCTTGGAGGATCATTTTGACCGTGTGCCGGTGTTGGAGCGGCAGCTGGCTGAGCAGGGTAAAGAGGCCCTGCTGAAGGCTGTGGAGGAGTCCAACTATTTGGGAGAGATCCACTATGTGCGCCAGGGCGACCCGAAGGGCCTGGGGCATGCGGTGCTGCGCGGTAAGGTGCATGTGGGCAATGAGCCGTTCGCGGTGCTGCTGGGCGATGACCTGATTGATGAGAAGGAAGATCTGCTCTCTCGCATGGTTGAGGTGCAGCAGCGTACCGGCGGTTCTGTGGTGGCCCTCATGGAGGTGCCGCGTGAGGCGATTTCTGCGTATGGTGCCGCCGCGATTGAGACCGTTGAGGGTGAGGATTTTGTGAAGGTGACCGGGCTGGTTGAGAAGCCGGAGCCGGAACAGGCCCCCTCAAATTATGCTGTGATTGGCCGTTACGTGCTGAGCCCGAAGGTGTTTGAGGTGCTTGAGAATACCGCCCCCGGCCGTGGCGGGGAAATTCAGCTCACTGACGCCTTGCAGACTCTTGCCGTGGGCGAGGGCGATGGGGAAGGCGTGTACGGTGTGGTGTTTAAGGGCCGTCGTTTTGATACCGGCGATAAGCTCTCGTATTTGAAGGCGAATATTATTTTGGCTGCTGAGCGCGGCGATTTCGGTCCCGAACTGTGCCAGTGGTTGAAGGAATTTACTGCCGAAAACTGCTAAAAATACGCGTTTTAGGGTGTTATGATGCGGTGGCTTCCCGTGCCGGGGGCCACCGCATTATTGTGCGGTTGGGTGTTTTCAACCCGGTGCTGTGTGGGCGGGCACAAAAACTTGGTGATGTTTTGTGCCTGGGGCGTATTCTGGCACACCGATATCCGCTAACTTCGGTAGTATTTATAGATATAGGTTTTTGGGATCCGGCGTTTTTATGGGGGCGGTATAGAAGCATGATCTGGCTGAGCACTTCGGGCATTGTGGTTGCCCTTGCTGTCATTATGCTCTTGTGGGTTGTGCCTAGGGCTTCTCGGCGCGCGCCCGCCAACGGATCCCGGCGGCAGCTGGCGAGTGTGGGCCGCACCGCTGAGGATATTTTCTTGTCCGCAAAAGTACTGTTTAACGAGGAGACTGCACACGGTACGGGTGCGGCCGTGCCTTCGGCTTCCGGCAAGGCTGAGGTGTACGCTTCAACCTCCACCGGTTCGCTGGAGCCCCTGGGCGGGGTGGAGTTTGCTGAGAGCGCCGCTTCGGCTGTGGTGAACGTGCAGCAGCGACAGGAAGAGTTTGCGGACGATAAGACGCAGCTGCTGTACACCACGGATGCAGCCGAGAGTGCCGAAGACGCCGACCTGTGGGAGGAGGCCACGATGCGTGAGGAAGCGAACGCCCAGCAGCAGGGCGCACACGATACTGAGCTTTACGACGAACCGTACGATGAGGACCTCTACGCCCCGGAGCCTGACCTGGACTCTGCGCCCGGTGCGGAGCCTGCCGACGGCGAGGCTGATGCACCCGCACATTGGGAGGTTACAGCAAATTCCCAACCTTCAGGCTCCCGGATAGGTCGTAGTATCCCTGAGGTTAATATAGATGCTGAGACGGCGGGGCAGGATCCCTCCGCAGCGGGCGAGGACACCGATTCTCAGCCTCGTAGCGGCACACACCATCAGGGCACCGGGCGTGCGGAGGGGCCTCGGGGGGAGGCGCCTTCGGCGGCTGCGGTTCGCGGCCCTGCCCTGCATGAGCTTTCCTCTACCGAAGAAGTTCCGGAGGTTCAGGAGTCAATGCTGGGGGGTCCGGTACCCCCGGGGATGACGGTTCATACCGGCCGCGCCGTACTTTTGGGTGTGGCCTTGCTGGCGTTTGTTGCGGCCCTGGGGTTTGCCCTTATGGCTTTTTCCGGCATGCTGTCGTGGGTGTGGCCGGTGGCGGCGCTGCTGGTTGCCGTGGCGACCGGCGGGCTGCTGCGGTACCTGGCGATTTCGGGTGCTAAAAAGCCCGCAGCGAGCCGCCGCGAATCTTCCAGTGCCCCGGTATCCGAACAGGCCGAGGCGACAGCCTCCGCTGAACGCGGCAGCCGTGAGTCTGAAACAGCCGGTGCTGACCCGGCGGCTAATACCCGCCGCACCAAGGGGGCACGCCCCGCTCCCGCCCGTATAGCAGCTGCGGGTTCGACAGCACGGCAGGGCGGCGGCCGGACGCAGGGGCGTCGCGCCCCCGCCGCCGAGCACCGCAGCGAACGCGCGGCAGGGCGTGAACGTCCCGCTGGTGAGGGCGTTCAGGAGGAGTCGTCTCGTCCCCGCCGTGAGCCTGCACCACTGCGCCGCCACACGCCTGCGCGTCGCAGTGCGTCAGCTCAGGGAGCCCGCGCCGCCGCATCGCCCAGGGTTCAGCGGGAACCTGATGCTCAGGGCGCCGCACGCCGTAGTTCAGTGGAACGGGAGCCGGTTCGGGCCCGTACTTCTCAGCTTCCGGCGATTCGCCGTGGCGGGCGGGGCTCGCACCTGCCCCCGCAGCTGAGGCCCCTGGCACACCGTGATGAGCCCATGCTTTTTGATATCCAGCCCGAGACCCCTCAGGTGCCTTCAGCCTCTGCCCAGGCCACTCAGCCTGCTGACTCGGCTAAACCTTCTGCCCAGGCCACCCAGCCTGCGGACTCGGCTGTATCTTCTGCGCCGGTCACGCCTGCTGCCCCCACCCAGAGCGCCCCTTCCCAAAGCGATTCTGCTGAGGCGGCGCAGCCTACTGCGCCTGTTCCAACTCAGCCACCTGCCGCCCCGGCCCGACCGGAGGCTGCTGCTAAAACTGGCAGGGTGCCGCAGCAGAACCCTTCTGGGGCATCCTCCTTCGAACGGAGTGGCTCCTTTGACGCTGACGTTACCGCCCCGATCACGGATGGGATATCCACGGCGAACCTGGCTCAGCGTGCCGCTGCGGCCCGCGCGCAGGCTACCCGCGCAGCTGAGGCGGCGCAGCAGGTGCAGCGTGAGGCTGCTGAGCGTGCCCGCCGCAGGGCACGGCAGCTGAACCTGCAGAACCCGTACCCGCAGCAGGATCCGGTGCACCAGCCCTCCAGTGATACGGCGGAGCACACCACGGTGCCGCTGGGGCAGGGGACCACCCCTGATGCGCCGGTACAGTCGCCCGTTCCGCATACTCCGGTGCCGTCAACTATTGATGAGAGCGACCTGGACTCTTTGGATGATGATGTCTCACCGGTATTCGAACCGCAGCAGCAGCTGGGTACGCTCGGCAGCGGGTTTGAGGATACATCTACTCAGGGCATTCGGCTGGGCCCCGGGGCGATGCCCATGTTCAAGGCCACCTCAAACACCTGGGAGCCGGTGGAGCTGCCGAAGCCGCTGCACACCCTGCATCAGAAGAAAGATAAGGACGCTAAAGGTAAAGGCAAAACCGGAGAATAGGTACCAAGGGCAGAAGCCGAGATATACAAATGCAGAGTGGCTTTTGCAGTAGTCTATAAAAGCCCGTGCGGGCCTGCCTCACTGTGAGACAGGCCCGCACGGTGTTAGTGAGCAGATAGATATAGCGCACAGTAACTCTATGATTAAAGTAATACTTGAATATGCCGTGTGAGTGGGCGCACAGAACCTATGATGGGTTTATCGAATAAATACAATCCGAAAGGATACCGGTTACGATGACTTCCGAAATAACCCGCCGCGCGGCTTTAAGCCTTGTGGGTGCAGGAACAACGGTGTTTTTATCTGCCTGCGCGGCAACCAATGTATTTGTGGGTACTCAAAAGGATGCCTCTTCACCGTCAGCCTCTCCTAAAGACTACAAAGGTGAGGCGAAACTGGAGGAATACGATACTTCCGCCGGTACTTTTGAGCCCGCAACCCACGACACTCCGCCCAAAAACGTTCCCAAACCTATTAAGCCTAAAAACGCTGATGAAGATTCCGTAGCCGGGTTGTATTCCAGCATTGCATTTCTTGGGGCGGCTATCACCTACGCCTTTACTACGGGGGATACCACATATGTGCAGGACTCGGCGTTCAACGAGGCAACAAAGAAAGAGATAATAAACAATAGGGTCGTACGAAAAACGGCTGAGGGTAAACACTGGGAAGCTGATATTAAGCTTGTTTATTCTCTGGACACCTCAGAACCCACAAAAGAAGGGGACGAGTACACCTGGCCGTACCAGGGAATTTCCCGCCACGGGGCGTACTATGTGGAGGTTGACGGCCCAAAGACCAGCGTGAACTTCATTTCTGAGAGCAGCCAGGAGACTATAACACCGGGGCGAATCAAAGCAAAACACACTGGCGGTCACTGGGTCATTAGTTTTGAGACCGATGAGAGTGCCAGCCCCAGTGCTTCCTCCTCCCGCTCATCAAGCATATAAGGCGCGTTTCTTATAGTGTGCTTTCTGTGAACGGGGACGAATCATGGCCCAGCACCATAATGATGGGGGCTTTCTTTGAACAGCAGAGGGGCTAGAGAAGGCTTCTGCCCGTTCCCTGTATCCGTGTATTTTCCGTAGCCGGAGTGCAATATCTAGGGCTATCTGGGTGTATACGCAAGGGAGGAGTCCCTCTTAGGACTCCTCCCTTGCTGTCACCCGGATGTTCGGGATGGGGGTGGTTCTTAGTAAGACGGTGAGGGGCTGGAGCTTGACTTGTCAAACTCAATGTCAATGACCCACCGACCACCAGTGTATTTTGCTTTAATCTTCCCACTTCCCTTATGCACCTGCTGGCTTGTGGGGATGGTGCTCACCTTCACGGAGCGCTCGGTAGAAGTCTCTTTCACATCTACCCGGAACGCCCCGTGCCGTGATTCCAGCTTATGCGGCCAGATGTACTCATCCCCTTCTTTTGTGGGCTCCGAGGTCTCTAAGAAAAAGACAGCTTTGGGTTCGGCCTCCCAGTATTTACCCTCACGGATCTTATCCAGAGTAAGCCCAGAGGTAAAGTTTTCCCGGTTTTCCTCGTTTAAGGCGGACTCGTTAACCGGCCCGACCTCCCCAGTGAGTAAGGCGTAGGTGATAGCCGCCCCAAGAAATGCAATGCTGGAATACAGCCCGGCTACGGAGTCCTCATCAGCATTTTTAGGCTTAATAGGTTTGGGAACGTTTTTGGGCGGAGTATCGCGGGTTGCGGGCTCAAAGGTACCGGCAGAAGTATCGTACTCTTCCAGTTTCACTTCGCCTTTGTAGTCCTTCTTGGCGGCCGATGAAGACTCGCTGGAGGAGCCATTAATAGCTGTGCCAGACCCGCAGGCGGCGAGAAGCGTTAGGGATGTTGCGCCCGCAAAGCCCAGGGCCGCGCGGCGGGTTATCTCGGAAGTCATGGTAACCGGTTTCCTCTCAAATGCGTGATATACCAGCTATCTCTATCCTAGAGAACACGCGGCCCATAAGCACGTACATTTAACTATTACTTTAAATGTAGGCTTCTGTGTGGCGAATGTACTGGGTGCAGCAGCTTCCGTCGCAGTTAAGGTAAGGAGGGGGTTCCGGGCGGAACCCCCTCCTCGCATCACACACAGGAAGAAAAGTCTTCGAAACCGTTTCGCGGAGGAATCCTTCCCACAGGGACTCCCGCTATTTGGTAATAAAAATATAACCTAATTAATGGGGGTGTGCCAACCCGAATATCTCAAGAAATAGTGACAACCTGTCTGCAAAGCAAGGTGTACCTAAGTTAGTTCCGTGTATTTGCGGGCAAAAACCGGGCACGGCCAGGGCGCAAAAAATATTTAAACTTTTTCCCCGCCCCTCTTTGCGCACCCTCAGCTGTGGGTAAGGCCGGTAACATGCAGCGGTATGGGTGGGTAAAACGTGAGAGAATGGCAGAGTGAAAGAATGGTTCGATTCCCTACCTGTAGAGGCGGCCGTTGCCTGCCTGTGGGCGATCGGCATTATCCGCACGTCCATTGTGTTTCTGCTCGGCTACCTGGCTGCCGCCGGAGGGGCACGCTTGAGCCGCATCCGGGAAGCAATGGACACCCCCATCTACCAGCGGGCCACAGCGTTCGTGAACCGCTGGGGCGTATTAGCCGTGCCGCTGTGCTTCCTCACCGTAGGCTTCCAAACCGCCGTCATTATCACCACCGGGTTCACGAAAATGCCGTTACGCCGCTGGGTCCCGGCCATGCTCGTGGGCACTTTCATCTGGGCCGTCATCTACACCACCGTGGGGTTCGCAGTGCTCGCCGCCCTGGGGCTGCAGCCGTGGATGCTGCCGGTTGCCCTGGCGGTAATCGTGCTCCTCAGCCTGGGAATCTCTAAAGTGCGTGAACTCATCACCGACCGCAAACCCCGTCCGTAACCGGGGCCGCCGCCGTCCACTGTGCTAGCGTAAAGGCATGAACGAAACCCCCGAAGCTGTTACACCCGCAGAACCGGTACCGCCAAACACCCAGCAGGAGCCCAGCATTGAGCTTGCCGCCCCCGCCGCCGGACTCATCTACTCGGCGGAGGCAGCCCCCGCACCGGTGCTGAACCGTGCCAGCTTACGTATCGGCTACGAGCCGGGGGTAATGCCCGGAAAATGGTTCACCCGCTGGCACGAACGCTACGGCAGAACCGCCCCGCTGGGTGAAATACCGCTTCGCGAAGGGGCCGGTCTTGAAGCGCTCACTACCGCGCTCAGCACCCCGAACAGCACCAGCGGCGGAGCCCACCCCGAGCCGTTAGCGCACATGGCCATAATGCGTGCCGCCGCACAGGAAACCCCCGACAAAGACCGGTACCACAGCATCCGCCTGTACGAGGAAGTACCCGTGGTGGTGCTGCCCAAAGACCATGTGCTCACCGTGCTCGACGAGGTTCCCCTAGGTGAGATGGCTGAGGAGTTCCTGCTGCATGAGCCCGAGGAGTTCCCCGCCTGGGGTGAAGCCTCACAGCAGTGGCGCCAACAGAACCCCCGGTTTTTACCGCAGATTCCCACCCACGCGGACGCTATCGAACTGGTAGCTGCCGGGGTGGGCCTGTACATCACCCCCATGTCGGTGGCCCGCCTGCACCACCGCAAAGACCTCACCTACCGTCCAGTACCCGATGCCGAGCCGTACCCCGTGCACCTGGTGTGGCCCCGTACCCCGGCAGCCCCCACCCCCGATACGGTCCAGGGCGAGAAAGACGACGAGTTTGAGGTGCTCATCCAGGACTTTATCGGCATCGTGCGCGGGCGCACCGCATCCAGTAACCGGGGCAGCGAAACCGCCCAGGCCCGCCGCACCCGCATAGCCGGTGAACGCGCCAAGGCCACAGCGAAATCCCGTGCGGCTAATGCCCGCCGAGAAGCACGCCACCAGAAAACAGCCGCCTCCCGCACCGGCGGCACCTCCCGGCGCAAAGCCGCCGCAGGCAGCAAACCGGGACGAAACGGCAGGCGAACCGGTAAACGCCGGTAGCCCGCCCCGCACCCGCCATCACGGGTGAACAGCGCCACCAGTAAACAGGCCGAACGCCCAAGAAGACGCGGTAGAATCGAATCTATGGCATTAGCAATGGAGACCCGACCCGCCGCCTACGCGGTTGTTATTGAGCAGGGCAAACTGCTCATGACCCGCTGGGCGCCCGAAGACCGCTCGCACGAGCCCCTGTGGACGTTACCCGGCGGCGGCATGGAACCGGGGGAGCAGGCCGACGAAACAGCCCTGCGGGAAACCCTCGAAGAAACCGGGTACAGCGTTGCCATTGAAGACGTCCTAGGCGTGCACGCCGGGCATTTCCCCGCACGCAACGGCATGTACGGCAACTCCCTGCCGTTCTGCGCCTTACGCATTATCTACCGGGCGCACATCGTCACCGGCCAGCTGCGGGCCGAAGAAAACGGCTCCTCAGACATTGCCCGCTGGGTTCCCATTAGCGAAATCGATACGCTGCGCTACGGCACCATTATTGATGAAGTGGCCTCCATGATGGGATACACCAACGCCGCCGCCTGGGCCCTGGAATACCGCGAATTCCTCGCCGACGAGAACGCCAGGAAACTATCATGAACACACCCCGCCCCCGCCCGCTTGTGAGCCGCCGCTCAGCGCTTACCGCCGCCGCGCTCGCCCCCATCCTGGCTGCCTGCTCCGCCGGGGACAATAAACCCAAGGTGGACCCCTCCGCATCAGCCTACGGCACCCTCTACGTCACCACCGGGGTGCTGGGGGCTAAAACCATTGTTGCCCACGCGTACGCCCAGGCGCTGCGGAACGTGGGGTACACGGTGGAGGTTATCGGGCACAATAATAACCGCGACGAGTACCTAGCGGCCCTGGGCGCCACCGAAAACACGCGCCTTGATGTTGCCGTTGACTTCACCGGCGACTTGCTGCTGCACCTGACGAAGAACGGCACGCTCAGCCCCGCCCAGCTGCAGGCGGAGCATCAGACGGCCTCCGCCAGTGCCTCCGCCGCCAGTGCCGGGGTGACCCTCACCCCCTCAGCCACCCCCAGCATCCCCGCCGATATTAGCCCCAGCCCCAGCCCGACCCCCACCGGCGACCCCATTAAACCGCGGGCCTTATCACTTAGTGACACGCTCTCAGCCATCGGTAAAATCATCCCGGGGCACCTGAAACTGATGGATACCGTCAGCGCCCAAAACCGCAACGTTCTGGTGACCACCAACGCCACCGGGGCCCGGTATAAGTTCAATAGCCTGAACCAGCTGCCCGAAGTGAAAGCGCCCCTTACCTTTGCCGTGCCCGAGGCGTATAACACCGGAAACTACGGGATTGCCCTGCTCAAGAACGTGTACAAGTACCAGGTTCCCGCCACGAAGGTGGCTAATGAGAGCACCGAACGGGAACAGCTGCTGGCTAAAGATGCGGTGCAGGTGGCGCTTCTGCACAGTATCGACCCGAGCATTGAGGATAACCGGTTCACCATGCTCGAAGACCCCCAGTCCACCCAGCTGAACCAACAGCTGGTGCCTCTTGTGCGGCAAAGCCTGCCATCTAGTGCACAGGAGGCCATTAACCGCGTATCATCTACATTAGATACCGGTAATCTGACCTTTCTACTTCGCCTCACGAGTGGAACAAACCCCGTCGCCGAAGACGAAGCAGCAAAATTCTGGCTCGACCACCCAAGGAAGTGAATATGACTAAGTACCGTCAGTCGTCGAAGCTCAATAACGTCCTCTACGATATCCGCGGACCTATTCTCGAAGAAGCGAACCGCATGGAGGCGATGGGGCACCGCATCCTCAAACTCAATATTGGTAATACCGCGCCTTTCGGGTTCGAAGCGCCGGATGCGATCATGATGGATATTATCCGCCACCTGCCCGTCACTCAGGGGTACTCCGATTCGCGCGGGCTGTACTCGGCGCGAACCGCCATTGTGCAGCACTACCAGAACCGGGGCATCCTCGACCTGGAACCTAACGATGTGTACCTGGGCAACGGGGTGTCCGAGCTGATTCCCATGACCTTACAGGCGCTGTGCGAAACTGACGATGAGATCCTCGTGCCCATGCCCGACTACCCGCTGTGGACCGCCTCGGTGGCGCTATCGGGCGGTAAGCCCGTGCACTACCTGTGCGATGAGGAAAACAACTGGTACCCCGACCTTGAAGACATTAAATCGAAGATCACCTCACGCACCAAAGGGATCGTGGTTATTAACCCGAATAACCCCACAGGTTCCGTGTACCCGCGCCACATCCTGCAGCAGATAGTGGATATGGCCCGCGAACATGAGCTGGTGGTGTTCACCGACGAAATCTACGAGAAAATTATTTACGACGGTGCCGAAGCCATTAACCTGGCCACCCTCACCGGCGACGACGTGCTGTGCCTGACCTTCTCGGGCCTGTCGAAGGCGTACCGGGTGTGCGGTTACCGTGCCGGCTGGGTTGCGATTACCGGCCCCAAACATGAGGCCGCTAACTATATTGAGGGCATCACCCTGCTCGCCTCAATGCGCCTATGCTCGAATGTGCCCGCCCAGCACGCTATCCAGACCGCCTTGGGCGGGTACCAGTCCATTGATGCGCTGGTGGCGCCCGGCGGGCGGCTGCATGAGCAGCGTGATGTGGCGTACCGCATGCTGAACGAGATTGACGGCATTAGCTGCAACCAGTCGGACGGGGCACTGTACCTGTTCCCCAAGGTCGATACTGAGAAGTTCAACATTGTGGACGATGAGAAGTTCATGCTTGACCTTCTGAAGGAGCAGAAGATCCTGTTCAGTCACGGCGGCGCGTTTAACTGGCATAAGCCCGACCACTTCCGCCTGGTGTTTTTGCCGGATGTGCAGACCCTCACCGATGCGCTGAACCGGCTGGGGGAGTTCCTCTCCGACTACAAGCAGCGTGCCTAACCGGCAGGTGTGAGAACAAGAAGCGAACGTCCGGACGCCCGCGAAATGACCGCAGGTGCCCGGACGTTTAGCGTGCCACGTGAACTAACCGGGAGGGGCTAGCCGTGTGTTTCCTCCCCGTCTTCGGCGTCTTCACGCTGTTCGACGCGCGCCTCATTAAGTTTTTCGCGGGCGCCCTCAAGCCACGCCTCGCACCGTTTCGCCAGGGATTCGCCGCGTTCCCACAGGGCGATGGAAGTCTCCAAATCGGATGCACCCGATTCCAGCTGCCGCACCACGTTCTCAAGTTCGGCGCGCGCCTGCTCGTAGCTGAGCGTATCAACCGGCGCACCCAGCGACTCGGTATTAAAACTAATGTTTTCGGCCATGTTCTGTCCCTTTCTGGTGGGGTTCTCATAAAATCTGGCAGGGTCTAAAAACTTCTAGTGCCGCCCCTGCAGCCGGTGCGGCACCGGCCCGGTGCGTCACACAGGGGCGCTGACGGGACCGGGCTCAGGCGTCCACATTCGATGCGTGCACCCCGGTGACGGACGCATCCGCGCTGCCAACCCCGGCGCGTACCGTCAGTGTCTCACCCACGGTCAGCGCGGAGGCATCCCGCACCAGCGCCCCATCAGCCCGCTGCACAATCGCGTACCCGCGCCGCAGCGTCAGCTCAGGGGAGAGGGACCGCACCCGCGCCAGGGTGTGCGCTACCGCATCCTGCTCGCGCGCCAGCCGGTGTTGCACCGACACCAGCGCCCGCTCCCGTAAACGGTGCACATCATCGGCGCGCCACCCCAGGTCATTCTCGGGGCTGGTAAACACCGGGCGCTGCCGTAACTGCTGCACATACTGCCACTGGTTACTCAAATACCCGGCGATGGCCCTGTCAATACGCCCGCGCGCCTCACTAATCCGGGCGAACTCCTCCGCCACATCCGGCACGATGCGCTTGCCAGCATCCGTGGGGGTGGAGGCGCGCACATCAGCCACCGCGTCAACGATGGGGGAGTCAGCCTCATGCCCGATCGCCGACACCACCGGGGTGTGGGCCGCCGCAACCGCACGCACCAGCGACTCGTCCGAGAACGGCAGCAGGTCCTCAAATGAGCCGCCGCCGCGGGCCAGCACAATCACATCCACCAGCGGGTCGGCATCCAGCTCCGAGAGCGCCGCACACACCTCACGCACCGCGTTCGCGCCCTGCACCGCCACCTGCCGCACCTCAAAAACAACCCCCGGCCACCGGAGTGAGGCGTTGCGGATCACGTCTTTCATGGCGTCGGAATCACGCCCGGTCACCAGCCCCACTTTCTGCGGCAGCAGCGGCAGCGGCTTCTTACGGGAATCCGCGAACAGCCCCTCAGCGGCCAGCGCCTCACGCAGCTGCTGCAGCCGCTCGTGCAGGTTGCCGGTGCCCACCGCGTGGATGCGCTCACCCACCAGCGACAGACGCCCGCTAGGAACCCAGAAACTTGGTTTCGCCAGCACCACCACACGCGCCCCCGGCACCACATCTTTGCCGATGCTGTAGGCGGCGCGGCCAAAAAGCGCCAGAGAGAACGTGGCATCAGCCTCAAGGTCTTTCAGGTCAATGAACACGCTGCCGCGCCGGTTATTGAGCGAAACCACCTGCGCCTCAACCCACAGCTGCGGCACCTTCTCAATGTGCGCCTTGAGGTTACGCGCCAAAAGCGCTAGCGGCCAGGGGTTCACGGCGCTCGTCTCGCTGGAGGTGGCGGGAATCTGCCGCTCATGCGCGGGCGGCACCGTGAGCACCTGCGGGCGGGCATCAAAATTACTCATACATCTATTTCTACCACCGATACGCCGCCGGACGCGCCGGAAACTCACCAATGTGTTTAGCTGAGGGCACACTCGCTAAATCCCGCAGGCGGCACAGGGTACTCTAATCAGTATGGGCGCACCCTCAACCGGCGGAACCGCCAAGAACCCTAAGACCCCCGAAACGCTAGAGAACTCTGAACACCCCGAACGCACCAAACCTTTACCCGGTGCGGGCGAGGTGGCGCCATCCGGCACGGACACCTCCGCCACCGAACCTGACGGGCACACACCGGGAACTGGCACCTCCCCAGACACCGACGGCACCGAAACCCCCGATAATACGCCGAAATCCGCAGACCCACAGCCCGCAGACCCGCAGCCCGCAGGCTCACCCTCAGAAGAGCCGCAGTCAGCGCAGCTGCAACCGGACACAGACCAGGCTATGGCAGAAACAACCCGGCCCCTGCCGGATACGGCAGCACCGGAACCTGACTCGTCCGACACCACCGCAGCCCTCGACACCCCCAACGAGGAAGAACCCACCGTAGCCCTTGACGAAGAGGCCGCTTTTAGCCACACCAAAACACTCGGCCACGCCGTGGCTGGGCGGTACGTGAGCGAAGACGACCTCGACGGCATGGGCATCCCCGCAGAGCATCCGATGCGCGCGCCCTCGGTGCTGCTGGCCCCGCCCGCCCAGCCGTTCGCGGCCGGGCTGCGCCGCGCCCTCGCCATTCTGCTGGCTGCGCTCGCGCTTATCACCGCCGTCCTCGGGGCGGGCGGCAAATGGGCCGGGACCCACCTGATTAGTACCCGCGGCTTTAACGACCTCAGCTCCCGGCTGGCCGACGACCAAGACCTGCAAAAACGCGTCGCGCAGGCCGCTGTCACCGACCTGATGAACTCTGAGGGGCTCAAAAAATATTTAGACCCTAACGGCAGCAGCTGGGTGAACCGGCTGCTGGTGCACAACCGCGACAGTGTACAAAAAACCCTCACCGAAGCCGCCGAAAAAATCTCCACCACCGGCGAGTACAAGAAACTGTGGCGGCAGGTCACCACCGACACGCACGCGCACCTGATCAGTGACGAAAACACCCCCGCCGCGCTCGACATCAGCGCGTTTTACCGTGAACTTGACAACGCCGTGGGAACCTTCGGTATTTATGACCCGGACATCCCCTCCTGGGGTAACCGGTACATTACCTTAGAGGATGGCAGCAGCACAGCCGTTCACGGTAAAATCATGCAGTTGAAATCGTTCGCCGACTCGGCGGATACGTTCCTGACGGTCTCCCTCATGAGCATGCTCATTGCGCTGCTGCTGTGGCCGCGCGGGAGGCCGCTGTTCCTGGCGTGCGTGCTCATCGCCGCGACCCTCGCCGCCTGGGGTGCATCCTTCTACCTGGAGGGGGTAACCCCGGCCAGCCTCGGCATGAACCCGGGCAGCGAACTCGGCAAAGTATTCCTTGACGGCCTGTTTAATGGGGCACGCCCCGACGCGGTCGCAAGTGCCCGTGCCACCGCCAGCTACAGCCTGATCGCAACGCTCATTACTCTGCTGCTGGGTATTTTGGTGAAACTCACCAGGCTCACTGCGAGCACCACCACAGTGCCCACACACTAGAAGAACAAACCACGTAGGATAGTAACCATGTCCGTTGAAACCATCTCCCTTGGCCTGCCCCCCGTCCCCAAGGTACGCCGCACCCGCGAAGACGTAGAAGCCGCCGCACCCGTCACCGGCCAAAAACGTGTGCTGCTGGCCACTCCGCGCGGCTACTGTGCTGGCGTGGACCGGGCCGTGATCGCGGTTGAGAAGGCCCTTGAACACTATGGCGCGCCCGTGTATGTGCGTAAACAGATTGTGCACAACCGCCACGTGGTCGAAACCCTTGAGAAGCAGGGCGCTATTTTTGTGGATGAGGTGGATGAGGTGCCCGAGGGGTCCGTGACCGTGTTCTCGGCGCACGGGGTGTCCCCGGCCGTGGTGTCCGCTGCGGGGCAGCGCCAGCTGAACACGATTGATGCGACCTGCCCGCTGGTGAACAAGGTGCACCGTGAGGCTGTGCGCTTCGCAAAACAGGACTACGATATTCTGCTCATTGGCCACACCGGGCATGAAGAGGTGGAAGGTACCGCTGGTGAGGCGCCCGACCATATTCAGATTGTGAATTCCCCGGACGAAGTGGGGGCCGTGACCGTGCGTGACCCCGAGAAGGTTGTGTGGATCTCCCAGACCACCCTGTCGGTGGATGAGACCCTAGAAACCGTGGCGCGGCTGCGTGAACGGTTCCCATCCCTGCAAGACCCGCCCTCAGACGATATCTGCTACGCCACCTCAAACCGTCAGGGCGCTATCAAAGAGATCGCCCCGCAGTCTGATCTGGTGATTGTGGTGGGGTCCGCGAACTCTTCAAACTCTGTGCGGCTTAAAGAGGTGGCGCTTGAATACGGTGCCAAGCGCGCCGAACGGGTGGATTTCGCGCACCAGGTGGATGAATCCTGGTTTGAGGGTGTGGCGACCGTGGGGCTGACCTCCGGCGCGTCGGTACCTGAGGTGCTGGTGCAGGAGGTGCTGGCGCTGCTGGCCGACTACGGGTACGAGAGTATCGAAGAGGTAGAAACCGCTAAGGAAGATATTCTCTTCTCCCTGCCCAAGGAGCTGCGTGCCGCCCTGAAAAATGATGAGAACACTGGGCGTCAGCTCGGTGGCCGCGGGGCAAAACCGACCCGCTAGAGCATACTCGCCCACCCGCGCACCCGGTGCCCTTCCCTCATGGCGTGCAAAAACGCTTGGGGGGGCCGTCGCCGTCTATCCCTTCGGGCCCGGAAACCACAGGACTATGGGGGGAAGGGGCGGATAACCGGGGGAGTACCACACGGTGCGCACCCCACCCATGACATTTAACACGGGTGGCCTCACGCATCCGGTGTAGCCTAAAAACACCCCGCCTATAATGGTGATACACCTTCAGGCGATGATGCACGGCAAGCACACGGAGCGAGTATGACAATCACGCGTACACCGGACCATGACAGCAAACCGGCCGCATCCAACCCGCACCGCACCGCCCCCACCACCCGCCGCGCCACCCCCACCCGTGGTAAAGCCCCTTTCTTCGATAAAACGGGTATTGTGCGGAGCCTCGTCTGGGTGAGCTGTCTCAACATTTCCGCCAGCGGTTTTACACTGATCGCCATCAGTAACACCGGTGAAGCCGAGCTCGTCAAAAATAACCTGATCCTGTGCACGCTGCTGTACCAAATATGTACAGTGCTGTTCTTTGCCGCCAACACAATGCCGCAGCTGATACCCGTGAAAAACACAGTACTGCGTACAGCCTTATGGTGTGTTCTGGTGACGGTACCTATCGGTTACGTTATTGCCTTATACCCGCAGGGTATCGCCGGGATGCTCTACACCATATCTCCCCTGTGGGTGGCACTGTGGCTGATGAACCTGCACATACCCTTCAAACTGGGGGTAAAAACAGCCGTTGCAATCGCCGTAGTCTTCACCACTAACTACTTTGTTGGCGTGGTGGGGCAGGGGTATTTCGATAACGCACCCACTGCCCCGTTCCCAGTCGTTTCCGGCGATAAAACCCTCAACGGGTTCTTCATTTTCGATATTGTTACCACGTTCCACATTATCGCCTACTTCGTGGGCCGCAGCATGCACAAGAGCCGGGAACACACGGCTATTGAGAAAGAACTCGATATCCTCACCGAACGCGAACGCATCGCCCGCGACGTGCACGATGTTCTGGGGCATTCCCTCACGATCGTGAACCTCAAAGCCGAGCTGGCCGCAAAACTCGTGGAAACCAACGCCCCCGCCGCACAGGAGCAGATGCGGCAGGTTGCCCAGCTCTCCCGCCAAGCCCTCGCTGAGGTGCATTCCACCGTCACCCGTTTGCGTGTTCCCGACCTTGAAGGTGAGGTTCTGGCATCCTCACGCGCCTTGGAGACCGCCGGAATACAGGCGGACCTGCCCGATGCGACAACCGCCGCGAACATTGCGGGTATGAACTCTGCCCTGTTTAGTTGGGCACTGCGCGAGACCGTCACCAATATTGTGAGGCACTCCCGCGCCACCTACGCCACCGTGCGTCTGAACCCCACCGGGTTGGAGGTTATCGACAACGGCATAGGAATTGGTGATGCCCCGTGTAAGAGTGGGCTCACCGGTCTGTCCACCCGCATCGAAGACGCAGGCGGCACCCTCACGCTCGGGAACGCACCCGAACACTGGCTGCAGCAGGCGCCTGTGGCAGGTGTGGGGGACGGGTGCCGTATCCGCATCAGCATGGACGAGAAGACCGACGAGATTATGGGGTAGCCGTGCCGCTGAGAATACTTCTTGCCGACGATCAGCAGATGATTCGTGAAGCGCTCGCCATGATTCTCGATCTTGAAGTTGATCTTGAGGTGGTCGCACAGGTGGGCCGCGGTGATGAGGTGCTGCCTGCCGTGCGTGAAACCCGCCCGGATGTGGCGCTTCTTGATATTGAAATGCCCGGTGCCACCGGTATTGAGGCGGCCGCCGAACTTGCCCGTTCGGGCCTGACATCGCAGGCGGGCGCACCGGTTCGTTCGCTTATTCTGACGACTTTTCGCCGGCCCGGGTATTTACGCCGCGCCCTGGAGGCCGGGGCGAGCGGGTTTGTGGTGAAAGACGGCACGGCATCGCAGCTGGCGCAGGCGGTTCGCCGTACCGCGGCGGGGCTGCGTGTAGTCGATTCGGTGCTGGCTGAGGAGGCAAAATGGCAGGGCTCCTCACCGCTGACCGGGCGTGAGACTGAGGTGCTTCGCGCTGCCGAGACCGCCGGGAGCGTCAAAGAAATTGCGGGCATGCTCGGGCTGTCTTCAGGGACGGTACGCAACCACCTCTCGGCGGCCATGGCGAAAATCGACGCCATTAACCGGCACGAGGCGGTGCGCATCGCCCGCGACAACGGGTGGCTATAACCAGCCGTTGTCGGCGGCAATATTGAGTGCTTCTTGCCGGTTCGAGGCGTTAAGTTTCGCCATCGCGGAAGATAAGTGGTTGCGCACCGTGCCGGGGGAGAGGAACAGTGTCGCGCCGATCTGGCGGGCTGTTGCCCCGTCACGGGTTGCCCGCAGAATCTCGGTTTCCCTCTCGGTCAGCGGCGACTCGCCGTGCAGCAGCGAATCCGCCGCCAGCGACGGGTCCACCACGGTCAGTCCCATATTGACGCGCCGAATGCCCTCCGCCAGCTGGGATGCGCTCGTATCCTTCACCATAAACCCGCTCGCCCCGGCGGCGAGAGCACGCCGCAGGTACCCCGGTCTGCCGAAGGTCGTCAGGATCAGCGAACGTACCGGCTCGCCGGTGAGCGCTACCAGTTTCGCGTCCCGGATCGCGGCTGCCACATCAATACCGCTGGAGAGCTCAGAACCGGGCATTTCAATATCGAGAAGCACCACATCCGGGTGGTACCGGTGGATCGCCGGAAGAACCTCGTCACCGCCACCAACCTGTGCGACCACCTCAATATCGTGTTCAAGCCCCAGCAGCGCGGCCAGCGCCTCACGCACCAGCTGCTGGTCATCGGCGAGCATAATCTTAATCATCTGTCTCTCCTGAAGGCTCAATTTCGGCGGTATTACCGTCCATACTAACCCGAAGCCGCGTACCCCGAACGTCCGCTGTCCCAGAAGTGGCAGGATGCGCCCGCAGCCAGTGCGCCGGAGCGTCCTCAATAATAAGGGTTCCGCCCGCAGACTCCACACGACTCTTCATGCCTTTAATACCGCTTCCGGCGGCGTACTCGGCGGGAATACCCACCCCATTATCAAGAATTTCAAGCCCGGTATTGCTCACCCGCACCTCACAGAAACCGGCCTGTGAGTGCCGCACAATATTTGTCACAGCCTCACGCAGCACCCACGAGAAAAGCGAAGAATTCACCCCAACTGCTGAGAGGGCACGTTCCGCATCGGGCAGTTTTGCGGCGATTGAGGCCGTCTGCAGGGCGCGTTCCGATGCCTGAATTTCGCCCGAAAAGTCCGGGATGCGCAGCCGCGTCACCGTCGAACGAACCTCCGCCAGCGAAGACCGAGACAGCTGGGCGATCGCTTCAAGCTCCGCATCGGCACGGTCAGGGTCGGCGTGCAGAAGTTTACGCGCCAAATCGGCTTTAAGCGTGATCACGGTCAGGGAGTGCCCGAGCACATCATGCACATCGTGGGCGATGCGCTCGCGCTCGCTGACTATTTCAAGTTTGGCTTGGGTTTTGTCGGCGTTTTTACTCATCTGGATCAGGTAGGAGAACGCCATAATCCCGATCATGGGGGCGCCCAGTGACAAGGTAAGGCGGGATTTATCCGCGAAATTGATAGGGATTCCGTCAGAGAACATGTAAATTATCCAGAAAACTGCCGCAATGACGAAGGCACCGCGAATTCGTGTGCTGTAGGGAATGTCCTCGGTGAAAGTCCACAGTGCCACAAAGTAGATGGTGAACCCGATGAGTACATCTGTTGGTGGAATGGCGGCTATCAGCATCACGCCGCATACGGGCACGAAGAGAAGGGCCGTCCAGAGAAGCAGCCGCCTGAAATATGATGACACTGGAAGAACCCAGGGGACCGTATACGCGGCAACATCTGTGATCGAGAAAATGACCAGGCAGATAATGACGTACACGTGCTTCCACACCGGAGCGTTAGGCTCTAGAACACCGTCATAGATATACCCCAGAAATATGAGCCAGGGCGCGGAGAACCCCAGGCTAATCCAGTCGATTTTGCGTTCGCTGTAGGTGGGCGGCTTACGGGTGCGCTGCCGGGCTGCGGTGGGTGATGGGGTCATATGCTCCTCCTGGGCTCTAGTATAAGCACGCGTTCGGATAGAGTTGTGGGCGCATCCGGTAAGGTGGTGCCGGATGCGCCCAAGATGTGGTGGGCACGCGCCATATGAAGGTTTTAGCGTTTGGTGCTGCGGCCCATGAGCAGCGCGGTGGCGACGACGAAAATAACCGTCCACACGCTGAAGTTTACGATCCCGTACCAGAGCGGTTCGGTCATATTCCATTCGGCGCCGCTGCCGCTAATAATGGTGAGCCCTTTGCTGAAGGGGTAGCGGGCGATTTCGGCGGCACCGTACAGCGGGGTGAACCGTGCGTAGGGCATGAGGTCCTTGGTGAGCGGTGCGAAGAGCGTGCCGAAGAACGAGAACACCACCAGAATGCCGTTGGCGATTCCCACTGCGCTTTCGCTGGGTACCAGAAACCCAATGGCCAGCCCGAAGAACCCGAAGACCATAGCGCACAGTATGGACAGCGCGGCGCAGGCGATCTGCTGCTTCAGCGGCATATCGATTTTGGTCATGCGCGCAACAATGTTCACCGCAGTAATTGGTACTGCCGCCATAATGAACGCCACGCAGCATTTGGAGAGCAGATATTTGCCGGTGTTCATGGGGGTGAGCCCCAGCTGCCTGCCCCACCCGGCCACGTTTTCGACCACGGTCAGGCCGCTGATTGACACGGTGCAGCTAATAGCGCCGTAGAGCGCGATGCCGATCATCACGTAGGCGGCGGCGTTACCGTCTGCGACTTTGATCTTCGCGTAGTCTTGCAGGGCGCCGAAGAGCAGGTAGAGCCCCACGGGCATAATGATCGTGTAGAACAGGGATGAGAAAGAGAGCACCGATCGGCGGATTTCGTAGAGTGTGTAGCGTAGCATTTTAGGCCTCCTGTGCGGCGCGATCGGTGAGCTGAACGAACGATTCGTCCAGTGAGGGTTTGACAATTTCAAGGTCGCGCACGGTGTACTTGGTGAGCAGCACTCGCGCGAATTCATCGGCGTTGGCCACGGTGGTGCGGTGCCGGTACGCCCCGTTTTCTTCGCTGGTTTCGACGCTCAGCATCGGGTATTCGCTGAAGGTGATGGGCTTATCGGCGAGGAAGCTCACGTGGCGTCCGCCTGTGAGGTCACGGATCTCTTCGGAGGTGCCGTCGGCAATGATTTTTCCGTTGTCCATGAGCACGATGCGCTGCGCGAAGTTCTGCGCCTCTTCCAGGTAGTGGGTGGCGAAAATAATGGTTTTTCCGGTTTCGGCGAGTTTGTCCATGCGCTCCCAGAAGGTGCGGCGGGCGGTAACGTCCATGCCGGTGGTGGGCTCATCCAGGATGAGGATATTAGGGTCGTGCATGGTGGCGATAGCGAACCGGATGCGCTGCTGCTGCCCGCCGGAGCATTTGCCGACTTTGCGGTGTGCCAGCTCGGTCAGGTCTGCATCGGCGAGCACCTGGTTCATGTCGAGGCGGGTGGGGTACAGCGAGGCGAGCATATCGAGGGTTTGCTGCACGGTGAGGTCTTTGAGCAGCCCGCCGGTTTGCAGCACCGCCCCAATATTTCCGGATTGTATTGCGGCTTTGGGGGAGGCACCGTCAATGGTGAGGACACCGCGGGTGGGGGTGCTCAGCCCCAGGAGCATGTCGATGAGGGTGGTTTTACCCGCCCCGTTGGGACCTAGCAGGGCAACGATTTCGCCTTTGTCGATGGTCAGGTCAAGATTATCGACGGCGGTGACGTTACCGCTGCGCGTACGAAAAATCTGTGTGAGGCCCTGGGCCTCAATAACATGTGACGTGTTCATGGTTTAAGTACAGCACCGCGGGCAGAAAAACATGAATGTGCACTGTCATTATCTGCCTATGACAAGTGTCATGGAAGGCTGCTCCCGCGCGGATGTGGCGCCGTTCCCCAAGAGGCGGCGTGGCAGAGAAGAGCCTATTCAGAAGAGTTTTTTTGCATTCAGAAGGTTATATCGCTTCTGAATGCAAAAAACTCTTCTGAATAGAACCGCACCGGGAGAGGAAGAAACATGGGGTGTCTCACTATGTGGGTGCGGCGTGTCTTGTGGTGCGCTGTATACTCTCCGTCTGCACTGTAGAATGGTGAGGAGTTGTGCCTGCACTTTAGCTGTTTCCGCGGTGCGGGTGACTATAGGTACTGATTTTTGAAGGATTTTCTGTGGCTCTGACTATCGGCATTGTCGGTCTTCCTAACGTGGGCAAGTCCACCCTGTTCAACGCGCTCACCCGCAACACGGTGTTGGCGGCTAACTACCCGTTCGCTACGATTGAGCCGAATATTGGTGTGGTGAACCTGCCGGATGCTCGCCTGAACCGGCTCGCCGAGATTTTCGGGTCTGAGCGTATTCTGCCCGCGACCGTCTCGTTCGTTGATATTGCGGGTATTGTGAAGGGCGCCTCTGAGGGTGAGGGGCTGGGGAATAAGTTCCTGGCTAATATTCGTGAGGCGCACGCGATCGCCCAGGTGGTGCGCGCGTTTGATGACCCGGACGTGATTCATGTGGACGGCAAGGTTGATCCTGCCTCCGACATGGAGACCATTAATACTGAGCTGATTCTGGCGGATTTGCAGACTTTGGAGAACGCGATTCCGCGCCTTGAGAAGGCCGTGAAGATTAAGAAGGGCGACGCCGCCCAGCTGGCAACCTACAAGCAGGCGCAGCAGATTCTTGAGGACGGGAACACGATTTTCTCGCGTGCGGCTGCCGAGAAGCTTGAGATGGCGCATTTGAAGGAGCTAAACCTACTGACTGCTAAGCCTTTCATCTACGTTTTTAACGCGGATGAGGGCGTGCTGGCTTCTGAGGAGAAGCAGGCGGAGCTGCGTGAGCTGGTGGCCCCGGCTGAGGCTGTTTTCTTGGACGCGAAACTTGAGGCCGACATGGTGGAGCTCTCCGAGGAGGAGGCCCGCGAAATGCTGGAAATGAGCGGTCAGGACGAATCGGGCCTGGATAAACTGGCTCGCGTGGGCTTCTCAACCCTGGGACTGCAGACCTACCTGACGGCTGGCCCGAAAGAATCGCGCGCCTGGACAATCTATAAGGGCGACACTGCACCGCAGGCGGCGGGCGTGATCCACTCAGATTTCGAGCGCGGCTTCATCAAGGCCGAGGTTGTTTCCTTCGATGACCTGGATGCGGCAGGTTCCATGAACGAAGCAAAAGCCCGCGGCAAAGTCCGCATGGAAGGCAAAGACTACATCATGGCAGACGGTGATGTGGTTGAGTTTAGGTTTAATGTGTAGAAATCAATAATAGTTTCCGTGCTTATCCTTTTCCGTAGGAGGTACAAGAGGCCATGAGCGGAAATAATCCAGCAGATCAAGGCACAATAGTGCCTCATATCAAACTCCAATCTTTAGGACCTGAATACACTGAGAGTAGGCACTCTACCTATGTGCGTCATCTTAACGAAGCTGTTCAAGATCCAAAGAACCGTAATATAGCTCTCACCGGTCGCTATGGGACTGGAAAATCCAGCGTATTGGATGCCTTTGAGAAGGAACATACTAAAGATACAGTTCGGATTAGTATTAATACCCTTGGGCCTGATGAGGATGATGAGGACTTAACGAACCGAATTCAAAAAGAACTACTTAAACAGCTTGTATACCGGGTTAAACCGGGTAAAATTCGACGTTCAAGATTTGCAAGACCTAAACATTTGACGGCACCCAGAGCCTTTTTGCAAGCCCTAGCAGTATGCATCCTAGGATCAAGTATTCTTTGGATGGTTGGTGTGCGCCCCCTTGGATGGGAGCAAACAGAATGGTGGAACAACCTAATTCCTTATTCTGCGTTCTTTATATTTGTTTTGCTATCTGTATGGGGTATCCGGTGGGTTATAGGGGATCGGATTATTTCAGAGGTAACAACTGCTGGTACAAAAATATCTCTTAAGGATGAGCAGGATACATATTTTGACAATTATTTAGATGAGATAGTGGCTTTCTTTGACACTGTTAAACCAAAGTATGTTATTTTCGAGGATTTAGATCGTTTTGACGATCCTCAAATTTTTGATTCTCTCCGTGAACTCAATACTCTTATAAATTCTTCATCTCACTGGAAGAAGAAAGAACAAACTCTTCATTTTATTTATGCGATAAAAGATAGTTTGTTTGAACAGCTTGGTACAGAAGATATACACAATGAAGATAATATATCGAGAGAAAAAAGAGTAGATTTAGTAGAATTGGCGGTTAAAAGAGCAAACCGGACAAAGTTTTTTGAGGTTGTTATTCCTATTGTCCCATTTATATCATACCGTAATGCGCGAGATCATTTTATTAAGATTATTGATTCTTTAAATCTTCCAGAAGAATATCGTATTTCTAGGCCGCTTATAGATTTAGTAGCTCGGCATACAACTGATATGCGTTTAATGATTAATATCCGTAATGAATTTTCTGTTTTCGCAGAGCATCTTTTATGGGCTGAAAATTCAGCGCCAGGTATGACAGCTGATCATTTATTTGCCCTAGTAGTCTATAAAAATTTTCATCTTGCAGACTTTGAATCCATTGCACAGCATAGCAGCACTTTGGATAAGCTTGAACGCATTCACCGTGATAAGATAAGGACTTTTATTAAGAACCAACAGGAATTGCGGCGTAAACATGCAAGAACTGAAAAGCAAGCTAAGCAGAAAGAACAAATAGCAAATAGATTAGGAGAAAGACTTAATAAAATTATAAATTTAATGTGTGAAATCGATAATAGTTTTTCTCATGCATCCATAAAATTTGGAGATTATTCTTATGATTCTGATATGTTTAATTCAGTGGAATTCTGGGAGGCCGTAGCTAAGGAAAAATCATTTGTTCTTGCTAAACGCACGGTATATGGGGAATCTAAAGTCTCAGTAAGAGAAGAGGATATTCAGCATATTTTTAACGAGGTTATAGGGTCATCATTATGGTCGGAGCTTGAACCTGATGAGCTTAAAGAACTTATTCAAGACTATGACCGAAATATTGAAATATTAAGAGGTTCTGATTTTTCAGATCTAGCCAATTACAAAGATATACCTGAATCTTATAAAAATTTTGATGAAGATATTACGGATGTGCTTCAATCTGAATTAGCGCGCGATCTTGTTAGAAAAGGGTATATTACCCGAAACTATGCTGAGTATTCTGCAATATTTTACGGAAATTTTATCGGAACTGATGTTGCGTTCTTTTATAATCATAGCGTTCAGCAAAATGAAACATACATTGATTATAGATTTAACTCTGAAAAATCTATTATCAATCTGCTTGAACAAGTTCCCGATGACTTTTTTAGTACTAGAAGTGTGTTAAATGTAGATATAATTTCATATCTCCTTAAAAAAGACTCTACAGAAATTCAATATGTTATAGAATATATTGTTAATCATGTCCAAGAGGATCATGCTCAGGAATTTCTTGATGGATTTATTAATGGAATAAAAACCCCTGTAGCATCATTGGTAAAACATCTCGCCAAGTACCCCTGGAGGGAATTATTTAAATACATTTCAGATAGTGATAAAATTTCGGATGAGGAGCTTCAAAGGAAAGCGTTAGATTATGCACTTCTAAACTCAGTCTCTGCTAAATCATATGAGATTGATGAGTCTTCGCGAGGGCTGTTACAGTCACTTTATAAGAGACTCTCTGCTATTACCGATGAACATTCTGAAGAACAAACGCGTAATATTTTTAGTATCCTTAAAGACGCTAATACTGTTATTGAAGATCTTGAGGTCGTTAGTGAGTCACTGTGTAGATATATCATAGAAAATAGCATGTATGAGATTACTGATTCTAATCTTAGAACTGCTCTCGGGATCAGTGAAAGACCAGTACTTGACCATGTCATTAAGAATGAACAAGTTTGGAATTTCTGTAAGAAAAATATTGATACCTATCTTGCTGCTATGCAAGAGTACACAGAGCAGCATCATAGTAATAATGATTTTATATTTATAGAAGATACTTTAATTTCTATCCTTAATGAGCAACATGGTTCCTGGACTGAAGAGCAGCTATGTGCAGTTATTCAAGCAAGTTCACATCGTGCAGATATTTCAAATATACATGATGTGCGTAATGACCTGTGGCCTCTAGTAATTGAAAAAAAGTTGATGATTCCAACAGTTAGCAATATCGCTAGTTATGTAGAAAAATTTGGGGTGGATGATTACATAGGAAATTATTTAATGACAGAATATGACCCAAATTCTAAAATTGTTTTTCAAGATGTAGAAAGTGTCGATAAAACTACTAGAGAAGAACTGGCGTTTAAACTGTTGAATGCTTCGGAAGAGCATGTGCCCTCTTCTGTTAGAGTATCGCTGGCTCGGCAACTAACACTTGAAGAGAATGAATGGGATAGCAGCAAGATACAGAGAGTGATAGTTAGGGAGGAGCCTCTCCTAGCTTTCGGCTTGGAAGCAGGGCTGTTTCCAGATGACTTTAATACCTTCAACTACTTCGTCCAAGGTGGATGGGAAGCTGTCGAGGCTGCTTTTAAAGTATCTAAGAATATATCTAGTTTTATAAATCCATCTTTGATAAAGGGGTTTATTGCGGAATTTCTTGAGAGTGATAAAGTTCCAATAGACTTAAAACTAATGGCAGTAAATAAATCCGATGAATATGTGCCATCTGATGATTCTGAAGCACTTCGTGCTGTTGGTAGGATCGCTAAAGAGAGAAAGGTAAAACTTCCCTTAGAGGAAATAAAACGTATTGCTAGGGTAGTTCAAGACCCTGGCCTGGTATTGCATCAGCTTGTACAACAAGAAGATATTAGCGCTGATGATTTAATGAATGTTATGGAATCTTTAAATGATCCTTATAATAAGCTCAATGCTCCTTCCGGAACAGAGTTTGATCTTCCGGCAGGTCGCTCAGCTCATACTCTATTTAGGCGTCTTGCAGAGTATGGGAAGGTAAAGATAGAGCAGGAGAAGCCTAGAGCTCATAAGAAGGTTCGTGTCCTGTAATAAAACCTATCTTAGGCTTAGCGTGTGGAATATCCTTTTGGAGGTATCTCAGCGTAAACAATATTGAGGCACCACCCTAATACGTGCTCGCACCCCAGCTAATATAGGTTCATGAGTAAAAGAATCTTACACATCGTGACGAATGTGGGTCAGTACGATAATGGTGACCCGACGGGGCTGTGGCTTTCTGGGCTGACGACCGCTTGGGATAGGTTTGAGCAGAAGGGCGTTGAGCAGGATATCGCCAGTCCACGTGGGGGAGACGTCCCTTTAGACCCTCGCTCTCTGAAATTCCCTTTTCGCAATGAAAGCGCAAAATCCTGGCTGAATAACCCGGAACGCATGGCGCTTTTGAAAAACACCTCTCCTATCCGTTCCATAGACCCGAATACTTACGATGCTATATGCCTAGCTGGTGGGCACGGCGCCATGTTCGACTTCACGCATAACTTCGAGCTGCACAACCTCATCGCCAGCGTATATGAGCGGGGCGCGATCGTCGCATCCGTGGGGCACGGGTACTGCGGCATCCTCAATGTACGCCTGAGTGACGGAAGCTATCTGGTGAACGGCAAAATACTGACCGGACCCTCCTGGCGGGAAGAGAAGCTCGCTTTAGTGTCTCAGAAGGTACCCTTCAATGCTGAAGAGCTAGCCAAAGAACGCGGGGCGGACTATATTCGCTGGAAGAGGCCTTACAGGGGCTCAGCGGCAGCGACTAATGGACTGGTTACGGGGCATAACAACTCCTCATCAGGTAATCTTGTCGCTTCTTCTGTGTGTGAAGAGCTCGGTCGGCTCGACTCTCTGAAGACTAAAGGCTCGGAGCCTCTGTAACTAGTTTTAACGTGCTTGATCCCGGTACGGTTATCGCGAACCGTACCGGGATCGAGCTTTGCTTCTTTCGTATTGCCCGGCGCCGGGAGCACCCGGGCACATAGGGGAGAGGATTAGTCCTCAACACCAACCATGACGTTGGATGCCTTAATAATAGCGGTAGCGGGCTTGCCAACCTGCAGCCCAAGCTCCTCAATAGCGGCGTTGGTAATCGAGGAAGAAACAATCAGACCGGGGGCGATCTCAATCTTCACAATGCCGTTGGTAGCGCCTTCGGTAATCTCAACAATGGTGCCAGCGAGCTGGTTACGGGCAGAAAGCTTCATGCTCGGTTCCTTTCCTAATAAAAAACGTCTTCTACATACTACACACCCAATCTTTTGTATGCGCATAAGGGTACCCAACTATTAGGAATGTGAACACGCTGCGGCTCTTGGGGCACCGTAGTTGCAGTGTGCTGAGGGGCGTCTGAAGCAGCCATCTCAATCTTTTATTACTTTTCTGTATAAACTTTCAGTTAAAATTTGCGTATTTTTGTGAAACTACTGGTCAGAACCTTATAAATCCTGAAAAGTATCCTCGTCATGTGAGATGGTTAAAAAACCAACCGATAATTATTCAGCAGAAAGGATGCGACCCATGACTACCACGAAGGTTTCCGCATGCGTGTCCCTAGCTGTGGCTGGAATGGTGGCCTTGAGCGCTTGCGGCTCGACCAACTCCGGTGGCACGTCGAACGCGCCCTCATCGTCCGCCTCTTCTTCCGCATCAACACATTCTTCAGCTACCGCCTCCGGTGGCTCTGGCACCGTGAATGACGGCGGTACCAGCGGCGGCGGTACCTCCGGTGGCTCCGGTGCAGGCGCCAATGGTGGCGGCACTGTGAATTCCACCGCTGGCGGTGGTGCTGCAACGGAACAGGCCCCAGCCGCTGGCTCACAGGGGGATAATGCCGCCGCTAACCCCAACAACCCTAACAACCCCAACGCTGGTGCAGCCGCGAACGGCAACGGCGGCGGTGCCCAGGCAGATCAGGGCGCTGGCGCTAACGCCGCCGATAACGGTGCCGCCGCACAGCAGCAAAGCGGCGCGCAGCAGAACGGTGCTGGCAACGCACAGGCTGGTGCCAATGGTCAGGCTGACAGCGGCGCACGCCACTATAATCTGACCCCCGGGCAGTACATCATCCACCGTGAAGGCTCCTGGGACTACGTGAATACCACCGGCTTAACGTACCATGTTGACGGTGACGGCAGCTGGAAGAGCACCGGGGAAGGCGGCACCAGTGTGGTCGCGGCGGATGGTTCTTGGACTAAGAACTATACTGACGGACACACGGTAGCCCGGGTAGAGGCTGACGGAACCTACCGGGTCACCTACGACGGTAAGCTTTCCCCTGAGATACCTATTAACGCCGTCCCAGTGTCCCCCGGGAGCCTCCCCGACCCGAAGGCAGTGCCGGCAGTAACCCCGGTTAAGCCGACCAAGCCGGGCATGTAACCGCTTGAGAAACACTATTTCCGCAAGGTGATTCTCCGAAACGGGCGCGCACCCTCCACCGTGAAGGTGCGCGCCCCTCTTTGCCCGCTCACGGTAGCCTCTAGAAGCGGTCAGGCGGCGTGGAGCACGCCCGGCTGAGCGCACTGACTCCCCGGCCGTTATAGGTGTTGGCTTGCAGATCAGCAGCATCGCAGCCCACCAGGGCAGGGAGCGTAACAGTTCGCGTTTGCCCTGAGATCTTGAACCCGCCACCGTACTACAGGTAGCGTGGATACAGGTACAACACCCACCTCAGGAGGCTTTATGCGCGAACGTCACCACATGCCGAACGATATTGCTGCGGCCCTGAAAAGCTCTGGTCTACGCGCCGACTATAACGCCCGCCCGGCGTACCAGCGCAACGACTATATCGGTTGGATCAACCGCGCCAAGAAACCGGAAACGCGTATCAAACGCCTCGAACAAATGCTCACCGAGCTGGCACAGGGCGGCATCTACATGGGCATGGAACATAAGGCCTCACGCAAATAGTCCGTATCCTGAAAAATGCACCTTAAGGCGTATTACGCGCCCTCTAGGGGTAGGCGATACGCCTTAAGCTGCGTTATTCGGGCCAGCTGAGCACACTGGAAGTCTTGAACATGCGATTTAACAATATGAATTTTTCTGATGGTCACTATGTGCAGATACCCACTAGTTGGGACGCCCAGGAATTTACCCACCGTTTTTTATCTGCAACCCCTCCGTGGGTTCGTACGGTAATGCAGGTGCGTAACCGTGTTGTACAGAAAATAGGGTTTACAGTACAGCCCGCATCGAAATCCAAGCAATTGGAGGTCGCGGTTGGTTCATCAGCGGGCCCCTTTACTTTTACTGAGGTCACTGATGAGCATGTTATCGGTGGCCATAAGGATAAGCATATAGAGTTCTCCTCAAAATTCGTGGTTACCGCTGCTGAGGAGGGCAGCGCGTCTGCGCGTGGCGGGATTGAAACACACGCCCAGCCTCAATCGGCTGTAGGGAAGGTGTACCTGACATGTATCTGGCCTTTTCACAAGGCTCTAGTACCTTACATGCTGCGTCAAGTCGATATAAAACCATGAGTGCAAAAGATTATGACCCTCGTATGGTTGATTTCTATGATGAAGACAACCCCGATGGGGCGGACCATGATTATTGCCGTTCTCTAGCTCACCGGTTTAACACCCAATAGGCAGTATCGGTATCTGCATCATAAATGTGCCACCATTAATGCGGAGGCTGATATGCGTACAACCGTGACTTTGGACGAAGAACTAGTTGCTAAAGCGGCTACACTCACCGGTATTGAAGAACATTCTGCTCTGGTGCGTGCTGCCTTGGAAACTTTGGTGCACGTCGAAAATGGGCGCCTGCTTGCTACATTAGGGGGTTCCGAACCTCAATCCCAGGCAGCTCCACGGCACCAAGATAAATAAGTGCCTGTAAGGGCGGGCTCTTGAAAAAGCACCCCTAACACACAATAAAAGCGGATCCCCAAAACAGAGTGTTCGAGGATCCGCTTTTGCAGAACATAGAAGAAACTACTTCCTGCCGGTCACACCTAAATAGACCGAGATGGCGAGCATCGCAGCGAGCACTGAGAGGGCCCAACGGATCCAGTCAATACCCGCAGTACGGGCGACCCCGAAGAACCCGGCCACCCACGTGCCTACAAAAGCCCCGATGGCCCCCAAAATAATGGTCCAGATAATAGAGATATTCTGCCTGCCGGGCATAAACACCCGCGCTAACGCGCCAATAATAGCGCCGGTAATAATCGATCCGATAATGGTACCCACGGTGCCTCCTCACTGGGTCAGGCGGCGCGAGCCGGAAGATGCGCCGCAAACCTGGTATTAATGAACGTTGCTATCGAGTATACGGGCACTGAGGGTATGGCGTCTTGCCCCGGCAGAGCACTGTGCGGGAGGCGAAGATTTCTGCGCGCAGCGTGGGAGGCAGAGACTAAAACACGCTATGTTCACGCTTATGCTTTAGTCTTGAGGCCCCCGCCCCGTATCGGCGTGGGTGGTACCCCCGCTCCCATCGGGTGTACCCCAGTAGCGGCGAACCACTGATCGTGCATGTGTGCGTTAGGGGGGTGACGGCGGATCAGCTCAATCGCCACGAACCCGCCATGCAGGAAAATAATCGTCTCACCCCGCCGGGGGCCGTGCTCCACAGGGTAATCTTTGCTGTTTCGCATCTTGGCAGTCATGGTCATTCCTCCTTACTAGGTGGGCTGAACCTGGTGATACTTTCGCGGGTTTGCTGAATCCAGGCAAGCTCCGCCTCTGTCTCAATAATTCCTTTGCGAAGGGTGGCGGCGCGCAGGGCAGATGCTAAGTCTTCCGTCGGGGCGTCAATAGTTTTGAGGGACTGCAGCTTACGTTCAATCTGTTTTTCACGCTCAGTCAGCAGCTGTACCACTTCGGTGTAGGTAAGATCTGCGGCGAAAAATAGCCGCGCCATAAAAGGCTCTTTAAACCGCTCTTGCTCAAGGGGTGAGGTGAGCCAGTCTTCCAGCTCAGCCCGCCCAGTTGTGGTGAGTGAGTGAACCTTGCGGTTGGGCTTTCCCTCTTGGTGTATTACTTTCGTTGTGATCGCCTTGTTGGCGGTGAGCTTATCGAGCGTGCGGTAGATTTGCGACTGATCGGCATACCAGAAATGCGCCACAGTGTTGCTAAACGCACGGTTGAGGTCGTAGCCGCTCATCGGCTGGATTGACAGTAGTCCAAGAATCGCATGTTTAAGCTCCATAGCCATATGGTCTCATACCCATATAGGACTATACAAGTATAAATTTTGGGGCGCGTTCTGCGCGAACAGAAACAGGCTGGGTGAGGGATAGGGGAGGGAAGCCGCGCGGCAACTTCTATGTTCTAAGCAGGTAATTTACCTGAACAAATCCCACACGCTGAAAGTCGTGCGGCGGTAGATAAACACGCCAGTTAGGCAAAACCTGTATGACTATCCCAATAGTTTGCGGATGCTCTTCATGGGCAGGATCAGCTGAAGAGGGTCCAGTGGCGACTCAAGTACATCTGCGTGGTACTCATAGAACTTTTTTGCCTCTTCATCACGGCAGTGGATCAGTAACGCAGCCACCCCAAGGGTCTCGCTGGCGGACGCTGCACGCTCTAAAGCATCTCTCAACAGCAGGGTGCCGATACCTTGACCTCGTGTTCTTTTATCAACTGCCAGTCGTGCCAGCAAAATACACGGGATTTCGTGCGGGCGGCGTTGGGCAAAATTCTTGCTGACCGCGGCTTTCTGGACGCTGCCAGCGGCAAGAGCATAATAGCCGACAACCCGGTCGCCAACAGTTGCCACATATGTGACTGAGTTGTGAGCCCGCTGGTTCTCCCAGGCGAACTTGTGAAGCCAGGAATCTAAATCGTGAGCGCCACTCTTAAAATCAGACAGGTTATCGCTTTTTAGAAGACGCCTGGGTTTCTGCAGCGACATTAGTCCTCTTTAAAAACAATTTCTTTACCAACGGGAGACTCTCGGGCAAAGAGCCTTTCAAGTTTTTCAGTTCGTGTGGGAGCTTCGAGCGCCTGAACAAATAAGTCGTATTGTTCCTCAGTAGCTACAAACCACCGGCGGTCGGCAAGCACATGCTCTGCACGTTCGGTGGCACTACTAAGAATGAAATCGGATACAGACGAATCCGTAACCTCGGCAGCCTGCCTAATCAGAGCCTCTTGGCGTTCACTAGCTCGTAGGTTAATACGCTGACTTTTAACTGTTGTGCTCATAGTGTCCCCCCTGCATAGTTGTACTTACATTGTACATACAGTATACAGGGGTAGATTTTGTTACCTGAACAAATCCCACACGCTGAAAGTCGTGCGGCGGTAGATGGCCCCTTTCACGGAGCGCTTCGGGTTCTTTACAAACCCCATACCGCGCCTGCCATAACCAGGAATCACGGCTTTCTTCACGGCGCGTTTTGCCCGACCGGTGGTGCGGGCCTTAATCATTCGTTTCACACTGGGTTTACGCATACCAATTCTCATGGGTATAGCCTACGTCTGTTGTCGTAAAAATAGCCACTTACTCTTTCGCTGCCCGCCCCGGATGCGCTGACCTGCCGCGCGTCGTATGATGTGAGAACAATACCGTTCAATGCTGATTGGGATATAAGATGCCTGACCCCCGTGAAACCGCCCCTAACGAACGCATCGTTTTCACCGCAGAAGCCGATGCAGACCATATTGAGAAAAACCTGCGCCTCACCGAAGAACAGCTGAAACAGCCCAAAAACGCCGCCCTATATTTATCCTCAGTCACCGCCGTATATGACGCCCAAGCCGAGCCAAACCGTAACTGGGAATGCGTGTACCGTTACAGTGCGGGTGAGACTCTTGACGCTATTGCCACAGATATCGGTGTGACCAGGGAACGCGTGCGGCAGATTATTAACGCCGCACACACGCATATTTCCGTTCCGCAGCTTAAAGTTGCGCGCCGCACCGTGAAAGAGCAGGAGCAGGAAGACCTGCGGCACATGGTGTACGAGTGGTCGGTGCATAACCCGGATAGGGCCGGGCAGGAGTGCGAAGAAGAATTTGGGGTCACCCGTCAACAGGTTAAACGTATCCTCAAAGGCCGTGCAGCGCTGCACTACCCGGTAGAGCCACGGGCGCAGGGAGACGAACAGAAAGAATGGCAGGATCAGCAGCTTATCGATTTGCTGCGGCAGTGGTGGCACGAGTGCACAGACCACCGGTCCATGTCGTTTAACGACTGGTCGGTGGCTCGCGGCGGCCCCACCCGTCAAACACCCATTATCCGTTTCGGCAAATGGTCACATGCCTTAGCAGCGGCGGGACTCGGCGACGAGCGGAGCAGGCCCCGCAGGCGCCGCGGCAAGTACGGTGAAGCTGACCTGTGGGCGGCGCTGGTGCAGTTCGTGTCTACTCCCCGGCAGAAATACACCTACCTTGAATTTGAGGAGTATGCGCGCAGTGTCCCCGGTATGCCTTCAGCGGTGCTGGTGCGTAAATACCTCAATAAAAACTGGAATACGCAGGTAGAAATCGCCAAAACAATCATGCGCGGCAACTATGAGAGCTTACCGCCTGAGGTTATTGCTGCCGGGGTTGAGAACATCCGGCGGGAACGTAACTGGGAGCAGGAATACGCCCGCAGCAAAGACAACGAGCAGGAGTCCGTACAGGTGGCCGTTGATGCCCTTAAACAGTACATAGCGCATCATGGCAGCCGGGTTGTGAACGCCCGCTACGATGAGTGGGCGCATGGGCAGGGGCTGCCTTTGGGGGTTACGCTCACCAAGAAGAGCGGCCTCAAGTGGGCGGAGCTTGTGCAGCGCGCGGGCGGTACGTGTGGTACCCGCGCCCCGCGTAATCTGAGCCCGGACGAGGTGCAGGCCCGTAACGAGCGTGCGCTCGCAGGTATCCGGGAGTACCTGGAGCATGAGGCGGGTACCCCAACATATGACCGCTACATTGCGTGGGCGCAGCAGGCGGGGGAGGAGTACCCGAAAGGAACCGCGCTTCACAGCTGGTTTGGCGGGTGGCGCAACGCCCTCCAGCAGGCCCGAAAGTCATCAGCTGGCGCACAGACGGAGACACCCGCCAGCTAGAGCCGTACCGGGCAAGAACCCGTGCTGTGGTGTCTTGTGCTGTAGCTGACGTGTACGTGTTTAAATCTGGCGCAGGTGCGCACCATAAAGGCCCCGCCAGAACCTTAGTTTCATAGGTTCTGGCGGGGCCTTCTGTGTAGTGGCTGGTTGGGTCTTACATTACGACCAGCAGTTTGCCGCGCGTGTGTTTGGTATCCACGTAGTCTTGCGCTTCGGCCAGCTCCTCCAGCGTGTACCGTTTCTCAATGACGGGGCGAAGGTTGCCGCGTTCAACGGCGGCGGTAATCCACTTCATTGCCTCAGCAGTTGCCTTGGTTGCCAGCAGGAACCCCACACGGCGGTTCGTGAAAAGGGACGTCAGTACTGCGGGAAGCCCATCGGGGGAGAGCGTCATCATGCGCCCGTGCGGTTTGAGGTAGTTGCGGTAGTACCCGGTGACCACGCCGCCGCAGTCAATAATCGCATCGAACGGGGCCACGTTCGCGGCATCGGGCAGGTCTTCGTGGTCGTACACCTCAACAGCCCCCAGGTCGCGGCATAGGGCCATATTGTCTGAGGCGGATACGGTGCTTACCTCAACCCCCAAGATCTGCCCGATCTGCAGTGCCGCGTGCCCCACACCGCCGGTAGCGCCTACCACCAGCAGACGCTGCCCGCGCTGAAGCTTCAGGTTTTTCCGCAGTACTTGCAGGGCCGCCAGGCTCACCAGCGGCAGGGCCGCGGCATCAATAACGTTGGGGATACGCGGTGCGTGGCAGATGCGTCCGGCCTTAAGCCTCACGTATTCGGCGGCGGTACCGGTGGGTGCAGGCGCGATTGACCCTGAGAACCCCCACACAGTGTCCCCAATTTTGAAATCCATGACGCCGTGGCCCATGCCCACCACTTCACCGAGCACATCCACACCGGTGCCTTTGGGGAATCGCTTGCCGGTAAAAAGGCGCATCTGCCCGGAGCGTACGATCGCGTCGACGCGGTTCACGCTGAACGCCTGAACACGCACCAGCACTTCGCCCGGGCCGGGGGTGGGCACGGGAACCTGGTTGATGGTGAGCACGTTAGACGCACCGTATTCGGTGTATTGTACGGCGCGCATGGTGGTTGGCAGGGTCATGGTTGCTCCATTTATTCTCTATTTTGGTGATGGCTCCATTCTAAAGGATGCGCACCCCGCCAGACTTGAATGACGCGGAACCCTCTCACAACAGAATTTACCGGTGTGCTGTGCCCGAAAACCCGGGGTCTGCATACCCGCCCGGTGTATTTGATACGGCCCGCGCGGCACCGCCGTAATTCCCCTGTTGTCTGCGATAAGGCCTATCTGCCGGTAGCCACCGCCCCTACCGTCGTCTCTTGGTACCGAAAAAGTCACCTTCACGCGGTGAGATCCGCCAAAAAGGTGACTTTCGGGTATGGGCTGGGGAGAAGCCCTATACTTTTTCGCCTTTCATGAGTGCCGTAAACGCCGCACTATCGAAAAAGATGGAGATGCCCGTCAGCTTGCCGTTGTGTATAGTCAAAAACTCGGGAACCTCGAATATTGCGGTGGCTCCTGCCGGGGTTTTCACGAAGTAGTCGGAGATGACCGCCGCCTGATCGCCGTCTATCACCAGGTGCTTCACGTCCACATCAATGGTCATTGCCAGAAAATTACCGGCCCCGTTGAGGTAGTCTTCCTTGCCGAGGTCTTGGAGGGCACTGTTGAAACCGTAGGTCATGTCTTCGGCCAGGAAATCTTGCCAACCGCCCCGGTGGATGGCGGCGAAGTAGTCGCGGATGGTCTTCTCGGTGCTCATATGTGCCTCCTCGCGAGTAGGGTACTTCCGGTGCGGGTGCGCACCTCGCCCGATTAACTGTAACATAGATGTAACAGATATTGAAGGGATGTGTGCATGATAGACACAGTTAAGCCGTTGCGGTCGGATGCGCAGCGCACAGCTGCCGCAATTTTGCAGGCGGCCGAACGGGTGCTGCGGCACGACCCCACCGCCTCATTGGGACAAATCGCCGCCGCTGCCGGGGTAACCCGCACCACGGTGCACCGCCGGTTCGCCAGCCGGCAGGTACTTATTGCCGCGCTGCAGGTGAGCGCGATTGAACACTTTTATGATGCTTTTGAGGCCGCCAGCCCGGAGACCGCGCCGCCGCCGGTGGCCCTGCACCGGCTCACGGTGAACGTGATGCGCACCAAATCTAACTGGGGGTACGCACTGGGGATTCTCAGTGAGGATGACCCCGCCGTCATCACCAAGCGGCGTACTGTGCTGGCTCGCCTTGAGGTGCTGTTTCAACGCGCACAGCACGATGGCCTGATCGCGCCCGACGTAAACCTTGACTGGGCACAACGCATGTACCGTGCCATGGTTGATGAGGCCGTTAAAGACCTTGAACCCGCAGCCAGCCCGCAGGGGGTGGCGGACACTAGAGCAAACGAAGCTGAGCTTGACCGCCTGGCCACCCTGATTCTGCGTACCCTGCTGAGCGGCATCGGCTAAAGCTGAGGTGAGGGTCCAGAAGAATCAGAGAACGGGTCGTGGCTGGGGTCTTGGTTCCACAGGTATTCGCACCGGTGGGCTTGCGCCTGTGCCTGGTCAATGCCTGCAATATCAGCGATAAACCCCAGCGTCATATCCATACCTGCTGAGACACCCGAGGAGGTGTAGAACTTCCCCGAATGCGTCCACCGCGCCGTGCCCTGCCACAGCACGTGCGGGTTTGTGCCTCTCACCCAGTCAAAGGCGCGTTTATTCGTGGTGGCCTCTAGCTCATTTAGCAGGCCGGTGGCGGCCAGAAGCGCTGAACCGGTGCACACACTCAAACAGTATTCGCTCTGCTGAACCCACAGGGTGAGTGCCTCCACAAAATCAGTATCATGCACTAGGGTTCGGGTGCCCGCACCACCGGGAATGAGCAGAACACTGCCTGGTTTCAGCTCACCCAGCGGCTCTGTTGCCACCGAGAAACCCTGGGTGCTGCGTACCGCCCCGCCCAGGTGCGAGACATAGTGCAGCCGCGCGCCGGGTACACTGTGCAGGAACTCGACCGGTCCCATAAGATCGAGTGTTTCGTACCCGTCAAACAGCAGGCAGTAAATATGCACGGCGGGTTTTTCGCCCCCACTCATGATGCTGGGTCTGCTTCAGGCAGCTGCAGCCAGCGCACTCCCGGCAGCTTATTCGCCAGCTGCGGCAAATACTTTTCAATGAACAGTACGGACCATTTCCCCGGCCCGCGGGGGAGTTCAAATGTAACGTTATGTACAGACACCTGCTGTCCCAGCCAGGCCGACAATAGCGGCTGCAGCTCGTTACGGTACACGCCCCAGGGCATGGGTGGGGTGCGGTACGTGTCTGTTTTCATCCACCCCTTCTCGCTCAGGGTACGTTTTGAGAGGAAGCGCCCAATGTAGTCGAACATGACGGTTGCGCCGGGGAACCTGCGGGCCATAGAACGCATGAGGGCAGCGACTTCTGCCGTGGTGAAGTACATGAAAAGCCCTTGTGCTGCGATGAAGACCGGGCGCCCATTAGGGACAGCATCGAACCAGGTGGTATCTAGCGCGTTTCTCGCCACGTGCAGGTGCCGCTCATCGGGGGCTATGAACCGTTCCCTAATGTCAATTCCTGCGGGTAAATCCACGCTCACCCACAGGGTGCCGGGGGAGTCGATGCGGTACCGCTGGGTTTCCAGGCCCTCACCCAGGTTCACGATCACCGCATCCGGGTGCTCCTTCATGAAGCGGCTAATCTGCCTATCGAATAGCATGGAACGCACCCCGTGTGAGCCGTCCGCTTTGCCGAAATGAGCCTGGTAATCGTAGTCAATGGCCCGGTAGATTTCTAGGCATTTGGGGTCGGTAATGCACCCGTCGGCTCGGGCGGCTTCGCGGGCACGGTTGTGCAGGGTCCACAGCATCGTTTCGGGGATATCGGTCAGTTCGGGGTGCATGGCAGTGTCACTTTCTGAAGGAGCATATATTGCCGCAGCTGGTGGGAGCCTCATGTTTTATAGTAGCCGCCCGAGAAGGGGATGTGTATAGACGTATTTCACCCGTGGGGGCGCGCTAATCACTGCTGTGCGGTACTGGGGCAGCATTAGAGACAACCTTAAACCTTCCTCAAAGGTTCATTAAAAACTGTATTTGAACTTAAAAGTTGGTGCTAGGTTTAAAAGGCATCCGAAAGTCACCGAAGATTGGAGCAATGATGCGTTACTTTCGTACCCGAGGTGCCCTTGCCGGAGCCAGCGCCCTTGCCCTAGTGGGGGCCACCGCCGTGCCACTGTCGTCGGCATTTGCTGAACCTCAACAGGCTGGCAGCACCCCATCCAGTCAGCAATCCACCCCTTCCGAACCGGAGCAGAAACCAAGTATCCAGAAAACCGAGGGCACACTCGACCCCCTCGCAGAGAAAAACACGATTAAGGTGCAAGGCACCGGGCTGGATAAGACCCTCACCGACGGGTATTACGCCGAAATGTGGGAAATCGACGCGCAGGGCCAACCGGTAGGCGAAAACATTGCTGAAGCATCCGATCAGCTGACCTTGGGGCAGCGGGGACAATTTGATGCCACGCTCACCGTACGCGGCTCCCGCGTAGACCCGCAGAAACACTACGCTGTGTTCATTGTCGACCATACGGGCCGCGGGGGACATATGGGGGTGCACGCCACGGCCCCCGTGAATATAAAACCCACCGACCCGACCAAGCTACGCCCACGCTTCGAGACCTCACCCGAAACCCTCTACACGCACCGGCAGGATAATGAGGTCACCATCCGCGGCAAATACTACTATCCGCCTAACTCGGATGCGAGCGTCGCCATTTCCCTTCGGGAAAAGCATGAGGACGGCGGCCCAGGGGATGAGGTAGCCACCGGTATCGTTGCTGCCAGCGAACTGAAGGACGGCACATTCACCTACAAGCTGCACGTGCCCGGAGAGAAAATTAAGGACAAAACCTACTACACGCTCGCGGTGGCAATGGACGGCGGCACCAAGGAACAGGGAGCCATTAAAGAACTCTATGGTCACGGCGGTTCCTTTGCCGTGATTACCGACGGAACGGTAAGCCGCAGCAGCCAGCATAACCAGGTGAAGGTGGCCGGTGGCGGGTTTAAAAACGTACAGCAGGGCACCGCCATGCACCTGCGGCTGCGCGAGTACAACATTGATGCGCAGAAACCTGCCGGGGACGCACTCGCTGAAAAGCAGGTTACCGTCAATCCGCCCAACGGCAGCTTCGAGACTGAGTTTACGGTGCCTGCGGATAAGCTTCAGCCCGGGAAAAAGTATGTGATTGAGGCGAGTATTGACGGCCAGGAGCAGTCCGAAGTCACGGAGTATATTACGGTGAACCCCTAGCGCCTCTTTACACGCGTATTGGGCCTAGTCGGGTAGGTTTTTTGAGGACGCAGTTTTCGGGTGGCCGTGGTGACGGCACGGTTTAATCAACACCCGGAAACTGCGTCCTATGGTGTGCGGAGGTGACGCAGTCGCCCCTAATAGTTATACAGCTACCCGGCTGCTTTAAACATTATGGAAATAATTGTAAAAAACCTAGACCTTTACCTAAGAGTACGGCTATCTTAGAAATGTAATCACTAACCGACGAATGGAGTAGACCATGCGTTCTTTCCCCACCCGTTCCGTGCTCGCAGGAGCCTGCACTCTCGCACTGATTGGCGGCACGGCGGCTACCCTTTCGCCCGTGAACGCTGCACCTCCGGCAACCTCAAATACTGTCCAGGGCGGTTCAAGCTCTCTTCCGGGCAACAATAACAATAATGACAACGCCAATAACAACCCTGATAATGTTCAGCAGACAAAAATTACCTCTGTTGAGGGCGGCCCGCTGAACCCCATCACCGGGGAGAATACCCTAACAATCACCGGTGAGGGGATTGATCCGAACCAATCCTTCGAGAGCCTGCAGGCAGAAGTCTATGAGCTTGATGCTGACGGCGACCCCACGGGCAAGAACTTAGCTCAAGATGATGCGAAGCTTACCGTGACTGAAGATGGGCATTTCAGCGGCACCGCGAAAGTGAAAGGCAACTTCGACCCCCAGAAGCGTTACGCCGTGTTTGCTGTTATTTACTCCGGTCATGGCTATCACACTGTGGAGGCCCGGCAGGACCTTCCCGTGCAGCAGGTTGATGAGAAGAACGTTCACCCTTCAGTAACGGTGACCCCAGACTTCGCGTGGAATAACACTTTTTACCGCCACCTGAACACCAACACCCTTACGGTGCGCGGAACCCGCCAGGAAGGTGCCACCCGCCTCATTATCCGGGTTGAAGCCCTGGACGAGAACGGTAAGGTCACTGAGACGTTGGTGACGAAGGACGCCTCAGCAGACCTGAATGGCGGTAACTTCACCACTAAGGTGCAGGTGCCCGGCTCGAAGATCGAAAGCGGTAAGCGTTACCAGGTGGTTGTTGAAACTGGCGCCAATGACTGGTCGCGCGCTGAAGTTGAGGACTTTGGCGGAGATACGGAATCTGAGGCTGTTGGCATTGTGGACGGCGCGCCCCTTAGCCGCAGCGCCGCCGAGAACCGCTTGAAGGTTGCTGGCGGCGGGTTTGACCCTGCAACAGCGGCTCAGAACGGGTCCAAGGTTCGGCTGATTTTCGCCGAATACGACGTTGAGAATGACATCATCAGGGATGATGAGATCGTGAATACGACGGTTACCCCGAAGCCGAACGGTGACTTTGAGAGTGAACTGACTATTCCCGGTAATAAGCTGCAGGCGGGTAAGAAGTATGTGGTACGCGCATACCTTGAAGACGCGGACGGCCGAGTCTCAAGCGACATTACCCTCAAGACCCTGGTGCCCACCAAAGAATAATGTGGCACCAGCCAAGGGTAAAACGCCCTTATATTAAAGGTGCATAATACCCAGCACGTAAGTGTTATAGTGCACGCGGCGCCCCGAAGAGAATAGGCTATTTTGGCCTAAAGATTTCTTTTCGGGGCGCCGCGTGTATGTTGTTAGAACGAAAACGCGCCCCACACCATCAGGGCAGCGCAGAGGAAGAACAGCATCCAATGCCCCAACATATAGTAGGTGCGGCGCTCAGCCTTCACCGCCGCCAGCTGCACCAGCCACACCACGCCCCATGCGCCTAAATACGCTGCGATAAACAGCCCAATATCTCGTTTAGCGGGCAGCACATCGGTGAACGCTAAAAGCAGTGCAGCGATGGTGACCAGCAGCAGATCGACACTTACCAGCTGGAACACGCACATGGCCTGCGCCCAATGCCGGGTTAGCTCCCCACGAGTGCTAGGGGTGCTGACCGCAGCGTCAGTGGTGGGACGGTTCTCGGCGGGACGCAACGCCAGTGTCTCACGGGTTCCCACAAAAACGTGCGCGCCCACCGCCAACGCCATGAGCACCCCAGCAATGGCAAATGGTACTACCATGACGTTTCTCCTAACTGCGTGGGGTGCGGAACGTAATGTAGTAGAACTGGTCGTCCCAGATGAGCTCGGTGCGTGCGTCCTCAACGGTGCTGGGAATCAGGGCCTCAATCTCTGAGAGGTCGAAGGTGGCATCCTTGTACTCTTTGCGGGTGAAGATGCTCTTCTTGTACTGCGAATCAATGTAGTCGGAGGTTTCATCCGCAATCATAATTTTCGTGCCGGGCTTTGCCACCCGGATCATTTCTTCGATCGCGCGTTTTTTATCGCTAAAGAAGTTAATGCCGCCCACGTGCAGCACCACATCGAAAGCGTGATCCGTGAAGGGCAGGTTCTCAGCGGCGCAGTTCACCAGGTTCAGGTTCGCGCGCCCGCCCCAGATTTTCTGGCATTTTTTGAGCATCCCGAGCGAAATATCGGCACCCGTCCAGTCGATTGCACTCACCTCAATATCGTCGGGCAGGTACCGCAGGTCGGTGCCGGTACCGATTGAGACGTACAGCGCTGAGCAGCCGGGAAACCACTCTAGTTCTTTCATGAACTGGCGGCGCATTTGTGCGACTTCATTGCCGTAAGCGAGACGCCCCAACCACCGTTCGCCTAGGTCGTAGACGGTGGCTATGCGGTTGTAGAATTTCATGTATTTGGCGTTGTCGCCCTGAACCTGCGCATCATCCAGGCACATCAGGATGCCGTTCTCTTCAGCGGGTGGGTTAGTGCGGAATTCGGGCTTGAGCTTGTTCGTGAGGTTAGTGTTTGCCATGGCTTCTCCGCCTTAGGTTAGTATGGTGAGCACATTTCTGAGCGTCGTGAGAGAGAAATGTGACTCCTTATAAAACACTTATACCTGTTTTGGAATATACACGTCAATATTTTTTATGTTTGAATATGAGAAACGGCCTTTTGAACACACCCTATTCAGAAGAGTTTTGTATTCATGAAAAATAAAAAACTTCTGAAGGCAAAACTCTTCCAGACAGAAACCGCACGTGACGACGTGGGTACAGCTATAACGGCCGCATCGTGCAGGGTAAAACTGTGCTCGGTGCAGTGCGGGCGCAGCTTGTGCCACCGCCAGGAGAGCTTTAGCGCCGAGAGGAGGTTTTATAGATGCGCCAGGCACGGTGAATCATTGGCAGCTGCAACGGTAGACGGCCGAAAGCCACAACACGTTTAAATGCTGACTTATGCCGCCAATCCAACGCCATCTGCACATTCGCCGGGAACACCGCCGTATACAGCGCAATGGCCGCGAGGGCACCCGCCCGGCGAGTTTTTGGGAGGGCCAGCAGCCCTGCAACACCAAGCTCAGCAACCCCCGAAGCATAGGTGTAGAACCGTGCCGAGCCCGGCAGGGCGCGCGGCACAATCCGATCAAAATGTTCAGGTTTTATAAAATGCAGAACACCCATGGCCCCCAGAAAACAGGATGTCACCACCGGTGCTCGGGAGACGGGTGTGGAATCATCAGGAGTTTTCTCGAAAATACTCATACGGCATTCTCCCATATCCAGCCTATTCACAGCTATATGAGCGTACAAATACGCCGTAAAGCTCGCCGTTCTACGCTAAAATGTGCAAGGGGGCACCGTAACCGTTGCGGATTAGGCCGCTACCCGGTGCCGACGAAAGGAAAACCATGAAGAAGCTTATTGTTATTGCACTCATTGGCGCAGTTGCATTCGTGATCCTTAAGAAGAAGGGCTTCATCGGCGCCAACTAATTGCGCTGTGAACATGCCAAGCCGGGCCCGCATCCACCCCACCGTTGGGGAAGGACGCGGGCCCGGCCTTTTACTGTGTGCGCCCCGCTTTGGGCTACCCGTTAACGGTGGGCAGGTGGCCGCTCATGACGATCTTCCCCTGAGAACTGTCCCAGGTGAACGAAGCCTTATCGGCGCTGTGCGTGGCCGAAATCTGGTTAGCGGCGGTACGCGAAACATTAGGCTTCCCATACAGGGGGTCGTAAGTGCCGGTCCCCAAGTACTCGCCGTAGTGGAACAGCATAATATGGTACGGGCCGTCGGTACCGCCCTGGGCACCCACCACAATCCACGACAGCTCAACATTCGCATCATAGTTTGAGGTATCAGACAGGGACGCAGCCCACGTGTAGCTGCCGCGTAGCTTCGACTTGTTCTGCTCCAGCGCCTCCTGTCCGCTGGTGGGTGCCCCGGCTTTTGCCTTACCGCTGTTTGAGGACGAAGATGACGGTGAAGAACTGCTCTTATCCGGGCTCGCATACACCGTCACCGTGCTGGGGGTTGGTTCAGGAGTTGCGGTGACCGTCACCACCGACGGGGAAGACGAAGGTGACGCGCTGCTGCTGGTGGCCGCTGACGCTGCTGGTGACGACGAGGAATGCGACACCTGAGCTGAGCTGCTGGAGGAAGAGCCGCTGCTTTTAGTGCTTTTCGACTCTGTGGAGGCACCAAACGGGTTGCCGCAGGCTGTGAGAGTAAGCGCCGCCACGGCGGCGGGGATAGCGATTTTTGTGACGGTTGGTCGCAAGGTTTAACTCCAATCAGGGGTAATAAATCGGTGTGCTCTTGTGCGGCGCGCCCCAGCCGCCGCCGGGCCAGCGGACGGGGCGCACCCAAGGCTAAAAGGTGATGTGTTCGGTGCGGTTAAGGAACACCCCGTGCCCGGTAGTGTGATTCCAGCAGGTCACCCCGTTTTGTTCAGAGGCGCAAACAAACGTACCCACGTGCAGCATCTGCCCGTATTGCAGGGTTTTTGTGGATGAACGGTTGCCCATGGCCCCATTCGCACCACCGGGGGCTGTGACCTGTGACGACCCATCGGCTTTAAGCTGCAGCTGGAACGCGCGGCGCTGCACAGGTTTACCGGTCTTCGGGTCGATACCGGGGCTGTCTACCTTCTCCGTCCACTGGGATTCCTTGAGCATGCACACCACCATCGAATCACCGGAGATCACATCGCACCCAATATTGCCGGTAGGGGTGAGGAACGAAACCGCACCGTGCTTATCGGTAGCCCAGCTTTGCACCCCCGTAGGAACACCTGTCGTACCGGCCTTCGCATGCGCCTGAGCAGGAACGTTCTGCACCACACGGTTACCGTTAGAGGAGCTGCCGCCACCATCGGCGGCAGGGATGGTCACCACAGTAGGAGGAGGCAAGGTGCTGGGTGTAATACTCGCGGGTTTTGGCTTGGTACTGCTGCTGGGGGAGGCATTATCCGTATCGGGCGCTGTTGCTGTTGCGGAAGCCGATGCACTGGCCCCCGCCCGCGGGTTCACGGACGTTCCGCTACTGCACCCTGCCAGGGCTGCTGCGGCTAGGGCACAGAGGATAAAAGTCTGATATGCGGTTGGCTTCATGAGGTGTTTCTCTGTTCTCGGCGTGGGGTCAAGACTATTAAATTTTCGGCTAGCCCGGGCACAGGAGCTGGGGCCGGTACGGGGCACCTTCATGCCCCTGCCAAACGTGCGCACCGTAGCCGCGTAAGCGTGCGCTTGCACGTTCGGCTCGCCGCCTGCGGGATACACATAGGATACCTGAACACTCACGTGAGAGAACCGGACGGTGACAGGAACCTCGGGTGCCTTCAGCGCAGCGGCGCCGTTCTAAGGGCGACTGTGAATGGTGCCACGTGCAGCAGGTGCAGCCGCGGCACAGCAAGAAAGCCCGGGTCTTAACCGCATCGGAGGGGCACATCCGTCACGGGTCCTGACTGCGTTCTTGCGCTGGCCCCGGCACCGGGTGACAATTGATGCATGGCTAAAATTACTTTTCATGAAGAAACCCCCGTCAACACCATCGGCGAGCTGCCCGCAGTGGGCACCAAAGCTCCCGCGTTCGAGGTACTCGGGGCTGAGCTGAACACGATCACCGGCACCGATTTTGCGGGCAAGAACATTATTCTGAATATCTTCCCCTCCGTCGATACCGGCGTGTGCGCAACCTCCGTACGCACCTTCAATAAGGATGCTGCCGCACTAGACAATACTGTGGTGCTGTGCGTCTCGAATGATCTTCCGTTCGCCATTGGCCGCTTCTGCGCTGCTGAGGGGATTGAGAACGTTGTTACCACCTCCGCATTCCGCTCATCCTTCGGGCGGGACTTCGGCGTAACCATGACCGACGGGCCGCTTGAGGCCCTGCTGGCACGTGCCGTGGTAGTCGTGAACCCTGCCGGTGAGGTAGTGTACACCGAGCTCGTGCCCGAAATCACCAACGAACCCAATTACGAGGCTGCGCTCGCAGCTGTTAAGTAAACGCAGCTGAGCCTATCAGGCAGGCACCATGCTCGGTTTTTCCGTGCCGTGGTGCCTGCTTTGTTCTGCCGTCTGAAACTATTGCGCTGGTTCGCGTGGGCTCTCTTCTGCACGATCTCGTTCCGCGCGGCTGCGGGTCGGATCGTCGGCAACCAGCATATGCTGAGGCAGAGAACCGCGTTTCTTCGCCGCCACATAACGCCCCATAAGAAGCGCCATATACACTGCCATCGCCACCAAAAGCATCGACCCCGGGGCAATAATCAACGCCAGCACCGCCGCGATCACCGAGAAAAGCACCGTGAGCCTATCGGGGTTAGCACGGTAGGCATCAAGGGCAAGCACCGTAAAGAGCGCGGTCATCACGAAATCGAACCCCTCAAGATGCGCCAGAAAACTCGACCCCAAGAAGAACCCGAGTGTGGAACTGAGGATAACGCTCATATGCATTCCCGCATGAATCCACAGAATGCGTGACCCTCTTAGAGTATGCCGTTCCGGCCCACTGTTGAGGGCAAAAGCCTCGTCGATGAGCGTATAGACGGTGTAAAACTTGGCGAGAGAGCCGTGCACACGCTCGATAGGGTAGGACAGCCCGTACATGAGGTGCCGTGAATTAATGAGCAGCGTCATGACCACAACAGATACTAGCGAGGCACCCGCCGTCATCATCGTCAGCAATACGAACTCTACCGACCCGGCGAATAAAACTCCCGGAAGCAGGGGCGCAAGCCACCAGGGAAAACCCAAGCTGTGTATCACAACACCGAGCCCAATTCCCACGAAAAACAAGCCCAGCATCACAAGAGATGCAGCACGCATTGCCTCACGAAATCCGCTCTCGCCAGTGCGGCGGAGTTCAAGACTAGTGCCGCCTGTACGTACAGCCTGTTCGCGTTCCTGCACCACCGGAATGCTGCTGGTTACCAGACCCGCAGAGGCGATAATATCGAGAACCTGTTCGTCGCTGGTTTGCTGCGATGCGTCCCTAAGGTGACGGCTGGGGCGTGAAGATCTTGCAGACATAGTATGCCCCTAGAAAACCCAGTTAATGAGAATAACGCAGGTGGCGGTACCGGCGATCATGCTGTACACCATATTCTTCTTCCACAGGTGCACGAGCGCCGTCACCACAAACCCGGCAAGGTAGGGAACCGCGGTGTGCGTGGATGAAAAGTCAATACGGCTCACCGCGTAGATCGCCAGAAGCGCTACGGCCCCAAGTGGAATCCAGTGGCTGAGCGCATCCAGAACCTCAGAACCCGCGAGGGCTTTTTTGAGACCAAAGGGGAGCACCCGCAGAACAAAGGTTACAGCCGCCGCCACCAGAACAGCGCTGATAATATAGCCGCTATCGATGTGGCCGTTAATCATTGGGGTTCTCCTGCGGGTCGTTGTGGTGAGTGAATGTGAGGCTTGAGGTTTTCACCTGATCTGTTGTGCTGTCTTCGGCAGCCGTCACTGCTGTGTTATTCTCTGGGGCGGGTATCTGGTGTTCTGGTAGTGTTCCCCGTGATTTTGCGATGAAGAACCGTACTATCAGCAGGGCAGTGTAGGTTCCCATCGACACCAGAAGCATGGAACCGGGCGCCAGGATAATGCCTACCGCGCCGGAGATCAGCGTGAGAAGAGCCGTGACATTATCCCGTTGAGCGCGGTAGGCGTCAATCGCGAGGACTGTAAACAGTGCCGTCATGGCGAAATCCATACCCTCAAGGTGGCTCAGAAACGATGCACCAATAAAGAATCCGGCGGTTGTTCCTACCACCCAGCTGATGTGCAGGAATGTACTCACCCATAGAATACGTGCGTGAGAGAGCGTATTCCGGTCGGGGCCGGTGTTGAGCGCGTAGGATTCGTCGCAGAGCGTGTATATGGCGTAGAGCTTCGCCCAGAAACCCTTCACATTCTGCAGCGGGAAGGAAATACCGTACACCAGGTGGCGGGAGTTCACGAGCAGAGTTGTGAAGCCGATAGCACCTACGCTGGCCCCGGTTGCGATCATTTCTACCACCAGGAACTCGACGGAACCGGCGTAAACGATGAGGGATATTGCGGGCGCAAGCCACCACGGTAAATGGTGAGCACTAATAATAACGCCCAAACCTAACCCCAACACCACGAAACTTGCAAGCACCACGCTGGATGCCCGTAAAGCCTGTTTGAAGCCGCTCTCGGTGGGGTTATGACCGATCGCGGCGTAATGTTCTGCGTCGCTTGTTTCCTTCGCGGTATCTTTCATGGTGCCTCTCAGCAAGAGTGAAAATGAGTCTTCGAATATCCTAGCGCAAGAGTATGCCCAGTGTGAGTTGGAGCTTTGCTGCCTTCGGGGTGTTTGCGAAAAATTCCGGTGGCGGCGGGCGCCGGCGGGGGAGTAGAATAGGGGACTAAATAAGAAAAACTTATGTCGCATTAGTTTTTCTAAAGATGATTTTTCGCCGCGTCGCCGCACCCCGCCACCGATCGGGGTGTTTGCCATGCGCGGGACCAACAAGGAAGAAAAATATGTCCCCCACATCCGAAGAAAAAGCGGCGAACAGCCCCGAAGAAACGGAGCTAAAACGCGGTCTTTCGGCGCGTCACCTACAGATGATCGCCATCGGCGGAGCCATCGGCACCGGCTTGTTCGTGGCCTCCGGCAAAACGATCTCTACCGCAGGACCTGGCGGCGCTATCGTCGCCTACGGGCTGATCGGCATTATGGTGCTGTTCCTCATGCAGTCTCTGGGTGAGATGGCAGCGCATCTGCCCGTCCCGGGTTCGTTTCAAACCTATGCAACCCGTTACGTTTCATCATCCTTTGGGTTCACCATGGGGTGGAATTACTGGTTTAACTGGGCGATTACCGTCGCGACCGAGCTCGTGGCGGTCGGTGAAGTGATGAAGTATTGGCTGCCGGAGACCCCCTCGTGGGTGTGGGCAGGTACCTTCTTAGTTCTCTTGACGGGGCTGAACGCCCTGTCCGCCAAAGCCTATGGTGAAGGCGAATTCTGGCTTGCCACTATTAAAGTGGTCACCGTTATCGTGTTCTTAATCGCGGGTATCGCCATGATCTTCGGGATTCTCGGAGGGACATCGCCGGGTGTCTCAAACTGGACCGCTGGTGACGCTCCTTTTGTGGGCGGGCCCATCGCTATTTTCTCCATCTTCATGGTTGCCGGGTTCTCGTTCCAAGGCACCGAGATGATTGGTGTTGCCGCCGGGGAGTCCAAAAACCCCCGCCGCGATGTGCCGCGCGCGCTCACCAGCGTGTTCTGGCGCATCATGCTGTTTTACATTGGCGCCATGGTGATTATCGGGTTCCTCATTCCTTACACCGACCCGAACCTGCTCACCGCAGCCGAAGGGGATATTAACATTTCTCCCTTCACCCTCATTTTCGAACGAGCCGGTATTGCCTTCGCTGCCGCGGCAATGAACGCAGTGATCCTTACCGCCGTGCTTTCCGCCGGTAACTCGGGGCTGTACGTTTCGGCCCGTATGCTGTTCTCTCTTGCGCAGGAAGGCAAAGCTCCCAAGATTTTCACCAAGGTGAATAAGGGGGGTGTGCCCATGCCTGCCCTCATGGCAACTTCCGCCGTGGGAGCCATCGGGTTCATTGCCTCCATTATTTCGCAGGAAGCGGCATACCTGTGGCTCGTTAACGTCTCGGGTCTTGCTGGGTTCATCACGTGGGTTGGCATTGCGGTGGCACACTACAGGTTCCGCCGCGCCTACGTGCGGCAGGGGCATAGCCTTAACGACCTTCCCTACGTGGCCCCTTTCTTCCCGGTGGGTCCGATTATCGCGTTCATCATGTGCCTGCTGGTGATCGGTGGGCAGAACTATGAGGCGATTCTTGAAGGGAACTGGGCGGGCGTGATGAGCTCATATATCGGTCTGCCGGTGTTCATAGCGGTGTGGGTCATTCACGCTCTAGTAACCCGCGACCGCCTGATCCCGCTGGAGAAAGTGGACGTGGGCGGTATAGATTCTGCCACCATTAAAGCGCAGCAATAACCGCGTCACGAGAAAACCTGCCGGGGTGAGGTTTTCGCTGTGTACACATCGTATGGTGTGCTCATCGGCGAAAATTTCACCCCGGCAGATGTGTGTTTTATGACGCTGCGGAAGCACAATTGGGGCGCTCACCCTTCAGCGGGAGTGCTGTGTGCTGATTTCGGTAGAAAAGTAACGATCTTAGCCACAAAATCTAAATCTAAAGTATATCTTCATGGTATTGTGAAGAGGCGCATAACCAGCTATCGGGCTGGTGTGCGTTCACCGCATACAACTACATACACCCCAGGAAAGTACCATCATGAAGAAGAACACCTCCCCCTTTGTTATCGGAGCTGGCGCCGTTGCCGTTTTGAGCCTAACGGGGGCAGTCTTTGCGACGGGGGCATTGGCCGCCTCCACTCCAGACGAACAACCCTTACCCAACTACACGTGGGCCGTGCCGAGTGATGCTCCTACGCGTGACCCGCTCCCGAGCTATGATCCTGGGGCTGCTGAGTCGCCGAGCGCTACACCGTCCGCATCATATACGTGGGCTGTACCGAGTGATGCTCCTACGCGTGACCCGCTCCCGAGCTATAACCCCGAGGCTGCCGCAGCCGATACACCCAGTGAGCACGCTGAGGTGCACCCCACGGAACAGCCCTAACGTCCTTTTGAAAGTGGCAGCCCCTGCTGGGGTTGCCCAGATCATATTCAGCGCACCTGCGCCGTTCAGCTGTAGCGGCACAGGCCCGTTCAAGGCTGACTACCAGGCGGTGCGTGCCGTTACTTTCAGTAATAAAGCACGCACCGCTTTCCTGTATTCACGCGCCAAGGCGGTCGGTAAAAGCGGCGGGGGTACACAGTGAAGCGTATCCTGCATAAGCTGGAAATATGGATATTACGATTAAACGTATATATGAAGAAGTATCACCCGATGATGGTTACCGTGTGCTTGTAGACAGGCTGTGGCCGCGCGGAGTTACTAAGGACCGTGCCCGCCTGAACGAATGGGCGAAGGAGCTGGCCCCTTCCACCCAAGCGCGCATTGAGTTCGGGCATAATCCGGAACATTTTGAGGCATTCAAGCACCGCTACCGTGCAGAACTTGATGTAAACCCTGATGCGCAGAGCCTCATGCGCAGCGTTGTTGCCAACGCCAAAGAAACCGGTGATATGCGCATTACCCTACTGTACGCAGCTAAAGACGAGCACTGTAACCACGCCATGATTTTATGCAGCTACATGGCGGAGCACCTGCCAGATTTGACGAGGCTCGTCTCTTAGCCGCTCACCCAAAGAATTCTGCCTACAGAGGTTCTTGGGAACACAGCCCGACGCACCCAATCAGGTGCACACCGCCTGCCCACCGGTACGGCAGTGTCGTTGGGCTGCCTTGGGTGTCTCGGAGGTACTTGGGTGGCCCCCTCAGGTCTGGAAAAGCTAAAGGCTCAGATTTTGAAGTTGCCGCCGGAAGGTCCGAAACTGCCGCCGCCGCTGCTGTCATTGGTCTCTGAAAGAATCCACCGCCCGTCTTTATACTGCGCGGTAAACGTAGCTTCCTGTGCGGACGATTGCTTATCGCGGGGAAGGTCTACCGGAATTCCTCGGTACACCACGAAACTACCCATAGAGAAGATAAACTTAGCAGGCCACTTGTAGTTGTCCCCGTCCTGAGTTGGCTGAGCGGTGTTAAGAGTGAATGCTATCTTCAACTCTTCAAACCATGCACCGTCCATCTCTTGTGTAGTTTCTCGGATTTGCTTTTTAAAGGTGTTAGTGTATGTATCGCTGAAGGGGAGATGATCAAGCGGGCCAAGATCGCTGGTAACAAAAGCGTAGGATGTCGCAGCGGAGAGATACCCTATCGCGGAGTACAGCCCGGCCACGCTGTGTTCATCCATATTTTCGGGTTTGATGGGTTTGGGTACATTCTGCGGGGGTGAGGTTCGTGTGGCTGGCTTATACTCGCCTGCAGAAGTGTCATAACTATTGAATTCCACTGCGCCCGAATAGTCACTGCGTTCGGAGGCTTTGGCTTTTGAATTATTATTTACTACAGATGTGCTATTAGAGTCATGAGTGCCCGCGGTATTGGCGGTTGTGAGGGACGCGGAACATGCCGTTAGCGCGGCGATGGAGCCTGTGCCCAGCGTGGTGAGTGCGGTACGGCGGGTCATAGCGGAAGTCATGCTGGCGTTTTCCTCTCGAATCGGTGAAGGTCAGCATTTTCTATTGTATCGATAAACACCTCATTTGCTGTCTAAAGAAGGTGTTTCTTCTGTTTTTTATTACTTTTGTACTGCTAGGATACTAAAAACCCCGATATATGCTGTATATTTTGCGGATGGTTAAGCTTGTCACAGGCACTGTAGGGCCGTACCTGGTGGAGAGAAAACCGGAGCCTATAAACCTGGATGCGGTAGGGTAGAACTATGCCTGAAAACCCACGCCCTCAAGCCGCCCACACTCATGCGGCCATAGACACCAAACGGAAAATTGTGTACGTCTCAGCGGTTGCAATCCGTAACGAACGGGGGCTGGTATTGACCGTGCGTAAAACAGGCGCAAGCGGGTACATGATGCCCGGCGGCAAACCCGACCCCGGCGAAACCCCGCTTGGTGCTGCGGTACGTGAAGTCACCGAAGAACTCGGGTTCGCCCCTGACCCCGCCCGCATGGTGCACCTGGGGACATTTCAGGCACCCGCACTCAATGAAAACGGGTACACGGTACGCGCCGAAACCTACGAGTACCTGCCGCACCTCAGCGAATATGAAGTGCTCGCCGCCCTCACCCCGCAAGCCGAAATCGCCGAACTGCGCTGGGTAGACCCCGCACAGAACCGGGATGCCACCCAAGCCCCGCTCAATAGTGAATGCATCTTTCCGGTACTTTCTGCCCACCCGCGCTAAACAGGCGGGGCGGTTCAGCAGCAGGGCACCTCACCTGGTAACACGCCGTGAATATGCGCACACCCCACCTGTCCCACTTGCGTGTGCCTCCCCAATAGCTGTAGCGTGCAATAGGTGTTTGCACTATACCCTGCGAGTGGACGGCGCACTGGAGCGCGCAGAAAGAAGAACAATGACGGAACAAACTAGTCAGCCTGAAAAATACAATATTGCTGTTTACTGTGGTGCCGGTTTCGGCAACGATCCGCTATTCGTGGAACGCGCGCAGCAGATGGGTCGTGCCTGCGCCGAACGAGGTATTGGTGTGGTCTACGGCGGCGGCAGTACAGGTCTGATGGGAACCGTCGCGGGTGCAGCCCTGGATGCAGGCGGCAAAGTCTACGGCGTGGTCACCCACCAGCTCGTGGAGTGGGAGGGCGTGTACCCCGGGCAGACGACCCTCGACATTGTCGATACCATGCATCAGCGTAAAATCGCCATGATTAATAAGGCCGACGCCTTCGTTGCGATGCCCGGCGGCCCCGGAACCCTGGAAGAATTCTTTGAGGTGTTCAGCTGGCAGTTTTTGAAAATTCACGACAAGCCTGTGGCGCTGATGAACGTGAACGGGTACTGGACGAAACTTATTGAGGCTATGGAGTATATGTCAACCACTGAGCTGCTAAAACCCGAATACCTGCAGCGGCTTATTGTGGTTGAAACCCCCGAAGAGCTCATGAAAGTGCTGGGTAAATAGGCGGCATTAAACCCCCTATAGTGTGCACGCCCGTAGCCTGAGCGCTGCGGGCGTTTTTGCATGGGTATTTGCGTGAGCTAGTGTTTACCGCGCGCCCTGCTCAGAAGCGAAGAAAACGGCAGAATATGCACAATAATCCACACAGGCGTGAGCGTCACCATGAGCATATAGAGAACCCGAATCAGGGACTCCATCTGAGGGTCTTCTGAGAGCATACCCAGATAGACCGTCAACCCCAGTACCACGCCGGTGGTGATCGTCAGATAGAGCAATGCCCACAGCACTTCGGAGCGGCTGGCGTGCCCGCGACCGAGCGTATAGAAGCGGTAAAACCGCCTCACCGCCTGAAGGAACGAGGCACCTTCTAATGCCTGCGCGGGTTCACGAACAGCGGCTAGCGCCTCCTGCTCATCATCAACGCCGATTTCGCGCAGGGCATCGGGGGTATCCTGGAGAAGAAAAACGGGTTCTTCTTTGTGACGGTGTGTGCGTGCCATACCTCTAGGGTACCCGACGACGTGTAAAGGACAACGATGACAAAGACCCTTCTCATCACCTATTTCGGCCCGTTTCCCGGCGTGAGCGTGAACCCGAGCGGGGTGACAGCGCGGCAGGTAGCTGATGTACTCGCCAACGAATCTGCGGTACGGGTTGTAACCCGTGAAATTCCGGTGAGCTATGCGGGGTCTTCAGAGGCTTTAGGGGAGATACTGACCGATATTCGCCCGGATGCGGTGCTCAGCTTGGGCGTGGCAGTCGGGCGGGATAAGGTGAGCTTTGAGAAGGTCGCCATCAACCTGGACTCCGCCGAGATTGAGGATAATGACGGTGTGGTGCGTGTGGATGAGGCGATCGCCCCGGAGGGACGCGAAGCGTATTTTTCGACCCTGCCGGTGCGGGCAAGCTATGAGCGTCTGCGCGGTGTGGGGCTACCGGTTGAGATTTCGTACACCGCCGGAACCTATGTGTGCAACCACGTATTTTATGAGGCACACCGTATTCTGGAACGCCAGGGGCGGCGGATTCCTGCGGGGTTTGTGCATATTCCCGCCACGCGAGGCGATCATGAGCCCTCTGACGCACAGACAACGCTTACTGCACATGCCGATGCCGGGGGAGTAGAGAGCGAATCGGTGCCGACTCTGCCTGAGGCAGTGGTTGCGCGCATCGTGGCGGAGCTGGTGCGCGACACCCTCAAGGCGATGTAGTCTCATTCATGCCGTAGAACCGGGAAGACGAACGAAAGCGGCGGTTATTAAAACGCGGTGCCCCCGATGAGAGATTCATCGGGGGCACCGCGCATATTAGCCTAGGGCACTGCTACTTGCGGTGCTTAAGGTAGTAGTCGATTAGGGATGCGGTCGAAGAATCCTGGCGTGCCAGAACCTCGCGGTCTCCTTCGATAGCGGGCACCAAATCAAGCGCCAGCTTCTTGCCGAGTTCGACGCCCCACTGGTCGAAGGAATCGATACCCCACACGATACCCTGCACAAAGGTGATGTGCTCATAGAGGGCAATCAGCTCGCCCAGCACACGCGGAGTCAGGCGAGAAGCCATGATAGAGGTCGAAGGACGGTTGCCACTGAAGATACGGGCGTTTACCACGTGCTCGGCGGTACCTTCGGCACGTACCTCATCCTCGGTCTTGCCGAAAGCGAGCGCCTGAGTCTGTGCGAAGAAGTTTGCGAGGAAGAGTTCGTGCACATCCTGCTCGCCATCTTTGGTGGGGTGAGCCGGGTTGGCGAAGGCCAGGAAGTCCGCAGGGATAAGGCGGGTGCCCTGGTGGATCAGCTGGTAGAAAGCGTGCTGACCGTTGGTGCCGGGCTCGCCCCAGAAAACCTCGCCCGTGGAGTAGTCCACGAAGGAACCGTCAGCTCGAACGGATTTGCCGTTGGACTCCATGGTGAGCTGCTGCAGATAGGCGGGGAAACGGTGCAGGTACTGGTCGTAGGGCAGAACCGCGTGGGTTTCGGCACCCAAGAAGTTCACGTACCATACGTTAAGCAAGCCCATAAGTACGGGGACGTTCTTGTCAAAGGGGGTGGTGCGGAAATGCTCGTCAAGGGCGTGGAACCCTGCTAAGAATTCTTCGAATACCTTCGGGCCGAAGACGATGGCCAGCGAGGTGCCAATCGCCGAGTCTACGGAGTAGCGACCGCCTACCCAGTCCCAGAAGCCGAAGGCATTTTCGGGGTCAATGCCGAAGGCAGCAACCTTATCGAGCGCGGTTGAAACGGCGATAAAATGCTGAGCCACGGCTTCCTCTGCGGTTTTTCCCTGCAGGGCGTTCGCCTCGCCCAGCGCGGTGAGCAGCCAGTCGCGTGCCACACGGGCGTTGGTCAGGGTTTCTAGGGTGCCGAAGGTCTTCGAAGCAACGATGAACAGGGTAGTTTCGGGGTCAAGATCAGAAACTTTTTCGGCAACATCGGTCGGGTCGATATTTGAGATGAACCGTGCGGAAATCCCGGCGTCGGCGTAAGGCTTAAGCGCCTCGTACACCATCACGGGACCAAGGTCAGAACCGCCAATACCAATATTCACCACGGTCTCGATGCGCTTGCCGCTCACGCCGGTCCACTCGCCCGAACGCACACGATCGGCAAAAGCGTAGATCTTGTTCAGAACGGCGTGAACATCGCTATCGACATCCTGCCCATCAACAACAAGAGCGGGGGAGTAGCCTTTGGGGCGGCGCAGTGCGGTGTGCAGGACCGCGCGGTCCTCGGTCACGTTAATGTGCTCGCCCGCGAACATAGCATCGCGGCGTTCGGTGAGGTTCACCTCTTCGGCGAGTTTGAGCAAAAGCTGCACGGTCTCTTCGGTAATGAGGTTCTTCGAGAGGTCTACGTGCAGGTCTGCGGCATCAAAACTAAATTTCTGGGCGCGAGAAGGATCCTGCTCGAACCAGGCTCGCAGATTCGGAGTGAGCGATGCTTTGTGCTGAGTTAGTGCTGACCACGCACCGGTGGTCGTCGGGTTCGTAATAGTCATGGTTTCTATTTTCCCTCTTCGGCTCGGTAATGTCACCCTAGATACCGGTTCTGTGCGGGAAGCTGAGGGTTGGCAGCATTATTGTTTTCTGGCGGTCTGCAAAGACCGTACGTGTTCCCGGCCCATCGCAGACAGGGGGTGCGTCTTGGAACAGGTAGGCGGCTCAGTTTGGTGGGGTGCCCCGGTGCGGGCGTAGAGTTGAGGGCATGAGCACCCAGAACAAGAAGCTGCCAGCGCATACCACCGTAACTGATGAAACCGCCTCACGCCGCACCCGCTACTTGGTTGTCTCCCGGTCGGGTGACACCCTGGTTGGTGCCGACGGAACCCTGCACTACCTCGATAGCCCGCCTGAAGACAGTATTATGGACGTCAGTCTGGAACCTAAACTCATGAAACCTGAAGCACGGCACGCTATTGAGTACCGCGCTGTTTATGTTGAAGATGCAGATTTGGCGGCGCTCACCCAGGAGCTGGGCGCGCTGCCTGAAGGGTGTGGGGTATCCACGGCGGGTTTTCGGTTCTACCCTGTGCACGCCGACCCGGCGGGGCGGGCCCGGTACGGTGCGGCGCTGGCGAAACGTGACTACCTGATTGAGATGGCATACTCCGCCTACACGGGAGAGTCAGCCCCGGTGGACCCCCACAAAGGGATACGTCTGACCGGTTCGGGGGAGATGGTGTTCCCGCGTATTGAGCCGGCGGTGATGGCACTTATTATGAGCGAGGATAATAGCCGCGTTCTATTAGCCAATAATAGGCTGTGGCCGCGCAACCGGTTCGCCCTGATTGCCGGGTTTGTGGATCCGGGGGAGAACCTGGAGCAGGCGGTGACCCGTGAAGTGTATGAAGAGACGGGGCTGGATGCCCTGCGCCTGGATTACCGGATGAGCGATATTTGGCCTTTTCCCCGTTCACTCATGGTTTGCTATCGGGTGACGGTTGATGCTTCCCAACCGGTGACGCACTTAGACGGTGAGATTCACTCCGCCCGCTGGTTTACCGCGCCCGAGCTGGCGCAGGCTATTGCGGAGCAGCGCACCGGTGAGCCGAAACTTGAGCTGCCCGGAACGAATGCGGTGGCCCGCCGCATGTTGGATGAGTGGCTGCAAGAGAAAGGCCTGTAAACGCCTTACAGGGTGCGGCAGGTATGTCAGCGTACCAATTATGGGTGAATTTTCGTCTTCATTTACCCCACATAACAGCGTTTACTGAGGCAGAAGAATGCTTGCGAGAGGGAGTAGAGCGGGCCGAAGAAGAATGTTGGGGGCATTCTTCTTCGGCCCTGGAACATGACGGAATAGGTGGTTGACTATTCCGCGGAATAAATATAGTGTGGGTATTTTTTATGCTGTGTAATATGCGGGATCCGGGTGCTATGCTCTTTACCTCAACATATAAAACAGGTAAAGAGCGGGGGTATTGTCACCACGGTGAGTATTAGCTTTAAATGTGAAGCTGCTTGAGGATATTTGCAATGATCTTCCCAAGCGTTTTTCCCGCATCCTGAGGGGAGTAAGATGGGCTGGAGGTAGGGCGCGGTTCCGGATCGGGGCCAGATACCGCTTGAGCTGGGGCAAGAGGGGCGAGGAGGACTGCTGAGAGTCCCACAGCGACTGTTGCACGGCGAATAGTTTTCATGGCGCTCATCTTAAGATCCTTAATGTTTTAGAGAATGTCTAAGGTGCTTACTTCTCGGTGAATCTTTACCGATTCGATATAAAAAATATAAAGCATAAAAACTTGGCCGAACAACAGGACTCAGGAAACTCCACGCTTTCTTTGAGGATTTGCGGGATAAACAATTGATAGATAAAAATTTGACCCTTGAAAAGCCGTGCACTAATTGAAAAGCTGCGCACTAAATGTCTTTATAACCCGCGGGCAGAGGATGTTTTCACCTCTGCCCGCGGTATTTTTTATGTGCGGGATCCGGCTAGAAGCAGCTCTTGACCACGCCGTCAGCTCCCAGTAATGCCTTGAAGACATCGACCATTTCTTCGCCGACCTCGCCCATATGGATCAGGAACGTGCGCTCTTTAATGGCCTTCCAAATATTGCGCACACCGCCAAAGACCCGGCGGGCCTTGCGGATCCACGAGACTACCTTAAAAATAGATATCCCGTATTCCACGATGATCTGCCCTACTGAAAGCATGCACGACCAGAAGCCAAACATCGGCTGAACCCCGCGGCCGCCCCCGCCGCCTCCAGCGTGTATCTTGGCGGGGCTAATACCGGTGATTGACTCTGCATTCACCACCTTCACATCCCCCAGGTGCTTATCCAGCTCCTTCTTGTAGTTCTTGTAGGTCTTGGGGTTGGCGTGCTGAAGGTGGGCGGGTACCTTCGTGAGCTTATGTACGATGCGGTCAAGCTGCTCATCGGGGGTAAGGTCTGCTGAGGCGCCCCCGGAGGGCTTAGCCGTTGCGGACGTGGTGGTCGCTATGGCGGGCGTTGCAGCGCTTGCCGCCACTGCAGAACCACCCAATAAGGCGGCGGTGTGCAGGGCCTTGCGACGGTTGGGGAGTAGGGTGTTCATTGGTGCTCCTTCAACAGTAGATAGCTTATAGATGGGGTGAAAATACACCGGCGATGCCGACTGTATTCACCTACCGCCAACCCTAAACTTAAAGTTTAAGGTTAATCAATAACTATCAGGAAGCTTTACCCTACCTCTCAGGTTTCCAAGGCGCACCGCAGACATATAAAAACTGTCTGACCGCTGTAGCCTCAGCACACTTGTCCCAGCAGAGGATACTTTCTCCTCATATTTGAACCAATACCTGCTGCTTGCGGTATGCGGGCCACTCGCTGCGGCAGGTGGTACACTGGACAGGCAAGCCCACCACTAGGGCGCGTTTGCCGTGCCCACACAGTGGCCCTGTACCGCGCATCCGTGGTGACGCACTCACACGGCGTGGCGGGCAGTACCGTACCCCTAGATTTAAGCGAGAAAAATTACGCATGTCTGAAAACACCGCTTCGCGCCCTGATTTGCGCAACGTGGCGATCGTTGCACACGTTGACCACGGCAAAACCACCATCGTGGATGCGATGCTCAAGCAGACCCACGCGTTCTCGGCGCACGCAGACGTCGAAGACCGCGTGATGGACTCCGGCGACCTTGAAAAGGAAAAAGGCATTACCATCCTCGCGAAGAACACCACCGTGTTCTACGATGGACCCTCCGCGAACGGTGAAACTATCACCATTAACGTGATTGATACCCCCGGACACGCCGACTTCGGCGGCGAAGTCGAACGCGGCCTGTCTATGGTCGATGGCGTGGTACTGCTCGTGGATGCCTCCGAAGGCCCGCTGCCGCAGACCCGCTTCGTGCTGCGTAAGGCGCTCGCCGCGAAGCTGCCCGTCATTTTGGTGGTGAACAAGGTGGACCGCCCGGATGCGCGCATCGACGAGGTCGTCAGCGAAACGATGGATCTGCTGCTCGGCTTGGCATCGGACCTGTCCGAGGAGGTGCCCGACCTTGACCTCGACAGCGTGTTGGATGTGCCGGTTGTCTACGCCTCCGGCAAGGCTGGCGCCGCATCGCTGAACCAGCCCGCCGACGGAGCCCTGCCCGATAATGACGATTTGGAACCGCTGTTTAAAACCATTATCGAGCACGTGCCCGCCCCCACCTACAACCCCGACGAGGTGCTGCAGGCGCATGTGACCAACCTTGACTCTTCGCCGTTCCTGGGCCGTCTGGCGCTCGTTCGTATCTTCAACGGCACCCTCAAGAAGGGGCAGACCGTCGCCTGGGCACGCCAAGACGGCAATATTAAAAACGTGCGTATCTCCGAGCTGCTGGCAACCAAGGCGCTCGAACGTGTTCCCGCCGAAGAAGCAGGCCCCGGCGAAATCGTGGCGGTCGCCGGTATTGAAGACATTACCATTGGTGAAACCCTGACCGACGCCGAAAACCCCAAGCCGCTGCCGCTTATTAAGGTGGACGACCCGGCGATCTCCATGACCATCGGTATTAACACCTCTCCAATGGCGGGCCGCGTCAAGGGTGCGAAGGTGACCGCACGCCAGGTCAAGGACCGTCTTGACCGTGAACTTATCGGTAACGTCTCCATCAAGGTTCTGCCCACCCAGCGCCCAGATGCTTGGGAAGTTCAGGGCCGCGGCGAGCTTGCCCTCGCTATTTTGGTGGAGCAGATGCGCCGCGAAGGCTTCGAACTGACCGTGGGTAAACCGCAGGTAGTCACCAAAACCATTGACGGCAAACTGTACGAACCGATGGAACACATGATTATTGATGTGCCCGAAGAGCACCTGGGTGCCGTAACCCAGCTGATGGCGGCACGTAAGGGGCGCATGGAGAACATGTCGAACCACGGCACCGGCTGGGTGCGCATGGAATTCGCGGTACCCGCGCGCGGCCTGATCGGCTTCCGCACTCAGTTCCTCACCGAAACCCGCGGCGCCGGTATCTCGTCGTCGTACTCGATCGACCCCGAACCCTGGGCTGGCGATATTGAGTACCGCACCAACGGTTCGATGATCGCCGACCGTGCCGGTGCGGTAACCCCCTACGCCATGATTAACCTGCAGGAACGCGGCACCTTCTTCGTGGAACCGACCTCCGAAGTATACGAGGGCATGGTCGTGGGCATGAACTCCCGTGCAGACGATATGGAAGTAAATATCACCAAAGAAAAGAAGCTGACCAATATGCGCTCCTCCACCGCAGACAGCTTCGAAAACCTGACCCCGCCCAAGAAGCTCACGCTGGAAGAATGCCTCGAATTCGCCCGCGAAGACGAATGCGTGGAGGTCACTCCCGAAGCTATTCGCATCCGCAAGGTTATTCTGGATGCGAACGAGCGCGTGCGTGAATTCCGCCGCCGCGCCCGCGCCAACTAGAGCACACAAGCATCACACACCCCGCGCACCGTAAGGTTCGCGCACCGGGTGGGGGTGCACCCACACTACTGCAGGTGTGGATGCGCCCCCACCCGACTTTTTAAAAATACCGCCCATATGAACACATGTGGGGATAGAATATAGTGAACGCTAAGTTGAAGGAGGCAGCGAGCACGGTTATGTCTGAGGCTACCCCAAGTTACCCCCAGCAGGGCACCAGAGTGGTGTCCGCATCTAAACGTAATCTGCTACCGAACGGGCGCCTCATGAAAGACGGTGTGCTGCTGTTCGTACACGCCCACCCGGATGATGAGACCTCCTCAACGGGCGCAACAATGGCTGCCTACGCCCGTGAAGGCGCCAAAGTACACCTGCTAACTCTTACCCGCGGAGAAATGGGTGAGGTCATCCCCGAAGACCTGAAACACCTGCAGGTCGGCGACCCCGAATGCACCGATAACGGGGAAGCACTGGGAGAATACCGCACCAGCGAACTCGTCGCCGCATCCCGCACCCTGGGTGTTGCCAGCCGTTTCTACCTGGGCCAAGCACCCGCCACCGCCACAGGCACACGAAAAATTTACCGCGACTCCGGCATGGTGTGGGGCGAAGACGGCAAACCAGCCCCCAACCCCAAGGCCAGCAGCGACTCGCTCACCGCAGAACCCATAGAGCCACAGGCACAGGCCATAGCGAACGCAATCCGCTCCATTAAACCCGACGCCCTCATTACCTACGATGCCGACGGCGGGTACGGGCACCCCGACCATGTGCGCACCCACCGGGCAGTCATGCAAGCACTCTCACTTCTCAAAAGCAGCCAGAAACCGGTGCTGGTGTGGGGTATAGAAGGGGAATTCGACGAAACCGATAAACGCACCCAGGCGGCGATCTACGGCTCCGCCACCGCTAAACGCAAAGCAATGCGCGAATACGGCACCCAAATTGTGGTGACCGGTGATGACACCTTTGAATACTCAAACGGTGTGGAACAGAAAATATCGGGGGTAGAAACATACCGACTATTGGCGGGGGATGCGAATATTGAAGTCCCCAGCGGCCACGAACCCGCCGGAATAATAAGCACCTCCTTCACGAGTATCCTGCTGGGTATTATGGCGGCCCTGGGCGGCTCCATTTACCACGCCTGGATACAGTATGCGGGCGACACCCCCATCCCGGTGGGCCTGGGCCTGGGGTACCTGACGGTGTTCTTCGCCTCCCTGTGGGGCGCCACCATGATGCGCCGCCCGGTGGCCGCGCCTATCCAGGCAGCAGCCGTGTTTATTACCATCTTCGCGTTTGCCTACGCCCGGCCGGAAGCGCCGTTTGTGCTCGTGAACCCCACCACCGGTGCCGCAATCGGCATAGTGGGCACCTGCTGGCTGATGGGCGCACCCATTATTGCCATGCTCGCCGCCCCCGTTGCGGTACGCTCCCTGCGCAATGAAAAGCAGCAGCTGCGCGAGCATAAAAGCGCACCCAGTTTTTCGCAGCCTCACAAACGCTAACACCGAGTGAGCTATATATGGACCGCGTGAGTGACGCTGCGATATAAAAACACACCCAAAAACTATGTGGCGAACTTAACTTTATTTTCTTATTCTGCTAAATTTAAGGCTCTGACTAGGGGGAACGCTAGAATTTTGCAGGACAGCCTAGCCTAAAAAATAGGGTATTTTACCTCTCAAACACCTGTTCACTGCGCCACGAAAATATTGTAAAAACGCCGTAGCGAGATAGACTTATACACAGGCTTTCGGGCGGATACCCCATGCCCCAGCGCCAACACACCCCACACCCCACCAACATTGGGGCAGTGGGCGCTGAAACCGGTTCAAGAAAGGCACCCATGACTTACGTAATTGCACTGCCCTGCGTAGACGTGAAGGACCGCGCCTGCGTAGAGGAATGCCCCGTAGACTGCATCTACGAAGGCGACCGCACCCTGTACATCCACCCCGACGAATGCGTGGACTGCGGCGCCTGCGAACCCGTATGCCCCGTCGAAGCCATCTACTACGAAGACGACGTACCCGAAGAATGGTCCGAATACATTACCGCCAACGCCGAATTCTTCGACGACCTCGGCTCACCCGGCGGTGCCGCCAAAATGGGCCCCACCGGCAAAGACGTTCCCTTCATTGCTGCACTACCGCCGCAAGGAGAATAACCTCCACACACAGCGGACACACCCGCACACCGGGAAACAACCGGCCCGCACTTTCTGAACTACAACTTTCTCAATGGTGGCCTACAAAACACCGAAGCCCCCGCACCCGCATCTTATACGGTGGGAACGGGGGCTTCACCCGTACCCCAAAGCCCGCCCACGCGATACAATAGCTACGCCCCACCACAGTTACAGGCCACCCGCCGGTGAAGGAGAACCATGCGCACATACGGCATAGACCTACCCGAATACCCCTGGGAGGCGCTCGCCCCCTACCGCGCCATCGCGGCTGAACACCCCGGCGGAACCGTAGACCTCTCCATCGGCACCCCGGTTGATAACACCCCCCAGCTCATTCAAGACGCGCTCGCCGCAGGCGCAAACGCCCACGGCTACCCGACCACGCACGGCACCCTCGAACTGCGGCAGGCGATCGTGGACTGGTTCGCCCGCCGCCGCAACGTGCACGGGCTCAGCACCGACCAAGTGATGCCCACCGTCGGCTCAAAAGAACTCGTGGCGTGGCTGCCGTTCCTGTTGGGACTGGGCGCACACCCCGAAACGGGGGAGCGTGACGTGGTAGTGTACCCTCGTGCAGCCTACCCCACCTACGAGATTGGGGCGCGCCTGGCCGGGGCCGACCATTATGCCGCCGACAGCCTTACTGAACTGCCCGAAGACGTGAAACGGCGGGTACGGCTGGTGTGGGTGAACTCGCCCGCTAACCCTAACGGTGTGGTGCGCGGTGTTGAGCAGCTGCGTGAGCTTGTACGTCACGCCCGTGATATTGGTGCCGTAGTAGCCAGCGACGAATGCTATGCGGAACTTGGCTGGGGAGAATGGGACACAGCACGCGGCGGTAAACCCGTGCCCTCCATCCTTGATGAACGCGTCTGCGCTGGGGACTTCACCGGGCTATTCGCCGCTTACTCGCTCTCGAAACAGTCGAACCTGGCGGGATACCGTGCCGCATTTATCGCCGGGGATGCGCAGATCATGCCGAACATTATTAACACCCGTAAACACGCGGGAATGATCGTACCCGCACCGGTGCAGTCCGCCATGATCGCGGCCCTCACCGATGATGCGCATGTGGCCGCGCAGAAAGACATATACCGTGCCCGCCGTGAAATCCTCGTAGAGGCGATTACCGCCGCAGGCGGGAGAATCGAAGGCTCCGAAGCGGGCCTGTACCTGTGGACCACGTTCGGTGAGAGCACCTGGGAATCGATCGAGCGGCTGGCGAAACTGGGTATTGTGGCCGGCCCCGGAGTGTTCTACGGAGAGGGCTGCGACGGCTATGTGCGCATCGCCCTCACCGCCTCGGACGCGGCAGTCGCTGCCGCCGCAGAACGCCTCAAAGGCAGCGTCGCATAGCCCGTGCCCTTCCCTGCAGGGTAATGCCAGTCCCATAGCAGCGTGAGGAGAGCAGCCTCCTCCGCTGGCACCAAGGACGCACAAATAAGCAAACGCCCGGAACCTCCAATGCGGGAGGAACCGGGCGTTTCTAGTCGCGTACCCTAAACCGTGCTGTACGCTACTTGCGTTTGCCAGGCAACACGAACATCTGCTGCGTGGGCGGGTTCGGGGTATCCACCTCGCCGGGCAGGTGGTGCATTTTCTTCGGCGTCACAGAGGTACGTGACGAGAGGAACCCGCCCAGCCACGTGGCGAACGTAGTCAGCGAGAAATTCACCGCAATAAACAGTACTGCCGCCAGCAGCAGGGTCTGCAGAATATTGCCGTCACCCGAGCCGATGCGCCGAGCAGATGCCAGCAGTTCGGGGTACGAAATAATGTACCCGAGCGCAGTGTCCTTGAGAATCACCACGAACTGGCTGAGCATCGAAGGCATCATGGCGTTGAAGGCCTGCGGCATGAGGATGGTGCGCAAAGTCTGGCCCGGGGTCAAACCGATTGCCAGGCCCGCCTCACCCTGACCGCGCGGCAGCTGCTTAACGCCCGAACGCAGCAGTTCGGCAATCACCGAACCGTTATAGAGGGTCAAGCCGATAACCACGGCAAAGAACGGCAGCTGCGCGGGGTTAATCCAGCTGAACCGGCTCAGGAACAGCCAGAAGAAAATCATCATCATCAGCACCGGAACGGCGCGGAAAAACTCCACCACCACGGTACCGAACCAGCGCATTGGCCGGTTCTGCGCCAGGCGCGCCATGCCGAACAGCACACCAAATACGACGGAAGTCACTACCGAAATACCCGCCGCCTGCAAAGTCGCCATAAGCCCCGGCAGATAGTACGAGCCCCACGCTTTTGCGGTGAACAGATCAGTCCATTTCTCAGCCTCCAGCTGGCCTTTAGCGCCCATCACCGAAAGCACATACGCCATAAATGCAGCCAGAAGCACGATCGCGCCAATATTGAACCAGCGGGTCATTGCCTTCGCACGGGGGCCGGGGGTGTCAAACAGCACGCTGGTGCTGGTATCGAGTTTAGAATTCAGAAGTTTCATCGCTTCACCGCCAGTTTACGTGAGGACCAGGTGGTTAGTACGCCCAGGGGCACAACAATCACCACGAACCCCAAAGCGAACATGAGGAAGATGGCCAGCACCATATTCGGGTCGAACTCAATCATGGTTTTCATTAACCCGGAGGACTCGGCAACCGAGGCGACCGAAGCAACCGTCGTATTTTTCGCCAGGGCGATCAGCGTATTACCCAGCGGAGTAATAGAACCGCGCAGCGCCTGCGGGAAAATCACATGCCGGGCGGTGGGGAAGAACCCCAAGCCAATAGCACGCGCCGCCTCCGCCTGCCCCGTGGGAACCGTATTCACACCCGAACGGATAGCCTCACACACAAAAGAAGCATGATAGATCGAGAGCACAATCACCGCGTAAACAAAGAAGTTCGTCTCAAAACTCGTTGAAAACGAGAGCTGAAACTGCGTCCACACACCAAGCAGAGCGAGGGTCATCAGAATAGTTAGCGGCGTATTACGCACCGCATTTACGTAGGCGGTGCCCACAAAACGTAGGGACGGTACGGGACTAATGCGCATGAGCGCCAGCACGGAGCCGAGCACGAAAGACCCGATAGCGGCCCAGAAGGTCAGTTGCACATTGACCCAGAACGCGCCCACCACATCGTATTTGGCGAGGAGGGCGCCGAGTTGGTCAAAGAATGACATCGTTTACCTCTCGGTCAGGCATTAGGCGCAGCTGGCGCCAGGATGCGGTGGGTTATTGTTGGAGTTATAGGTGTAGCCGGTGCCTTCAGTATTTTTCTCCACCAGCCGCTGCCAGGTGCCGTCCGCGACCATCTCATTAATGGCCTTATTGACGGCCTCACACTTATCGGTACCCTTGGGAAGGCCCACACCGTACTTTTCGGTGGTGAACGTTTGCCCCACCAGCTTGAGCTTGCCCTTATTCGCCTTAGTGGCGGCAAGCCCGGCAAGAATAATGTCGTCGGTGGTCACCGCATCCACCACGCCGCCGTTGAGTGCGACCACACAGTCCGAGTAGCTGTTCTGATTGACCAGGTTCACGTTTTTAGCGAACTTGTCCTGGATTTTTTTGGCGCTGGTTGAACCGGTCACCGAGCACAGATTCTTGCCGTTAAGACTGTCGGGGCCGGTAATATTCGTCTCATCGGAGCGTACCAGCAGATCCTGCCCCGCCACATAGTAGGGGCCCGCGAAGTCAATGCTCTTTTTACGGCTATCACTAATGGAATAGGTGGCCACAATCATATCTACCTGGCCGTTGGAGAGCATATTCTCACGGTTGGCGCTGGGGGACTCCACGAATTCGATCTGCTCTTCCGAGTAACCGAGCTTACCCGCAATATACTTCGCAATATCCACGTCGAAGCCGGTGAATTCCCGACCGTCCTGGTAGCCTAAGCCCGGCTGATCGTATTTAATGCCAATCCGGATCTTTGGCTTAGCATCTGCGGCACTGGAACAGCCGGTGAGGGCGAACCCGAGAGCGAGCGCGGCGGCGGTCCCGGCGGCAAAGAACTTAGCTGCGGCGCGGTTAATGAACGATTTTTTCATGGCGCGCTCCTAATGGTCGATGATCTTGGAGAGGAAGTCGCGGGCGCGTTCGCTCTTGGGCTTGGTGAAGAAGTCATCCGGGGTGGCTTCTTCCACGATCTCGCCGTCCGCGAGGAAGACGATGCGGTCGGCCGCCTTGCGGGCGAATCCCATCTCGTGGGTTACGACGATCATGGTCATGCCGTCGCGGGCGAGGGAGACCATGGTGTCGAGTACTTCATTCACCATTTCGGGGTCGAGCGCACTGGTGGGCTCGTCAAACAGCATGACTTTGGGTTTCATGGCGAGCGCGCGGGCAATGGCCACACGCTGCTGCTGGCCGCCTGAGAGCTGGGCCGGCATTTTTTCGGCCTGGGATTCCACGCCGACTTTCGCCAGCAGTTTCATGGCTTCCGCCTCGGCTTCAGCCTTGGGGAGTTTGCGGATTTTGCGGGGGCCAAGGGTGACGTTGTCGAGGATGGTTTTGTGGGCAAAAAGGTTGAAGGATTGGAAGACCATGCCCACTTCGGCGCGGAGTTTAGCGAGGTCGCGGCCTTCTTGGGGGAGGTCTTTACCGTCGATAGTGATGGTTCCGCTGGAGGTTGTTTCGAGGCGGTTAATGGTTCGGCACAGGGTTGATTTGCCGGAGCCGGAAGGGCCGAGCAGGATAATGACTTCGCCCTTATTGACGGAGAGGTTAATGTTTTTGAGCACATGGTTTTGCCCGTAGTACTTATTGACGTCGTGAATACGCACGAGTGGGGCTTCGCTCATAGGGTTCTCCTTTACACACGGTGGGGCTATGCCCAACGGATACGACGCGGCGCGCGGGCTGTGAGCCGGAAGAATCACGCGCATCACGGTAGTAACCTAGCTTACTCCGGGGATGTAACAGGAATGTTAAAGATTCGGTAATCGGTGTAAATATTCCGGTGTTTAAGGTATTGGGTGGGGCGTATTCCCGCGAAAACTCAAGGAAACCAAAATTGAGTTGAATATATCACAGAAGCGGGTTGTGCGGGGTGTTCGGGGGTCAGGTACTCGGTGAATCCTGTATTTTCGGGGGATTTAGTGAATACGGTGGGGCGGGTCAGTGGGGGAGCGCAAGTGCGGTGGTTCTTTTTGTGCAAAAACCCTGCCGGTAAATCGCACATAAGCCCACCCAAAGCAACGTATAGTCAAGAGAGGTGTGGGCAGGGCTTTTCACCCCGTAAACGCAGAAACGCGCCCCAGCAGGCGGGTGCCTGCTGGGGCGCGCATAGCGGGGCACTGTAAGCCCCTATTGGCTATTGTTCTTCATATCCGTTCGGGTTGTTCTTCTGCCAGTTCCAGTGATCGCGCACCATCGTGTCAATATCCCGGGATGCGCTCCACCCCAAATCAGCCAGTGCCGAGGACGGGTCGGCGTAAGAGACAGCAACATCGCCGGGGCGGCGCGCCACAATCTTATAGGGCAGCTCCTTACCGCAGGCTTTCTCGAAGGCGTGCAGCACCTCAAGCACCGAATAGCCGTTGCCGGTGCCCAGGTTCCAGGTGTGCAGCCCGCCGTGCTCGGTAATGTAGTCCATCGCCTTGAGGTGGCCATCGGCAAGGTCAACCACGTGAATGTAGTCGCGTACACCGGTGCCGTCCACAGTGGGGTAGTCGTTGCCGAACACGTTCAGGTGCTCGCGGCGGCCCACCGCCACCTGGGCAATAAACGGCACCAGGTTATTCGGGATTCCTGACGGGTCTTCACCGATACGTCCGGACTCGTGCGCGCCCACGGGGTTGAAATAACGCAGCAGCGCAATATTCCAGCGGTCATCGGAGGCCGCCAGGTCCACGAGCATATCCTCAATATGTTCCTTGGTGCGCCCGTAACAGGACTGTGCGTCCATGTTCAGCTTCTCCACCAACGGCATGGACTCAGGCTCACCGTACACGGTCGCTGACGAGGAGAACACGATGGAGCGGCAGTTGGCCTCCTCCATGGCGTAGAGCAGGTTCAGGGTGCCGGCGACGTTCGTCTGGTAGTACCACAGCGGCTTCTGCGCGGATTCGCCCACAGCCTTCAGCCCCGCAAAGTGGATGACCGCGTCCGGTTGGGTGCTGGTGAACAGCTCCTTCATGCCCGCCAGATCCAGCAGATCGACGTTGTGGAACTCGGGGGCGCGCCCGGCAAGCTCGGCGACGCGCTGCAGCGAAGTTTCGGAGGAATTCGAGAGGTTATCCATGACCACCACCTCGTGGCCCGCGTTCAGCAGCTCAAGCACAGTGTGGGAGCCGATATAGCCGGCGCCGCCGGTGACCAGAATCTTCATATTTATCCTTTCGGGCACGCCGGTGCGCACCGGATACGGTAAGTTCAGGGGTAGCACTTTAAATAGTAGCCCGCCGGATGCTCCCCAGCCGTGCATTGACGTGCGGGGGCACCCGGCGGGTTGCCAAACTCACTGGCCTCTCACGCCCTTAGGGGCATCAGAAAGGCACAAAGGAGCTAGTTCGTGTGCAGTGCCTCGTTCAGCTCCACACTATTCTTAGCGCGCGGAAGCACCTCAACCGCGCCGGTGACCGAGTTGCGGCGGAACAGCAGGTTCGACACACCCGACAGTTCGGCGGCCTTCACCACACGCACATCCTCACCCGGGATAAGCACAATCACGCGGGAACCGGCGGTCACGTACAGGCCCGCCTCAACCACACAGTCATCGCCCAGGGCGATACCAATACCAGACTCAGCACCCAGCAGGGAACGCTCACCGATTGACACACGCTGAGTACCGCCGCCGGAGAGGGTGCCCATGGTGGAGGCGCCGCCGCCCACATCGGAGCCATCGCCAACCACCACACCCTGGGAGATGCGGCCTTCAACCATAGAAGTGCCCAGGGTGCCAGCGTTAAAGTTCACAAAGCCCTCGTGCATGACGGTGGTGCCATCAGCCAGGTGCGCGCCCAGGCGCAGGCGGTCACCATCACCCACACGCACCCCGGCGGGAACCACATAGTCAATAAGGCGCGGGAACTTATCGACATGGCTTACGCTCAAATGCCCCAGCTTCCGCAGGCCCAGCGCGAGCTTGTTCAGCTCGGTGGCAAGTACCGGGCCGTGGTTCGTCCACGCCACGTTCGCCAGGTGCCCGAAAAGCCCCTCAAGATTCAGGTCATTTGGGCGCACCAGGGTGTGCGAGAGCAGGTGCAGACGCAGGTACCCATCGACTGCGTCCTCAGGGGCCTCATCCAAATCGATGGAGGCGGTGCGCACCTCAGTGCGGGCATTGCGTTCGGGGTGCTCGCCGGTGAGCTCTTCAAGCTCATCCGCGAGGGAAAGATCGGGGGTTTGGGAGAGCGCAGGCGCGGGGAACCACGCATCCAGTACCGTGCCCGCATCGGGGCCGGAGGCGACGACATTAACGAGGGCCACGCCGGAAGCGTAACGAGTTTCGGTTGAAGCGTTTTCAGACATGCCTTTAATTATAGGGATGCGCCGGGATTGGGTGTAGGCGCCCGCAGGGCGGGGTTCTTGAGGGTTAATTGCGGGTAAACCTCAGGGTGCAAAGGCCGCCAACGGCTTCAATGACGGCCCCGATAACCAGGTGCCGCCCCGCAAACGGTTCCTGATAAGGGGCAATGGTTAAGACCCCGCCCCGCACCCAGCGTCCGGGGGCGGCTGAAGGTGGCTTCCGGGGCGCAGATAAGGTTGAATATTAGGGTAAAGAACCGCGCCGCTAATGCGACTGACACTACAGCTAAGGGACCCATGAGCCACCCCACCGCAGCCATCGACACGAACGTCTCCATGCCCGAACTGACCCGGGTTCTGCTTGATATTTACTCTGTCTCGGGGGAAGAGAAAACCCTCGCCGACGCCATCTACCAGGCCCTGGAAACCCACCCGCACCTGCACCTGGTGCGTGACGGGGACGCCATTATTGCCCGCACCGACTTCGGGCCGCAGAACGGGCAGCAACGCACCCGCATCCTGCTCGCCGGGCATCTGGACACCGTGCCGCTGCCTACCGTGGCGGGGTCGCTCGGTACGGTACCTTCCCGCGTGGTTGAAGAGGACGGCGACTGGGTGCTGTACGGGCGTGGAGCCACCGACATGAAAGGCGGTGTGGCGGTACAACTTAAGCTAGCCGCCGAATTAACTGCTCACGAAACGGACTACGACCTCACCTACATCTTCTACGACAATGAGGAAGTGGCCAGCGAAAAATCCGGTTTGGCGCGGCTGATCCGCAACCACGGCGAGCTGATTACCGACGCCGATTTCGGGGTGCTTCTAGAACCCACCGACGGCACCATCGAAGGCGGCTGCAACGGCACAATGCGTTTTTACCTTCGGACCACTGGGCTGGCTGCGCATTCCGGGCGGGCCTGGAAAGGGGAGAACGCGATCCATCACCTGGCTGATGCGCTCACCACACTGGCGCACTACACGCCGCAAACCTACCGGGTGCAGGGCCTGGATTACCGGGAAGGGCTTAACGCCGTGCAGGTGAGCGGGGGAGTGGCGGGCAATGTTATCCCCGATGCGGCCGCGCTTCATGTGAACTACCGGTTCGCCCCCAATAAGACCCTGGACGAGGCCGTGGCCCACGTGCAGGAACTTTTCCAGGGGTATGAGCTGGACTTCGTTGACCTCTCCCCGGCGGCCCGCCCCGGCCTTGACACGCCGCTGGCTGCTTCCCTCATTGCCGCTGTGGGGCAGGAGCCCAAACCCAAGTACGGGTGGACGGATGTGGCGCGACTGAGCGAAATCGGCATCCCTGCGGTGAACTTCGGCCCCGGTGATGCCTTGCTGGCGCACACCGACAATGAGCATGTGCGTTTTAGCGAACTCAACCGGTGCTACAGCGAACTGCGAAGCTGGCTCATGAGCGACTAGCGGCCCACGCTGCCTGCCAGCACCGATACCGCAATGACCCACCGGATGGAACGTGCCGCCGAATACGCGCCCAAGTCCGGTTCGTTAGGTTAAACTGGAACCCCGCCCTTTTTGCCCGGAGGTACCCGTGAACATATTGATAACGTTACTTGCCCTCGCAACCCTGCTGATTGTTATCTACAGTGCTGTAGTCATCAGCAGCGACCGCGCGTTCCCCGGGCGAGCCTTCTTCGAGCATGTCGCGGGGGACGGGCTGAACGTTTTCGGTGCCCGTACGCAGCCCGCCCCCGAGCTGGCGGGGCAACAGGTTGTGGTTCTTGAACCCTTGCCAGACACCCCCGCAGCGGCAGATAAGGCAGCAGCCGAGGCCGCCGCACAGGAGTCTGAGACAGGCGAAGCGGATGCGGCACATGAGGCCCCCGCAGCGGCAGCAGCTGGCACTTCCGCCGCCGAAGAAGAAACCCCCGAAAAAGCTGTGGCAGCTCATACGGACACCGGTCACACGGCGCAGGCACCGGATAACGATGTGCGGGACCGCAAAGAGGCTGAGGCTCCCCAGGGGCACCCAGCGGATGATCCCCTCACCTCCGAAGACTCCGCCAAAGCCGCCGCAGACACCGGCACGGCACCTGATGGGGCGCACCCCGCCACCTCCCAGCAGGTACTTCCCTGGTCCGAAGCGGGACGCGCCGCCCACGCCGCCAACACTGCGGCCAACGCCGTGGTAGCGTCCTCCGCGAAAACCACCGTTGAAACCCCCGCAGCGGCTAAGCCGCATGAGGATGACTCCGAGCAGCACAAGAGCAGCACCAGCGGGGCTATTGTCGCCATTAATAAGGAAATCGCGGATAAAGAATCGGCGCACACCACCGATAAGGCGGACTCCTGACCGAATGAGTACTGACAGCACCATTCTCGACAGACTCTACACGCGCCTTCACGGCTGGGGCCACTACCTGTGCACCCTATTCGTTGAACTGCCGGTCATCCTGCGGGTGCTGCTCATCTACGGGCTCAGCAGACTGTGGGGTGTGGCCGTCTTCAGCATGGTCGGCAGGCAGCAGCTGTGGGGCCCGTGGGGGGAACGCCTAGGGTACCTCGAATTTATTAGCACCTGGGACTCCGGGTGGTACTGGCAGATCGCCGATAGAGGCTACCCCGTTGAACTACCTCAGGATATGAGCGGGACGGTCATGCAGAACCAGTGGGCGTTCTACCCGCTTTTCCCGCTCACAAGCGGCTACATTTCCCGCACAACGGGCCTGGAATATTATGCGGTCGCCTCGACTGTGGCCCTGCTGGCCGGGTTCATCGCGGCCTGGATTGTTTACAAATTATGCATCGCCAGCCTGCAGGCTTTAGGCCGCACCGACACAGCAGAGAACACCTCCCTGGGGTGCTGGGCCGTGGCGGTCTTTGCGTTCCTGCCCGTAGCCCCCGTACTGCAGGCACCCTACGCCGAATCCGTAAACCTGATCTTCCTCGCCTGGACACTGTACCTGATGGTGCGCGCACGATACCTGCTGCTGCTGCCCGTGGCCGCCCTCGCCTGCCTGTCCCGGCCTGTGGGTGTGCCCCTGGGGGCTGCCGCCGGGCTGTGGTGGTTTATCTGCCTCATCACCGATATGCGCGCCGATGCGCGCCGCCGTGCCGACGGGGAAACCCCGCGCGGTTTCTGGCGTATTTTCGCCTCCCGCGCGGTGCAGCTGTGCAGCGCCCTTATGGTGTGCGCGTGCGCTCTTATCTGGCCCGCCATCGCATGGGCTGTGACCGGGCGCGTCGATGCCTACACGGCTACCGAAACCGCCTGGCGCAGCTCCCACCTGGCTCTGTTCGAGCCGTGGCTGAAGCAGGGATCCATCTACTTCGGGGTGTTTTCCATCCCTCTGCTGGTGCTTCTGGTAGTGGTTTTCGCCCTCGTCTTGCTTTCCCCCGCGGTGCGTGGGGTACTGTCAGGGCCGCTGATTCTCTGGTGCGCGTGCTACGCGGCGTACCTGCTGATCTTCTTGAACCCGCAGTCTTCCACGTTCCGGCTGCTGCTGCCGCTCTTCCCCCTGGTTCTGCCAATGGTGGCGGTCTCTGCCTCCCGCGCGTACCGGTGGCTGCTGGTGCTCTCAGGCGCCACCCTGCAGCTGGTGTGGGTGGGGTGGCTGTGGCATTGGAAGCAGAACCCCGGTGGCGGTGACTACCCGCCCTAAACCGGTGAGGGCCGCGGGTGCGGGGCTGACGGTGCGGCATCTGCCTGCGCTATCACCCCGCCCGGCAGGTAAATATTTGCAGTGAATAAGTAACCTGTGGGCGTAGGATGTTACGCCCCACCGTAAATCCTGATAGTCTAACTGTTGTGTTTGGTATTAGTGGTCTCGAATTTATCGTTCTGGTCGTTCTCACGTTCTTCGTGATCGGCCCCGAACGTATGCCCGAGTACGCCCGCCAGGCCAAAGAATTCATTAAAACCGTACGGCGTATGGCCTTTGACGCTAAAGACGACTTCAAAGATGCGCTGGGCGACACCGGTCTTGACGACATTAACTGGCGTCAGTACGACCCACGCCAGTACGACCCGCGTGTTATTGTGCGTGAAGCATTCGCTGAGGACGACGCCGAACGCGCCCGTGAAGCGAAGGAACGGGAAGAGAAGAACAAGCCCGTCGCATCGAATATTACCCGGCTGCCGCGCGGAGCCTACGCACCGTTCGACACTGAAGCAACCTAGCCGCAGATGCAGGCAGCTGCTGGAATCCCCCGCCCCACGGGCCGGGGGATTTATTGTGTACGGCCCCGGTGCGTCTGCTTAGACGTTCAGCCGCAGCGGTTTGCCCGCCAGCGACTCGTCGCGGTGCAGCAGCTTACCGGCAATGGCCTGAATCTCGGCGGATGTGGGGGAGTTGGGGTCGCCCCACACAATGGGGGTGCCCTCATCCCCGCCGGTGCGCAGAGACACATCCAGCGGCACCGAACCCAGCAGCGGCACCGGGTAGTTGAGCACACTGCTTAGGCGCTGGGCCAGCTGGGCGCCCCCGCCGGAGCCGAACATTTCAAGCACCGTGCCATCCGGTAGGGTCATTGCCGCCATATTCTCAATGACGCCGCTGACTTTCTGGTGGGTTTGCAGGCTTAGGGTGCCGGCGCGCTCGGCAACATCAACCGCTGCGTGCTGCGGGGTGGAGACCAGCACCAGTTCGGCGTTGGGCAGCAGCTGCGACATTGAGATCGCAATATCTCCTGTACCCGGAGGCAAATCAAGCAGCAGAATATCGAGCGCCCCAAAATGCACGTCAAGGATGAACTGCTCCAACGCCCGGTGCAGCATCGGCCCGCGCCACGCCACCGGCTGGTTACCCTTGAGGAACATACCGATGGAAATTACCTTGACGAACCCGCCCGGCGAGCCGCCGCGCACCCGCCTGGTGCTGCTGGGTGAGGAACGGCTCCCAGACGGCCCATGCGTCGACCTCGCCGCCGCTGAACGCGGCCGCGCCGTCGGCCGGTGCGAGGAAGACGAACGTCACGTCGTTGACGCCGAGCCCGGCCCGGTGCAGGGCGTTCAACACCAGACCGTGGGCAGAACTCCCCTTGGGCACAGCGATCTTGCGTCCACGCAACTGTGCGACCGACTGGATCGCCGAGCCCTTGGGCACGATGATCTCGCTGTCGCGGCGGTTCGCCAGACCGAGGGTGGCCACGACCCGGAAGTTCGTCTGGGCGGCGGCACCGAAAATCGGCGGCGTCGCGCCCTCCGCCGATCCGCCGGTGGCGACCTCGGCCGCCTGCACACGCTGCGCCGCATCCCGCGGACGGGTGAACGCCACCAGCGATGCCGCGCCGGCCACGGTCGCGAGGAGAGCGCCTCGCCTTGTCCAGGCACTTCGCGAATGACCGACAGCCGCAACCGTTTCGGCCGACTTGGCTGCAGTCGACCGGTCGAGGTGAGTGAGCAGGCCTTGACCGCTGTCGACCGAGCTGCCGACCACG
>ERZ1023282.14-NODE-14-length-158963-cov-8.688650_pt1 | contig 158963 bp, 146 predicted proteins | sample MGYA00521262_ERZ1023282 | MGnify/ENA primary metagenome ERZ1023282 (study PRJEB32759, sample SAMN07749867) | skin metagenome | biome: transportation; feature: city; material: polyester macromolecule | host: Homo sapiens | place: Hong Kong:KT line | collected... | reverse complement strand
CGTGCCGATATTCGCGTGCGGCTTCGTGCGCTCAAACTTTTCCTTGGCCATCTCTCTCTCGGACCTCTTGTTGCTGCCTCGCCAAAAGGCAGTCAGTCATGTCGTCAGTCAAATACTCAAAATCGGGCAGATCTCGCGACGCAGCGCCCTGGTTGTCCAGCATCCAAGCTGGAGCGGGTGAAGGGAATCGAACCCTCGTCGTCAGCTTGGAAGGCTGCTGCTCTACCATTGAGCTACACCCGCCAGAACCGGTCCTTTTTCGAGCTGGGCCCCATGGGGGACACCTGCGAACCGTTCGTCTTGTTGCCTTCCTGAAGGGGATGGTGGAGGGAGTTGGATTTGAACCAACGTAGGCATAGCCAACGGATTTACAGTCCGTCCCCTTTAACCACTCGGGCATCCCTCCTTAATCCGCACCCGCTGCCACATAAGCATCAGCGGGTCCTTCAAGAAGTCCCTGGCGAAACGAACAGCGCCTGGCGATCCCGTTTCAAGAGACAGCTTATCTCATCCGGCCCAACCTGGTGAGGAAAAGCCGACATGTTCAGGCTGTCGCTTGGTATGGAAAACCCCGGCTCCGTGCGCCGCTGGTGGCGTGGAAATAGGCGGTTTTCGCCCCCCGTGTCAATGCCGGTTTTCCCTTGAGTTCCCCCGTCCGCGGCCAAAACCGCCTCCCGGCGGCAACATGCCCTTAAATTCACCCCTGCCGTGGGCTCGGTAGCCCCTTTGGCATACGGATTTCGTTGCAGCAGCCCGAGGAAGGAGCTACAGCGCTGTCATGAGCGATGAGAGCACCAAATCCGGGGGCAGACCGCCCCGCGGCCCGGCCCGCAAGGGCCCGCGCGGCAACAATCGCGGCGGCGGACGCGACCAGGGACCGAACGGCCCGCGCCACGGCGATTCCCGCAGCGAAAGGCCCGGTGGCCGCACCGGTGGCCGACCGGCCAAGGGAAGCATGGCAAAGGGCCGCTCGGCCAAGCCCCAGGCTCCCCGTGGCAGTGGCCGGGCCACGGCCCCGGTCGCAGACGGACCGGACTGGCTCTACGGCATCCACGCGGTGCGCGCAGCACTGCTGAACCCAAAGCGCCGGATCCTGCGCATCATCGCGACTGAAAAAGCCTTCGAAACCATCGCCGAACCTGCCCGCAAGCGAGGCCTACAGGTGGAAAAGGCCGATGCCCGGGAGCTGGACCAGATGTTCCCGGCAGGTGCCGTGCATCAGGGGCTGGCCCTACGCGTTGCCCCCCTGCCCGAGCCCGTGCTGGCCGACATCATCGAGCAAACCAAGGCTGCGGAGGCCGCGGGCGAAACCGCGCGTCCGGTCGTCATCCTTGACCAGGTCACCGACCCACAGAATGTGGGCGCGGTCTTGCGCTCAGCCGCCGTCTTCGGCGCACGCGCGGTTATCGTCACCCGGCGCAACTCCCCACCGGTCACCGGTGCCCTTGCCAAAGCTGCATCCGGCGCCGTTGAGCAGATGCAGCTGGTGCAGGTCCCCAATGTCGCGCAGGCAATTGCGGTGTTGCAGTCCGAAGGCTGGTTTGCTGTCGGCCTTGAAGGCACGGGCGACAAATCCCTGTCGCAGATGGACCTGACTGGAAAGATCGCCATCGTGATGGGAGCCGAGGGAACGGGCCTGCGCCGCCTCACTGCCGAGCGCTGCGACATGCTGGCCCGCATACCCGGTGAACCGGGCTTTGCGTCCCTCAACGTGTCGAACGCAACCGCCGTGACCCTGTATGAAATCAGCCGTCAGCGCGGTGCATGACGCAAGGCGCGATTTCCGCCTCGCCACAGCGCCGCATGCGCGCTATATGTCCCGCGATTCCTGCGGAATCCAGACGATCCGACGCTAGGGCTACTGCTGCCCGCGTCCCAGAGTGCCGGCTTAGCTCAGCTGGTAGAGCACCTGATTTGTAATCAGGGGGTCGGGGGTTCAAGTCCCTCAGCCGGCACCACTTTTTTCAAGATCAGATAACCTGCCTCAACTCGCCCAAGCGCGCCTGCACAGCATCTGCATAAACCGCCACGATCATTGCCTGCGCGCTTTCGCCGAACGACCGCAGATTGGTGTTGGGCTCGACGCACTCCATCTCGCACAAAACCGGCCCGCGATCTGCCTGGATCAGGTCAATCCGGGCACGGGTGACTGCCCCATCCCCGTAATGCCCTAATGCCCACTCGACCACATCCTGAGCGAAAGAAAGCATGCCCGGCGGAAGATCCTGGCGCACGAGCGCGCGCCGCTTTGACGTGTCCGATGACCGGAACCCCGGCGGCTTTAGAATGGCGTGACTAAACACCCCGCGCAGGAAAACCAGCGAGTACTCCCCGCGCTCAATCCCAGCCTGATAGGACTGGAGAATGGCGCCATAGCCACCATCCGCCTGAATGATCGACCGGAAAACACGCTCTGCCCCGCATTCGTCCAATACATGCTCCGGACGCGCTGCTGGTATCGGGGCTGATCGCGCGACCACGAACGTGTTGTGCCCATCCGCCGATACAATCGGCTTGAGAACCAGATCGCGTCCACGCCAGGCTCTTTGCTCATCCAGTTCGCCGACGATGTCCGCAAAGGCTCTAGCCGCCGCAGCTTGCGTGTGGTGTTCAGAACTTCCATTCCGGCTGAAGAACCGTGAGGGCGTGATTGACCCTGAGCGTTTATCGTCTTCGCCAAACGTCGCGGCCAGCTCAGACAAGTACACCGACTTGATAACGCCGTCGCGCAGAACCCGCGCGTCATTGATCAACCGACGACGGCCGTCCTCTTCGCATTTCGTCAGCCAGCGGAGGAACGCATCCGGCTCTTCCCGAAGATTCCATGTCGAGCTGACATAGATCGAGTCATACCGCCCTGGTTCAAAATCTGTGGACCGCCAATCAACAAGGTCCACTTCGACCGCCCGCGAGCGGAGCTCTTCGGCCAGGAGCACATCGTCAAACCAAGGGGTCTCACGTCCGGCAATCGCCAAGGAAGGCGTCATCGCTTTTCACATCCGCAGGCAAATTACTAATATTGCAAGTTAATAGCAGGCTTTACCTTGCAGAGGGAAATGCCGTCCCCAACAGCTCCCTTTCGCGGACTTACCGAACAACTTCGGCGATGCGGGCATAATCTCCGTAGAGTTCCTGCGTGCGGCCCTTGCCCAATGTGTCGATAGCAGCACCAAGCTCCGCGCGCGGAGCGACGTGAAACTGCTTCAGCCACCACATGAGCAGGCGACGGAACCAAGCCGGCAGCCGCTGCTGCATGCCGAAATCCACGACCAGCAACCGACCGCCCGGGCCCGTCGCGCTGAAGCCCTGCCCCAGCGCATCCCGCCATTGAGGGATCATCGACAGGCTGTAGGAAAAGAAGACGCGGTCAAAATCCGACCGCCCGAAAAGTGAGTGCGCTTCGAAGCTCGCAGCATCCGCGCGGGCCAGTTCAATGCGATGGGCGAACCCGGCACGCATGATTTCAGCCCGCGCCTTCTCCAGCATCGCTTCGGAGATATCGATTCCGTAAAAGCGTGCCCGGGGATAGCGCCGGGCGGCCTTGATCAGATTACGGCCTGTGCCGCAGCCCACCTCCAGCACGCAGCCATCGTCCGGCGGTGCCAGTTCCCGGATCAGCCGGTCACGCCCGAGCAGATAGTATTTGCGTGTCAGGTCGTAGATGTGCCGCTGGGTACGGTAGATGGAGTCCATCAACTCGCTGGTGGAAGACGCAGCATCGGTCATGCGGTGTCAGCCCTTGAATACGTAGAGGTGAACACCGCCATAGATGGCTGACCGGTCCCGCGCCGTGTAGCCGAGGCTTTCGTCAGCCCTGTACTCCCAGCGCGCCATGATGTCGTCATCCACCCGCCCCGGCAGGATCGACGGCTGGCCAGCGGTCCGGAAAACGACCCGCGCGCCGGGCTGGGCTGTGCGGGTGATCTCTGCCCAAAGCTCGGTGAGTTGGGAATCCGTCATCCAGTCCTGCGCATCCAGCAGCACATAGGCATCCATGCTGCCATCCGCTTCACGCTGCAGCTGCTCGGTGACGGAGCGATGGTTGACCGTCACGCGATGAGCGCGGTCCTGCACTTCGTGAAAATGGGCACTCTGCAAATAGGGCGGCAACGGACCGGACGGGCCTGATGCATAGCCGCGGCCAAAGGCCTGCCAGGCAAAATAATTGTCCGCCATTGGAAAGCCGCAAGCCAATTTCTCGAGTCGTGCCTTGAGCACGGCCGCCATGTCCCCGCCCCCATCAGCTGCCAGTGCCTCATATTGCGCCGGCGGAATACCGAGACCATAAAGCGACATCTTCTTGGACGTGACCCAGCGCACCATGCGGCGGTCAAACAGGGGCGCGAGCGCCTTGTCGAAAAACGAGCGTTGCTCATCAATCGTCCGTGCAAAGACAATCTGGCGCGGATCCGTGCCGTGCAGCCGGGCCATCCAGTGGGCTGCACCTATGAAATATCCCAGCAAACCATGGTGATAGAGGTCGCGGGAGAACAGTGAGATGCGCCGCTGCAGCATCCAGTCACGGCCTTCCCAGTAGGCCCTGCTTTGTTTGTCCAACCGATCCCGCACAAAACGCTTGTAGGTGTTGATGTTGGCCTGCTCGTCCGCTTCACCGAAGAACCGGTAGAAGGCCTCATAGGTCGGCACACCCTGGGCCGCTGCCAGCTTGAGCCGCGTCAGCGCCAGATGCGCTCGGTTGAGATCGACCGCGATAATTTCTTTCGGGTCAGCGGTGAGATAGGAAAGCACGTTGCAGCCGCCGGACGCGATGGTCAGCATCCGCGACTGCGGCGTGAGCTTGAGCGCCTCGAGGTCCACTTCCGGGTCTTCCCAGATCTGCGGATAGACCAGCCCCTTGAAGGCAAAGGTGAACATGCGTTCGAGAAAGCCCGCCCGCGTGCCGGCGCTGTTCTGATGAACTGCGGACTGGAGATTTTTGCGGGTCTGTTGAATGGCTGACGGCGGCACGGGCGCACTCCCAAGGCAGGCGGCTCACGGATCGCCACATCTCCGGGGGATACGGCCTGCCTGCGGCCCCGGCTGTGGCGGCGGCACCCCGGCGCGCATGGCACGTGAATCATCAATTGGGGCCGCTGATCCTGCTCCATAGCAGGCGACCGATGACGGTTTTGTCACAGAGGCAGAGCCTGTGAACACCCGGCAAAAGAGAACCCGCCGCAAGTACGGGTTAGAGACAATTCGAGAGCATTTTCTAGCTGGCTGTTAACCCCCTTGCCCTACTGATAGGCGCACCTAGGGGTGGGTATTCGGCGCAATCTGGTTAGGACGATGCACGGCACCGCAATGCAAGACACGCCCTCCTCCTCCGCTTCCCGGCAGACAGCGCCGTGGGAAGACGCCATGTCCGACATGGCTGCAGAAGGCCGCGGTACGACCGCGAAGCTCGCTGTGCTGTCGCTTGCGTCTATCCGAGAGAAGATCGGCGACGAAGAATTCAAGCGCGTCCACAAACGCATCCACATCGCCATTCAAAGCGTTATCGGCAAGCTGCTGGGGTCAGGCGACCAGATCGTGCCCGCGGGCAACGACACCTATGTGATCCTGATCCGGTCCACCGGCTATGAGGAAGCGGAGAAACTGATCTCTCATGGCTGCCGCTCGCTGGCGGACCTGTTTTTCGGCCAGGACCAGTTCGGCAACCTGGCCTTCAAGGCCAACGGCAAGGAAGTGATCCCGTCAGGCAGCGTGGTGGCCGCCCGCACCTTCGAGATCATCGCCTCGACCACCGAGAAGATGCCTGTGGCGCCATCAAAGGCCGCGCAGAAAGCACCGGACAAGCCCGCGGCACCGGCGGCACCGTCCGACGAACTGAGCCGCTGGCGCCCCATGCAGCGCACCCACGCGACGCCTGACGAGATATCCCTGAACTTCATTCCCGTCTGGGATGCCGCCAACCAGGTACTCTCCACCTATTGCGCCGGCTACTGGTCAATCGGGTCGGACGGCCAGATCCAGGACGGCATCCGCGCCCGCGCCGACGGCGATGAACTGAAGCTGGCGGAACTCGACGCCCATGTCATTCGCCAGACGACAAAGATCGTGCGCGAACGCAACGACAACGGCCAGCCGCTGCTGGTGATCGTACCCGTGCATGTGGATGCCCTGAGCACACCCCGCGGCAAAGAAGTGGTTATCGGCGCCATGCGCGATATTCCCGCAGATATCCGCAAGCTGTTCAGTGTGCAGATTTTTGATGTCACCGAAGACATGGCTCCCGGCATCCTGGCCCAGCGCATCGGATCACTCTGCACGCTGGTGCGCGCCGCAATACTGACGATCGCCACCTGGACACCGAAAACGGCCGAGCTTGCGTCCTATCCCGGCATCAAGGCGGTGAGTCTGACGCTCCCGCCTGCAGGTCCCAGCCGCCAGAAGATGCTGGATGCCCTGCCTGACTTCGCGTCCAGAACACTCAAGCAGAAAAAACTCCCCGCCGTGGTGCATCTCAATTCAGCGCAGGAACTCAAGCGCGCGGTGCAGGGAGGCATCCGCCACCTGATCGGCGGCGCCATAGGCCTGCCCCGCACGTCCCCTGGCCACATGGTCCGCTGCGGCATCAGCGATCTGCCTCATAAACCGAAGCACGCCGCAGAGGCTGCTGAGGACCGTCCGGCGGCACAAGCGTCCTGATCCACCGGGAAATCTCCGGATATCGAAAGCGTATCTCTCGATACGCGGACCGCAACCATGGGCTGCAGCAGCCGTACCACCGGTGCATGAACAGATGGAATGATCCCAAACTTCACACGCATTGGGTGTAAAAGCTTGTTAACCCCATTTGGTGCAAGGTCTCATTACAGGCGGCAAAGCCGAGAGAAACAGGTAACCCATGCATCCCCAACAGGCAGCCACACCAACACCTCCAAAACCTCAGGCCTCAGAAGAGTGGGAACGCGCCCTCGCAGACGTCATGGCAGGCGGTCAGGGTGCATCCGCAAAGCTCGCGATCCTGTCGCTTACTCACATTCGCGACAAGATCGGCGATGCTGAGTTCACCCGCGTACAGCGCCGGGTTCATCTGGCCGTGCAGACCGTCATCGGCAAATTGCTGGGCTCAGGCGACAAGCTCTTCCGGATCGGTGAAGAGACATATGTTGTCATCGTCGGTTCCATGGATATCGACAAGGCTCAGACCCTGATTCAACAGGGGTGTACGACACTCGCCAAGATGTTCTTCGGTCAGGAAGAGTACGGCGACATCATGGTGAAAGCTGAGGTCACCGAGATCGTCACCGACGGCAGCCGGGAACCGCGGCGGTTCGAGATCACAGCAACCCCGAAAGAGCCAACGGCAAAGCTGACCGAGATCAAGCTCGAGGACCGGCCGAAAGCAAAATCCGGCATCAGTCTTGTGCCGATCAATCAAAAAGCGAAAAGCCAGCGCAACTGGGTCTCCATGTCGAACATGGTGGACGAGGCGTTGGAGCTCGACTTGAACTTCGTGCCGACGTGGGACGCGACCCGCAAAGTGCTGTCGACTTTTACCGCAGGAGACTGGCGAGCACTGGAAAACGGGCAGTTCCAGGACTGCATTGCCGAGATATCAGGCGGCAATCATGCTGCCCTTGCCGAACTCGACGCCCAGGTCATTCGTCAGACCACGGAGATTCTTCAGGAACTCTTTCAGAACAAGTTTGCGCTTCTCGTGCTTCTGCCCGTTCATTTCACAAGCCTGTCCACGCAGGCAGGGCGCGAAACCGTGATCGACGCCCTTCGTGAGATCCCGGAGGATCTGCGCAAAATCTTCACTGTGGAGATTCTGGGAACACCGGAAGACATGGGCACGAGCCTGCTGGCTGACCGCATCAGCCAGATCAAACCCTATAGCCGCAACATCGTTCTGAGCATTGAGAACTGGAACGCAGCCACCATGCGGCTTGCGGCCTGCCCCGGTGTTTCCGCTGTCGCCCTGTTCCTCCCGAAACCGGGCCCGCTACGGACACGTCTTCTGCAGAACCTGCCGACCTTTACGCAGGCTGTTCACAAGATGAAAAAGCTGCCGGCCGCCGTTCAACTCCACAACCATGCCGAAATCGACATGGCTGTGAATGCAGGCATCACGTTCCTCACCGGCACAGGTGTCGGCATGCCGGAAGACCTGCCCGGCAACATGGTCCGCTGCACCAGCAAGGACCTGCCTTTCAAGCTGAAGTAGAGCAGCGCCTATTCAGCGCCAGCCGCAGCCGCGGCCATGGCGCGCTGGGCGTCCATGCCCAACGCATCCAGAACCCGCGCCACGATGCCCGCGGCATCTAGGCCTGCCGCCGTCACCTGCACAGCCGGCTTGTCGTGATCGATGAAGATATCCGGCATGAACACCGGCACCAGGCGGGCGTGCCCCTGGTCGAGCTTCTGGCGCACGAGGCTGTCGAACACCAGTGCCGAGAAGCCGCCGATCGAGCCTTCTTCGACCGTCACCAGCAACTCATGATTGGTGGCGAGATCGCGCACCAGATCATCATCCATCGGCTTGGCGAAACGGGCATCGGCCACGGTGGTAGAAAGCCCCATGGCTGCGAGCCTGTCGGCTGCGGCCAGTGCGTCATGCCGGCGGGAGCCATAGCTGAGAATGGCCACCTTGCTGCCTTCACGCAGGACTTCGCCCTTGCCGATTTCCAGCACCCGGCCCTTCTCCGGCATATCGACGCCGGCACCCTCGCCACGCGGATACCGCAGGGCGATTGGGCCCTCATCGAACGCAGCCGCCGTCGTGACCATGTCCACGAGTTCCGCTTCGTTGCCGGAAGCCATCAGCACCATGTTGGGCACACAGGCGAGATAGGCAATGTCATAGGCGCCCTGATGGGTCACGCCGTCGGCACCCACCATGCCCGCCCGGTCGATGGCAAAGCGGACCGGAAGCTTCTGGATCGCCACATCGTGGATGACCTGGTCGTATCCGCGCTGCAGGAAGGTGGAATAGACCGCTGCAAACGGGCGCATGCCTTCCGCCGCCATGCCGGCACAGAAGGTGACGCAATGCTGCTCGGCAATCGCCACATCGAAATGCCGGTCCGGATAGATCTCGCCGAATTGCGTAAGGCCCGACCCGTCCGGCATGGCCGGTGACACGGCGACAATGCGCTCGTCTTCCTTTGCGAGGTCGATCAGCGTCCCGGCAAAAACCTTGGCGTAGTTCGGTGCCTTGGGGGCTGCCTTGTCCTGCTTGCCATCGGCCACATTGAACTTGGACACACCGTGATAGCAATCAGCCGAGGCTTCAGCGGGCGCATACCCCTTGCCCTTGCGGGTGATGACATGCAGCAGGATCGGACCATCATGATCCCGCGCAGCCGTCAGCACACGAACCATTTCATCCACGTCATGCCCATCGAACGGACCGGCATAGGGGACCCCGAGATCATCGAACATGGTCGGACGGTCAACGAAGCTGGGCAGGCCTTCCTTGGCGATACCGGCATCGCGCGTTGCCTCATCCGGCATGAAGGCGCGCAGCTCCGTCAGATATTCGGACAGAGCGCCGGCCGGAGGCGCGATCGACATGTGGTTGTCATTGAGAATGATCACCATGCGGCGCTTCTCAGACCCGACATTGTTGAGACCTTCGAAGGCCATGCCGGCGGACATGGCGCCGTCACCGACAATCGCCACTACCTGGTTGTCGCGCTTCATGAAATCACGACCGGCCGCAAAGCCGAGCCCAGCGGAAATCGCCGTGGACGAATGGGCCGCGCCAAACGGATCGAACTCACTTTCCGCCCGTGAAGTAAAGCCTGATAGACCACCGCCCGTACGCAGGGTGTTGAGGCGGCCCTTGCGGCCGGTCAGCGTCTTGTGCGGGTAACACTGGTGGCTCACATCCCAGATCAACTTGTCGTCGGGCGTGTTGAAGACGTAGTGCAGGGCCACGGTCAGTTCGACCACGCCGAGCCCTGCCCCGAGATGGCCGCCGGTCTGAGACACCGCCTCGATAACCGCCTGCCGGACTTCTTCCGCCACATGGCCCAGATCTTCCTGCGCGATCTGGCGCAGGTCGGCCGGCATGTCGATGCGGCTCAGAAATTCGGTCGGCTTAGCAGGGGTGTGACCTTCGGCCATTCTCATATTCTCCATCACGTGCAGATGATCTGCCGGATTACTGATTACGCTCGACAACAAAGCGTGCCACAGCACGCAGCGTGTCCGCACTGGCCCCAAATGGCGCCAGATGCGCGCACGCGCTCTCCACCAGTTCATCGGCCTTCTTGCGCGCTCCCTCAAGGCCAAGGAGCGTAACGAAGGTGGTAAGGCCGTCGTCCTGACCGACAGGCTTGCCCACCTCTTCTTCTGTTCCCGTCACATCGAGGATGTCGTCGGCCACCTGAAAGGCAAGACCAAGATCTGCGGCATAGGCCGCCAGTGCCTGACGCTCCCCTTCAGCCGCATTGGCAAGGATCGGCCCGGCAACGCAGGAAAAGCGGATCAACTCGCCGGTCTTCAGAGCCTCAAGCTCGGCAATTTCATCAAAGCCCATGGTCTCCCGCGCGGGCGAGATATCGATCATCTGCCCGCCGACCATACCGGCGGCACCGGATGCCTTGGCAAGCTCGACAACCAGCGCCGCGCGTACGGAGGCGTCACGGGAAGTCTCGAAGCTGCCCAAGACCTCGAATGCCTGGGTCAGAAGTGCGTCGCCAGCCAGAATGGCGATTGCCTCGTCGAACGCCTTGTGGACGGCTGGACGACCACGCCGTGTATCGCTGTCGTCCATCGCCGGAAGATCATCGTGGATGAGAGAGTAGCAGTGCACCATTTCAACGGCGCTGCCGACACGCAGGGCCTGCGCATCAGGCACACCAAACAGCCCGGCGCTCTCCAGCACCAGAAAGGGCCGCAGCCGCTTGCCGCCGGACAGAGCCGAATAGCGCATGGCCTCGACCACCGGACCGCGCGGTCCGGTGACGGCAGGGATCAGCCGGTCGAGTTCGCGCGTAACAGCATCTGCCGATCGCGTCATCTGCGCGATCAGGTCATCTGACCGTGCATGCGCCATACCGGACTGCGCATCGCCTGCGCCCTGTGCTACGGACGCCGGCGCCGCTGCTTCACTACCCAAGGTGCTCCCCCTACTCTGCCGCGCTGACGCGGGTATCAGCGGCTTCCGACGCGGCTTCTTCCGCTGCGCGGGCCGCCTCGATCTCTTCCGCTTTCTTCTCGACGAGTTCGACCAGGTGGTCGACCATGCCGTCATTCTCGATCTTGTGGTCCGCCACCCCGGACACATAGACCATGCCTGTATTCTTGCCGGAGCCACCGCCGGTGAACCCCACATCAGTCATCATGGCCTCACCGGGCCCATTCACCACGCAGCCGATGATCGACAGGGTCATCGGTGTGGAAATATGCGCCAGCCGCTTCTCCAGCGTTTCAACGGTCTTGATGACCTCGAAGCCCTGCCTCGCGCAGGACGGGCAAGAAATGATGTTCACCCCACGATGGCGCAGATTGAGCGACTTAAGAATGTCGTACCCGACCTTGATTTCTTCCACCGGGTCAGCAGACAGGGACACGCGGATGGTGTCGCCAATCCCCGACCACAGCAGCATGCCCATGCCGATGGATGACTTGATGGTGCCGGACATCAGGCCGCCGGCCTCGGTGATCCCGAGATGCAGCGGGTAGTCACACGCTTCAGCCAGGCCCTGATAGGCGGCAACCGCGAGGAAGATGTCTGACGCCTTCACCGAGATCTTGAATTCAAAGAAGTCGTTGTCTTCAAGGATACGCGCATGGTCGAGCGCGCTTTCCACCATCGCTTCCGGGCAGGGCTCGCCATACTTCTCCAGCAGGTCCCGCTCAAGCGAGCCCGCATTCACGCCGATGCGCATGGCGCAACCATGGTCCTTGGCAGCCTGCACCACTTCGCGCACACGATCCGCATTACCGATATTGCCGGGATTGATGCGCAGGCACGCAGCCCCCGCCTCGGCAGCTTCGATAGCACGCTTGTAGTGGAAATGGATGTCCGCAACGATCGGTACATTCGACTGGCGCACGATCTCTTTAAGCGCAGCCGTCGATTCTTCGTCCGGACACGACACACGCACGATGTCCGCGCCAGCCTCTTCAAGCGCGCGGATCTGGTTCATCGTCGCGTTGACGTCATGCGTCAGCGTATTGGTCATCGACTGGACGGTGATTGGTGCACCGCCCCCCACGGGCACATTGCCCACGTGGATCTGCCGGCATTCCCGCCGGTAAATGTCGCGATAGGGTCGAACGCTGCTCAAAGCTGCCGCTCCAGATTGGATCCCGAAATGACGCCGCGTCGGCGGCCTCATGATGCATATCCCCGCTTCGCGTCATCTCGTCAACAAAGCGGCGGTTTTATACGCCCGCAAAGTAATATGGTCAGTGCCTGAGTGACAGGCCACAAATCAACTTTTCTTGGCGAAACTGTGATTCAAACAGGCGTTGCCAATGAGCAACGCTCATGACAGAAGACCCCGCAACAGGTGTGGTTAAGGCTTTCATTTTCTACGCTTTTTGACTGATGCTGACTTGCACCAGCACTGGCAACACCCCACACTTTGGGGGCTTTGCGCAGCGGCCTGTTTGACAGGCCGTCCACGGATAAACGGGGCCTATTTTCGAACGGCGGGGCAATGACAACCACTGAGATGACTTCACCCGGGACCAAGCCGGGCCTGACCGTCGTTCTGGCGGAGCCGCGCGGTTTCTGCGCCGGCGTGGAACGGGCGATCGACGTGGTGGAACGCGCACTGGATCGCTTCGGTGCGCCGATCTACGTGCGCCACGAAATCGTCCACAACAAGCACGTGGTCGAAACCCTCAAGGCCCGCGGCGTGATTTTCGTAGAAGAGGTGGACGAGGTGCCGACCGGCGCCGTCACCATTTTCTCCGCCCATGGGGTAGCCGAGCGGGTCGAAGAACATGCCGGCGAACGCGGCCTGAAGGCCATCGACGCCACCTGCCCGCTTGTCACCAAGGTTCACCGGGAAGGCCGCCGCTATGCGGAAAAGGGCTACCACGTTGTGATGATCGGCCATCTGGGCCACCCGGAGGTCGAAGGTACGCTGGGGCGCATCCCCGGCAAGGTGCATGTCATCTCCGAACCGGAGGACGTGGACGGCCTCAACCTCGACCACCCGGACAAGGTCGCCTTCGTGACCCAGACGACCCTTTCGGTGAATGACACCCGCGACGTGATCGACGCCCTCAAGCGCAAATTCCCGTCCATTGTCGGCCCGGATGTGCGCGACATCTGCTATGCGACACAAAACCGCCAGACTGCCGTGGCCGAAATGGCCAAGCATGTGGATGTGATTCTGGTGGTGGGCGCCAAGAACAGCTCCAACTCCAACCGCCTGCGCGAACTGGGTGAAAATATCGGCGTGCCGAGCTATCTGATCGCCGATGCCGACGCGATGGATATGGAGTGGCTGAAGGACGCTGGCCGCGTGGGCCTGACGGCCGGGGCTTCCGCCCCCGAAACCCTCGTCCAGGGCGTAATCGAACGACTGCGTGGGCAGTACGAAGTTGACGTGAAGACGTTGAATGTCATCCGCGAAAACGTGACCTTCAAACTGCCCCGTGAATTGCTGGACGACCCGCAACCAAGCCAGGCCGCCGGCGCTTGAGGCGTAAACCACGCCTCGCCCGCGACCTGAACCGCAAGAGCTTTAAGCCAGGAGAGACTGCAAGTGTCCGTACCCGTAAGACAGATGGCCATGGTTGGCGCCTATGTGATGAAGCAGCGCATGCTGGGCCGCAAGCGCTACCCGCTTGTCCTGATGCTGGAACCGCTGTTCCGCTGCAACCTCGCCTGCCCCGGCTGCGGCAAGATCGATTATCCGGATGCCATCCTGAACAAGCGCCTGTCGCCGCAGGAATGCTTCGACGCCGTGGATGAGTGCGGCGCCCCCGTGGTGGCCATTCCGGGCGGTGAGCCGCTGATCCACAAGGAGATCGGCGAAATCGTTGAGGGCATCGTGGCCCGCAAGAAGTTCGTGTCTCTCTGCACCAACGCGCTGCTGCTTGAGAAGAAGCTCAACCTCTTCAAGCCGTCGCCCTACCTCTTCTTCTCCGTTCACCTGGATGGCCTCGAGGAGGAGCACGACAAGGCCGTGGACCAGAAGGGTGTGTTCAAACGCGCCGTGAAGGCCATCAAGGCCGCGCAGGACGCGGGCTTCCAGGTCAACGTCAACGCCACGATCTTCGACAACATGTCCGCCGAGCAGGTGGCCGCATATCTCGACTACTGCACGGATATGGGTGTCTCCATCACCATCTCCCCCGGCTATGCCTATGAGCGTGCGCCGGACCAGGAGCACTTCCTGGAACGCCGCCGCACCAAGGAACTGTTCCGCGACGTATTCCGGATGGGCGAAGAGCGTGTGAAGGCAGGCAAGACCAAGTGGGACCTCAATCACTCGTCCCTCTACCTGGATTTCCTTGCCGGCAACCAGCAATACATGTGCACGCCCTGGGGCATGCCCACCCGCAACATCTTTGGCTGGCAGCGCCCCTGCTACCTGCTCAATGAGGGCTATGCCTCCAGCTTCAAGGAGCTGATGGAAGAGACCGAGTGGGACCAGTACGGCACTGGCAATTACGAAAAATGCGCCGACTGCATGGCCCATTGCGGCTATGAGCCGACGGCTGCAGCCGATGCGGCCGCCCACCCGCTGAAGACCCTGATGGTGTCCTTGCGCGGGCCGAAGACCAAAGGTGACTTCGCCCCTGAAATCGATCTGACGAACCAGCGCCGTGCGAAATACATCCACGACGAGCTGGTGCAGAAGAAGATGGAAGAAGAAGAGCGCCTGAAGGACCTACACGACGCCAAGAAGGGCCGGGACGAGGTGTCGGGCACAGCCGCGTAGGCTCTTGAACCCTTTGGAACTGCCGGCGGCGAGACGCATCATCGCCGGCAGGTCCTGCGGCCGGACCATCAGCCGCAAAACGGTCGTCAGCACACGGATATCTCCGCCTGGCCCGATTGCACCCAGCGCTGCATGCGGCAGGGCGTGTTCCACACCGTCCGAGATCGTCCGCAGCGCCGTGAATGGCACGCCTGTCTGCCGTGCCACGTGCGCCACCGCCCCGCTCTCCATATCCACTGCATGCGCGCCGGTGCGCCGCCCAAGCTCTTTCTTGGCAGCGACATCAGCAATGACATCCCCCGCCTCGGCCATGTCCACATGACGCAGCGTGATGCCTGCCCAAATGGCCGCTTCGCTGAGATAGGGGGTGAAGACCCTGTCGGCCGCAATGCGCTCCCCGTCATGCATGACGATGGATTTGGCGAGCGCCACGTCACCCGGCTTGAGCGTTTCTGTGATGGCGCCCGAGACGCCAAAGCTGAGCAATGCAGTGCAGCCATGCTGCTCAACCAAGTCACGCGCGAGGTCTTCCGCCTTGGCAGGTGACGCACCGGAGACCGCGACCATCACGGACGCGTCGTCCAGAAGCGGGCCGAGCGCCGCCTCTTCGGCTTTGACGCCGCACACAATGCCAAGACGCTTCAAGAGATACCCTTTCGCGGAAGGAGCAGCAGAGCCGCCCGCACCGGCCCGTTCTTACATGCCGTAAGCGACGGTCCGGTCGTTGCTCTTCATCAGGTTCTCATAGCGCGAGACCGCCCACAGCGGGAAGTAGGCCGCATAGCCGTGATATTTGAGATAGAAGACGCGCGGGAAGCCGGTACCGGTATAGAGCTTCTCTTCCCAGCGCGCGCCATCGCGCTTGGCAGCATCGAGATAAGCGATGCCCCTGCGGACTTCATCCGTATCCACCTCACCGGCCGCCATCAGGCCGAGCACGGCCCAAGCCGTTTGAGAGGCGGTAGACTCCTTCACTTCGCTCTTGCGGTCCTCGTAATAGGTCGCAAGGTCTTCCCCCCAGCCGCCATCAGGCCGCTGACGCGCCTTGAGCCAAGCCACGGACCGCTGGATGTAGGGTTGGGTCATGTCTTCACCGACTGCATTCAGGGCGCAGAGCACGGACCAGGTGCCGTAGATGTAGTTGGCCCCCCAACGCCCCCACCAGGACCCGTCATCCTGCTGCTCACGTTTCAGGAAGCCGATCCCCAGGGCGATCTCCTTGGCGAACCGCTCCTTGTCGAGCTGCGCCAGGAAGGACAGGCACCGTGCGGTCACATCTTCCGTCGGCGGATCAAGCAAGGCACCGTGATCCGCAAAGGGGATCGAGTTGAGATAGAAATGCTCGTTCTCCGGCTCAAAGGCCCCCCAGCCGCCCGACGATGACTGCATGCCGATGACCCATTCCGCCGCGCGCTCGATGCTCTCGGCGTATTTTTCCTTGCCCGTGCGATGCATCGCCATGGCGACAACGGCCGTATCGTCCACGTCCGGGTAGTAATCATTGTTGTATTGGAACGCCCAGCCGCCCGGCCGGACGTCGGGCCGGCGCACGGACCAGTCGCCAACAACATCGAGGATCTGCCGGTCTTTCAGCCAGTCCAGCGCGCCATCCAGTTCCTCATCACCCGCCTCAAGTCCTGCTTCCATCAGTGCGTGCGATGCCAGACAGGTGTCCCAGACCGGCGAGACGCAGGGCTGGCAGTACAGCTCGTCATCGGTCTCGATCAGCAGGTTCTCGATCGATTTCTTTGCGATGACCAGATCCGGGTGATCCTTGGGATAGCCAAGCAGGTCATACGCCATGACGGAATTGGCCATGGCCGGGTAGATGGCGCCCAGCCCGTCTTCGCCATTGAGGCGCTCGGTATAGAAATCGACGGCTTTCTTGACTGCCTTCTCGCGCAGGACCTTCGGAAAGGCGGGTTCGCAGAAGCGCAGGACCTTGTCGAGCACCAGGAAGCAATCCCCGACGAAGTCACCGGTCGGGTTGATGTTGTAGACCTTTTCCTTCTCCGGCGGCGTCACAAAAAGCTCGCGGATGTCGATGCCGGTCGGGTTGCGGGCTTCCGCCTTGAGCGAGCAAAGGATCAGCAGGGGCGCGATCACTGTGCGCGACCAATAGGCGATCTTCGACATGTGGAACGGAAACCACTGTGGCAGCAGCATCACTTCAACCGGGATCACCGGCACGCCGCGCCAGGGAATCTGTTTGAAGATGGCGAGCATGATGCGGGTGAAAACATTCGCCTTGGCCGCCCCGCCCCGCTCAAGCACCCAGTCGCGCGCCTTGACCATGTGCGGCGCATCGATGTCGTCACCGATCAGCTTGAGCGCCCAATAGGACTTGATGGTGGCAGAGATGTCGCCGTCGCCGTCATGGAACAGTGGCCAGCTGCCATCGTCATTCTGGATACGGCGCAGATAGGTGCCGATCTTGGCTTCCTTGGCGGTGTCGATCTCGTCCAGATAATGGCGCAGGAGTACATATTCGGACGGGATCGTTGAATCCGCTTCCAGCTCGAAGACGATGTGGCCGTCATCACGCTGCATGTCCAGAAGGCGGTCCTTCTGAGTGCGGATCAGCTCTTCACGCGCCGCGCGGGCCTCCGGAGAATCCACGCTCGCAGCACCGTTCGCATCGGGACCAAACTCAACAACGCTCACTGTTCTTCACCCGTTAGGCTGTTTCTGACGCCAGTTTTTGCGGCGCAATAATAAGGGGCCCGGACCAGCCGCTGCAAGCAGGCGCACCCGCCAAATCTGCCCCGGCGGAGGCCATACACGCCGGTGTGATCAGCCTCTGAATGATCAGCGGTCGATATGCGCCAGGATGTGGTCGGCAGCCTTCTTGCCGGAGCGGATCGCCCCCTCAATGGTGGCGGGAAGGCCCGTATCGGTCCAATCACCGGCGAGCAGCAGATTGTCGTACTCGGTGGTCATGCCCGGCCGCTTGGCAACGCTGGCAGGCGACTGATCGAACGTTGCCCGTTTCTCCTTGATGACCTTCCCGGCCACATAATCCTTGTCGATGAGACCAAGGGCGAAGCGGGTTTCTTCCCAAAAGATGGGCAGCAATTCCTCGGCAGGCTTGTCGGCCAGGTCGCCGGCGGCGGACACCGTCAGGCTGACGATGTGACCACGTACAAAGGCCCAATGCGCATGGGCGTTGATGAGACCAATGACGCCCACCCCATCCGGCTTGGGTGCCGGGCGCCGCAGGCGGAAATGGACATTGAGGATGGTCTCCCCCTCTTCCGGCACATCCAGCGTCGGCATCAGATCCTTCATCCGCTGCGGTGGCACCGCCAGAACAACCGAATCGTTTGCCTCAACTTTCACCTCCTGATCCCCGAAGGACAGGGAGGTTACGCGCCCATTCTCATAGGTCAGGCCGCGCAGGCGCGTATTGAACCGGATGGGCCGGTTGGTGCGCGAGAACAACCGCACGGCGGGATCGACGAAAGCTGCACCCAGCCCCTTCTTGGCAGTGAGCGGACGGCACGCCTGCTCACCCTTGAGGAAGGTCTCCTTCATCACCGGCCACATGAGCTTTGCCGCCCCCTTCTCCGGGACGGTGTTGAGCACCGCAACCACCAGCGGCTCCCAGAACCGCTGATAGAGTGTGCCCTTGGATGAAATGATGTCCGCAACCGTCTGATCCGGCTTGGCAAAGGGCAGTTTCAGTCCCGGCAGGTAATCCGACAGGCGCGTGTTCAGCACCCGGCGGTCCTGCGACATGACCCACCACGGCAGGGGGCCCCAGTTGGGGCGCAGGGTCCAGCGCTCGCGGGTCTTGGCATCAATGAAGGGGAACGCGGCCTTGGGCGGGCCGAACATTGCGTCCCCTGCCCCAATCGCATCCAGATAGGCCAGCGCTGACTTGTTGCCGCTCAGGACCAGGTGGTTGCCATTGTCGATGACGTGATCGAGGGTCTTGTCATGGAAGGACCGGCAGCGACCGCCCGCATGGCCCGCCGCCTCATAAAGCTGCACCGGCACGCCCGCATTTTCGAGCGCGACTGCCGCGGAAAGGCCGGCCAGCCCCGCCCCGATGACATGAACCGTTGGCACTCTCTCACGCCCCCTTGGACCGTACGCCGCGCGGAGGGGCGAGCAGATAACGACAGGCAATGCCCAGCTTGGTCCATTTGCCAAGCTTCAGAGGCGCGCCGATAGCAAAATCACGATCTTCCATAACGCGCAGATAGCGCTCATAGACGCCCATCATCAAGAGGGCCGGACGCAGCTCACGCCAGTTCAGATGCGTCAAAAGCGCCTGTGTCTCACCGAACCAGCCCCGCGCCTCGCGCCCCAGCTCCCGCGCCACATCCTGAACGCGGGGATCAACGGCGATTTCCGTTGCATCACGGGATGTTATGCCGTGCGATTCAAGAAGCTCATGAGGCAGATAGACCCGTCCCATCTCTGCGTCTTCAGCAATGTCGCGGAGAATGTTGGTCAGCTGCAGGGCATTGGCCAGGGCCAGGGCAAACCTGTCCTCGTAATCGCCCCGCCCCGCACCGAAGACCGGCATCGACAGGAGGCCGACTGCGCCCGCGACCCGGCGGCAATAGGCCATCAGCCGCTCATGGCTTGGCGCCACCAGCGGGCCTTCCACATCCATTTCCATCCCCTCGATCAGCATCTCGAATTCGTGCTGGTCGAGGTCGAAGCGTCGGATGGCCGGCACCAGGGCAAGGCCAACCGGCGTGCGCGGTGCGCCGTCGTAACAACGGGCAATTTCCCGCCGCCATTCTGACAGGGCTGCGATACGCTCATCATGGGTACCGCCCTCATCGGCGATATCGTCAATCTCACGGGCGAAGGCATAGATGGCGAACATCGCCTCCCGCCGCTCCCGCGACAGGATCTTCATGCCCGCGGCAAAGGAGGTGCCGGACCGGGAGACGATATCCGCCGCATAGACAGCCGCTTCTCTCGGTGACATGCCGGGCGTCGTGGCGTTGATGACCCGATCAATCGCCGGATTTGAGGTGGCGGCGGGAGAGCTCACGGGCGCATCCCCTTCCCGCCCCGGAAGAACCCGACAACCGCGCCAACTACCCCTGCAACAACGAAATCCATCTTGCTCAGCTTCACCCGTGTCGCCAGCGGGTCACCAGCGCGCAGCCGGGCCGACAGCCGGGTGGCAAGGCGGATGATGATCTCGCTTTCCATCGCCAGCCGCGTAGAGGTGAGTGCCGGGGGGAGCCGCCGGGCCCGGGCAAGCTGTGCATCCACGTTGTCAAGCAGGCGGTCAATGACCCGGCGCAGGCCCGGCGTCAGTTCCCGGCCCCGGAGATCGGACACCGCTGCCCCCTCTTCCGCCAGCCACTCTTCCGGCAGATAGCACCGGTCCATGACCATCAGGTCCTTACCGCAATCCTGCAGGTGATTGAGGATCTGCAATGCGGTGCACAGACCATCCGCATAGGGATAGAGCGGCGATCCGGCATCCGGTCCGCCTTCATGAAGATCAACGAGAAAGCGGCCCACGGGATCAGCCGACATGGTGCAGTAACCATGCAGTTCCGCAAGCGTGGCATATCGTGTCTTGATCGCGTCCTGGCGGAACGCATCAAGCAGGCGCGCCGCATGCCGCGTGCCCTGACCGAGATCGGCCATCTGGCGCGCAAGCTGACGGCCACGGCTATCGGGCCCGTCAACGGACAAGCTCTCGCCCATCACGTCCAGCCGCTCGACCTTGGCGGTCGGTGACAGGGCGGGATTGTCGGCAATATCATCTGCCGCACGGGCGAACCCGTAAAACGTCGCGATCACCGGGCGCAGATGTGCCGGCAGCAGGAAGGATCCGACCGGAAAATTTTCGTCCCCTGCATCCTTGCCGGACGGAGTCTCCACACCGGTCGCAGCAAGACGCGCGGCATTGGCCGCGTCTGCCCGCAGCGCAGAGCTTCCAGCATCCTGACTTTCCACAACCATGCGGCCGTCTGAACCCCCAAGGCGAGTCAACGCAGGCGCACGCTATCGCGTCCCCCGTCCGGCGGCAAGAAACGCAGGCGTGATCACGATTTGCGCCGGTTTCCTCTATAATCAGGGCAAATACCACCTCCACTTGCACAGCCTATCCCTAGACGGGAAATCGGCTTCCCACCTGCCAAGACACACTGAACAGACCCATGTCCTTCCTGACCGATCTCGTCTCGCTGGATCTGACCGCCCTTGCCCTTCTTGCCCTGGCCGCCTGGCTGTTCCTGACATGGGGACGGGCGGATTTCTGGAAGGCGGATGTATGGCTTGCACCGGAGCCTGCATCGCCCACTGCGATGACCAGTTCGGTGACAGTCGTCATCCCGGCTCGGAATGAGGCGGAGACGGTCGCCCGGACCGTGTCGTCCCTGACGCGCCAGACTTTTTCCGGCCCCTTGCGGATCATCGTCGTCGACGACCAGAGCACGGATGCCACGGCAGCGGAGGCGGAAGGCGCTGCCACCAATCATGTGCCGGTCGAAACCGTATCCGGCACGGCGCTTCCGCCCGGCTGGTCCGGCAAGGTATGGGCCATGGCACAGGGATTGGAACGCGCCACATCCGACGCGCAACAGCCCGACTACATTCTCTTTACCGATGCGGACATCGAGTATCGGCCTGCGACACTCGACAAGATGGTGCGTAAGGCCGACGCGGACGGCCTGACCTTTGTTTCGTTCATGGCGCGGCTGGATGCCCGCGGGATCTGGGGCAAGCTGCTGATCCCGGCATTCATCTACTTTTTCCAGCTCATCTACCCGTTCAAGCGCGCCAACACCCGATATGACACCCTTGCCGCGGCAGCAGGGGGCTGTTTCCTGGTGCGGCGCGAGGCGCTGGATGCCATCGGCGGCTTGGCGGCCATCAAGGGCGAAATCATTGACGACTGCCAATTGGCCCGCGCCCTGAAGCATGCCCGCCCCGCCCATGACACGCTGACCGCGCTCACCCATGACGTGACCTCCCTGCGGGACAACAGGGCGCTGGATAGCATTTGGAACATGGTGGCCCGCACGGCTTTCACGCAGCTTGCCCATAGCTGGTTGGCGCTGGCAGGCACCCTCCTTGGTTTGCTGTTGACCTTCATCGTACCCGTTTGGGCGCTGTTCGCATGGGTCACGGGATCCGCACCCTGGCATGACGGCCTGACGGGATGTGCTGCGCTTTTGCTCATGGCTCGGACATACTGGCCGACCGTCAGACTCTACGGGCTGTCCCCTGCGTGGGCGTTAAGCCTGCCCGGCGCTGCCGTGATCTATTGCGGTGCGACCATTACCTCGGCATTCCGGCATGCCCGCGGCTCCGGCGCACGCTGGAAGGGCCGCAGCTACGCGGCAGGCTGATCCCGCCTACTCACGCCGCCACAAGCCTTCCGCCTCGAACCACGCAAAGAGATCACTCAGGGTCTGGTTGAGCGTGTGGCGCCGCTCCGGCAGCAGCTCATTTGCCTTGGCGAGATCGAAACTGACAGGACGGCGCGCAAGCCGCACGCCCGTGAGTGGCGCCTTGGGCGGGCGGTTCGTCAAACGACTGAGAATCCCCTCATCCACCAATGCCGCCGCCTCCGCCAGCCAGCCGGGCACCGTAGCCGACGGCATGGTGACACCGCTGCGGTGCTGCAGCCGGGCCAGCAGGTCACCAAGCAGGATGTTGTCACCGCCGAGGAACACCCCGTCAGCGCCCGTCTCGATATCGAGACAGGCTATGAGCCCCGCCGCCATGTCCCGCACATCGGCGATGTTCATCCAGCTTTCCAGATAGGCGGGCGTGCGGCCGCACAGAAAATCCAACACCATGCGGGTCGGTGGCGTGAGGCCCCGGTCCCCCGGCCCAAGAGGCATGGTCGGGATGGCAATGCGGACTGGCATCCCGGCCGCGCGGGCCCGTCGGGCCGCATCCTCCGCTCGCCACTTCGACCGGGGATAGGGCCCCAGCATGGCCTCAAGCGGCAAACGATCCGCCTCACGCACGAGCCGCACCTCCCCCCCTGAGGTTCCGCCAATGCGGGTGGTGAGCGAGGAGACATGCACAAAGGCCTCAACGCCTTCAGACCGCGCTGCCGCGAGCATCACCTGCGTCCCGTGCCAGTTGACATCGTCAAACCGGCTGGAAGGAGAAACCCACAGATAGGGTATGGCCGCCAGATGGATGACCCTGGAGACCCCCTGCATGGCTGTTGCGACACGCCCCTCATCGGCGACAGACCCGCACACCCATTCAGCCGGAGAGCCATCCGGCGCCGGCGCCACATCCAGCACCCTGACCCTCGCACCTGCATCAGCAAGCTGTTGAACCACATGGGTGCCGAGAAAACCGGCGCCGCCGGTAACAAGGGTGAGTGCGCTCATTACTTCCGATCCCCATCAGCTTGGGGTCCATCGGGGACACACAGTCCCAACCCCTCGTCCCATGCCGACGACACCACGACCCGCTCACCCAGGAAGACGGCGGAGGTGGCCGCACCCGGCAGTTCCTCCGCATCCGGATCGATCATGATGAAATCGTCCTGGCCCGCCCGGCGCAACAGCACCCGGCTGCCGGGCAACTCACCGAGACCGTTCATGTAGAGAAAGAGATCAAACGGCACAGGATGGGCCGTGAGGCTGATATCACCCTGGCCCGTGACACTGATATTGTCCGGCCCGCCATCGACTTCCACCGCCGCGAAGTCCGTTTCACCCGACAGCAGCGCCTGGAGAGGATAGTGACGGATCTGACCGTCTCGTGACGCGGTCATCAGCAGCGTGTCCGTGGTCTTGTCCAGCGCGACACCGTTGGCAAAGGCCGCGTCGGACACCAGCGTCTTTGTCTCCACCTGCCCATCCTGCCCGAAGCGCGTGAGCCTGAGACCGGAGCGGCGCGGCTGTATGATCCGTTCAAGCCAAACGCCCCACGCGCCGCATCGCGTCTGATCGAACGTGAAGATGGCCGTGTCTGGACCAATCAAAGTCACGTCATTGGCACGGCAATAGGCGTCTCCCCGCGCCCGGCCCGCCAGCACCAGCCCGTCCCCCATGAATTCAAGCAGCAGGAGATCTGCCGCTGAATGGTCATGACGGTCAGCGAGGCGATTGACCACGGCAAGCCGCTGTATCTCGCCATCATCATAAAGGCCGATGCCGTGGGGATGCAGGATCACGTCCTCCATACCCCGGGTGACAAGTACACGCGCCTCAATCTCGTCAGGCGCACCCTTCACGAGGCTCGCAATGTCTGTGACATAAAGATTGCCCTGAGGCGGGTCCTCACCGTGGCGCAAGGCGTTCTGCACTGCGAAACGGTCATAGGCGCTGAGGATGAGACGTTGACGGCGTTGATCCACCGCCAGGTCCTCGATCCCGGATATTGGCGTGCCGTCGGGCGCAAGCACCGCGACCCGGTGGCATTGATAGGCAGGATTTGTGTTGGAAGACGCAGCATAAGCTGACGGCACAAGGCTGAGGCCCGCCGCCAGCACCAGCGCCTTAAGCGACCTTGCTGCCGGGCCGCTGATAGCCGCCGCGTGCGAGATAGTCACCGAGGCGGCTTTCGACAAGCTGCGCTGACCGGTCCGAATAATCGAAGCGGTTCTTCTCGAAGCCTTCCACAGATTTGAGATAGGCCTCGAAACGCGGGCGCACGGTGTCGAAACCGGGCAGGCCGAGCGAGACATAGACCCGCTCAAGCTCTTGGAGCGGTGCCCGATCCAGATTCTCATAAGCAATTTCGACCCGTTGCGCCTCAGGAATCGCGGGCCATTGCGCATCTATCAGGCCCATGATGCGCTCATAGACCGATAGCACGGCTTCTTCAATATCCACGTGGTCGTAAGGCTGCAGCGCCAGCTGACGGAACAGTTTGGCGTAGAAGTTCTTCATGCTCTCGAAGACTTCATACGGATTGCGCCGGATATGGATAAACAACGCATCCGGATAAAGCTTGTGCAGCATTTCCACCCGGCTCGTATAGACCGGGTTCTTGATCAGGAGCCGTTTGCGCCCCTGCTGCAGCCACAGCTTCTCCATGAAATAGGTGAAGGTCTCCTGCCACTGACTGATTTCTTCGTCGGTGCAGCCGTCGAAGAACAGGCCACGGTCCACGAAATGATCGAAGGCCTGCGGGAAATAGATGCCGTGGTAGAAGGAGAGCGGCGACATGTTGGCCAGCGCGATTTCGTCTTCCTGCGGACTGTCGGGCCGCACGGGAATGTTGTCGATGTAGCGTGTCTCCGGCAGGGCCCTGTCGATGACCGGCTTCAGCGCCCGCCCGAGCAGGAGCATGTCCCAAGGCAGTCCGGTGGCAACCGGCGGCACGAAGCCGAAATCATCCTGCACCATCAGATTGTAGAGATGGGTGGTTCCGCTGCGCCAATGGCCAACAATGAATACCGGCGGCGGCATGCCGCCCGCCCTGGCCAGCTGGCCCCGCGTATACGCCTTTTCAGCCAGGGTGAATGGCGTCCGGCCAATGACGGCTCCCAACAGCCCCGCAACGCTCCCCAGCGACCCCGCCGGTATGCCGCCGCTGTCAGCCAGAACGGATGTCAGCGTGCCGAAGTCACTACCGGTCAGAGGATGCATGGGGAACTCAGTTGCTGGAACGGATCGTCAGGTGATTATTGCTGCGTGGCCGCGATGGTGCTGGCCTTGCGCGACAGGGCATCCGCCAGCGGCTCGGCTCCGAGACGCGCCAGAGACGACAGCTCCGACCGGCGGCGCGCTGCCTCGCTGACGCCGTTATAGAGCACATCGGCGATACCCGCACGCCCCTCCTCCGGCGTCCGCACCACATAGTCGAGATTGACCGGTTCGCCCGACTGACGCTGCAGCTCCGTGTTGACGACAGTCGCCCCCTTGGGGCCGGGGCTGGTGCCGAGCGTCTTGAAGGTGATCGGCAGCTTCCGCGCAAAACGGCTGACATAATTGGCAATGACAAATTCGCGGTAGGCCGCCACAACCTGCGCCTTGCCGGCATCGTCATAGGACCGGAAAGACGCCGGACCAATGGACTGGGCCGTCAGCGCCGGCAGGTCGTAGGTCTCGTCAACCACTCCGCCGATATAGTCTGAAGCAGCCTCAAGCCCCATGGCTTCGCCATTGGCCATCAGGTGCTCGAGCCCGGCATGAAGCTCGTTCGCAACGGCTGCCGCGTCCTGCGCCCGGGCAGTTGAGCCCAGCGCAAAAAGGGCCGCAAAAGCCATGGCCGCCAATGGCATGATGCGCATGGCCGTGCCGAAACGGGGTTTCACGAAAGCGGAGGGGGAAAAAGCCTTGGTCATATTGTTGTCCAGCTTGATCGCTTTTTGTGGCCTGCGAAAGGCCACGCGGTTAAACAGAATGCCCGCCATTTCGGCGGCTTTTCAGCGTCTCATCGCGGTGCTGTACCGCGCGTGAACCACTGCCCCGCCATCCCTAGCGTTGCATGTAGCGCTCCCACCTAGATTGCACCATAGCCGAATGTCCGCATTGCTGACCAACTCCGCCCGCCTGATCACCCGCCATGCGGCGATTGTGCTGATGCTGCTGGCATTTGCGACGGTTCTGGCCGGCGTCTATGCCGCCACTCAATTTCGTGTGAATGCGGACCAGACATCACTTGTGGCCCCGGATTCCGCGTTTCAGATCCGTTTCGGCGCGTTCCGCGATGCTTTTCCGGCCTATCGGCGCACCAGTCTGATTGTGGTGGAGGCTGCCTCACGCCCTGCCGCCATCGCAGCGGCGCAAGACCTGACCGCCGCGCTGGAGCAGCGCACGGACGTGTTCCAATCGGTCTTCGCCGCGTCGGCACTGCCCTTCTTCCAGAAAAACGGCATCCTCTACCTCAAGACCGACGAGGTCGCTGACCAGCTGGATGCCATCGCCCAGGCCCAGCCTGGCATCGCGCTGGTGTTGCGGCAGAAAGGCCTGGCCGGTCTGCTGGACCTCATCGAACAAGGTGCAGCGGACGCTGCAACCAATTCAGCCAACGGCACCGCCACCCTGCCGGCTCAACTGCAGGCACTGGCCGAAAGCCTGACGCAGGCTGCGCGGCGCACAGCCGAAACTGGGGCACCTCCGCCGCGTATTGAGCTGCCCGGAACCACCACCGAGCCCGGTGAGACCGCCATCGAGCTCATCTCGGTACGCATCCGCGAAGATCAGACGGACATGATGTCGCCCAGCAGCAAACTGCAGGTGATCCGCGATACGGCAACCGACCTGGGCCTGACCGAGGACAACGGCATCACCATCCGCCTTACGGGCAATGTGCCGCTGTCGGTCGACGAGCTGAAGCAGGTGCGGCAGAGCCTCGGGCTTGCGGGCACCCTGTCCTTCATCATGCTCGCCCTCGTGCTGGGGCTCGGTGTGCGCTCTACCCGCATTGTCGCGGTAATGTTCCTGACCCTGATCATCGGCGGCGTCTGGTCCATGGCCTGGGCGATGTTCAGCATCGGGGAGGTCAATATTCTCTCCGCCAGCTTCGCTGTGCTGTTCGTCGGCCTCGGCATCGACTTCGCCATCCACTACTCGTTGCGCGCACAGGAAGATGTCGAAGCAGGCATGGCGACACCGAAGGCACTGGCGGAAGCCGCGGGCGATGTGGGACCCGCCATCGCCATGGGCGCGGTTACATCCGCCATCGGCTTCCTGTCTTTCATGCCGACCGACTACAAGGGCTTTGCCGATCTGGGCGTGATTGCTGGCGGCGGCATGATCCTCGCCTGCCTCGCGGCACTGACGGTCCTGCCTGCCACGCTCAGCCTCATCGGTGTGCCGGACCAGCGCAGCGCGGGCGCGCGGTTCAACCGCACCATCGGACGGCTGTTCGGTGTGAGCCGCATCGTGCCCGGACGGATTGCCATGGCAGCAGGTCTGATCGGCCTCGTATCCATCGGACTTGCGACCCAGGCCCGGTTCGACTTTTCAACCCTGTCCCTCAAGAACAGCAATTCCGAGCCCATCCAGGCACTCGCGGACCTGCAGAACCGCGGCCTTGTGACGGATTACGCCGCCTATGTGGTAACGCCGTCGCTGGAGGATGCCGAGCAGGCGGCAGCGCGCATGGCCGACCTGCCGGTGATCAAACGGGTACAAACCGCCTCAAGCCTGATCCCGCAGGACCAGGACGAGAAACTGGCCGCCATCGAGGAAACGGGTTTCCTGTTCTTTGCCCTGCGCGGCATGCTGGACCGGCCCGCAGCTGAACTCCCCGACACCCTGGCCGTGCCCCTTCCCGATGGACTCGACCCGGCATCAAGGGAGGCGCTGGCGACTCTCAATGAAGCGCTGGCCGCCCTCTCACAGCCACAGCGGGCAGCACTTAACGGTGCACTGGCAAACCAGCTCACACGCGACATCAGCCTCCTCATGGCGGTGTTCGACGCGGAACCCGTGACCGACCTTGACCAGGTGCCGCAGGGCATGCGTGACCGCTTCATCGCTGAAGACGGGCAAGCCCTGGCCATCGGCCTGCCGGAAGGCGATGTGACCCGCGCGCCGGATCTGCGCCGGTTCGTAGCGCAGGTGAAGGAGGCCTTTCCGGACAGCACCGGCCGCGCCGTGGTGGAAGCCACTGTCGGCGATGTGGTGGTGGAAGCCTTCATCACGGCCCTGTTGCTCGCACTGGCGGCCGTCTCGGTGATTGTCCTGATCGCCACCCGCAGCATCGTGGATACGGCACTGGTGCTGACGCCGCTGCTGCTCGCCGCCATGGCCACCGCCGCGACGGGTGTTGCCATCGGCATGCCGTTCAACCAGGCCAACATCATCGTGCTGCCGCTGATCATGGGGCTGGGGGTCGACAACGGCATCCACGTGCTGATGCGCTACCGCCGTGACGGCTCCCTGGACGGCATGCTCAAATCCTCGACGCCGCGCGCCATCGTTCTCAGCACGCTGACGACCATCGGTGCCTTCGGTGCCTTGAGCGCATCGGTCCACGCAGGCACGGCGAGCATGGGCGTGCTGCTGACCATCGCCATGCTCTACCTGTTGGTTGCGACTGTCTTCGTGCTGCCGGCCCTGCTCAGCTTGCGGGGGAAGCTGCGCCGCCAATAGGTGTGGAAGCCGATGAAGAGGCAGGCGGCACGGTGTCTTCCTCCGTGTCCCCCTCTTCCACCTCCTCGCCGCGCGGGTCGAACTCGGCTGCAACCGGCGATGTCGGCCGCGCCATACCGACGAAGTCTTCCTTTTCTTCCTCAGGCACGGCAGCACGCTGGCCAATGCGGTAGAACGCATAGGCACCAAGGATGAAGTGCATGGCAGAGACGAAGATGAACTCCGCGGACATGCCGAGCACATTTGTCAGATAGGCCGCACAGATGGGACCAATAGCCGAGCCGATGCCGAACAGCAGCAGCAGGCTGCCGGACACGGACACAAAGTCTGACGGGTCCGCGTGGTCGTTGGCATGGGCAACGGCGAGCCCGTAGAGCGAATAGGCGGCAGCACCGAACATCACGACCAGCACGAAGGTTAGCGCACCCGGCACAGCAAACAGCGCCATGAGTACGCCGGCCGCAGACCCGAGGAAGGCAACGCCGCCGATTACCTTGCGCCGGTCCATCTGATCCGAGATGCGGCCGAACGGCCATTGCGCCAAGGCACCGGCGACCAGCGCCAGGCTCATGAAAATGGCGATGTCGCCGGACGCGAAACCGAGATTCTGCGCAAAGACCGGGCCGAGGGTGCCGAAGGCCCCGTTGGCCATGCCGATGAGAAACACGCTGACCGCCCCCACCGGCGACAAATTGATGATCGACCGGAGATTGAGACTCACCTGCTCCGGCGGCTCAGGCGCCGGAAGGCGGGTAAGCGCCGTCGGGATGTGCGAGATGGAGAACAGGAGACCCGCAACCACGAACAGCGTGATCTGCATCGGGTCGAACAGGGTCAGCGACATCTGCCCAGCTGTGATCGCCCCCAGATAGATGATCATGTAGACCGAAAAGACACCGCCCCGCGTGTCATTGGTGACGCGGGAATTGAGCCAGCTTTCGATCACCATGGCGGACCCGGCGATGGAGAAGCCGATGACGAAACGCGCTGCGAACCACATTACCGCTTCAATGATCATGCCTTGCAGAAGCATGCTGGCGGCAGCCAGCGAGGCGATGACGCCGAATGTCCGGATATATCCTACGCGCCGCAATGCAATCGGAATGAGGTAGCAACCTGACACGAATCCCAGCGCATAGGCCGTGCCCATGAAGCCGATAATGACATCGCTATAGCCTTCCAAACTGGCGCGGATCGGCACGAGAAGGCCCTGCTGGCCGGCGGCCAGATACATGAGCAGGGTGGACACGAGAAGGACGGTGATCGGAAGAACGCTCTTTCGCATGCTGGCCTGTAGGTTGGTGATCGTCGGAATTGTGTGGCGCGGGAGGCAGAACACCCCTTGGCGCACCCTGCCCTGACATTGTGTAATGCAGGAAAACTATGGAGGTTCCGCGGCGGATGTCGGGCAAATCAGTGAAGGATGGGTCTGGGACCGGAAAGTCAGTAGGGCTTTTTGTGACCTGCCTGGTCAATACCATGCGTCCGCGTGTGGGCTTTGCCACTCTCAAGCTGCTTGAGGAGGCGGGCTTCAAGGTAACCGTGCCTGCGGGCCAGACCTGTTGTGGCCAACCCAACTACAATGCGGGCGACCGGGAAGCCGCAAAGGACTTCGCAAAACGCTTCGCGCGGGAGTTCTCCCAATTCGACCATGTGGTCGCCCCCTCCGGCTCCTGCGCAGCGATGATCCGTGTCCACCACCCGCGCCTGTTCGACGCCGACGACCCGGACAAGGAGCTGGTGGACGCCGTGGCGGCCCGGACGCACGAGTTGACGTCCTTCCTCACCGATGTGGCCGGCGTCCGTACAACCGGTACCGCCACCAGTGAAACACTGACCTATCACGACTCATGCTCTGGCCTGCGGGAACTGAAAGTGAAGCAGCAGCCCCGCACGCTGCTGCGCGCGGCCGGTGCCGAGATCACCGAAATGGAGGATGCTGAAGTCTGCTGCGGCTTCGGCGGCCTGTTTTGCGTCAAATATCCGGACATCTCCGGCGAGATGGTGCGCAAGAAATCAGACGAAGTGGCGAAGACCGGCGCCGGCGCCGTTGTGACCGGTGACGTCGGATGCCTGCTCAATATCGAAGGCGCCCTTGCCCGCCGCAATGACCCGGTGAGGGCATACCATGTGGCTGAAGTGCTGGCGGGCATGACCGATGACAAGCCACGGAACGAGGATGACGCCTGATGCATGTGACATCCGACAAGTTCAGCGACAATGCCCGTGCCGCCATCGCTGACCCGCAGCTTCAGACAGGACTGTTCGTGTTCGGCAAGATCTTTCCGCTGCTGCGGGAAGCGACCGTCGGCAAGCTGCCCGAGTTCGACGCCCTCCGCGATGCGGCAAAGGACATAAAGGTCCACACCCTCAACAATCTCGGCACCTATCTTGAGGCATTTGAGGCACGGGTGGAGGAAGCGGGCGGCCGGGTGCATTGGGCCCGCACCGCCGAAGAGGCCAACACCATCGTTGAGAAGCTGTGCGCGGAGGCCGAAGCCCGCAACATCATCAAATCCAAGTCGATGGTGACCGAAGAACTGGAGCTCAACGATCACCTCATAGGCAAGGGCTACAACGTCGTCGAGACGGATCTGGGCGAGTACATCATCCAGCTCCGCAAGGAAAAACCCTTCCATATCGTCGGCCCTGCGCTGCACCTGACGGCCGGCCAGGTGTCGGACACCTTCTACGAAGCCCACAAGCCGCTGGGGCGCACCGAGAAGGTGGAAGATAAGGTGAAGCTGGTGGAAGAGGCCCGTATCGTCCTGCGCGAACGCTTCAAGCAGGCGGATGTGGGGATCACCGGCGCCAATTTCCTCGTGGCCGAGACCGGCCAGGTGGCAATCATCACCAATGAGGGCAATGCTGATCTCACGGCCACTCTGCCGAAGCGTCACATCGTGGTGACGGGTATCGAGAAAATCGTCCCGACCCTGGATGATCTGTCCGTGTTCCTGCGCATCCTGCCGCGCTCGGCCACGGGACAGGAAACCTCGAACTACGTCTCGCTCTACGCGGGGCCCCGCCGCGCACGCGACGCGGATGGACCGGCACAGTTCGACATCGTGCTGGTGGATAATGGCCGCACCGACATGCTGGGCACACCTGTGGAAGAGATGCTGCGCTGTATCCGCTGCGGGGCGTGCCTGAACGCCTGCCCGGTCTTCACCACCGTCGGCGGGCAGAGCTACGGGTCGGTCTATTCAGGTCCCATGGGATCGGTATGGACACCAGCCCTGGCAAGCGTCTCAAGCGCGGCCAAGCTGCCCAACGCATCCAGCTTCTGCGGCAAATGCGAGGAGGTGTGCCCGGTCCGCATTCCCCTGCCCTCCATGATGCGCCACTGGCGTGAAAAGGAGTTTGAGGCGCATCTGACACCTGCCGGGCAACGCTGGGGCCTCGGTATCTGGGCCTGGCTCGGCCGCCACCCATCCCTCTATCGGACAGCAACCAATCTGGCGGGCATCGGCCTGCGGCTGATGGCCCACACCCGCAATGGGCGCCGCATGGTAACAAAGCTGCCCTTCATCGGCAGCGGCTGGACCCAGTCGCGCGACCTTGCTGCACCACCTGAGCCAAGCTTCCTGAGCCAGTACCGGGAGGGCCGCCGCCGATGAGTGACGCGCGCAATGCCATCTTCGCGAAGATCAGGAAGGCGGAAGCCGGCCGCACAGCCTGCGACCCTGCTGAGGCGAAGGCTCGGCTCCAAACACCGACGCCGCAGCCGGTCCCCGCAATCGCCCAACCAAGTCCCGACACACTGACTGAAGCCTTTATCGCCAAGGCCATGGAACTCGGCTGCACGACGGCGGACTGCCCCAACCTGGACGCGGTGCCGAACGCAGTGAAAGCCTATCTCACTCAGCAGGAGCAATCGCCGGACGTGACGGTCCCGGAAAGTTGCGAATTGAGCAATCTGGACTGGGCCGGTTCCGGGATCACCGCATCACGCGATCTTTCCCGCGAGGCCTTGGACGGACGGACGGGGGTCACCCGTGCGCTGGCAGGGGTTGCGGAGACCGGGGCCGTTGCCGTGGCGGCCAGCGACACCTATCCGGTGAGCCTTGGCCTCCTTCCGGACCGGCACATCATTGTTCTGACCACGGATGAACTGGTCGGAGGCTACGAGGATGTCTGGCGGCAGGCCCGTGCCGCGCGAGACAACCAGGGCATGGCCCGGTCGCTGATTTTCGTTGGCGGCCCATCCCGCACGGCCGACATCGAGGCAACGCTGGTGATGGGCGCCCATGGCCCCCGAGCCGTACACATCATTTTGGTCGGCGCATGAAAAAGCCCGCGCCAGATGGCGCGGGCTCTTTGTCGTTGCGTGAGGAACCTGGCGCCTAAACCGCTGGCGCGGCCTGTGCTGCTGCCAGATGATCCTGAAACACCTGGCGGTAGGTTGAGGCCGGTGCGAATTTAAGCTGCTTGCGCACCTCTTCAAGGGGGGCAGCCAGCAGGCCTTCCCAATCTTCCGCAGCCCACCAGGTCGCGCTCCGCCCGTTCCGGTAGCCTTCCCAGATCGCCTTCCAGATGCGCTTGTCACCCGATTCACGGACGCCGCCGCGCGCACCGAAATAGATGATCATGGCGATACCGATGTTCCCGAGCTGGGCATAGGTGAAGGCCAGCAGCGACAGTTCTCCCAGCCCGTCGCGGCCATAGCCGGTCGTGACGTGCCACAAATCATGCATGTCGCGGGTACGGGCAGCGTAGAGCGCGAGGTCCGGATCCCTGATGATCCGCCCGCCCTTCACGCTGGCATCGGTGAGCCCGTCAGCGCTGAGGTTTTCGCGCTCGACAAACTCGAGATAAGCGCGGCCGAGGGAGCCATCAGGGAGGGCCCGCAGCATGTCGCGGTCATTGAGCACATCCGCAAGATCCTGACGCCGGGCCAGAACCCGCCGACCAACAGCGCTGGTGCAGAAACGGCGGAACCCCTTGTATTGCGACGGACCGCCCATGGCACGGGTGACCCGGAACACCTGGGAGGTGTCTTCCGGGTCCTGCATCAGCGCCCTGATGGCGTGCATGGCGGCACGCGGCTGATACCACTTGCTGTCCTTGATCTCCGGCGGGGTGTCCCTGGGGGCCATGCCTGAAATGTTGTCTGCCATGGCGGCGCCTCCTTCCATACAATTTTGTAAGTAAGATGAGCCTTTACGCAGCGACTTACAAGCGGATTTTACGGACAGGCCCGCAAAATGGCTCCGTCACCGCTGCTGCATACCCTCGACCAGCGCATCGGATGCGGCGAGCTGGCGCTCCTTTACATCCGCATCCACCCCGGTAATCGACGCGCTGGTGGCGGCTGCCTCGAAATCCGCCGCCATGCGGTCGAACCGTGCCTGGGCCGGGTCCTTGAACTCAGGATGAGTGAAGGCATAAAGCCGGTTTTCGAGAATGCATTCCACGACGCGCTCGCCTACGACCTCCGCAGGAATACCGGCCGCGACCGCCGTGTTGGCAGCGGTGATGGTGTCGTCCTCAACGGCGTCGTCGCCATATTTGTCTGTGGAGCGTGTGCGGCGCGAATTGGCGATCTGCGTGGCGACAAACCCCGGGCACAGGACTGATACACCGATGCCGAACGGATCAAGCTCCATGGAGAGATCCTCGGACATGCCGACCACCGCATATTTGGTGGCCGTATAGGGCCCGAAGCCCGGCACCGGCACCACGCCGGCCATGGACGCGGTATTGACCACATGACCGCCTTCGCCATGCTCCTTGATCAGCGGCACGAAGGCCTCAATGCCCCAGACGACACCCTTCAGATTGACGTCGATGGACCATTCCCAATCCTGCGGCGAGATTTCATCCATCGGTCCGCCGGCACCAATGCCTGCATTGTTGCAGACGATGTGCACCTTGCCGAACCGGTCGATGGTCTTTTTCGCGGCCGCCTGCATGGCGTTGCGGTCGGATACGTCCAGCACCACGCCATCCACCTGGGCATTTGTCTTGGAGAGAAGCTCGATCGCGGCCTTGAGAGGGGCTTCCTCGATGTCGGCCAGCATGACATTGGCGCCGCGCGCTGCGAAGCTCTTGGCCATGGCAAGCCCGATGCCACTGGCACCGCCGGTGATGAACGCTGTCTTGCCCGCAAAATCCGTGATCGGCATTGGCCGTACTCCCTTACTTCAGTCTTTGGTGTCGGCCTTTGTGGCCGTTCAGTCGTCGGTGAGGCCGAGGCCAACCGACAGAAATTCCATCAGCGCATCCACGGCGGCGCCGGGCTCCGTGTCATCACGCACCGCGCGGAGGCCCGCCTGGCGCATCATGCCGGGAATGGCAAACCCGATGAACGCAGTGTCGACACCAGGCCGCAGACGCCCTTCTGCCTGCCACCCCGCCAGACGCTCCGCCCACTGCTCACCCCAGCGCTGCATGAGCACCGCACCACCCTCGCCGCCGTCAATGACGCTGATATCCGTCAACGCGGCGGCCATTAGGCCGGGATTGGCTTCGGCGAACTGATAGGTGCGCTCCATCGTGCCGCGGATCGACTCATAGGGCGGCGCATTCTCGGACACACCTTCCTCGACGAACGCTTCAAGCGTTTCAGCGGCTTTCTCGGCAAAGGCGAGGAAGCAATCCTGCTTGTCCTTGAAGTGAAGGTAGAACGTGCCGTGCCCCACCCCGGCGGCGCGGGAAATGTCCTGCGGCCGCGTGGCGTGGAAGCCCTTTTCCACGAACAACGCTTCCGCTGCCGCCAGCAGCCTCGCCCGCGTGTCGCCGCGCGCCTGGCCCCGCCGTGCCCGCGGCTCGGGCGACACGGTCGCATCGGCAGCCGGGGTGTCGGTTGTGGTCAAATCGCTCATGGGGCAAGTCTCACCTTGTCTGACAGTTTGTCAATTCAAAAGAAAACCGGCCGCTACTCTGAAAGCAGCGGCCGGTTCACGTCGTTGGGATGGATCAAGCAGATCAGGTCCGGTAGCTCGGGTCCTTACGGTCCAGCTTGCGCAGGATCGGCGGCCAGACGAGCGGGCTGGCGGAGCCGTCGAACAGCACTTCGCTCTGATGATGTGCCTTGTCGGGCGTGCCCTGCGGCGGCGTATTGACCTTCACGCCGCCAGACAGCGCGCGCACCTGCATGGTGCAGGCCCGCTCCAGGTAATACATGGCAAGGAAGGCGGCCGGCACGTCCGGACCGACCGTCAGCGTGCCGTGATTGCGCAGCAGCATGAACTGCTTGTCGCCCAGATCCTGAACAATGCGTTCGCGCTCGTCATGGTCCAGTGCCACGCCTTCATATTCATGATAGGCGATCTCACCGCACTGCATGGCGTGCTGGGTGATGGGCATCAGGCCGTCAGCCATGGAGGACACGGCCACGCCATCATCCGTATGCAGATGCATGACGCACTTGGCATCCTCGCGCGCCATGTGAACGGCGGAATGGATAGTGAAGCCGGCCGGGTTGATGTCATAGGGGCTGTCCATCACCTTGTTGCCGTCCTTGTCCACCTTGACCAGGGACGAGGCGGTGACCTCTTCGAACATCATGCCGAAGGGATTCAACAGAAAGTGATGTTCCGGACCGGGCACGCGGACGGAGAGATGAGTGAAGAGCAGGTCATCCCAGCCGTAATCGGCCACGATGCGGTAGAGCGAGGCAAGGTCCACGCGGGCCTGCCACTCCTCAGGCGACACCCTGTCCTTCACGGACTCGACATTGTGCGCGTCCGGCACGTCAAACTGTACAGCCATGGATCCCTCCAATCATTCAGCCGCAGATTTGAGCGGCTGCGTTTCAAAAATCTTGCCCGGGTTCAGAATGCCCTTGGGGTCGAGCGCCTGCTTGATCGCCCGCATGGTAGCGATTTCTTCCGGTGAGCGTGTAAAGCCCAGATAGGGCAATTTCTCAAGCCCCACACCGTGTTCGGCAGAGACCGACCCGCCACGCGAACGCAGGGGCTCGTAGACGCACGCCTCGACGCTGCGCCGGGCTTCAAGGCTGTCATCGCCGACACCGGCCACCACATGCAGATTGCCGTCGCCGAGATGGCCAAAAATCATCGCCGTGTGGTCCGGATAGCGGTCCGTGAGGCGGGCCTTCATCTCGGCCACATAGGCTTCCATGTCTTTGACCGGGAGGCTGACGTCAAAGGTGAAGATCGGCCAGTTCTGCGCCACCTGCCCCACATCGTCGCGGATGGCCCACATGCGGTCGCGCTCCGCCTGGCTCTTGGCCAGCACCGCGTCACTGATGAGCCCGGCCTCGAAGGCATCTTCGAGCGCGGCTTCGAACCGCGCCGTGTCCTTGTCCTGATCAGCCCCCATGGCCTCGATCAGAACATAATAAGGATAGTCCTGGGAGAGCGGCGGCGTATGGGGCGCGGGCTCAGTTGTCAGCAATTTGTAGAAGTCCTGCCACAGGCACTCAAAGGCCGACAGCGTCCCCGCAAGGCGGCGGTCCATAAGGTCCAGCAGCTTCGGAAGCTTGTCGAAATTCTCCACCGCCACAAAGGCCGTATCCTGACTGTCGGGCTTGCGGCGCAGGCGCACCACGGCGCGGGTGACGATGCCGAGCGTACCCTCCGAGCCGATAAACAGCTGCTTCAGATCATAGCCAGCATTGTTCTTGATCATCTTGCCCAGGGACGACAGCACGGTGCCGTCTGCCAGCACGACTTCGAGGCCGAGCACCATGTCGCGCATCATCCCGTAGCGGATGACGCGGTTGCCGCCGGCATTGGTGGAGATATTGCCGCCAATGGTGGCGGACCCCCGCGCCCCCAGATCAAGCGGCAGGATCAGGCCATGGGTCTCGATCTCTTGCTGCACCGCCTGCAACACGGCCCCGCTCTGCAGCGTCGCCGTGCCTGCGATCTCGTCGATTTCCTCGATGGCATTCATCCGCTCGAGGGACAGGGCAAGCTCGCCATGTTCCACATTCGCGCTTTCGACGAGACCGGTGAGGCCGCCCCAGGCAACGATCGGCTGACCTGCCTCATGGCACAGGCGCATGACCTCCGCCACTTCCTGGGTTGAGGCCGGGCGCAGCACCATGGGCGGCGTGCCAAGATGGCTCCACCCTGACGACGCCTTGGCTTCCGCATCCGCCCCTTCGAGATAGCCGTTGGGGCCCAGCAGCTCCTTGAGCTGGTCGATCAACGCGCTCATGCGACACCCTCCCATCTCCCGCCTGTCCGACCAGGATGGCGGGATTGTTTGACGTCACTATAGCGCAATTAGGAGCAGCGCCCTACCTCAGCTCTGCTCCACACGGGCGCGCGCCACGGCGGATTGCCAGCCCGCATAACGGCTGTCCCGCCATTCTTTGTCCTGCGCGGGGTCAAAGCAGCGGTCGAGCTTCCAGATGCCCTCCACGTCATCCGTGGATTTGAACAGGCCGACGGTGAGCCCGGCCGCAAAGGCCGCCCCGAGCGACGTGGTTTCAGTCACCGCGGGCCGGGCAATCGGGCGGCCCAATGTGTCGGCGAGGACCTGGCAGAACCAGTCATTGGCCACCATGCCGCCATCCACCCGCAGCTCGGTTGGCGCAGTGAGCCCGGCATTCTTCATGTCTTCCGCCATCGCCAGCATCAGGTCGCGTGTCTGGAACGCGACCGCCTCAAGCGCGGCACGCACGATTTCAGCCCGGCCGGTGTTCCGTGTCATGCCGATGATGGTGCCGCGCGCATGCGGATCCCAGTAGGGCGCGCCGAGCCCGGTGAAGGCCGGCACCAGGAACACGTTGGACTTGGGGTCCGCCTCCCGCGCCACCGCCTCGCTTTCGGACGACGTTGCAATAAGGCCCATCTTGTCGCGCAGCCACTGCACGATCGCCCCGGCCATGAAGATGGAGCCTTCAAGCGCATAGGCCAGCTCCCCGCCGAAGCGGTAGGCGATGGTGCCGAGCAGCTTGTTGGTGCTGTCCACCTTGATCGCGCCCGTGTTCACCAGCGCGAAGCAGCCGGTGCCGTAGGTGGATTTCATCAGACCAGGTGCGAAACAGGCCTGGCCGACAGTTGCCGCCTGCTGGTCACCCAGAATGCCCGCGACAGGCAGCGGCGCGCCGAACACGTCGGGTGCCGTGGTGCCGAACATGGCCGACGGGTCCAGCACCCGCGGCAGCATCTCCCGCGGGACACGGAGGACCTCCAGCAAATCTTCATCCCAGTCCTGGGTCTCGATGTTGAAGAGCAGCGTACGCGAGGCGTTGGTGACATCAGTGGCGTGCACCTCCCCCCCTGTCAGCTTGTAGACCAGCCAGCTGTCGATGGTGCCGAAGCACAATTCTCCCTTCTCGGCCCGGGCCCGCGCGCCTTCCACATTGTCGAGAATCCAGGCGACCTTGGTGCCGGAGAAATAGGGATCGAGAAGAAGGCCCGTGCGGGACTGGAACAGGGCCTCGTGCCCTTCACGCTTCAGTCGTGCGCAGTCTTCCGCCGTCCGCCGGTCCTGCCAGACGATGGCACGGTGGAGAGGCTCCCCGGTCTTGCGATCCCACACCACGGTGGTCTCACGCTGGTTGGTGATGCCGATGGCGGCAATGCAGTCGATGCCCTGCCCTTCAATCACCTCGCGGCAAACCGAGAGCGTGTCCTGCCAGATCTCCATCGGGTCATGCTCGACCCATCCGTCATTGGGGAAATGCTGGGTGAGGTCCTTCTGGGCACTGGCGACAGGTACGCCTGCGTCATCGAACAGGATGGCACGCGACGATGTGGTGCCCTGATCGATGGAAAGAATATGCGTCGCCGCCATGCGTTGCCGCCTCCCCTGAAATACTTGCTCATCCCGAGCCCTTTGAGCGCCACAGTACACACACCGTGCGCAGCTTCAACATGAAGGCAGCACGCGCTCGACTGCCGTCAACTGGATGATTGCCGGGTGGTCTGCGCCATGACCCAGGCCGCGAAATCTGGCGCGGCATCCGTTGCGGTGAAAGCTGTGATGGCCGGTGTGTCGTAAGGATGGTTCGCCGCAATCATGTCCATTGCGGCGGCGACACATGTAGCCCGCGTCTTGAACAGCACCGCGACCTCAGCCTCTTGCTGGAGGGCGCCGTCCCATTCATAGATCGCTTCCAGTCCCGGCAGCATGTTGGCGCATGCCGCAAGCCGCGCCTCCACAACGGCTTTGGCAAGCTGCCGCGCCACCTCCACGGACGGTGCAGTGGTGTAGATGAAAACGATGCTCTCTTCAGCCACGTCATCGGTCATTCGTCACTCTCCCGGTCATCCCTGCCTTGTATCCGGTGGGCAACGCCCCATCTGCCCACCCGGGGCGCGGGCTGGCTGTTCACCCATGATCACCTGCCTGCACCTTTGGCTCATCAGGGCATTTCATCCGTTTCCGTCCCGTTCCGCCTGATATAGTGTCCGCCGACACCTGAGGGCCACCCAGATCAGCAGAATAATGGCATCCACAAAAATCGCATTCGTCGCCAGCCCGCATGAGGAAGCGCAGGACGCTTTCACGCGCCTGACCCACCGCTACGGCAATGTGGACCCGGCTGATGCCGACGCCGTGGTGGCGCTGGGCGGCGATGGGTTGATGCTGCAGACCCTGCACGGGCAGCTTGGCACCGACCGGCCCATTTTCGGGATGAACCGCGGCTCCGTCGGCTTCCTGATGAACGATTACTCGGAAGAGGACCTGCCCGCGCGCATCGAAGCAGCGGAACAGACGACCATTCATCCCCTGCGCATGCGCACCGAGGATGAGGACGGCAACCTCCATGAGGCGCTGGCCATCAACGAGGTGTCCATGCTGCGCGAGACCTACCAGGCCGCCAAGCTGCGCATCTCGATCGACGGCAAGACGCGGATGGAGGAACTGGTCTGCGACGGACTGCTGGTGGCGACACCGGCCGGGTCCACCGCCTATAATCTCTCCGCCCACGGACCGATCCTGCCGCTGGGTGCACAATTGCTGGCGCTCACCCCCATCAGCGCCTTCCGCCCCCGCCGTTGGCGCGGCGCCTTGCTGCGCCATGACGCCTGCGTCCGCATCGATGTGCTCGAGCCAGGCAAGCGGCCGGTGAGTGCGGTGGCCGACCACCAGGAGTTCCGCTCCGTGCGCTGCGCCCATATCGAGGAAGCGGCCAATATCAGCCTGCACATGCTGTTCGACAAGGACCGCAATCTCGACGAGCGCATCATCACCGAGCAGTTCCTGCCCTGATGAGCGGTTCCACGCCCGAGACGAAACCAGCCGCCGACAGCATGGCTGCCGTGGCGGCCGGCGGGCTTGCCCTGCCCGGCTCGACACCGCCAGCCCACAAGACAGTCGCCCTGACCCTGACAATCGCAACTGCGGGCGGTGCCCTGTTCGCGATTGCCGGCGCACCGCTGGCGTGGATGCTCGGGGCGATGTTCGTGACGACCGGCACTGCCATGGCGGGGCTGGCAACGCTCGGCGTCTATGCCTGGCTGCGGACCACGATGATCGCCGTGCTCGGCGTCATGCTCGGCAGCGCTTTCACTCCGGACCTGCTGGCGCAGATCCCCGGCTGGTGGCCCGATGTGCTGGCCCTCGGCGTGTTCGTGGCACTGGTAACGGCTATCGGCTTTTGTGTGTTCCACTATGGGGCCGGCTACGACACGACCACCGCCTATTTCTCGGCGACGCCGGGCGGGCTGTCCGAAATGGCCATCATGGGCCATGAGCTGGGCGCGGATATCCGGACCATCAGCCTGATCCATGCGACGCGCATCCTCGTGGTCGTGGCAACGATCCCTGTGTACTTCCGCGTCATCGAAGGGCTCGAGATCCCCGCCTTGCCGCGCGATGTCGGGTCGCTGATAGATCTCGATCCGGGCGAAGGGGCCATTCTTGCCGCATGCGCTTTGCTGGGCGTTCCGATCGGCAAGGTCAGCCGGGTGCCGGCCGGGGCCCTCATCGGCCCTATGGTCCTGAGTGCAGCGGTGCATCTGGCGGGCTGGTCCAGCGCCAAGCCGCCTGCAGAAATCGTCGCCGCCGCCCAGGTGGTTGTCGGAGCATCCATCGGCTGCCGGTTTGCCGGGCTGACCTTGCGCGATGCCCGCCGGATTATCTCCGCAGGCCTGGTTTCCGGGCTTTTGATGGTGGTCGCCGCCGCATTGACGGCCTATGGCCTCGCCGACATTCTCGGCAGGCCTGCCGACGTGCTGGCACTATCCTTCGCCCCCGGCGGCCTGGCCGAAATGGCCCTTATTGCCCTGATCCTGGGGATCGACACGGCATTCGTCTCAGCCATGCATGTGATGCGCATCGCGATGGTCGTTATCGGCGCGCCGCTGGTCTTCAGACTGAAAAATGGTCAGAAAGGCTGACCCAAAAACCCGCGCAATTGAGCGAAAAACACAGCAATTGCGAGCCAAAATCAAATTTAGATACGAATTTAAGTTTTTGATTTAACGGCACTTTATGGACGCGCGGCAATACTGCGGGCCTAGCAGAGAAAATTCTTAGCGGTGCCCGGGTGGCGATTGCCATGGAAACTTACGATTTTTCACGCCTGTCGGTTTTGATTGTGGATGACAGCACCCACATCCGCCGTCTCGTGCGCGCCATACTCGTCGCCTTCGGCTGCAAACATATTCACGAGGCCTCTGACGGCCCCAAGGCATTGTCCCAGCTGCGCGGCAGCAATATCGACGTCATCATCATGGACTGGATGATGGACCCGATGGACGGCATCGAGCTGACCAAGGCCATCCGCTCGAGCGACAGCCTGCCGAACCCGTACATTCCGATCATCATGCTGACCGGCCACAGCACCATGAACTGCATCCTGGAGGCCCGTGAATCCGGCGTAACGGAATATCTGGCCAAACCCATTACCCCCAAGGGCCTGATGGACCGGCTGCAGCTCGTGATTGCCAAGCCGCGCCCGTTTGTCCGGACCAAGACGTTCTTCGGACCGGACCGGCGGCGCAAGGACAGCTCGTTCTACCGCGGCCCAAAGCGCCGCGAGGACGATGGCGGCACAATCGAGATTGATGATGTAGAGGGGGATGCTGCCTGATCGGCATTGAATCACATGGCAAAGCAACCCAAGAAACAGGCCCGCCAGGAGCCGATCGAGTACATCACGCCGCCCAATACCCTGCGTGCAAAGCTCAAGGCTGACCGCCCGGCCGTGGATGATCCGCTGGCAGCGGCGGAGCGTGCCCTCAAGGTCCTGGCACCGGAAACCGAAGAGTGGGTGGATCAGGAGATCAACCGCCTCCAGAAATGCCGCCAGGTCTTCGCGCAGAAGCCGAACGACGAGAAGGCCCTGCATGCCCTGGCCGGCGCGGCAATGGACGTAAAAGGCCTTGCAGGACTTACCGGCAACAAGGCAGCCGACAAGTTCGCAACAAGTCTCGTGGCGCTGGTGACCGATCCCAGCAAATGCGCGCTCGGCCAGGCCGGCCTCGTGGAAGCGCATGTGGACGCCATTCGCGCTACCCGCGAGCCGTCCTACGATGCAAGCGTGGCTGATGCCCTGGCCGCCGAACTAGCAGCACTGTCATCAGCCTGCATTACCGCTGCCAACAAAATGGCCAAGAGCGCCTGACACACAGCAGCGCCGCTCCACGCAGCTAGTTCATGTCCTTCATGCTGATCGCGGTCAGGCTGTAGCCTGCTTCGGCGGGGATGGTCAGCATCATTTCGCCGTCCCTGTCTTCCACCTGCGGCTCGACAGTTACGATCGGGCGTGTGCGCGCAGCCTCCATGGCGTCGGCAACCGTCTTGCTCTGCGCAAGCATCTCCAGGTTCATCCGCGTGGGGAAGATGATGGTGCGCTTGCCGGCCTTGGCCTCCTCCAGCGCATCCCCCGGATTGATCCACACGGAATCCACCCCTTCCGACCCATCATGCATGGCGACATGATCAGCCGGCGCCACCGCCAGGTAGAAATGGGTGTCGAAGCGCTTGGGCATCATCTTGGGCGTGATCCAGTGCGAATAGGGCTGCAACAGATCGCAGGCGATACGCAGCTTCTCCCGCGTCAGGAAATCGCCGATGGCCAGTTCACCCTTGTCGAGCTTCGGCCGGTCGCCCTCAAGCGCCGACAGACGCTCACCGTCGATCAACCCACCGCTCTCATCGCGGGCGAGCAACACGCCGGATTCCTCGAAAGCCTCGCGCACCGCGGCCACGCGCAGGGCCAGAAGCGTGTCATCCAGATCACCCGCGCCGTCACACAGGCCACGCACTTCCGGCGCGGTGTCACCGATGGCGAGCTTGCCACCGGGGAAAACGAGCGCGCCTGACGCAAAATCGATCTGGTGATGGCGGACCACCATGAAGACCTCGAGCCCTGACGGGCCATCACGCAGCATCAGGATTGTTGCTGCGGGGATGAGGGGCTTGTCAGTCGTCCTGGCGTCATCGGTCATGTCATGGCTCCCCGGATACGGCCACGCGGACCGCCGGAATAGAGCCATATCCCGTCATTCCCCGTGAGCGCCCGTTAACTTTTGTTTTGTAGCGTGATCCGGCGTCCGGGCGCGCGTGACGACGCGGGCCGGAGCATTCCGGTGCAAAGGGCTTCGACACGTCATGTATCGCAATTCCTTCCGTCTCACCAATACCGAGATCGACGAGGCCTTTGCCACGCGGCAGTTCCGCCTCGTCTTCCAGCCCAAGATCGACCTCACCACATCACGCATGGTGGGCGTCGAAAGCTTCGCGCGCTGGCAGCACCCTGAATTCGGCGTCATCCCCCCGGCCCTGTTCCTCCCCGTCCTTGCCCAGCAGGGGCGCAACCAGGAACTCACCCGCTTTGTGCTGGCAGAAGCCATCAGCCTGCTAAACGGATTTCCGCAAGGCGATGACGGCTTCACCGTGTCGGTCAATGTGGCCCCGGACGAATTGGCGGACGGCTCCCTGCCCGTCTCCATCCGCCTTGCGCTCACGTCTGCCGATCTCGATCCTTCCCGCCTGGTGATTGACCTGCCGGAACGCGGCCTCGCTACCGCGCCGGACAGGGCACGGGATACCATCCATGCCTTGCGGCAGATCGGTGTCGGTCTTGCCATTGAGTGCGCGCCGGAACCGCACCTGGACTTTGCCGCAGGCGACCCGCCTTTCGACGTGGCAGCCTTCCGTGAGCTGAAGATCGGCGGACAGGCCATTATCCAGTTTGCCAGCCGCCTGGAGGGTACCGGCCTCGGTCTCCTCAACAAGCGCATCGCCTTTGCCCGCGACCATGGCATGACGACAACGGCCGTCGGTGCCGAGACCGCCGAGAGCCTGGGAACGCTCCAGCGGCTCGGATTCGCCCAGGTGCAGGGCAACGCTATTTCGCAGCCCCTCATGCCCCAGGACCTCGCGCATTTCGATGCCGAGACCGCCATGGCGGGACTGGTCAATTCGACGCAGGAACGCCCAAAGAAACAGAGCCCGGCGACGCCGCCCCCGGAGAGCCTTGCAGCACAGCCTTCCGCCCCGCGCGCCAAGGTGCAGGTCGTGCGCGGCAAGGCCAGCGTTGAACTGATGACGCAGGGGAATGAAGAGACGGCAACACGGATCTACCGCCTGAGCATTCCCAAGCCTGACAACGCCGTACCCGGAAGGCAAGACGCCGAGGATGCCGAACCCCGCAGCTTCATGTCCCGCCTGCAGCGCAGCCTCGCCCGGTCACTGAACCTCTAGCGGCTTGCAGTGCACCGCGCATAAGCGCCATCTTCCCCGCAGAACGTGACACGGCAAAATGCCGAGATGACCCAGCGAGGACGCCGATGGACCTGCCCGCCACCCAATACACACCCGTTACCTTCACGCCCGAGCAGGTGGCCCTGCGCGACCATTTCCGCAAATACATGATGGCGGAACTCGACCCGCAGACAGCCGACTTCGAGAATGGCGGCAACCCCTACCCCTTCATGAAGAAGATGACGGCCGATCTGGGCCTCGCCGCTGACGCGGACAAGCTGGAACAGACAGGCGGGGTGAAATCCGAAGGCAACGGCGACCGCAAGAATGATCCCGACGCGGCTGCGCTGATGCGCTTTGCCCGCACCCAGATCCAGATTGAAGTCGCGCGCGTCAATCCCGGCTTTGGTCTTTCCTGGGGTGCGAGCATCGGCCTCTTCGGCTCCAATGTCCGCAGCAAGGGCACGCCTGACCAGGTGAAGAAGTACGTGCCGGACGTGTTGCGCGGCAACAAGGTGGGCTCATGGTGCCTGACCGAACCGGGTGCCGGCTCGGACGCCTTCGGTTCCATGAAGACCACCGCCCGCCGCGATGGGGACGACTACATCCTCAACGGCAGCAAGACCTTCATCACCAATGCGCCTTATGCGGACTACTTCCTTGTCTACGCCCGCAACCAGGAAGACGGTTTGATCCAGGCCTTCATCGTCGAGCGCGACTACAAGGGCGTGGACACCTCCAAGCCCTTCGACAAGATGGGCATGAAGTCGTCGCCCACGGGCATGGTCTATCTGGATGACGTCAGGGTGCCGGCCGAAAATCTCCTGGGTGGCGGTCAGAAAGACCGCGACCATGTGCGCAAGTCACTCGCCTCCGAACGCATCGGCATCGCCGTCATGTCCTATGCCATCGCCGAGCGCTGCTACGACATTGCCGTTGACTACGCCAAGACCCGCGAGCAGGGAGGCCAGCCGATCGGCAATTACCAGCTCGTGCAGCAGCGTCTGGCGCGGATGTATGTGGATCTGTCGAACTCCCGGCGCATCGTCTATTCGAACGAGGAGATGGACATTCTCGATGCCTGCGCAGGCAAGCTCTATGTGGCTGAAGCGGGCACGCGGGTGGCCATGGAGGCGATCCACATCCTCGCGGGCAATGGCTACATGGCGGAGTATGTTGTGGAAAGGCTGGCACGCGACGCGAAGCTGCTGGAACTCGGAGGCGGCACCACCGAGATTCAGATCCTCACGATCGGCAAGGCCATCATGGCTGCGCAGTAGGCCCTGTCACACAGCAGGCGGGTGACAATCAGGCTGATGCGGCGCGGACCGCGTCAGCCGCTTCCCCCTCACGCTGGGCGATGATCTGCTCCTGCCGGGCAATCTGGTAGAGCAGGAAATCCAGATCATCATTCTTGAGCCCGTCGGGCTGGGTCAGAATGCGCTCGATGATCTGGCGGCGGAAATGCTCCCGGTCGAGCACTTCTTCCGACCGCACCATCTCGTGATAGACATCCACGGCAATGCGCAGGGGCAGATAGAGATCCTGGCTGAGACGCGCCTGCTGGAACAGGGCTCGCAGGCCAAGCCGGCCCGCATCATGGACCAGCGTCCAGGCGCGCTCCGGGCTGATCCGGGCAAGCTGTGCGAGCGCATGCTCCACGAATTTCATTTCGCCGAGACAGGCCGCACGCACGATCAACGTGCCGGACAAGCGCCCCGCCCCCTGCAGATGGCTCATCAGCAAGGCGAAATCCTCGATGCTGTCGAGCCCGTCAAACAGCTTGATGGTAACGCTTTCCCGCGCTTCGAAGGCGAGGCGCTCGGCAATGTCATTGCCCACCCCGCCCCGCGCAACGAGACGGTTCTTCATCTCGTCTGATACAACGGATACCAGGCGCTCGACGACCGTTAGCGGCAGCGCCTTGCGCATGGCCATGCGGTCGGCGATGCCGACATCATCATGCCACCGCGTCAGCACTTCGCTGAAGGCAGACGTCGAGAGGGTTGCCCCCTCATTACCGAGAAGACGCACCACCGCATCGCGTTCCCCGTCACGGGCAATCGCGTCAGACACCTCCTCGGACACGCTGCCCCGGCTTGCAATGGCAAGCACCTTGGCCGGCGCGCCGGCCTCGATGATTTCAAGCAGCGCCTCGTCCGTGATCAGCGGCGACCGTTCGATGAACGGCACCGCGACACTGTCGATATCACTGATGATGCTGTTGACCACATCCGCCGGAACTTCGCTGGCGGCACAGAGCGATTCAGCGACCGCCGTGCGCACCATCTCAGCGGCATCACGGACCATGAGCCGCAGGATGTCGTTGGCGAGCAGGCGCTCCTGGCCGCTCAGCCCGCCGGCGTCGATCTGCCGCCCGACCTTGCGCGCGATTTGAGCCCGCTTGTCCGGCGTGGGGGCCGTGAGAAGTTCGGTGATGTCAGACTGTGTGAGCTGCGGCGCCATGGCGTTTCCTCCTTCCGGAGACCGATTCGCGGCCATCCGCTTTTTCTACAGAAACCAGCATGCGCCCGTTGCGGTTAACGGTTCATTGAGCATACGCACAATTCGCGTCAATTGGCGCCAACCGCATTAAGAATGGAAATGAGATCAAGGCGAGACAAATACGGGCGAAGATGCCGGGATAAGCTGGGCAGACAAATCGCCTGAGGACAATGACCGCAAATAAAAAAGTCAAACCGTCATGCACAGCAGGTTTTTTTATTGATTTTTTTTCTTTGAATACACGAAGCCAATCCGCATGCGGGTTGATTTCAGTCAGCAAGCTGATATCTCCACCACCGCTTGGCCGCTGAGCTGCCAAGTTTCACACAATTCCGGAAACCAATATTGAGGTTCTTCCGTGTCTTCGGCTACTGCCGTCCAGACGACCCAAACGATCCACACCATCCGCCCCTGCGCACCTGAAGAGGCGCAAGATGTATGGCGGCTGGTGGCATCCGATCCCGTGATCGACACCAACTCTCCCTATCTCTACGTGATGGCGGCGGATTTCTGGCGCGACACTTTCCTGGTTGCCCATGACGAGGAAGGCCGGCTGTCCGGCTATGTCCTCGGCGTCCCCCGTCCTGACCGCAAGGCCGTCTTTGTCTGGCAGATCACGGTGGCGGAGCATGCCCGCCGCCAGGGCCTGGCCGACAAGATGCTGGACGCGGTCACAGCGGCGGCCCGTCCGCTCGGGCTGACGATGCTGGAGGCAACCGTTGCCCCCGGCAACGAGGCATCAACCCGCCTCTTCACCCGCTTCGCCGAAAAGCACGGCGTGCCCTGCGAAGTGAGCGAAGGCTATGCGGGTTCCCTGTTCCCCGAAGAAGACAGCCAGGGCGAGCGGCTGTTCTCCATCGGGCCGGTACCTCAAGGGCGCGCAGGGAACAAAACCTGACCGCCTGACTTATCCGGGCACGCGCCCGTTCACCCAAACACGACACAACATCCAGACGCCGACCAAGGCGAGGAGCCCCCTATGTCTATCTTCAATGATGTTGAATCCAGCGTCCGCAGCTACTGCCGCAGCTTCCCCACGACCTTCGAACGGGCCAGCGGCTACCGCATGTGGGACCAGACCGGCCGCGAATATCTCGATTTCTTCGCCGGTGCGGGCACCCTGAACTACGGCCATAACCCCGACGACATGAAGTGGGCGCTGATCCGCTATCTCACCAATGACGGCGTGGCTCACGGCCTCGACATGCACACCGGCGCCAAGGCGCGCTTCCTCGAGCGCTTCAAGGAAGTGATCCTCGAGCCTCGCGACATGGATCATCGCGTCCTGTTCCCCGGACCGACGGGCACCAATGCCGTGGAAACAGCGGTCAAGGCGGCGCGCCTGACCAAGGGCCGCGACAAGATCGTGAGCTTCACCAACGCCTTCCACGGCATGACACTGGGCTCGCTGAGCCTGACCGGCAATTCCATGAAGCGCGAAGGCGCCGGCATGCCCCTGGGCGGCGACGTCATCCGCATGCCGTTCTGCGGCTACATGGACGACGAGATGGACACCATCGACTACTTCGAGCGCACGCTTGAGGATCCGGGTTCGGGCATCGACCTGCCGGCGGCGGTGATCGTCGAGACGATCCAGGGCGAAGGCGGCCTCAACGTTGCCACCAAGGAATGGCTGCAGCGCCTGCAGGGCATTTGCCGCAAGCACGACATGCTGCTGATCGCCGACGACATCCAGGTGGGCTGCGGCCGCACCGGCAAGTTCTTCTCCTTCGAGGACGCGGGCATCAAGCCGGACATCATCTGTCTGTCCAAGTCGATCTCGGGCTTCGGCCTGCCCATGGCCATTGTGCTGCTGGCGCCGGAATGCGACGTGTTCGAACCCGGCCAGCACAACGGCACGTTCCGCGGCAACAACCTCGCCTTCGTGACCGCCACGCAGGCGCTGGAGCGCTGGGCGACCAAGGACTTCGAACAGCACGTGCACAGCATGGCCAAGGCCATGAAGTCGAAGCTGGAAACGATCATCGACGATTTCCCCGGTCTCAAGCCCTATCACAAGGGCCGCGGTATGATGCAGGGCATCGCCGTCGAGCCGGCCGAACTGGCAGGCGAGATTTCAGCGGCAGCCTTCGAGCGCGGCATGCTGATCGAGACCGCCGGCGCCCATGACGAGGTGGTCAAGCTGCTCCCGCCGCTCATCCTCGACGCGGAGGGCCTGGACAAGGGTATGTCCATTCTGCGCGAGAGCTTTGCCGAAGTCGCCGCGCGCCACGGCCTCGACGAGGAAAGCGGCAATGTGGTGTCGCTGAAGAAGAGCGCCAGCTAAACTCGCTGCCCCTTACCCGGGGCCCCGCGACGCAGATACAGGCGGTGCATCCGGCAAACGGGTGCGCCGCCTTCCTTTGAGAGTAACAGGACCAACATCATGATTATTCGCGATCTTGCAGACATCGTCGGCACCGACATGGACGTGAAGGGCAAAGGCTGGACCTCCCGCCGTCTGCTGCTGGCCAAGGACGGCATGGGCTTCTCCCTGCATGACACCCTGATCCATGTGGGTCACGAACTGCACTTGCACTATGTGAACCACCTCGAAGCGGTCTACTGCATCGAGGGCAAGGGCCGCATCCTCGACAAGGCGACCGGCAAGGTCACGGACCTGCATCCCGGTGTGGTCTATGCGCTGAATGAACATGACGACCACATGATCGAAGCCGACGAGGAGATGCGCATGGTCTGCGTGTTCAACCCGCCGGTGACGGGCACCGAGGTGCACGACGAAACGGGCGCCTACCCCGCAGCCACCGAATAGCAGCTGCACCCGCCATAACTCGGGCACATTTGACGGGCACAAGAGCGGTCTCGGAGGGGATCGTCTCTTGTGCCCGTTGTGTATTTGCGGGGAGGCGGCATTCAATGGATTTCATCTGGCTGATCGGCGGCGGTATCGCGCTTGCCATCGTCATCTCACTCGTCATGTTCGGCTCCGGCCACAAGCGCGCCCGCAAGGATGAGCGCCTTGGCCAAGCCTTTGACCGGGCCCGCTACGCGCGGCGCACCGGCACCATGGGCTCGGATCGCGGATATATCCGCTAGCCGGGTCCGGCCACGTTCGCACCAAACCTGTCACCCTTGACAGGAAATGATTGCACCTCCATTCTTGTCATGAGTGACAGGATTGGAGCGCGCCATGGCACGACCGCAGATGGGAGACGAACGCCGCGAGCAGATACTCGCAGCCTTCGAAGCCTGCGTGATGCGCGCGGGCCTGGCCAAAACGACACTGACGGACGTGGCGTCCGAAAGCGGCCTGCCCCGCTCTCTGGTGCGCTACCACATCGGCAACCGGGCCGAGATGGTGGACCTTCTGATCGACCGCATGGTGGAACGCGCCGAGGACGGCGTTGCCCGCCTGCGGCCGAAAGAGCGCGCCATGACCACCCACGACCTCGTGGATGTGCTTTTCACAAATACCTTCACCAACGATGTGACCAACACAGTGGTGAACGAGCTGTGGTACCTCGCCGAGCGTGACGACATCATGCGCGACCGGCTGCGTGCCATGTATGGCCGCATCACCCGGATGCTCACCACACAGATGGAAAAGGACGGCCTCGGCAGCAGCCCGCAGGCACGCCGTGACACCGCCTACGCCATTCTCTCCCTGACCTATGGCAATGAAGCCTTCCAGTTCCTCGGGCTGCAGGGGGGCCGGCGCGCTGCGGCCCTCGCTGCCGCGCGCACCTTGGTCGACACCATGGCAACAGAGGGAATAGGGACAAAAACCAAAAAGGAAAAACAGAAATGAAGAAATTACTTTTGGGCGGTGCCGCCCTGCTGCTGGCTGCGGGGGCCGCTGGCTATGTGTTTTTCGGTAGCAATATCGACCGTGCCACGACGGTGGCAACGCTGTTCACCGGGGAGGAGCAGTACCAGAACTTCCATCGCATGGATGACATGTTCCCGGTGAACCGCCTGCCGGCATCCGATAGGCCCTATGACTTCCCGGACGGCGACAAGATCACCCTGCCCGCCACCTTCACCTACAAGGGTGACACGGTGGATACCGAAGAGTTCATCAAGCTGACCGACACCGGCGCGTTGCTGGTGCTCAGGGACGGCAAGATCATCTATGAAAACTACTGGCTGACAGGCGGGCGCGACGAGCAATGGCTCTCCATGTCCGTCGCCAAGAGCTTCATCTCGACGCTGGTGGGGATTGCGGTCGAGGAAGGTCACATCGAGAGCATCGAGCAGCCGGTGACGGCCTATCTGCCGGACCTGGCCGGGTCCGCCTATGACGGCGTCCGCATCAAGGACATTCTGCAGATGTCATCAGGGGCTGCGTGGAACGAGGATTACTCGGACCCGGACTCCGACATCAACCGGTTCGGCCGCATCTTTGCCCTCGGCGGGTCGCTGAACGACTTCATGGCCACCCTGGAGCGCGAGCGGGAGCCGGGCACATACAACCACTACAACTCCACCGACACGCAGGTGCTGGGCGCGCTTGTGGTGGCAGCCACCGGCCGCAGCATTGCCGACTACATGACCGAAAAGCTGTGGCAGCCGCTGGGCGCTGAAAGCGACGCTTTCTGGCTCACCGACGATGAAGGCATGGAAATGGCCTTTGGCGGGTTCAACGCCACGGCACGTGACTATGCCAAGCTCGGCGAACTGTTCCGCAAGGGCGGTGAATGGCGCGGAGAGCAGCTGGTGCCCGCGGACTGGGCAAAGGCCGCTGTGACGCCGGACGCGCCGCATCTGCTGCCGGAGGCAGAAAACGGCATCCCCTTCCCGCTCGGTTATGGCTACCAGTGGTGGGTGCTGGACAGCACCGAGGGCGAGTTCTCGGGCATCGGGGTCTACAACCAGTTCGTCTATGTGAACCCCGCCAAAGACGTGACCATCGTCAAGCTGTCGGCCTTCAGCGACTACGCCAAGGACCTCGAACAGACGTCCTACCGTGAGGAGGAAACCTTCGAGATGTTCCGCGCCATCGTGGACAGCCTCTGACACGCACCATGGGACGGGTGGCGGCGCGCAGTCTCCTGCTTGCGGCAACACCATTGACGCCGCCGCCCGCCTATGGATGATCCCCCGCAAACAGAAACACGTCTTTTCGGGGAGAATTCCATGCTTGAAGGCATTCGCGTCGTCGAACTCGCCACCTATATCGCCGCACCCGCCGCCGCCGGCATCATGGCCGACTGGGGCGCCGAGGTGATCAAGGTGGAACCGCTTCAGGGCGACGCGATCCGCGGCATGTTCAAGAACGTGTCTGCCGCCAACGTGGAAGGCAACCCGATCTTCGACATGGACAACCGCGGCAAGCGCGGCTTGGCGGTGGACCTGCGCAACCCGCAGGGCGCCGAAGCGCTGAAAAAGCTGGTCCTGTCGGCCGACGTCTTCATCACCAATGTACGCCCCGGCGGCCTGGCCCGCGCCGGCCTCGACTGGGCCACACTGCACGCCGAAAAGCCGGAACTGATCTATGCCAGCGTCACCGGCTATGGCCTGACCGGCGAAGAGAAGGACCGGCCCGGCTTCGACATGGCAGCCTTCTGGGCCCGCTCCGGCGTCGCGAACCTGACAGCGCCCAAGGGGTCCGAACCCTTCCCCCTCCGCGTCGGTCAGGGCGATCACACCACGGGCCTTGCGACCCTCAACGGCATTCTCGGCGCCCTGTTCGAGCGCACCCGCACCGGCAAGGGCCGCCTGATCGAAGCGTCCTTGCTGCGCACCGGCATCTATTCCATTGCCTCTGATATGGCGATCCAGCTGCGCTACGGGCGCATCGCCTCCACCAAGGGCCGCACCGAGGCCGTGAACGCGCTCAACAATTTCTTCCAGTGCGCCTGCGGCACCTGGCTGTGCCTGCTGACACGGCACTCCGGCGACATCTTCGGCCCCATCGCCCGCGCCATCGGGCGCCCCGAACTGGCCGAGGACGAACGGTTCCTGACCGCCAAGTCGCGCCGCGCCAATGCCGAAGTGCTGGTGACGATCCTCGACGAGGAATTTTCAAAACACGACATTGCCGAATGGGGCCGCCGCCTCGATGAGCAGGACGTGGTGTGGGCACCGGTGCAGACCCTCGCGCAGGTGGCCGAGGACAAGCAGGCGGAAGCAGCAGGCGTGTTCGTGGAGATCCCGGACGGTGAAGGCGGCAGCGGCAAATCCGTTGCAGGCCCGGTGCGCCTGCCCAATGAAGACGGTACGACGGAGGACAAGGTCCGCGGACCGGCCCCGGCAATCGGTCAGCACACCGAGGAAATCCTCCGCGAGCTCGGCTATGACGATGCGGGCATCGCCTCCATGCGCGACGCCGGAGCGATCAACTAGGGAAATGGCGTCAGGCCAGCGTGCCGCGCAGGACGTCCTGATAGGCCTGGGTCACGGCGCGGGAGGGGATGGCGTAGGTGTCGTCGCCTTCGGCCCACTCGTAGCGGTCATCCTCACCCTTGCGGGCGGAGGCTGCGGGGAGCGGGTCGAGGGAGGCAAGCACGTCCATCACCGCCGGGGTCAGCACCAGCGTGGGGCGTGACGCGGCAACCGCACCGCCGGACAGGGCAAAGGTGAGCGGACCGGCACCGCCCTGGGCGGGACTGCGGTAGTTCACCACCGCGTCAGCCGGCTGATGCACCAGCGGACGCGAGGCCCCGGCGGAGGCGACACGCTGCGGAGCACCTTCAAGGGCGGCGACGGCAGCCCGCGCGTCGGCACCGATATCCTTGTCCCGCGTCAACCGGTCATAGACCTCGGACACGTTCCTGGCGCGGCCGGTGCCGTCATAGAAAATCGATGTGTTGGCCTTGGCAGCCGCCGGGAACAGCGACGCGGCCGGGGTGCCCGGATCGCTCTCAGCCGTGTTGATGAGCTTGATCGCGCCGCTCGGCCCCATGAAATGGGCAAGGTAGAGCTCACCGGACGTGGCCTCGCGGCCAATGCCCTGCTCCAGCGCCCGCGCGCTCTCATTGGTCAGCGCACCGGCCATGAGGGCGGACACTTCCGGGTCATGGCGCAGGGCAAGAATTGCCTCCCGGGCAGATTTGTCGGTCACTTTGTGCCGACCACCCGCCGTGGTGTCGATGGCCGCAGCCTCGGCTTCAAGACCGAAGTCCGCACCATGCCGTTTGACCACGCCGAGCCATGTCTGCTCGATGAACTGGAACAGGCCTGAGGCACTGGACGTCTTGGCTTTTGCCGAGGGATTGAGCGAGCTTTCGCGCACGGCCGTCTCAAGCAGATAGTCGAAATCTGCCCCCGTCGAGGCAGCAGCCGTCTTCACGGCGGCAACGACGCTGGTGGTGCTCTGCGAGGCGTTGATATTGGCAACGGCGGTCATGCGGTCGGGCTCCTTTCGGCGCTTCCGTTTCAAGCCCCGTGCCAGTTTATGGACACAGAAAGTCGGTTGGTTTCAGCCCCCTGCTTGTTAGGATGCGGTTAATGACTCCTAACAGGAGTTGAACAAGAACACGCATATGAGGGAGGCGCGCCGCATGACCGGACCCGGTCGCGACGACGACAACATCAATGATGAAATCGGCCATATCGCCGATGACATGATCGAGGCAGGCACCCAGACGCCGGCCATCCACGACGACACCCCGCCCGCAGCCGGAGAACCGCCCTACCCGAGCAGGCTGTACGCCTGGTACGTGGTGGGCGTGCTGGTGCTGGCCTATACCTTCTCCTTCATCGACCGACAGATCCTGAGCCTGCTTGTCGTGCCGATCCGCCGTGACCTGGAAATCTCCGACACCGAGATGAGCCTGCTCATCGGCTTTGCCTTCGCGTTGTTCTACACGATCTGCGGCCTGCCCATCGGCCGCGCGGTGGACGTGAAACACCGGATACGGATCATCTCCATCGGCATTGCCTTCTGGAGCGTGATGACCGCCCTGTGCGGCGTCGCCAAGACCTATTGGCAGCTGTTCCTGTTCCGCATGGGCGTCGGCGTCGGCGAGGCGGCGCTGTCGCCTGCCGCCTATTCCATCCTGTCCGACTATTTCCCGCCCAATCAGCGCGGCGCAGCGCTGGGTGTCTATGGCATGGGCGTCTATATCGGCGCCGGCCTGGCGCTCGTCATCGGCGGCGTGGTGGTGAAGGCCGTCTCCGGCGTCGAGCACACCGTCCTGCCCATTGTCGGCGAGGTCTATGCCTGGCAGGTGGTGTTCTTTGTCGTCGGCCTGCCGGGCCTCCTGGTGGCGCTGTGGGCACTGACCCTGAAGGAGCCCGTCCGCCGCGGCCACACCCGCAAGACGGTGGATGCCAACGGGCGCGAGGTGCTGGAATCCGTGCCGGTGAAGGATGTCGTCGATTACATGCGCGCCAACTCCCTCACCCTGTTTTCCCACCATGTGGGCTACGCCCTGTGCGCCATGATGGCTTATGGGGTCTCCGCCTGGATCCCCACCTTCCTGATCCGCACCCATGGCTGGGAAGCCGGCGACGCGGGCATCTATTACGGGATCATCGTCGTCATCTTCGGCACGGCGGGCGTCGTCACCGGCGGCTGGATGGCCGACAAGCTGACCGAGATGGGCTATCGCGACGGCAAGCTGCGCGTGCTGCTCTATGGCGCGCTGGCCTGCATCCCCTTTACCGCCGTCTATCCCTTCCTCGACAATGCCTGGGTCGCCATGGCGCTGATCGCCCCGTCGACCTTCTTCGCCACCTTCTGCACCGGCGCAGGCCCCGCAGGCGTGCAGGAGATCATGCCCAACCAGATGCGCGGACAGGCCTCCGCCTTCATGATCTTCGTGGTGACCATCATCGGCCTCGGCCTCGGCCCCACGGCCATCGCGGTCGTGACCGACGCGGTCTTCGCCGACGACAACATGCTTTACGCGTCCCTCGGCATCGTCGCCACGGCCATCCTCGTGATCGCCGTCGTCGTCATCTGGTCCGGCCTCGACGCCTACAAGGCCAGCCGCGACTACCTGGATGAATGGGTGGCCGTGCACGAAAAGCCGTGAGGGTGCTGGGCCTGCCTAATAGCTCTTCGGCAGGCCCAGGACGCGTTCGGCGAGGAAGGAGAGGATGAGTTCGCGGCTCACGGGGGCGATGCGGGCGATCATGACTTCGCGCAGATAGCGCTCGACATGGAACTCCTTGGCATAACCCATGCCGCCATGGGTCATCACCGACCGTTCGCAGGCGGTGAAGCCCGCTTCCGCTGACAGATATTTGGCGGCATTGGCTTCGGCGCCGCACGGCTTGCCCGCGTCATAGAGATAGGCCGCCTTCAGGCACATGAGCCACGCAGCTTCAAGCTCCGCCCAGCTGGCCGCCAGCGGGTGCTGGATGGCCTGGTTCTGGCCGATGGGACGGCCGAACACTTCCCGCTCGGCCGCGTAGGTGGCTGCCCGCTCAAGGGCGAGCTGCCCAAGGCCGACCGCTTCCGCCCCGATCAGAATGCGTTCCGGGTTGAGGCCGTGCAGGAGATATTCAAAGCCCCGCCCCTCTTCGCCGATCAGGTCTTCCGCCGGCACGTGCAGCCCGTCAATAAACAGCGCGTTGGAGTCGACCGCCTTGCGGCCCATCTTGTCGATCACATGGACATCCACCGCCGAGCGGTCGAGATCCGTGTAGAACAGGCTCAGGCCGTCGGTTGGCTTGCGCGCCTCAGCAAGCGGCGTGGTGCGCGCCAGGAGCAGGATCTTGGTCGCGGTCTGAGCCGTTGAGGTCCACATCTTGCGGCCGTTGATGACGTAGCCATTGCCGTCACGTACGGCCCGCGTCTCGATATGCGTGGTGTTGAGACCCGCATTGGGTTCCGTCACACCGAAGCAGCAGCGCGCCTCACCGGCGATCAGCGGGGGGAGGTGTTTCTGCTTCTGCTCATCCGTGCCGAACACCACCAGCGGCATGGGACCGAACATGTTGATGTGAATGGCGCTGGCACCGGAAAAGCCCGCCCCCGAGCGCGCCACTATATGCATGACGAGCGCTGCCTCAGTGACACCAAGCCCCGCCCCGCCGAACGCCTCCGGCATCGCCGTCCCCAGCCAGCCGCCTTCAGCCATGTCCTTCACGAACGCCTCGGGAAACACGCCATCGGCATCCCGCGCAAGCCAGTAGCTGTCGTCATAGGCCGCACAGATGCGGCCCACAGCATCCACTATCGCCTGCTGGTCTTGCGTCAGCTCAAACATGCTTCCTCCGGTCTTGCTGCCTGTTGACGCGGCTTGCCCGCGCGTATTTACAGTCATGCCCCAAAGCAAGGGAGGGCACAAATGGCCGGGCTTTATTTCGAGGAATTCGAGGACGGGATGGTGATCGAGCATGCCATCCGGCGCACCATCACCGAAAGTGACAACACGCTGTTCTCGGTGATGACCATGAACCCGGCGGCGCTGCATCTGGATCATCATTATGCGGAAACCGAGACCGAGTTCGGCAAGCCGCTGGTGAACTCCCTGTTCACGCTCGGCCTGATGATCGGCATCTCGGTGCATGACACGACGCTGGGCACGACCGTCGCCAATCTCGGCATGACGGATGTGAATTTTCCCAAGCCGCTGTTCCACGGCGATACGGTGCGGGTGGAGACCCGGGTGATCGGCAAGCGGGAGTCCAAGTCGCGGCCGACCCAGGGCATCGTCACCTTCAACCACACGGCTTTCAATCAGCATGGGGACGAAGTGGCCCGCTGCCGCCGCCAGGCGCTGATGCTGAAGAGGCCCGCCAAATGAGGTCGCTGCTTTTTGTCCCTGCGGACAGCGAAAAGAAACGCGCGAAAGCCTTGGAGGGCGACGCGGATGCCTTGATCCTCGACCTTGAGGATTCAGTCGCGCTCAGCGAGAAGCCGCGGGCGCGCGCGGAGACGGCCGCTTTCCTCCGCGACGGGGACCGCAAGGGCAAGACCATCGTGGTGCGTGTGAACCCGGTGGACGGCCCGCATTGCAGGGACGACGTGGCACAGATCGTGCCGGCTGCGCCGGACATGATCATGCTGCCCAAGGCGACGCCGGAAGGCGTGCAGGACCTGAGCGACATGATCGCGCCGCTTGAACGGGAGGCGGGCCTTGAACCGGGATCGATCCGCATCCTCACCGTGGCCACCGAGACGCCCGGAGCGCTGTTCGTGATGGATGGCTATGTGCATTGCGGCGAGCGGCTTGCCGGCCTGTCCTGGGGCGCAGAGGACCTGGCAGCCGAGATGGGCGCCACGTCCAACCGCCGCACGGACGGCGTTTACACGGACACCTTCCGCCTCGCCCGCACCCTGACCCTCGCCGCCGCCCGCCATGCCGGTGTGCTGGCAATCGACAGCGTCTACACGGATTTCCGCAATGAAGACGGCCTGCGCGCGGAACTCGCCGAGGCAGTGCGGGACGGGTTTGATGCCAAGCTGGCGATCCACCCGGCCCAGGTGGCGGTCATCAACCAGGCGCTCACGCCGTCGGCCGCGGAACTGGCCGAAGCCCAGGCAATTGTGGATGCCTTTGCCGCCAGTCCGGACCAGGGCGTGTTGTCGCTGAATGGCCGGATGATCGATCGCCCGCATCTGCTGCAGGCCCAGCGAGTTCTCATGCGTTCAGCGCAAGGCTGAGTGACGGGAATCACGCAGCACAACCGCTCTCACCCACTGGATGGTAGCGACTCTTCAGTATAAGCTGCTCTGAATAAAGGACTTCCGGCGTTGCGTATTTGGAAAGCTCCCACACAACAGGACATCTTCCTCGGGGACGTCGACATGCGCCGCTTGAACATCCAGGATTCCGCTTTCCTCACCGTCGAGACGGACGAAAGCCCAACCCATGTGGCCGGCCTGCAGATCCTGCAATTGCCGCCGCGCTACAAGGGCAATTTCTTCCAGGACATGTTCGACAGGTTCGACCTGTCCGCCCCGCCGCAGCCGCCCTTCAATCTCAAGCTTGGCGGCCAACTGTCGAAGCTGGAGCTGACCCCGCGCTGGGTGGAAGACAAGGATTTCGACCTCGACTACCACATCCGCTTCGTGCGCCTGCCCGAGCCGGGCACCATGGAGCAGCTGACGGCACTGGTGTCGCGCCTGCACGGCCAGCGCCTCGACCGGGCGCATCCCCTGTGGGAGTGCTATTGCATCGAGGGCATCGAGGGAAACCGGGTCGCGCAATACATCAAGATCCACCACGCCCTGGTGGATGGCGTCGCGGCCATGTCGATCCTGTCCTCCACCCTGTCACGCTCTGCCCGTCACCGGCAGGACAAGGGCTTCTGGCAGATGCCGGTGAAGCGCAACAAGAAGGTGCCGGTAAAGGCCGGCCCCGCGCCAAAGCGCGACATGGTTTCCCTGGCGCTTGAATCACTCAGCCAGGTGGCCGAGGGCGTGAACACCACGACCCGCACCGTGAGCGAACTGGGCGGCAAGCTGCTGCGTGGCGGCTTCCACATCCTTTCCGGGGACGAGCGGGACGCGCCGCTGCCCTTCCAGGCGCCGCCGACGATCTTCAACACTACGATCTGCCGTCACCGCCGGTTTGGCGTCGCCACCCTGCCCCTGACCCGCATCAAGGACACGGGCAAGAACCTCGACGCGACGGTGAATGACATCGTGCTGGCGATCTGCGCCGGTGCCCTGCGCAAATATCTTCAGGTCCACAAGGCCCTGCCCGCCAAGCCGCTGACCACCATGTGCCCGGTCTCCGTACGCCCGAAGGATGCGGAGCAGGAAGGCAATTCCATCTCCATGATCATCACCACGCTGGCGACGGACGTGGACGATCCGCTGAAGCGGCTTGAGGTGATCAAGCGCTCTTCGCGCGCGGCAAAGGACAAGGTGAACCACCTGTCCCGTGAGGCTGCGACCAACTATTCGCTGCTGCTCAACGCGGCCGTGCTGGCCACCAATGCGGTGGGCCTCGGCGGCACCGTGCCGCCGCCCGCCAATCTGGTGATCTCCAACGTGCCGGGCCCGCGGGAGCAGCTTTACGTCAACGGCGCCAAGCTGGTGGCGAATTATCCCATGTCGGTGCTGGTCCACAGCCAGGCGCTGAACATCACCGTGACGAGCTATCTGGACTCGATCGACTTCGGCCTGATGGCGGACCGCGAAGTGGTGCCGGACGTGGACCTGATGGCCGACCTCGTGATTGAGGCTGCCCAGGAACTGGAAGACGCTTTCGAAAAGAAGATGGAGCTTCAGGCTTTCCAGGCCGCCGAAGCGCTGGCAGCACATAAGCGCCTCAAGGAAGCCCAGGCCGAGGCAGGCAAGAAGAAGCCGGCCCGCAAGAAGGCCGCCGCGCGCAAGACAACCGCAAAGAAGAAAACCGCCGCGAAGAAAGCGACGTCCCATGGCCCCGTCGCCAAGACGGGCGGCAAGCGCACGGCGAAACTCGAAGCCAAGGCAAAGACCGCCGCCCGGCGGGCCCGCAAGGTAGCCAAGCAGACCCCGATCAGCGAGGAGGCAACCACCACGGTGCCGGATCCCAAGCTGAACGGCGCCCTGCAAACGCTCGACGTGACGACCGTGACGCCGGAAACGGTAGTGGTGACCCCGGCAGTTGAGACGCCCGCACCGGAAAAGCCTGCCGAAGGCTATTCAACGGCAGCCGAGTAGCAGCGCGCCGCACCGGCGCCGCATCGCCTGTCCCTGATCACTCCGGGTTGGCCAGCCCGCCTGCGCCGCCGCGCCGTGCCAGCACGCGGAAGCGCAGGCTGATGACGGCAGCCGAAAACAGGCTCGCGATGAGGAAGGCTTCAAGCAGCCCCTGCGGCCCGCGCTCCCAGTGAAGACCGAACAGCCAGGCCAGCGGCAGCATGATGAGGAAATAGGAAATGACGTGGAAGCCCGTGGGCACCCACGTCTCCCCCATGCCGCGCAAGCCGCCGGCAACAACCGTCTGCGCCGTATCAAACGGCAGCACCAGGCCGATGAAGCCAATCAGCCCGGCCGCCAGCACGATGAGCTCGCCATTGTCCCCATAGATCGAGGCAATAGGCTCGCCGACCACCATCAACAGGCCGCCGAGGACGGTCATGACGGCGAGGTTGAAGCCGAGACCGATCCACCCGGCCACTTCCATCTGGTGCCGGTCGCGCTGGCCGTAATAGAAGCCCACGCGCACCGCTGTCGCGGTGCTGATGCCGACGGCGGCCATGAAGGACACGGCGAACACATTGAAAGCGATGGTGTAGCTGCCCAGTGCCAGCGCGCCCATGGTGCCGGCCATGAGCTGCATGATGGAGAATGCAGCGTTCTCGGTCCCCATGCTGGCGCCTGCGGCATAGCCAAGTTCCCGTTGCCGGGCACCGCCCCGCCAGAACGCCCGCCATCCGGCAGCCACGCGCGCCCGGACGCCGAAGCGCTGCCGGTCACGCAGGTGCCAGATGTAAAGCGTGATGATGAGAGCCTGGAACGTCCACACGATCGCCGTGGCAACAGCGGAGCCTACCGCCCCCATCTCCGGGAACGGACCAATACCGAAGACGAGCAGCCAGTTGGCGAGGATGTTGAGCAGATTGGCAGCAATCATCAGCACCATGCCGGGCAGCGGGCGCTTGATGCCTTCAAGGAAATAACCGCCCGCAACGGTGATGAGCACGAACGGCATAGCGAGGCCCAGCACCATGCTGACCCTGCCGCCTTCGCGCGCAAGCTCAGCCGTCTGGCCGGTAAGCGCCAGGACGGGCCCGCCAAAGAGACAGAAGACAAATCCGAGCAGCCCTAGCGCCGCCGCATAAGGGACGCCACGCCGCCATGCCGCCCCGCAGGCCGTGTCATCCCCCGCGCCAAATGCATTGGAGGTGACAACCAGCTGCCCCATGATCCCGCCGAGCAGGAACAGCAGCATGAAGCTGAAGGGCACATAGCCGATGGCCTGGTAGGCAAGTTCCTGAGCGGAGTAATTGCCCACCATCATGGTATCGACCACCGACATGGTCAGCACACCGCCACGCTGCACCATGGTCGGCAGTGCAAGGCGGACCAATTCCGACAGGTGGGCACGGTAAAGTGCAACACCGCGCAGGCCGGCCGCAGACGCATGCGCCGTGCTCATGATGTCGGTATCGTCGGTGTGCGGCGGCATGGGATCTTTCAAGTGTGCCCGCCGCCACTCCGGCCTCGCGGGGGGCGCGCACGCTAACACCGGATCGCGCCCGCGATAAGCCACGGCAGTCGCAAAAACTTGTCTCGTATCGGGCAACATGCTCCCCTATCTGCAAGGGGTAAGTGGGGCCCGAAAGGGAGGAGACTGCACATGCGCACACGACTTGTGGCTTTCGCCGTGATCCTGCTGGCCGGCAGTGCCGGTACCTGGCTGATCCTGCAGACGAGCAGGCCCGCAGCGATCGTCTTCGGCCTGTCTGTCCTGCTGCTGTCCCTGACCGCCTTCCTCAACAGGAAGAAGACAACCTCAGCGGCATCTGACGGCAAACACACGACCGGCAGCAGCAAACTCGACAAGATGCCCGCCGGCGCTGTCGCCTTCCGCCAGAGCCGTGCCATGGCCCGCGCCGAGGATGGCGAAATCCGCGGCCTGCCGGGTGGCCCGGGCTAGGACGCCCACCGCCGCCACAGCCCCTCCCCGCAGTTTGCCCGTATGTGATGTCCCAGTTCCCGCCTGACAGGCCAAGCGCCAGCCACCAGGAAACGATCATTCCCCTGGAGGCCTTGCCCGCCCGCCGCCGCCGCCCGCGCGCACTCCACACGGTGGGTCTCGTGGCAGCCAGCATTACCGGCGCCGTCCAGTTTGCCGGTGCCGAAGCCACCGCGGGCGCGAGCCTGATGACCTATGGCTGGGGCGACATCACCATGGCTGCCCAGCGCAGCGCCAACCATTCAGGCACGACCGCACCGCAGCGGGTGGTCTTCATCCACGGCACGCCCGGGTCGGCAGGCGCCTGGGAGGATTATCTGGCAGACGTGCCGGAGGGGTTCGAGTTCATCGCCGTGGACCGCGCGGGCTTCGGCGACAGCGGCCCGGACAATGCGGTGACGTCGCTGGAAGACCATGCGCACGCCATCGCCCCGCTCCTGGACGCGCGCGGCACTATCGTCGTCGGCCATTCCCTCGGCGGACCCGTGGCAGCGATGCTTGGTATTCTCAAGCCTGACGCAGTTCAGGCGCTGGTGATCGTGGCGGGATCGCTGGATCCCGCGCTTGAAGAAATCCATTTCATGCAGCCGGTGGGTGAATGGTGGGGCGTGCGGCATGTGCTGCCGCGCATGATCCGCAATGCCAATCGCGAATTGCTGGCGCTCGAGCCGGAGTTACAGGCCCTTTCTGCCCGGCTGGAGGAACTCACCATGCCGGTGGAGATCATTCACGGCACGGAGGACAACCTCACGCCCTTCGCCAATGTGGCCTATATGCGTGCCACCATGGTCAATGCGCCGCTCAACATTACCGTGCTGGAGGGGGAGAACCACTTCCTGCCGTGGAACGCCAAGCAGCATATCGACGCGGCAATCCGGCGCGTTGCGGCCCCGGGCAATGCGCCGTAACCCCGTCTAAACCGGGTGTGCGACAAGCTGGCCATATGGGTTAGATTGCCCCCGACCTGATTCATTCCTGCCGCCGGACACCAGATGGATTTCTCCTACGAGGCGCTGCTGGCCTTAATCGAGAGCTTCTCAGACAACCAGCTTCTGGTGATGCTGGCGATCATCGCCGGCACGTTGATCCTCGAGGATGCGGCTACCGTGACCGCTGCCCTGCTGGCGAGCGAGGACGTGCTGCCCCACACGGCAGCTTTGATGTCACTCTATATCGGCATCCTGTTCGGTGATTTCGGGCTCTACGGACTGGGCGCCCTGGCGGCACGGTGGCCCCGTGCCCGGCGATGGGTCTCCGAACACAGGATCATGAAGGGCCGCGAATTTCTCGAAGGCTCACTCTTCGTCACATTGTTTGGCGCGCGCTGCATCCCGGGCATGCGGCTGCCGACCTATACCGGCGCAGGCTTCGTCGGCATCCCCTTCCCGCGTTTTGCGCTCTATGCAGGGGCGCTGGCGGCAGGCTGGTCCACCGGCGTCTATACCCTGATCGCCATATTGGGCGAGACGGTGCTGGACGAGCTTGGCCCGTGGCGCTGGGGCGTTGCCGCGATTGTGATTGTGCTGGCCATTGTGCTGCCCCGCATCACGGCGAAGATATTGAAACGGTTCGGCACTCCTCAGCCGACGGATAATTCCTAGCTCAATCAGTCCGGGGCCCGCGCGCCAATGACCGAGACCGCCACACCGTCCACCCCCACCCCTCCGCATCGCCCGACACCCAACCGCCCGATCCATGTGGGCATGCCGCCCCTGGATATGTCAGGCCCGCCCGTCTCCCATTTCGAGTTCTGGCCGCAGCACATCTTCTATGCGCCCATCGCGCTGCAATGGTGCTGGCTGGCTTTGCGCCACCGGGGGCCGGGTCTTGCGCTGCTGGCCAACCCGTCCTTCCCGGACGGCGGCATGGCAGGTGAAAGCAAGCTGGCGATTTTCGAGTTGCTGGAAGGCCAGGCCCGCGAGGCCATGGCCAGGTGGACGTCCCTGACCCGCGGACCTGCCGATGCCACCGGCACGGCGCAGGACATGGAAACGGCCGTCGGCCTGATGGCGGCGGCAGATCTCAGCTTTCCGGTCGTTGCCAAGCCCGATATCGGATGCCGCGGCGTTGGTGTGCGACCCATCCGCAGCCGCGACGACCTGGCGGCCTATCTCGAGAGCTTCCCGCAAGGCGCGCGCCTGATCCTTCAGGAAATGGTCGAGCATGAGGCGGAGGCCGGTGTCTTCTATGTGCGGCTGCCGGGCGAGAAGACCGGCCGCATCTTCTCGCTTACCCTCAAATACTTCCCCCACGTGATCGGCGACGGTCACTCGACGCTTGCTGAGCTGATCGCCGCGGACCCGCGCGCCGGGCTGCTGCAGCACATCTACCTGCCACGCCACCGGCACCGGCTGGACATGGTCCTGCCCCATGGCGAACCCTTCCGCCTCGCCTTCGCCGGCAGCCATTCCCGCGGCACCATCTTCCGCGACGGGGCCGCCTACATCACGCAGGAGATGGAACGGGCTTTCGACGCCATCGCCGACAGCATTCCCGAGTTCTATTTCGGGCGCTTCGACCTGCGGTTTGAAAGCATCGAGAAGCTGCAGCGCGGCGAAGGCTTCAAGCTGGTGGAGATCAACGGCGCCGGCGGCGAAGCCACCCATATCTGGGACCGCAAGACGACCCTGCGGGAGGCCTATGCCACGCTCTTTGAACAGAACCGGCTCCTGTTCGAGATCGGCGCGCGCAACCGCAGGCGCGGCTTCCGTGCCCCGAGCATCTGGAACCTGTGGGATGCCTACAAGCGGGAAAAGCACCTGAACCCGCTTTATCCGGTGACCCAGTAACAGGCCTTAGATCTCCGGCCGCCAGCGCGAGACCTTGTCTTCGAAGTCCGGACGCACACGTTCGCCGGGTGCATTCACCACGGAGCCGAAATAGAGATACCCCGCCACGCGCTCATTCTCGTGTAAACGCAGCGCCTGGTTGACCATGTCGTCATAGGCGTACCATTCGGTCAGCCACTGGGCGGCAAGACCATGGGCCGTGGCGGCGATCAGCATGTTCTGGCAGACAGCCCCCGCCGACAGCACCTGCTCCCATTCCGGGATCTTGCTTTCCGGATTGACGATGGAGACAACGGCAACAACCGCGCCTGCCCGCAGGAAGCGCTCACGCTCGAACTGGCGGCGGTCATCCTCGTCAGGCATGCCGCTGGCGAGATAGGCCCGCTCAAGCACGCCCCCGAACTGCTTGCGCGCGGTGCCCTCGAACACGATGAACCGCCATGGGGCGAGCTTGCCATGATCCGGCACCCGCAGCCCTGCCCGCAGGATATCCTCCAACTGCTCCGCAGACGGACCATCCTGCCCCATGTCGCGGGCAACGATGGACCGGCGGGTCCTGAGGAGATCAAGGGTCGGGTTGGCGGCGTCGGTCATCAAGGGGCTCCGGCGAATGGCAGTGCGGCGCCTGTATAGCGCGGTTCAGCCCTGATGTAGTGTTTTGAGAACGGCTCGCAAGTAGAAAAAGCGCGTAGCCCCCGGGGGGCCGCCCTACCGGCTGAGGGTTTCGCGCAGATCAGCCCGGATTTCCGGCCCCTCCTCCGGGGTCCCGGAAGCCGGGACCGTGGACGTGACCGGCGTCAGCAGGCCTTCCACGTCGATATCCGGCGGCGAGCTCCAGCCGGACCCCGGCGCACCAGCCTGAAGCTGGCTGAGGGTAAAATCCATCCGCGTGTCATAGGTCCGCTCCGGCTGGTTGCGCAGCCGCTGTTCGGCCTTGTACCAGGCGCGCTTGGTGCCGCCGTCGGGGCACGCGGCAAGCTCGGCCCCGTCCGCACCCCAGCGCCGTTCGGCGCAATGGTAGGGGTCAAATGACAGATCAAACAACCGGTCCTTCACCTCCGCAAAGCCGAGGTTGACCTCAGCACCCGCGGAATTGCGGTAGGTGATGCGGCAGGCATCCGCCTCCGCCCTGTACACCCCCAGCAGATCAGCGCGGATGTCACTGCCTGCATAGGTGACCCGGTCGCTGCCGTCATCCACCAGGGCAACGAAGCGCGCGACCTCGTCACGCAGCTCCATGAAGGATGTCTTGAGGCGGGCATCGCGCGACGGGGTGGAATAGGTCTCCCACTCCCCGCTGGTGCCGTAAATGTTCTGTGGCAGGCGCGACGGCTGCGGCTTGCGGTTGATGCCCGCGGCAATTGCTTCATCCACTGCGTGAACGCGATAGGTCAGGTCATCACACAGCGATCGCATCATGTTGCGCGTCTCGACAAGCGGGTCATAGACGAGGTTGCGGCCTGCCACCGCGGCACGGACCCAGTCGTAATAATCCATCCGCTGGCCGTTGAAGGCAAAGCCGCCCGCATTCCACGCGGACCGGTTGGGCGCGACATTGCCGTAATACTGATCGACAGAGAAATCCGGCAGCTCGCTATTGGCCGCATATTCGTACCGGCCGCCGACAAGACTGCCATCCGCAGCACGGGTCGCGCCGACAAGGCGCAGGGGCCGCCAGTTCTTGAAGCCTGCCCCCATGGTCGGCCGGGAACGTACGAACTTGCGGCCATAGACACCACGGGTAATGGAATTGTCCGGGTGCGCATCGATGTAGTGAATGCGGCCGTCCGGATCGACGCGGTAGACGACCGTCAGATGCCCGTTGGGATCATAGATGGTGGTGCCCGGCCGGATCGATTGCGGCGCGACGCTGGCGGAATAGTGATCCGCCGCAATGCCGCGCCTCTCCTCCGGGTGGTAGCGATACATGGCCGAGGAGACATAGTTGGAGATGCGCTGGAGCATCAGCGGCCCATCGGCCGGCACCTGCCCCGGCTGGTTGATCACCGCCGTCTTCTCGATCACCCGGTTGCCCGCCGCCACATAGCGGATGTCGCGCGTATAGCCGTTGGGCGCCACGGCGCTTGCAAAGGCGAAAGGCAGACCGTTCATCCAGGCGAAGTAGCCCCGGAGCGTGTAAGGCAGGTCCGCGCAATCGGCATAAAAGCGCACGCCCTTGGGATTGCGGCCGCGATAGACATTGGCTGCATGCTTCAGGCACTGGTCGGTGGTGCGGCAATCGCTCTCACCGATAGCCGTGATGAAATCCTCATAGGCCTTCTCGTCACTGGCAGTCCACCGGTCCCGAAGCAGGCGCCAGGAACGCGGCGAGGCAGCCCGCGACGGGAGCGGCGCCGGCACAGCGTCAGACGTGGCCGCAGCTGGCTCTGCCGACAGCGCAGGGGATGACGCCAGCACCGGCGGGGAAACACCCAACCCAGCGCACAAAGCCACTGCCGCGCCCAGAACGCGGCCGAATGCCGGATTGCCCATGCTGCCCCTCACCTTCCCGGCTGCCGTAGCCGTAACGACCGTCAGCCACCCTGCCGGATGTTCTATTTAACAACGCGACGACGCCGCGCACGTTAACAAAGAATGAGCATCCTGTCGCTGAGCGGCCGTCGTGTAATCAGCCCGGTCGAAACCACCAAAACAACCAATACGAGCATCTTGCAGCGCACTACAACTGTTTGATTTTATGGGGAAAATCGAAGTTTCCGATCAGCGCATCGTCAATTCCGAAATATGTTCAAGGAATGGGCAAATGGCGGTTTTTTGTGCAAATACAACCACTTGCTACCTTTTCGCGTTCACCGGTTTTTAGTTTCGCATGTGCAAAACAGGACAACGGAAACGGAACACTCCGTTTCCCGCGACATCCTGTTGAGGGGGAATTCCATGCGGGGCCTGAACATTCTGGACCTGAAGCTGTCCCAGAAACTGCCTGCGGTGATCATCGGTCTCTCGGTGACAGCGGCAGTCATCACAACTGCACTTGGCTTTTTCGGTGCGAGCGACGCGCTGAACCAGCAGATCGAGAAGAACCTTGAATCAGTGGCAGCAGATCGCGCCCTGGAAGTCGGCGAGTACATCGACGGCCTCGGCGAGGAACTGGTGATCCTGGCCAACAGCACCACGGTGATCGAGGCCATCGGTGCCTTCGATGATGCCTGGTACTCCCTCGGCAAGAGCGCGACCGAACGCCTGCAGCGGGACTACATCACCGAGAACCCCCACCCGCCCGGTGAGAAGGACAAGCTTCTCACCAAGGACGACGGGACCCTCTACTCCCACAATCACAGCTACTATCATCCGTGGTTCCGCGACCTGCAGCAGCGCCGCAGCTATTACGATGTCTTCCTGTTCAACAGCCGGGGCGACCTCGTCTACTCGGTGTTCAAGGAAGCCGACTTTGCCACCAATTTTGTGGACGGCGAATGGGAAGCCTCCGGTCTCGGCAAGGTCTATCGCCGTGCTGCCGAAGCTGAAGCCAACACCATTATTTTTGAGGACTTCGCAGCCTACGGGCCTTCAGGCGGCGCTGCCGCGAGCTTCGTCGGCGCGCCGGTCTTTGATCGCACCGGCAACCGCACCGGCGTGATCGCCTACCAGATGCCAGCGGAAGTCATCAACCAGCTGATGGCCAAGACCCATTCGCTGGGCGAGACCGCGGACAGCTACATCGTCGGCCCGGACGGCATGATGCGCTCCGACAGCCGGTTCTTCGAAGAGCCCACCAGCATGACGCTGAAGGTGGAGAACGAGGCCGTGACGGCCGCCCAGGCCAAGCAGACGGGCTTCACCCGGATTGACAGCCTGACCGGCCAGGACAGCTTTGCCGCGTACAACTTCGTCGACATTTTCGGCACCACCTGGGCCGTGGTTGCCAAGATCGACTTTGACGAGGCGGAAGCACCGGTGATGGCTCTGCTGATGATGTTCCTCATTGTCGGCGCCCTCGTGGCGGTTGCCGCAGCCGTCATCGGCCTGCTCGTCGCCCGCAGCATCGCCAAGCCGCTGAGCGACATGACCAGCGCCATGGGCGAACTGGCCAACAAGGTGTGGTCGACGCAGATCCCCGGCCTGACACGTACCGACGAGATCGGCGAGATGGCCAAGGCCGTCGAAGTGTTCAAGGACCAGGGCCAGGAAGCCGAACGCCTGCAGTCCGAAGAAGCCGCCCGCGAGGCCCGCGCAGCCGAAGAGAAGCGGGCTGCCATGAACCAGCTCGCAGACGATTTCGAAAGCTCCGTCGGCGAAGTGGTGGAGGCCGTGGCCGCCACCGCACAGGACCTGAAGGACACAGCCCAGGGTGTGTCCGCCATCGCCGAGGAAACCACGGCCCAGTCCGCCAACGTGGCAAGCGCTGCCGAGGAATCATCGGTCAATGTGCAGACCGTGTCGTCGGCGACGGAGGAAATGTCTGCCTCGATCTCCGAGATGCAGCAGCAGGTCATGCGCTCCCGTGACGTGTCCGAACGCGCTGCCCAGAGCGTTGAAGATGCAGCCGGCCAGGTGACCGGCCTGTCCGACGCCGCCGACCAGATCGGCGACGTGCTGGCGCTCATCCAGGACATTGCCGAGCAGACCAACCTGCTGGCCCTCAACGCCACCATCGAGGCGGCCCGCGCCGGTGAAGCCGGCAAGGGCTTCGCGGTCGTGGCGAGCGAGGTGAAGAGCCTGGCGACCCAGACCCAGAAGGCCACCGAGCAGATCCGTCAGCAGATCGAAGGCGTGCAGTCTGAAAGCAAGACCGCAGTTGGCGCCATCAGCGGCATCCGCGAGGTCATTGCCCAGGTGACGGAGATCAGCCAGTCGATCGCCGCCGCCATCGAGCAGCAGACGGCCGCCACCAGCGAGATCGCCCGCAATGCTCAGCAGGCCGCCGCCGGCACCCACGAAGTGTCGTCCAGCGTCCAGGGCGTGAGCGAGGCATCCCAGCAGGCATCCGCCGCTTCGACGGAGCTGCTCGCCTCCTCCAACTCGCTGGCCGAACAGGGCGAAGCTCTCCGGGAGCGGATGAAGTCCTTCATCGAAAAGGTGCGTGCCGCTTAGGCACCGCCCCACACCGACACCATGACAAGGGGCGCCCCAACCGGGCGCCCCTATTGTTTGTACACGCATAAATTGCGAACAAACACGCAATGCGAGTTCACTCTAATTTAGCCCGCAACCCCTAGCGTCCTGATCCGAGAAAAGAACCCGTGCCGGCGATCAGTGCCATTTCTGGCCACCGTCAGCATGTGACTTCAGGAGGAAGATGGATGCGTGCCCCCGATTTTTCGGCACTGAAGATTTCGCAGAAGCTGCCTGCCGTCATTATCGGCATGTCCGCCGTAGTCGCCGTCGTTACAGCAACAATGGGCTTTCTCGGGGCCCGCTCTGCGCTTGATGCGCAGATCGAGAACAAGCTCGAGACAGTTGCCGCCAACCGCGCACAGGAAGTTTCCGACTACCTCAACGGGCTGGGCCAGGAACTGGTGATCCTGTCGAACAGCACCATGGTCATCGAGGCCATCGGCGCGTTTGACGATGCCTGGATGTCCCTGGGCCGCAACGTCTCCGATCAACTTGTTGAAAAGTTCGTGACCAACAATCCGAACCCGGAACAGCGCGAGCTGCTGGAAACGGTGGAAGACGGCACGTTCTACTCCCATACCCACAGCTATTATCATCCGTGGTTCCGCGACCTGATGAACCGCCGCGGCTATTATGACGTCTATCTCGTCACCCGCGACGGCGATCTGGTCTACTCCACCCGCAAGAACCCGGAATTCGCCACCAGCATGACCGAAGGCGAATGGGCCGATACGGGCCTTGGCCGCCTCGTCGCCCGCGCCGCGGAAGCCGAGATGGGCACGATCCTGTTTGAGGATTACGCCGAATACGGCCCAGCCAATGGCGAACCCCGTGCCTTTATCGGCGCCCCGGTCTTCGACCGTATCGGCGAACGTGTCGGCACCATCGCCTACCAGGTGCCGCACAACGCCATCAACAACCTCATGGCCAAGACGCAGGCCCTGGGTGACACGGCGGAAAGCTTCCTCGTGGGCCCGGACCGCCTGATGCGCTCGGACAGCCGCTTCAGCGCCGAGCCGACCACACTTGCCAACACCGTCGAGAATAACGCTGCCATCGATGGCCTGGCCGGCAATTCCGGCTTCGTGGAATCCACCGGCCTTGATGGCTCCGACGCCCTGTCGGCCTATCGTCCCGCCAACATCTTCGGCGATACCTGGGCCGTGCTGGCAACCGTCAGCAAGGATGAAGCGCAGCAGGACATCTCTGCCCTTCTCACCCAGTTCATGCTGATGACGGCGCTTGCGATGGCAGCCTCCACCGCCGCCGGTTTCTTTATGGCCCGCAGCATCTCGCGGCCCCTGAGCAACATGACCGGTGCCATGGAGCGCCTGGCCAACCGCGACTGGTCCACCGAGGTGCCCGGCCGCGGCCGCAAGGACGAAATCGGCGCCATGGCCAATGCCGTCCAGGTCTTCAAGGAACAGGGCCAGGAAGCCGAACGCCTCGAAGAGGAAAAGGCCGAACAGGAAGCCCGGGCCGCGGAAGAAAAGCGCGAAGCCATGAGCAAGCTGGCCCATGACTTCGAGGTCTCCGTCGGCGAAGTGGTGGAAGCCGTGGCGGCCACCGCCCGCGACCTGAAGGAAACCGCCCAGGGCGTGTCTTCCATCGCCGAGCAGACCACCACGGAATCTGCCCGCGTGGCAGCCGCCGCCGAGGAATCGTCCGTCAACGTGCAGACCGTGTCATCGGCGACGGAAGAAATGTCGGCCTCGATCTCCGAAATGCAGCAGCAGGTCATGCGCTCCCGCGACGTGTCGGAACACGCCGCCCAGAGCGTGGAGAACGCGGCCGGCCAGGTCACCGGCCTGTCGGATGCCGCCAACCAGATCGGCGACGTGCTGGCCCTTATCCAGGATATTGCCGAACAGACCAACCTGCTGGCCCTCAACGCCACCATCGAGGCGGCGCGTGCGGGCGATGCGGGCAAGGGCTTTGCGGTCGTGGCGAGCGAGGTGAAGAGCCTGGCGACCCAGACCCAGAAGGCCACCGAGCAGATCCGTCAGCAGATCGAAGGCGTGCAGGCCGAAAGCCAGACCGCCGTCGCCGCCATCAGCGGCATCCGCGATGTCATCGCGCAGGTCAACGAGATCAGCCAGACCATCGCAACCTCGATCGACCAGCAGACGGCGGCTACGGGCGAGATTGCCCGCAACGCCCAGCAGGCCGCCGGCGGCACCCACGAAGTGTCGTCCAGCGTCCAGAGCGTCAGCCAGGCATCGCAGCAGGCCTCCGCCGCCGCGACCCAGCTGCTGGCCTCGTCGAACTCCCTGGCCGAACAGGGCGATGCCCTGCGCGACCAGATGAAGGCCTTCATCGATCAGATCCGCGCTGCGTAACCGCACGGACCTGATTGTCTCCGCCAACTGAAAGGGCGGCTTCCCGGGTGGGAAGCCGCCCTCTTTTTTGCTTGAGCTGACGTGCTGTGCCTATTCGGCGGCAGCCGCCTGCACCCGCTGGGCCTGAGGCGGCAACGCCTCTTCCGCCAGCGACTGCGCCGCTTCGGCCAGCGGCAGCACGATCTGGTCCTTCGAGCCGAGACGCCGGATTGCGACGGTGCGCTCTTCTGCCTCTCGCTTGCCGACCACGAGAAGCGCAGGCACCTTGGCCAGCGAGTGCTCGCGCACCTTGTAGTTGATCTTCTCGTTGCGGATATCAGCCTCCGCCTTGAGACCGAAGCGCTTGAGCTCTTCCACCACCTGATGCGCATAATCGTCCGCATCCGACGTGATGGTGGCGACCACGCATTGCAGCGGTGCCAGCCACAGCGGGAAGCGGCCCGCGTGATGCTCGATCAGGATTCCGAGGAAGCGTTCGAGCGAGCCGAACAGCGCCCGGTGGATCATCACCGGCTCATGCTTCTCACCATCTTCACCGATATAGAAGGCACCCAGACGGCCCGGCAGGTTGAAATCCACCTGCACGGTGCCGCACTGCCAGTCACGCCCGATGGCATCGCGCAGCACGAACTCGATCTTGGGGCCGTAAAAGGCGCCCTCGCCCGGGTTCAGCTCATACTCGAGACCCGTTGCCTCAATGGCCGTCTTGAGCGCCGCCTCGGCCCGGTCCCAGATCGCGTCAGAGCCCACGCGCTTCTCCGGACGGTCGGAGAATTTGAGCCGCACATCCTCGAAGCCGAAATCGCGGTAGATCGACAGGATCAGGTTCGTCACCGTTACGCATTCTTCCGTGATCTGATCTTCGGTGCAGAAGATATGCGCGTCATCCTGCGTGAAGTGCCGCACCCGCATCATGCCGTGCAGCGCGCCGGATGGCTCATAGCGATGCACCTTGCCGAACTCGGCAACTTTCAGCGGCAGCTCGCGATAGCTCTTGAGACCGTGCTTGAACACCTGCACATGGCCAGGGCAGTTCATCGGCTTCAAACAGAACGTGCGCTCGTCGGGCGTCACCGACGTGTACATGTTCTCGCCGAACTTCTCCCAGTGACCGGACTTCTCCCACAGGGACTTGTCCATCACGTCGGGCGTGTTGATCTCCTGGTAGCCGGCCTTGGCCTGCTGATCGCGCATATAGGCAATCAGCGATTGGAACAGCGTCCAGCCATGCGGATGCCAGAAGACGGAGCCCGGTGCCTCTTCCTGGAAATGAAACAGGTTCATCTCACGGCCAAGCTTGCGGTGATCGCGCTTCTCTGCCTCCTCAAGCATCTGCAGATGCTTCTTGAGGTCCTTCTCGCTTGCCCAAGCGGTGCCGTAGATGCGCTGCAGCTGCGCATTGTTGCTGTCGCCGCGCCAATAGGCACCGGCCAGCTTGGTGAGCTTGAATGCCTTGCCCAGACGGCCCGTGGACGGCAGATGCGGCCCGCGGCAGAGATCCTTCCAGTTGCCCTGGCGATAGACCGTGATGGTCTCGTTTTCCGGCAGGTCCTCGATGATCTCGGCTTTGTACGTTTCGCCGATGGACTTGAAGTGCTCGATCGCCTCGTTGCGATCCCACACCTCGCGCGTGATCGGTTCGTCACGGTCGACAATCTCGGCCATGCGCTTTTCGATCTTCTCGAAATCATCCGTGGAGAAAGGCTCGTCGCGGGCGAAATCGTAGAAGAAACCGTTTTCGATGTTCGGGCCGATGGTGACCTGCGTGCCGGGGAACAGCTCCTGCACGGCTTCGGCCAGCACATGCGCCGTGTCGTGGCGAATGATCTCCACGCCTTCGGGCTCATCGCGGGTGATCAGGCGCACCCTAGCGTCCTGCTCGATCTCGCGCGTGAGATCCCACTGGTCGCCATTCACCTCAATGGCGACGACCTTCTTGGCCAGTGATTTTGAAATATCTTCCGCCAGCCCAAGGCCCGTAATGCCTTCGGGGAATTCACGGATAGACTCGTCGGGGAGCGTCAGCTTGACCATCCCTCTCCTCCTCATTCTCTGCACACCATGCAGGTAAGCCTGAGAGTTGTTGCCCGGTACGGGTGACCCCGCCGGGCGATGGACCACCAGACCAACGGCCCGGCGGCGATGAAATGGGGCAACCAGAGCCCCTATGTAGCGGACCGGATCAGTCTTCCGGGAAACGGTCCCGGATATGGGCGCCGGTCCAGCGCCCGTATTTCCAGGGAGTGAGTGCACTTGCGTGCGGCACCTCCTCCGGTACCGGATCAAGCCCCTGCGTGCCCCACGGATGGCACCTCAGGATGCGTGATACGGCCAGCCAGCCGCCCCGCCAGACCCCGAACCGGGTAATCGCCTCCTGCGCATAGTCGGAGCAGGTCGGCACATGCCGGCAACGCGGCCCCAACAGGGGCGATATGGCGTTCCTATAGACCCAGATAAGGCCCAAGGCCAGATACTTAAAGGGATTCGGCATATCCGGGGCCCAAGTGAATAAAAACCTAGCCGGGGCAGGATTAATCAGTCGTTAACCCTGCCCCGGCTTCCAGGTTCCTCAATAGGCGAAGCGGACGCCGGCGACAAATGCCGTCGCACCAGGATCTTCACCGTCGGCCCGGGCAAAATCGGCAGTCTCGCCGAGCTTCGCTTCGTAATTGACACCGATATAGGGGCTGAGCCCCCCGGTTATCGCGTAGTGAAACCGCAGGCCGGTTTCGATCTTTCCGAAACCCGCCCCGATCTCGCGGGCCGAATTCTCGCTTGCGAACAGGTCGAGCTCGATCATCGGCTGCGCGAAAATGCGCCGGGTGAGATAGAGCTCGGTCTCGGCTTCCGCGCGGAACGCGATATCGCCGTCATCGGACAAGTAAGCCGTACCCTCGAATTCCACCCATTGCGGCATCAACCCTGCAATGCCGAGGGCCAGATGGGTAGTTTCCGGGTCCGGCGCCAGGTCGTGCCGGATACCGGCCTGCACATCAAAGAAGGGTGAGACCGGACGACGATAGAGCAGGTGCACTTCCGTACTTTCGAAGGTACCGCCATCAAGATCGCGTTCAGCTTCCACACCGAGGACAGCCTTATGATCGTCATTGCCGATCACGAGGTCTCCTTCCACGAAGCCGTGATCGTTGCCATCCTGAACGCGGTATTCGAGGCGTTCAATCGTGACAAGTGACAGGACCATATTGTCCATCTCGGCGGCCGAAGCAGGAACGGCAAGCAATGCGGCAACAGAAGCTGCGACCAGGAACCACACCATCAGTGATGCCCTCCGGCCTGCGCATCTCCGGCATTGGCCATGCCCCAGAGTTTCTCAAGCTCCGGATCGACCTGCGCCAGATCCTCCGGGCCGCCCTCAACGATGACCTTGCGGAACATGCCGGCAGCCATGTGGTACATCAGGTGGCAGTGGAACGCCCACTGGCCCGGTGCGTCCACCTCCACATCGGCGGATAATGTCGTGTTGGGGGCGACCGTCAGCACATGCTTGAGCGGGTTCCACTTGCCCGCCCCCACATCAACAATCTTCCACATGCCATGCAGGTGCATGGGATGCGCCATCATCGTCTCATTGATGAAGGTGAAACGGACACGCTCCCCATACTTCAGACGCAGTGGTTCGGCCTCTGAAAGTTTCTTGTCGTTGATCGACCAGATATAGCGCTCCATGTTGCCGGTAAGCCGGAGCCGGATTTCCCGGTCATAGGGTCGCTCCTCATAGAGAGGGTCCTGCGCCCGCAGATCTCCGAGGGACAGGAACTTGCCGCCATTGGCCGCGTCAGGCTCAAGCCCTGATCCCGGTGCATAGAACGGATCATCATCTCCCCCGCCCATGGCACCCATGTCATGGCCCGCATGTCCCATGGCGGCGTGGTCCATAGCGGCATGGTCGGTGGACCCATGATCCATCTCGCCGTGGTCCATGTCTCCATGGTCCATGTCCCCGTGAGTCATGCCTGGCATGGCCCCATGATCCATGTCGGCCATAGTCAGCCGCGGCGGGTCACGCAACTCGGGCACGGCAGCTTCCATGCCGTCACGCGGCGCCAGCGTGCCACGGGCAAAACCATCCCGTGCCATGGTTTCAGCGAAGATGGTGTAGGCCCTGTCCTCACGCGGACGGACGATCACGTCGTAGGTTTCAGCCACCGCAATGCGGAACTCGTCCACCGTCACCGGGCGGACGTTGTTCGCATCCGCCTGCACCACGGTCATTTCAAGTCCGGGAATGCGGATGTCATAGAACGACATCGCCGATGCATTGATGAAACGCAGGCGCACGCGCTCCCCGGGAGTGAACAGTCCCGTCCAGTTCTGCGACGGGTTCCGGCCGTTCATCAGATAGGTGTATCCCTGAACATCCTGAATGTCGGACGGCATCATCCGCATCTCGCCCCAGTCCAGCCTGTCACCCAGTGCAGCACCGAGACCTTCTTCCTCTGCCTGACGGAAAAACTCGCCTGCCGTGCGCTGGATGAAGTTGTAGTGATCCGGCGACCGCTTGAGATTACGGAAGACCTGCATGGGACTGTCCTCATGCCAGTCCGACAGCACCACCACATAGTCCCGGTCATACCGGAAGGGTTCACGCCCGGTCGGCTCGATGATGATCGGACCATACATGCCTGCGCCTTCCTGCAGGCCGGAATGGGAGTGATACCAATAGGTCCCTGCCTTTGGCGCCTTGAAACGATAGGTGAAGGTTTCGCCAGGCTTGATGCCGTCAAAACTCATGCCCGGCACGCCATCCTGGTCAAAAGGCAGAACGAAACCATGCCAATGAATCGAGGTATCCACCTCAAGCGTATTGGTGACGTTGATGGTGAGATCCTCGCCTTCGGTAAACCGCAATAGCGGCGCCGGGACCTGACCGTTGATCGAAAAGCCGTCCACTTCCCGCCCCGACACATCGAGGGTGACGGGCTCGACCGAGAGGTCATAGGTGCCTGCCTCCGCGGGAAGAGCGCCCCCGAGCACCACCGCCGCGCAGCCAAGAAGTGCTGCAAATATCCGTACACGTATTTTCATGGCACCTACTCCACATCCACCGTGCCGACCATGCCGGCGGCATAGTGGCCGGGCACGTTGCAGGCGAACTCGATGTCGCCCCCGGAAGTGAAGGTCCAGGTAATGATCCCGCTCTTGCCCGGTTCAAGCAGGACACTGTTCGGGTGGTCATGGCTCATCATGTGGCCGTCCTCCCCCATGGGCGCGTTCATCATGGCGTGGTTGATGTGATCACCCATCAGGACGCCATGTTCCTGCATCATCTTCATCTCGCTCTGGTGGGCCCCATGGTAGGCCGGGGTACCGAGGTTGAACTCATGCACCAGCGTGCCCTTGTTGACGACGTTGAAACGGATCGTCTCACCGGCGCGTACGCTGATGCTTTCGGGCGTGAAGAAATTGTCCTCCATGACAATCTCCACCACACGGTCAGCGCCTGCCGGGTCCCCGGGCTTGCCGAAGGACATCGGGCCCGAACCGGGACCGGCAGCCGCCCCGCTTTTCATGTGGCCTGCGTGCCCTTCGGCAGGTTGCATGTGGCCGTGAGCGTGGCTGCCGGCGGCTGTCGCCGGTGCGGCAAGCACGAGGCCAAGCGCCGCCCCGGCAAGGACGAATGACATGGTGTGAATACGGACAGACATCTCTGATCTCCGCGATTGATGAGGTCCCGCGACTGCGACACGCATATGCATCGCCGAACACGTGACGAACTGAATGAACTGAGAGGTGCGCAAGCCAGGCGCGCATGCGCCAGTCTCACGCGGCTTCAGACGTCACCCAGGCGGGGCGGCGGCGGATCGAGATCAAAGCCAGCAGGACCAATCAGCCGCGCAGATGGCGGCAACAGCCGGACAGGCGTCAGGCTGCCCATCACGACTGACGGCGCAGTGGGCGCGGCGAGGCATGTGAAGCAGGAAGCTGCAAGGGGGCAGGACCGGCTCGCCGGCTCGTCACCCTCCTGGTCAGGGCTTGTCTGGCCATGGGCTTCATGATGCGCCCCGCCAGCCATGGCACTTGGTGTCATGTCACAGCCGAGCATGTGCGCTGCCGTCATTTCGGGCGACGCCCACAAGGGCGCGACCGGAATGGCGACCAGCAGAAGACTCAGCAGACATGACATCAGCGCGCGCATGAGCAGAGCCTGCACCTTCCCCCAAGGGGAAGGTCAAGAGAGATAGAAGCCCGATTCGCTCAGACCTCCTCAGCCGCAGCTTCGATCTGGCTGATGGCGTCGAGGGTTGCTTCGAAGGTGAGCATGATCGACTGGTGGCGGTTCTTAAAGTCGCGGGCCGGGAGCAGGACTTCGAGATCGGCCCAGTCACCGGAGGGCGGGTCGCCCTCTTCCTTCAGCATGGCGCGCATCTGGTCACGCACCTGCTCGATGTCGGCGCGGGTGGCCCCGATGACGTGGCGGGCCATGACCGAGGAGGAGGCCTGGCCCAGGGCGCAGGCATGGACCTCATGGGCGAAATCGCTGACACGGCCATCCGCCATCTTCAGATGCACCGTCACCTTCGAGCCGCACATCTTGGAGATGGCACTGGCCGATGCCTCCGCATCCTCCAGCTTGCCGATGCGCGGGATGTTGCCCGCCAGCTCAAGAATGCGGGCGTTGTAGACGTCGTTCAGGGCGGTGCCGGAAGCACGCTGGGAGGCCGTGTCACTCATTGAGCCTATGTGCGTCCAATCTTGTGAAAATCCAAGCGGGTATTTGCTGCGTATCTGGAACAAAACAGGAGGCGCCCACCCAAATTTTAGCAATTCCAATGTGCACCAATTGCGACAACCTCTAGAAAATGCAACAAAGGATGCACAGTTTATGCAGTGTGGCGGGGCCCTGGCCGTGCCATATATCAATCGCCGGCGCGCGTGCTGACGTAAGGACTGACTGGACTTCGCGCACCGGATCCATACCAGTGATGCGCCTCGCTGCGCCTCATGCCCGGAAACCTTCGATATTGACCGGGACGGGGGGCCGCGCGTGCGCCAGGAAGGACGAAACCAATGGATGCCATGGTCGACAAAGCAGAGCTGACCGAGACCACCGGGGATGACATCAAGCGCCCCACCCGCGCGGAAGCTGAAGCCGCCGTGCGGACGCTCATTTCCTGGGCCGGTGACGACCCCGCCCGCGAAGGCCTGATCGACACGCCGTCGCGCGTGGTCCGCGCCTATGAGGAATTCTTCGAAGGTTACACCGAAGACCCCGCCCAGGTGCTGGGCCGTACCTTCGAGGAAGTCGAGGGCTACAACGACATCGTCATGCTCCGCGACATCTCGCTGGAGAGCCACTGCGAGCACCACATGGTGCCGATCCTCGGCAAGGCGCACATCGCCTATATGCCGATCAACTCGGTGGTGGGCATCTCGAAGCTGGCCCGCGTGATCGAAATCTACGCCAAGCGCCTGCAGACGCAGGAAACCATGACCGCGCAGATCGCCGAAACCATTGCCTCGGCCCTGAAGCCGGCCGGCGTGGCGGTGATGATCGAGGCCAAGCACCAGTGCATGACCACCCGCGGCATCAAGAAGCCCGACGTGGCGACGATCACCACCCAGTTTACCGGCGTCTTCAAGGATGACCCGCGCATGGAAGAGCGCTTCTTCCGTCTTGTGCGCGGCGACCGCAGCTACTAAAACACCGCCATCCTTTTGAGATGACGAATGCGGCCCTGCATATTATATGCGGGGCCGCAATCATTTGCGCCGAGAGCAGCCCTCCCCGACCGGGCGCCGGCGCATGGAGTAGGACCGATGACCAAGAAGCCCGAATTTGCCCCCCGCGTGACCGTTGAGCAGGTCGAGGAAGGCCATGACCTGGCGCCGAAATTCGACGCCAACGGCCTGATGCCCGTGGTGACCACGGATGTGCATACGGGCGACGTGCTGATGGTCGGCTACATGAACGACGAAGCCTTCGCCAAGGCCATCGAAACCGGCGAGGCCCACTATTACTCCCGCTCGCGCCAGGCCGTCTGGCACAAGGGTGCGACCTCCGGGCTGGTGCAGAAGATCGTCGAGCTGCGCATCGACGACGACCAGGACTCCGTGTGGATGAAGGTGGATGTGGCAGGCTCCGGCGCATCCTGCCATGTGGGCTACATGTCCTGCTTCTACCGCGAAGTGCCCACCGGCCCGCGCGAAACCGAAGGCGACTTCAAGTCGATCGTCCTGACCTACAAGGAAGACGAAAAGACTTTCGATCCTGTCGAGGTCTATGGCGACGCGCCGAACCCGACCAAGCTCTGAGGCCTGTGGCCTGCACATCAAACGAAAAGCCCCGGACACTGTCCGGGGCTTTTTGGTTTTTGGGATCGGGGCGAGACTCCTCACTACAATCACCGGCCACCCCATCCGTATCCCTCCGGCTCGACCTGAGGGATATGGTATGGATGGATTAAGAACGACTTTGACCCAACCGGGGCTGCCGCCTCACTGCCTAAACCTCACAGGTCTCCTGCCAGCGGGCGCGGGTGAGGGTGTAGAAGACGTGCGGCAGGCCAACGCGATCACCATCATGGCGGTACTGGAACCCCGCCCCCTCCATGGTGCGGCGTGACGCGGTGTTGCGTGTGAGGGTGAAGCACCAGGCCTCTTCAAGCGCCAGCCGCGCGAAAGCCTCATCCAGCGTGGCCCGGGCAAGTTCTTTCGCCCGTCCCTGCTGCCAGAAATCAGGCACCACCGCATAGGCAAGCTCAATGACCGGCCGCCCGTCCAGCACCACGAAACGCAGGCCCGCATAGGCACAGAAGCTGCCGCTCGCCCTGTCCGTCACATGCCAGAGGCCGAAGCCATGCGCGTCCCAATGGGCCGCGTGAGCCTGTGTCCGTGCCCGGATGGCATCGTCGGTGAGCGGCTTGCCGTCTGCCGACAGGGTATCCATGGCGCGCGCGTCACCATTGATGCGGGCAAGATCCTTCCAGTCTTCCCCCCGGAAGGGGCGCAGATCCATCCGCTTGGTCGCCAGCTGAGGCATCACGTCGTCTCCCGGTTTCCCGTCCATCAGATTGCTGCCAATGGTGACTTGCACCCAAGGCTCATAGTGGCATTCTGCGGCCACTCCCGAATTCGCCCCGCGTTCCGCGGGGCCGCGCACCATAAGGACTGGACCCCCATGACGCGACCCAAAATCGGCCTTGCCCTTGGCGGCGGCGTGGCGCGCGGCTGGGCGCATATCGGCATCATGCGCGTGCTGATGGAAGAAGGCATCCGCCCGGACATCATCGCGGGCACCTCCATCGGTGCCGTGGTGGGCGGCTGCTACTCGGCGGGTAAGCTGGACGCGCTGGAGGACTGGGCCCGCAGCCTGACACCGCGCCGGATGCTGGGCCTGCTCGATCTGAATTTCGGTGGTGCGGGGCTGCTGTCAGGCATGAAGCTGGCAAAACTGCTGGAAGAGAATATTGGCGACATCGAATTGCAGCATCTCGGCACCCGCTTCGTGGCGGTGGCAACGGAACTGGCAACCGGCCACGAAATCTGGCTGCGCGACGGCCCGCTAGTGCCCGCCCTGCGCGCCTCCTATGCCCTGCCCGCCGTGTTCAACCCCATCAATATCGAGGAACGCTGGCTGGTGGACGGGGCGCTGGTGAACCCGGTGCCCGCCTCCGTGTGCCGTGCCTTCGGCGCGCGGCTGGTGATCGCCGTATCGCTGGGCTCGGACACCTACGGCCTCGGCATGGTGACCGAGGGCGACAAGGTGGAGGGGATGGATTTCGGGTTCGAGGAAAAGCGCGAAGGGCGCCGTTCCATCGGCCGGGCCATGGTCTCCCGTGCCACCCGGCCGGACCGGGAACTGGTGCGCCAGCTGTTCGGCTGGGACAGCAAGACACCGGGCATCACCACAGTGATGATGGGAGCCCTTAACATCATCCAGGACAGGCTGGCGCGCATGCGCCTGGCCGGTGACCCGCCGGACGTGATGATGGCCCCGCGCATCGGCCACATCGCCCTGAGCGATTTCCACCGTGCATCCGAGTGCATCAAGATCGGTGAGGACGCAGCCCGTCAGGCCATCCCGGTTATCCGGGAAGCAATGGAGTTCCTTGGCGGCAAGCCGGACATGTCAGGCGCGCCCGTATCGGAATAGGCACGCGCCGATGACAGGGGGCTGACGGGCGGGGTCCGTCGGACCCCGGTCAGCCGCTGGCGATGTAGGCCTTGAGAGACTCGGCTTCGAGCTCCGCGTCCGCGATGCGGCGCTTCACCACGTCACCGATGGAGATGATGCCGGCAAGCTTGCCGTCTTCCACCACCGGCAGGTGACGCATGCGCCCGGAGGTCATCATTTCCATGAGACGCTCGGTGGTGTCAGCCGCGGTACAGGTGACCACTTCGCGGGTCATATAGGCAGCCACCGGCTCTTTCAGCGCGTCGCAGCCGCTGCCTGCCGTGGCACGCACAATGTCGCGTTCCGACAGGATGCCTGCCACGCGACCGGCAAAATCCGTGACCACCACGGCACCGATACGCCGCTCGGCCAGGACGCCCGCGGCGTCCTGCAGGGTCGCATCCGGCGAGATGGTCGCAACCTCCCGCCCCTTGTCCTTCAGGATGCTCGATACAGTCATCACACGCTCTCCCTATTCAGCGATGATGAATCCGACGCACCGTCCGCGCCCGGCTGCTGCTTTCCGCCGTTCCGCCCGCCTGCCCAGTCTCCCGCCGGTATGTTCCGGCCGTATGGAGCCGTTGTGCATCGGGGCGAAGCTGCCCGGCAGCGGAATGCCGCCGGAATGCGGAGCTGGCCTGCCCGGGCCGACTGCGCGTATGAAATCGGAGTATGAGCGCGACATTCCGTCGCGACAAGGAGAGAAAATGAACAAGGTCAATGGTTTAGGTCAGCGGCGCTGACGCATTCAAACAAATTTGGCGTCAAACCAAGGAAAAATGCGCGCCGCATTTAAGGCCAAATGGGTGCTTAGGGCTGGGGAAACAGGCGGGCGCACGCCCCGCGCCAGGGAGGAACAAGCTGATGATTCTGCGACAGGCCTATCTGCGCCGCCTGCGCGACGACCTCGACCGCTGGGCCCAGAAGGGCCTCGTGGACCCGGCCCGCATCCCGGCAATCCTCAAGGAAGCCGAAGGCAGCGGCAGCGAACGCGGGCTGACCTCGATCCTGGCCGTGCTCGGCGTGATCCTGCTGGGCTTCGCCGCCATGAGCTTCGTCGCCGCCAATTGGGGCGAGATGTCGAAGCTCGCCAAGCTGCTGATCCTGTTCGGCGGCATGTGGGCCTCGCTGGGCGTTGCCATCTGGCAGGTGCGCGCCAACGGCACGGAACACCCGATCTATGCCGAGGCGGCGATCCTGCTTGCGGTCAGCCTGTTCGGCGTCGCCATCATGCTGATCGGGCAGATGTACCATGTGGGCGGCGAGTATTCGGGCGGGCTGATGCTATGGATGGCCGGCGCGCTGGTGACCGCCTGGCTCGCCCCCTCCCGCGCGGCGCTGGCGCTGGCCATCATCCTGGCCCCGGCCTGGAGCCTGGCGGCACTGATGGAGAACCCGGCCTCCCTCCACTGGCAGTTCGTGATCCCCATGAGCCTTGCAGGCCTGCTGGTCGCGGAGATGGGCTGGCGCGCAGGCGCGCATCTGCTGCTCATTGCCTGGGGCATCTGGGCGGCCATCACCGGCGTCTGGCTGGTGGGCGAGCGGGAATGGACAGGGCCCGAAGCCTTCGCGGTGGGAACTCTGTTCGCCATTCTGGTTACCGCCAAGGGACACCTGCCCCTGCGCCTCATCGCCCCCTTTGAGGACGCGATGATCCACTGGGGCCTGCTGGCAGCCTTTGGCAGCGGCGTGCTGATGCTGCTGGCAAGTGAAGACGCCGAAGCTCCGCTGACGGAATATCTGGTGGTGGCGCTCATCTTCGCGGGCGCTGCCGTCGCCACCATCGTCATGGGGCATCAGGCGAGACGGCTTACCTATCTGGATGCGACGGCGCTTGCCGCGATGGCGTTCTTCACGCTGGCCTATCCGTATCTGCTGGCGGCAGCGCCGGCGGTGGAATGGCTGCTGGTGATTGCCCTGTTCGCCGCGGCGATCTGGGCGGTGAGTTACGGCATGCGGACCCATGACCGGTTCAGCACCAATCTCGGCTTCGTCCTGTTCGCGGGCATGGCGCTTTATGTCTACCTCCGCACCGTCGGCACGCTGCTCGATACATCGCTGGTGTTCATCATCGGCGGCCTGCTGCTGATCGGGCTCAGCATCGGCATTGCCCGTGTGCGCAGACAGATGCTGACAGGCAGCACGGGCACGGGAGACGCCTCATGACCGAAACACCGATTGAAGCACGAGCCGGATGGCTCACAGGTTTTGCCCGCGGCGGCTACCGCGTCCGGGGGCTGGCGCTGGCAGGCATTCTCATGACGGTGCTTCTGGCTCAGATCGTGATGGAGCGCGTGGCAATCCTGACCGACGGCGCGGAAGTGCGCCTGGCAACAGCGCCGGTGGACCCGCGCGACATTTTCCGCGGCGACTATGTGATCCTCAATTACCGCATCTCCACGCTATCCCTGGAGAATCTGACGGACACCCCGGAGGCCTTCACCGAGGGCGGGCTGATCTATGTGTCCCTGAAGGAAGGCGCGAACGGCATCTGGGAGCCCGTGGCCGCGACACCCGCCCTGCCCGGCCGGACCGCGGGCGTGGTCACCATCCGTGGCCGGATCACCAGCCTGAGCCAGACAGGGCCCGTGACGGCCACAGGGGAGGCACCCCGCCCCCTTGAGGACGCTGCCGGCATTCGCCTCCGCGTGGATTACGGGATCGACCAGTATTTCGTGCCGGAAGGAACCGGCCCCGCGCTTGAAGCCGACCGCAACGAAGGCAAGGTGAGCGTGCTTGTGGCGGTGGCCGAAAACGGAAACGCCGCCATCAAGGGCATTGTCCTCAATGGCGGCGATCCGGTCTATCTGGAGCCGCTGTTCTAGCAGCGACCCGGGCGTTCACATCAGGCGACGATCAGTCGTCGGCCTTCTCATCCGGAAAACGGTTGAGCGGGAACGGCTTTTCGTTGGTGTTGAACGTCACATAGGCAAGACACTGCCAGACGAACTTGATGAGGTTACGGCTGAAGGTCTTCAGCTCATTATTGGCTTCGCCGCGGATCAGGATCACCACGAACTGCAGCGCGCCGAGGAAGATCGAGATCGAGAAGGCCAGATTGCCGAGGAACCAGTAGCCGAGCATGAACAGCAGGCGCACCCAGAGGGCCTCGTCGCCATTTGCATCGGACCCGATGCGGCGGGTCTCGCCGTCCGGATTGGGGGTATCACCGGGTGAGGAAGCGGTTGCATCGCTCATTGTGGGGGGTCTCTCCTGAGTTGGGGCACACCAGAACCGTGCGGTAGTCGGGCCATGATCCGGGTTTGTGACCGGCCGAAACGCGGCCCGAGGGCCGAAGCGGGCCGCCAGCCGGTTTGACAATCGGGCTGTCGGATCAGGCTCATCCGCTTGCTCTGGATTTGGGGAAGTCCGTAAGCGGGTTCAATAGGTTACCCGCTATTTTGCGCATCTTTCCTGTTATTCAGCCCCCTATTCCTCCGACGCGACGCCCGGGTCGAAGCGCGGGAAGAACAGGATGCCCGCGATGAAGCCCGCCACATGGGCTTCCCAGGCGATGTTGGCGCTCTCCCCCGCAGCCCCCAGGCCGATAAGCCCGGTGAGCAGGGTCAGCCCCAGCCAGACAGCGCTGAAGACAAGCGCCTGCCCGCCCGCCAGCGCCTTGTGCGCCGGGCGCCGGGGCACGGCCCGAAGGGCTTCGGCCGAATAGTCGAAGCCGAACCGCGCCAGGGGGCCTGACCGCTCGAACACGAACAGCGCAGCGCCCGCAATGACCCCGGAAATCGCACCGGACGCCCCGACAACAGGGGCAAGCGAGCCTGCCTGCGCCCCTGCATAGGCCACCCCGGCAATCACCCCGCACAGAAGATAGAAAAGGATGAAGCGTACCGCCCCCAGCCTGCGGGCCACCGGCGTGCCGAACGCCATGAGCCACACCGAGTTGAAAATGAGATGGAGCCAGTCCGCGTGCAGGAAGGCGTAGGTGACAGGCGTCCACAAATCCGCCCACAGACCGCCGGGAAAGGAATAGACCGCCCCGTCCACGGTGGGGGCATAGCGCGCCGGGAACAGCGCAAAGGTGAGGATCAGCTGGAAATCAGCCTCCCCGGACAGGAACCCCCGCGCCAGGTGAATGCCGAACAGGAGCGCGACCAGCCCCACCAGCACGCCGGGCGCGCGAAACGCCGGATAGGACGGCCGGGCGCCGCCACGATCAAAACCTTCACTCATATGGGGGTGTCCTATGTATCCGCGATTTCGGTCAGGCCGCAGCCTTGAGGGCGGCTTCGACCAGCTCCAACCGGTCATTGCCGAAATACATGTCCGTCTTGTTAACAAACATGGTGGGCGACCCGAAACCGCCGCGCTCGATGACTTCTTCCGTATTGGCCCGCAGACGGGCCTTGACCGCGTCAGAAGATAGCGCGGCCTGGAATGCGTCCCAGTCGAGACCGACCTTGTCGCAGATCTCCTTAAGCACATCCGGCTGGGAAATGTCCTTGAGATCCCCCCAATAGGCTTCGAATGCCGCACGGCTGTACGGCACGATCCTGCCTTCGTCCTGCGCGAAGACGGCCCCGCGCATCACATCGACGGCACGGACGGGAAACACCGGCGGCTGGCCGATCTTCACGCCGCAGAAGCGGGCCCAGTCCCGCAGATCCTTGACGTAATAGCGGCCCTTCACCGGATGGGGATTGGCCCGGGCCTCATAGACCGCCTCGTTAACCTTGTTGAAGATGCCGCCCACCAGCACCGGGCGCCACTCGATGGTGGCCCCTGCCCGCTCGACCACGGCCTCGACACGCGAAAAGGCCAGATAGGTCCATGGGCTGGAGACGTCATAAAAGAATTCAAGCACGGCCGGCATCGGCTCACTCCCTGCGTGGGGGCTTCAGCGCCCCTTATGATGGGTATGTCAGATCGCGCGCAGGATGGCGGCTGGTTAATGCCCTTGGCAAGGCCGCGAGGGCACCGCGGGTAATCCGCCGCCGCGGGGTGTCCCTATGTGGATGTGCCCATCTGGCCCATTCGGGACGATCTGCCGGGCCAGATGTCCCGCTTTGATCCAGAGCGGGACAGCTGAAACTGGCACGTTCCGGCACCCGGTGATTAACACCCGAACCAGCTTAAAGGCCGATTGGCGGAATTGCGCCATTTCCATGGTTAATCCGTCTTCGGATCAAAGCTCTGTGGGCTGGCATGGCCGTTGCTCTCCTACCGGCGTGCACCGCGTTGGTGCGCATGAACCGAAGGAAAGCGACACGCCATGCTGGGCACGACGCAGAAAAAGAACCGGACACGCACGCAGGCCGAACTGGCCGCGCTCGTTGCCGGCTGCGCTCTGGCCCTGGGCCTTTCCGCTCTCAGCCTGACGGCTGGTGCGGCGCTCGCGGCCAACGAGCCGTGGGAAGAAGGCCTGACCATGAACACGCCGTTTGGCATGAACCCTGGTGAAGAAAATCGCGCCTTCAACCCGTCCAATCGTGATGTGAACGGCAACCGTGTCCTCGTCAACCAGTACTCGCAGTACAGCAACACTGCGGGCGTGGCGGGCGAAGGGTCGGGCGTCGGGTACGTCAATGGCTCGGCAGCAGCCATCGGCAACCAGCTGAACGTCGTGACGAATGGCAACAACAATACAGTGATCGTCAACTCTACCCAGATAAACAATGGCGATCAGGAGGCCGTTATCCTCAATGGCACGCTCGACCTTGATTAAATCCCCGACCAACACCCGTTCCGCCCTGCGCGGCATCGCCATGTCCTTTGGTGCGCTGGCCCTCGCCGGCTGCATCAGCCCCGTGGCCGGCCCCAGCGGCACTTACGCAACGCCGATCGGCAATGCGCCGGTGATCAGCAACGAAACGCCGTACTCCACGGCGCTGCGCTGCATGTCCCGCCAGGTGCGTGGCCGCGGCATGGCCGGCCCGCGCATCGCGGTTGGCCAGATCGCCGATTACACCGGCAAGGAAGAATTCGAAGGCGGCCGCAAGGTCACCCAGGGCGCCGCCCTGATGGCCATCTCCGCCCTCGCCAAGGCCGGTGTCCGCCTCGTTGAGCGCTTCGATACGGGCGTCAGCGAGCTGGAACTGAAATACGCCAACAACAAGCTCATCGGCGACAATGGCGCCGAAGGTGCCTACCGCCAGGTGCATGCGGGCCAGATTCCGGGTTCGGACTATTACCTGGTCGGCGGCATCACCGAGCTGAACTTCAACATCCGCTCCGGCGGCCTGGACGGCCTGTTCTCCGAAGAGAGCGCCACCGGCACCACGGCAACGCTGGTTGCCAAGCAGTATGTGCTGAATGTCGGCCTCGACCTGCGCCTGGTGAAGACCTCCACCCTCGAAGTGGTGGACGTGATCTCCTACCAGAAGCAGATCATCGGCCGCGAGCTGCGCGCCGGCGTGTTCGACTTCTTCGGCGGCAACCTGATCGACATCGGTGCCGGTGAAAAGGCCCTCGAGCCGATCCAGCTCGCCGTGCGCTCGGTCATCGAACGCGCCGTGCTGGAAATGATCGGCAGCCTGAACGGCCTCGGCCCGGCCACCTGCGCTGGTGAGGATCCGCTGGGCGACGGCCAGGCCATGGCATCCAACCGTTATGTCAACGAGCTGATCGGCTCCGCGACCACCGTGAAGGTGCCGCACGCCACCGCCGGCCACACGACCCAGACCTATGCCACTGCCCCGAAGGCCCAGGCTCCGCAGGCCCAGGCTCCGGTCTACTACAACACCAACACCCAGGCCGCGCCTGCCGCGCAGCCCGCCCCTTACACTGCTCCTGCTTCTTCCGGAGGATATGACTATGCAACGCGCAATCGCCCGTATGGCTGGTATGCCGGTTCTGACGGCCGCGTCGATAGCGGTCTGCGTGGCTCTCTCTAACGGCGCAGCTGCGCAGGAAGCCACCACCGACGCCACTGCCACGACCACTGTTCCGGTCTCGACTGTCCTCAACGGCCAGATCAACCTGAACAGCGTCATCGCCGACATCAAGGTCGTCTACGACGACGGCTCCGGTGTCGACGCCACGGCAGCGGCCTTCGCCAACGACTTCACCGCCGTCACCCGCGGCTCGACCCTGGACCTGACCTCGACCCAGACCAACGAGGCCGCCGTGCAGGCAAATGTGGATGTGACCGTGGACGAGATCGACGGCTATACCGGTGCCAACTCGCTGGCCGTGTCGAACAAGATCACGGCGGGTGCCAACTTCGCCGGCGGGGTCATGAACGTGACCCAGACCGCCAACGCGGAAACCAGGGCCACGACGACGATCACCGCCTCGGACGGCTGGGGCAAGACGCAGGGCACCGCCACCGCGGTGGCCAACTCCGCCACCGGCGCGGTCGCAGGCTTCGGCAATCCGGCCCCGCTTGAGGTGAACAACAACCAGACGAACAACGCGCTTTCCAGCGCGACGGTCAACTTCAAGACCGACAACACCAACCATGCTGCCTTCACCGGCCTCAGCGCCACGGCGATCGGCAACTCGGCAACCTACGGCGCCGACTTCTAGCGCCACCTTCTTTCGAGCAGCGCCCGACACCGTCGGGGTTGAGGGCGCACATACTCAAGGGGAGACCTTCGGGGGGTCTCCCCTCTTTTTTTGCGCTGAGCGCTGAGAGATGTCAGACACCGCGCAGCGGCAGCTGGCCGGTCATGCGGGCGGCAAAGGCGATGATCTCCTCATCGCTGTCACCCACCTGGACCCGCCCATCGACCACCAGCATGGATGCCCCATGCACCAGCGACCAGGCGGCCGTGCATGCCGTGTCGATCTCCTGCGCTGTCGGGGCATCACCGAGACAGGCCGTCACGCCAGCGCGCAGCATCTCGTAGCTGTGCGCCGCGGTCTCAAGCAGCTCGGTGTATTTCTCCTTCGCCACGAAACGGGGCCCGTGCATGAGGCGGAACAAAGCCGGGTTGCGCACGGCAAAGAGAATGTAGCCGGCCCCCAGCCCGCCCATATGCGCGCCGCTCGTCCCGGCATCACGCGACTGGGCATCCATATGCTGTGACAGCTCGGCAAAGCCTTCAGTGGCCAGGGCCGCGAGAAGCGCGTCCTTGTCCTCGAAGTGATGATACGGCGCGGCCTGGCTGACACCGGCCGCCCGCGCAACGCTGCGCAGGGACAGCGCTTCCGGTCCCACCTCCTCGAGCAGCGCCCGGGCCGCAGCAAGCAGCTCGCGCTTCAGATCTCCATGGTGATAGCTGGCGGATTTCCGCCCTTTTCGTGTCTGTCCTGTCATGCAGTCAATTTAATCTTGACAGCGTTCAGATGCAACATATCTTAACACCGTCAAGATAGACGCGATGCGCAGCCTCTATGGCGCGCCAGACCGGGAGGGTCCCATGCCTCGCAGCTCCAAGCCTCGCAGTTCCAGTCCCACTGTCCGATTGAACCGACGTCAGGCGCTTACCGCCACAGCCGGCGCCAGCGCGCTTGCCTGTCTGCCGCTGGGGAAACTCCCTTTCACCTCGCAAGCAGCCCCCGGAGGTCTCATGTCATCCGCCCATGCCGCACTGCCCTCACCCACCCGCGCCCCTGACTGGCTGGCGCTCCTCGGCACGTCCGAGCATGGCGGCCGCGACTACACCCCGGAAATCGAAGGCACCCTGCCCGACGGCCTCGCTGGCGTGCTCTACCGCAACGGCCCGGGCCTGTTCGAGCGCGGTGGCCATCGCAAGCAGCACCTGCTGGACGGCGACGGGCTGGTGCAGCGGCTCTCGATCCGCAACGGCAAGGCGCATTACCGCAATGCCTTCGTGCAGACGCCAAAATATGTGGCGGAAGAACAGGCAGGCGTGTTCAAGCACGCGACCTGGACCACCCGCCGCCCGGGCGGCATGCTCTCAAATCTCATGGGCGGCGACATTGCAAGCCAGGCGGGCGTCACCGTCTACCCGGTGCATGGCAAAATCGCCGCGCGCGATGAGGGCGGCGACACTTTCCTCCTCGACCCGCGCAGCCTGGCCACCACCGGCACCCAAAAGGTCAGCGCCCTCAGCGGGGGCTACAAGGCACATGCGAAACTTGATCCGGACACGAATGAATGGATCCTCGCGGGCCAGGGCTTCGGGCCTTCCATGTCCCTGCATGTGGCGATCTATCGACCGACGCTGGAGAAGGTGCGCGAATTCAGGTTCGATGCGCCGCGCCAGGTCTATATCCACGACTTCCTGGCCACGAAGAACCACGTTATCTTCGTGCTGCATCCCTGCCACTTCTCGCCCTTCGGCTTCCTCGCCGGCATGAAGAGCCTGACCGATAGTCTGAGCTTCAGCCGCGACGACGGGACCGTGCTGGCCGTGGTGCCGAAAGACGGGGGCGCGCCGCGCTATTTCGACGTGCCCGGCTCGTTCATGTGGCATGCGCTCAACGCCCACGAGACCGGCGGAGAGATCATTGCCGACATCGTGGCCTATGATGCGCCGGACCATTTCATCGGTGACAACCCGTTCTTCGCGTCTCTGATGCGCGGCGAGATGGGCAATGCCGAACATCCCGGCACGATCCGGCGCTATGTGCTGTCACTGGAGACGGGCGCTGCCCGGGAAGAGATCCTTGATGGCGGCAATCACGAATTCCCCATGACGGACCCGCGCGTGCAGCTCGGCAATCACCGCGTCGGCTATTTCGCCTGCGGCGGCGTGGGAGGTCTCAACAGCGGCATCAAGCGCATGGACATGCGGACCGGTGCGACCCAGCTCTTCGACTTCGGAGCGGACAATGTGCAGGTGGGAGAGCCTGTCTTCACCGCACGGGACGAGACTGCCGGTGACGTTGATGAAGGCTGGCTGATCGCCCAGTGCCTTGAGGCCAAAAGCAGGACGACCTTCTTCGCCGTGTTCGACGCCCAGCACGTGGAAGACGGGCCGCTGGCAAAGATCCGCCTCAGCCACCACGTCCCCATTTCCTTCCACGGGGCATGGACGGGCCAGGGCTAGGCACGTGTGACCATCCCCAATCATCGGGATCACTTACCTGAGGCGAGACAAAAAAATGCGGGCGTTCCGGTCCCCCAACCAGAACGCCCGCGGGTGCGATGAGGGCAGCGCTCAGGACAGGAAGCGCGCTCTCATCTGGTTCCCCTCTCGGAACCCCTCTTGTGACTAGTAGACGCGGCCGCCAACGCCGCCGGTAAGCACCAGGCCGCCGAGATCAGCCGCCGTGCCGCCATGGCCGGAGGCCGACGCAGCGGACCCACGATGGATCAGAACCTCCGCAAGCGGACCACCGGCAAGACGCGCGTGAGCAAGATCGGCCCGGCGCTCTTCGGCGGCGCAGGCAAGACGGCCGGACTGGCCGAAGCGCAGCGCTTCACCCGGCTGGCACTCGATCACGAACCCATCCGTGTAGTCGGCACGGCCATTGACCCACTCGCCAACCGTGGCGCCCAGGGCAAAGCCATCCGGGCAGCGGAAAACTTCGCCCTTGTAGTCGACGCCGATTTCGGCAGGCGACACGCGGATCGCGTTGGACAGACGGCCCTTCACGTCAATGCACTCGGCCTTCACCGGCTTGGGGGCCTGGGGCTGCACGACATTGATCTTCGGAATCTCGATGGCCGGGGCCTGCATGATGACATAGGACGAGCCGCCGCCACCGCCGATGAAGACGGTTTCGTTGTTGATGACCTCGCGCTCGATGATGGTCGTCTCGCGGATGGTCTCACGCTCGATGATGGTTTCCTTCTCGCGGAAGGTATCCGTGCCGCCGTCCTTCTTGTCGCGCTGGCCATTGAACATGGGCACATGCACGTTGGGCACGGGGACCGACACGTTGAAGACATGGGTGGAAATCTTCGGCACGCCAACGGAGATGTTGGGGGCGTGCGGCATGGACGGACGGTGCTTGCCGTAGCCGCCGCCCTTCTCGTCACCGGCGATGGAGGCACTGCCCAGCACCGTTGCGCTCAGAGACACCGACAGGGCGGTGACGGCAGCAATCCGGATCACGTGTTTCATTTTGGCACTCCTGCGGGCCGTATCCGGGGGAGATATGACCCATTTCTGTCCTGAAGCGGGGCGTGTGCCCGCCAATGGACGGAAAAATGCAGGGAGCGTGCCGGGTTGGCGCCCCGAGGGTGCCCCGGGACTATTCAGCCGGGGCAAACCCCGCACGGGAGCGCTTGCGTTCCTCCCGCCGCGCCTCGCGCCGGGCAATGATCATGAACAGCGCCGGGGTGAAATAGAGCGCCAGAATGGCCGAGCCGCCGACGCCGCCGGCAATGCCCGTGGCCATGGGCTGCCAGAACCGGCCGCCGAACATGATGAGCGGCAGGAAGCCGCCGATGGTGGTTAACGTCGTTGAGATGATGTGCCGCGAGGCAGCCACCACCACGTCTTCCGCCGCCTCGGCATCCCCCGCCCGCGCGGCATCATCCGCCCGCAAGGCCGACAGCACGATGATCGCCCCGTTAATGGCGAGGCCCACGAGCCCCATGGTGCCGACAATGGCGACGAAGCCGAGCGGATGGCCGAACAGCCACACGCCCCACAGCGCCAGCCCCACCGACAGGAAGGCCACGGCAAAGACGATGCCCGCATAGCGGAACGAATTGAACGACAGGATGATCGACGCGGCCATGATGACCAGCAGCGGCCCGGCAAATGCCAGGAAGCTGCCCAGCGCCTCCGACCGCTGTTCGGCATCCCCGCCGAACTCGAAGCGGTAGCCGCGCGGCGGCGCGTAGCCCGCTTTCTCCAGTTCCGCGCGGAACCCGGCCAGCGCCTCAGCGGGCAGCACGAAAGGCACGACGAAGGCCTGGATGGTGTTGGTGCGCTCGCCATTGCGGCGGGTGATGCCCGCAAGCTCTGGCTCAAGCCCGATATCGGCAATCGCCGTCAGCGGCACGCCGGGCATGCCGCCTGCCGTAATCGGTCCGCGCTGGCTGGGCAGGATGTATTCAGACCGGATGTCGGCGACGGTGCTGCGGTCGTCGTCACCGATGCGCACGCGCACCGGCAGTTCTTCCGTCGCTTCCACCACGGAGCCGCCGATGGCCCCCTCGAAGGTAGCGTCGAGCTGGCGGGCGATGTCCACCGCCTGCAGCCCGGCATTCTTGGCTTCGTCCTCATTCGGCACCACGGTCAGCTTCGGCTGGCCGCCTGCCAGCTTGGCGATCGTGTAGGTGATGCCCGGCGTGCGGTGCATGATGGCGCGGATCTTCTCGCCTTCCTCGCGCAGCACATTGAGGTCCGGCCCCACCACGCGCACTTCCACCGGCGCATCCACCGGCGGACCCTGCTCGAAGGGCGTGGCCAGGATGGTGGCGTTGGGGAAGGCATTGCGGATGTCATTCTGGATCTCGGGCAGGTCTTCCAGCGTCGCTTCCCACGATACGGTGCGGACGAAAGCCTGCGCGAAGGCCGTGTTGCCCTCGCCCGAATTGGTCATGGAATAGAAGACACGCGGCGCCGGGTCGCCCACCACCCAGTAACTGTCAACGATGCTCTCATGGGCATTCAGCTCTTCGCGAATCTGCTCGACCATGCTGCGCGTCTCCTCGATGGAGGCCTGCGGCGGCATGAAGAGCTGCACCTGGAACATGTCACGGTCATTGGCAGGAAAGAACTGCTCTTCCAGCGTGCCCGCCATCAGGAAACCGATGACCGGCAGCACCATAGCGACGGTGATGCCGATGACCGGCACGCGCAGGATGAGGCGGATGGACCGCCTGTAGAGGTCCGCAAGGTCGCGGTTCACATAGCCGTCGCGCCACCAGACAGGCGCACGGCCGTCCCGCCCGTCATCCTCGCTGGAGACATACCCCGCCACCGCCGGGATGACGGTCATGGCGAGGAAGAAAGACGAGGAGATGGCGACGATGACGCCGATGGCCAGCGGACCGACGAACTCCCCCGCCCCGCCCGGCGCAAGGAAAATCGGCGCGAAGGCCAGCGCGGTCGTCAGCGTCGACGCGAACAACGGCACGAACAGATGCGAGATCGTTTCCGAGATCGCTTCACCGGGACTGGCGCCCGCCTTGCGGCAAGCATTGAAGTCATCCACCACCACGATGGCGTTGTCGATCAACAGGCCGAGCGACACGATGATGCCGACCATTGAGGTCTGGTGCAGCGGCATGCCGATGATGTTGAAGAAGATGAACACCATCAGCACCGACAAGGGCAGCGCCATGCCGACGAGCAGCGCGGACTTCCAGCCAAGGGTGATGAGCAGAACGCCCAGCACCACCCCGGCACCCAGCAGCATGTTGGACCCCAGCTCGCCAAGCCGCGCGGAGGTGTAGATGTTCTGGTCGAAGACGATGCGCATCTCGATGCCGCGCGGCACCTCTTCGCCGAACTCCTCAATCACCTCCATGGCACGCGCCGACCACAGGTCGATGCGGCCGCCCGCTTCCATCTCGGCGGCAACCATGACGCCGCGCTTGCCGCGGATCAGGGCCAGGCTGCGGGGCGGATCGCGTGTGCCCTTGCTGACGGTCGCGATATCCCGGATACGGACGATCTGCCCGTCCGGTCGCTGCTTGATCGGCAGGTCGCCGATCTGCGCCACGGTCTCAAGCTCGCCCACCACCTCGATGGACAGGTCATTGGTGGCATTGCGCAGGAGGCCGGCCGAGACCTTGGAATCCGCCAGCCGGATCGCATTGGCCACTTCCGCCGTGGTGAGGTTGAGGGAGGAGACCGCCACCGCATCAAGCGTGACGAGAACTTCCTCGATTGCCTCCCCGTGAATGTCCGCCTCCCGCGTGCCGGGCACGTTGAGCAGACGGTTTTCAAGGTCTTCGCCGAGCCGGGTGAGGATATCCACCTGCGGCGGCCCCTCCTGATCCCAGGCCAGGCCCACAACGATTGTGACGGCTGTCGAGGAGCGGTCCTGAAGGTCGGGCTTGCTGGTGCCCGGCGGCAAGATGGCTTCCGCCTCGATGAGCTTGTTGCGCACCTTGGACCAGATCTGGTCCGGCACCATCACTTCGTCCCGCAGCTCGACGCGGATGAGCGACACCCCGGCGCGGCTTTCGGAATTGAGCTCCTTGATCTCCGGCACCTCGCGCAGCGCATCTTCGATAGGCTCGGAGACGAGGCTTTCCATGCGCAGGGCATCCGCCCCCTGCAGGAAGGTGATGATGGTGGCAAAGCGGCGCGTGAGGGCCGGGTCTTCCTGACGGCCGAGGCTCGTGAAGGCCAGCCAGCCGGCAACGATGATCAGGCCCAGCGTGAGGGCGGTGAGACGGGGATTGCGATAGAAGAGGTTGGACCACATGGCGCGAACTCCCCCGCCCTACTTGCCGCTGCCGGCGGCGGCCGGTGCGGCAGGTGTGGCGGCAGACGCCACACCGTCGGACAAGCGGACCCGCTGGCCCGGGGCCATGCGGTGTGTGCCGCGCGACACCACCATCTCCCCGTCGCTGAGCGTGCCGCGCACATAGGCCCGGTCGGCTTCCGTGTGCAGGAGCTGCACCGTGCGGCGCTCAAGGATGCGTTCCTTCTCGCCGGGCTGGGTACCGCCCTCGTCCGGCTCAGGCGTGACCAGCGCGAAGATAGCCCACAGGCCGCGGCGCCCTTCGGTCAGCGCTTCGATGGGCACCCAGTAGCCTGCCTCGTTGATGGTCTGGGTCAGGGAGACGCGCGCCAGCTCGCCGGAGCGGACGCGGGAGAACGGCGCTTCGACCAGGAAGATGGCCGTGGCCGTGCGGGTCTCGCTGTCGACTTCCGACAGCACCTGCGACAGCACGGCGGGGTAAAGCTCCCCGCGCACTTCGACCTGATAAATCGTGCCTTCAGTCAGCGTGCCGAGAACTGATGCGGGAATACCGATGCGCGCTTCCAGCCGCGCGCTCTCCAGCAGACGGAAGATGGGCTGGCCCGCATTCACCACCGTGCCTTCATCGACCATGCGGGCGACCACATGACCGTCATAGGGCGCGCGGATGGACGCAAGCTCCAGTGCCACATCCAGCGCACGGATATTGGCGCGGGCGGCGGCAAGCTGCGCCTGCACCGCCTGCCGGTTGAACCGCGCATCGTCATAGCGCTGCTGGGAGACATTCTTGCGTTCAAGCAATTGCCGTTGCCGGTTGACGGTGACGTCGGCAAGCGACAGCCGCGCCGAGGCCTCGGCTTCCGCCGCCCGGGCCTGGGCGAGCTGGGCTTCAAGGCTGCGCGTATCCAGAGAGGCAAGCACGTCGCCCTCCTTCACTTCCGCGCCTTCATCCACCGTCACGGCGGCCAGCAGGCCGGAGCGTTCGAAACCGAGATTGGAGCTGCGCCGGGCCGTGATGCGGCCCGCATAGCGGGCAGAGACATCATAGGAGGATTGGAGAACCAGCGGCGCGGCCTGCACCGGCAACAGCTTGTCGCGCTCGATGTTCTCGCTGATGGCCTGGCGGGCGCCGCTGACAAAGAAAATGACGATCCCTGCGAGAAGGAGGAGACCGAGCCCGATCAGATAACGCCCACGCACCACGCCGTTTCCCCCGACATACGCAGACCCGCCGGATGACATTCAGGTGCCGGGGCGGATCACAGGTTGGTTAGTTGCACCATGGAACTTATGCTGCCATGGTGAGTTTCATGATGCAACGCACATGGCGCAGCTTCCTGACAATTTGTCCGGAATGTGGCGCCCTATGGAGTTAGATGGGTGCGCCGGACCAGTTTCGCCAACTCTGAATGTACGCTCGCCTGCTCGCTGGAGATCATCGGCGAGTGGTGGACGATGCTGATTATCCGCGAATCCCTGAGCGGCTATACGCGATTCGAGGAATTCCGGGAGAATCTGGGCATTTCGCGCAATATCCTCACCCGCCGCCTGCGGCACCTTGAGACCCACGGCATCCTCGAGCGGCGGCAATATCAGGACCGCCCGCCGCGCTACGAGTACCACCTGACCACCAAGGGCAAGGATCTCGGCACCGCCGTGATGGCGCTGGCCCAGTGGGGCAACCGCTGGAAAGTGGCCAACGACAAGGCGACCCCCGTTGCCTTCAACAATTACGTCACCGGTGCCCCGCTGGAGGCCCGGATCATCGATACGTCCAACGAAGAGGCTGTGCCGTTCAATGCCGTGGTGGTGACCCGGCCGGACGGTGTCGTGTGCCATCCGGGCAAGGACGAGATGGACGCCGCGCAGATGAGCGACTCGCGTTAACTCTCCGGCATTTCAGTCAAATTGCGTTTTCCACAAGAAAATTAGCCCTGTCCCCTGCCCATGCACGGGCCTTGGGCGGCAATGGCATGTAGCGTGCTCTACCACTCCTGAACGGCGTCACCGGGCCCCGATCTGTGCCTAACCGGCACGACTGGCTGTCCCGGAACTGCCTGACGGATCAATAAGGGACGATGGGGCCGAAAACCCCGCCCGTTCCGCCCCGGCTGTGCCAGAGATGCACGCCGGCACTGTGGATTGAGAGCTGCGAGCCGATGACCAAGACCCGCGCCGCCCGTGACCTTCTGGCCTACTGGTACCGCCTGAGCGCAGGCCGCCAGGCGCCGCGCCGCGACGAGATCGAGCCGCGCGACATCAAGCGGCATCTGCCGGAGATGTTCATTCTCGAGCTCGAGCGCCCCGGCGTCTTCACCTTCCGGCTGGCAGGCACGGCGATCTGTGAAAGCTACGGCTTCGAACTGCGCGGCGAGGATTTCTCCACCCTGTGGCAGCATGACGGCCGGACCGGCGTCATGGACCTTCTGGCCCGCGTCGTCGGCAATGCAGAACCGGTGCTGCTGGAGGTTGCCGCCGAATCCTTCCGTGAACGGATGGTACGCTTTGAACTGCTGCTGCTGCCGCTGGCCGCGCCCAATGGCCGCCTGACCCGCGTGCTCGGCTGCTTCGCGCCGCTGGAAGAGCCGTTCTGGCTGGGCACCGACCCGATCGTGCGCCAGTGGACGGAAACCATTGAAGTGCTGGATGCCGAAGACGGCGACAGCGTGCCGCTGACCGACCGGGTGGAGCTTGATGTGGAAAGCGATGACCTGTTCGCCGACCGCTCCGATGGGCCCGCCCCGCCCGCCATCGCCTTCCGCGAGGTGCGGCCCTATCTGCGGCTGGTGAAGACTGACACCCGCTAGGACACAGTGCGCCGGATGGACCGCTAGGAGGTGACGGCGGGGAGTTCATCCTCGAAGTCAACAAGCTGCACGCGCAGTTCTTCGGCACCACGTGCCCCGCGCAGATCCACCCCGCCAAGCTCTGCACCGCGCAAGTCCGCGCCCCGCAAATCCACATCCACCAGGATCGCCTCGCGCAGATCCGCGTTGCGCAGATCAGCCCGGTAGAACGAACCGCCGGTGAAATCCGCCTGGCGCATATCGGCGCGGCGCAGATCAGCGCCCTGGAACATGGCCCCATGGGCCCGCACCGGCCACTTCTTACCGCCCATGCCGCCAATGGGCATCGGCGACATATCCGCGTTTGACAGGATCGCGCCCTTGGCCCGGATATTGGACAACCGCGCGCCACGAAGATCACAGAACTGAAGCTGCGCCTTGGCCAGCATCGCGCCATCCAGATCAGCCATGGTGAGGCTGGAGTGCGACAGCTGGGCGTCCGCCAGCACGGTATTGCGCAGGTCAGCGGCTGCCAGCTTCATGCGCGGCGCCTTGAGACCTGTGGCGTCAATTCCGACCGCCTGCAATTGTTTGCCGCGCTCCCCGAGGCTTGCCACCCAGATGCGGTGCTCCTGGATCATGTCCGCGATCGTCTGCCCGGTCTCTGTGACCTGCGGCGGCAGCGTTGCGCCGGTAATGTCCGCATGGGTCAGCTCGCTGCGCGTCACCTGCGAGGCCGTGAGATCGGCACCGGCAAGATTGGTGTTGTCGAGAACACTGCCCGCGAGGGTAGAGCCGCGGAGATTGCAGCCGGACAGATCCGCATCGGTCAGGTCACAGCCGGTAAAGATCGCCCCGGACAGGTCGGAATCCGTGAGCCGTGCGCTGCGCATGCGGGCGTTCTGGAAATTGGCGTCGGTCAGCACCGTGCCGGACAGATTGGCCCGCAACATACGCGCGCCGGTGAGATTGACCGACGACATGCTGGCGCCGGTGAGGGTTGTCGTCCCCTCGCCGCTGGCGAAATAGGCAAGATTGCCACCGCCGTCGCGGGTCATGATCATCCCGTCGCGGATATCCGCGTGATCAAGATTGGCGCCCTCGAAATCCGCTTCGACAAACAGCCCGCCCCGGAGGTCGGCCCGCACAAGCGTCGCCCCGCGAAAGGTCGCTTCGCTGAAATCCGAGCTGAAGAAATTGGCCCCCGACAGGTCCGCACCGTCGAGACAGACATTGCGGCCGCTGGTGCCGACGAATTCCGCTTCGCGCAGATCCGCGCCTGACAGGTCCAGCCCGTCGATACACTGAAAGGAAATGACGAGGCGCTGCCCGCCCTTGATGCCCTTGATGAACTTGTGGTGGCGGAGAAGCGCCACCTTCAGCATCTCCACCCCCATCCGTGCCTGCGAGGACACCACGCGTGACGGCAGAATGTCAGGTGATGCGCCGTTAAGCGCGACCCCCGGCCCCAGGGGTGACCGGGCCCGCAGCCGGACATGAGCCGGGGCCGAACGGGTGATGGGCTGGTTCAGGGGAGGCTGCATGAGGCCGGATACACCTTCTGTTGAAGGACCAGCCTAGGCGATGATCAGTGCCGGAGCGCCTAACCCGGCGCTCCGAACACTGACCAAATTTTCCTAAAATTACACCGACCGCCCTATTCGGCGGCGGCCACCGGCTCGCGGTCTTCGGCGATGGTGACATATTCCGGTGCAAGCGCCGTACGGCCGCGGATCATGTCGGCGGTCTTTTCGGCGATCATGATGGTCGGCGCATTGGTGTTGGCCCCGACCAGCGTCGGCATGATGGACGCATCCACCACGCGCAGACCTTCAACACCACGCACCTTCATGGACGGATCGACCACCGCCATGTCGTCGGTGCCCATCTTGCAGGTGCCGACCGGGTGATAGAGCGTCTCCGCCGTGGCACGGATCCAGGCGTCATACTCATCATCCGTGTTGACGCCTGCCGGGGGCTTCAGCCGGTCACCGCGATAGGGGTCGAACGCCTGCTGGCGGAAGATCTCCTCGGTGGCGCGGATACCGTCACGCATGGCGCGGCGATCATCAGGGGCTTCCAGATACATCGGCTGCAGCAGCGGATCATCCATCGGGTCCGCGGATTTGAGACCGAGGAAGCCCCGGCTCTGCGGACGGGCCGGATACATGATGCAGGAGAAGCCGTGCGCCTCGTTGATGCCTTCGCGGCCGTGGCTGTCGGGCATGGCGACGCTGACATAGTGCAGCTGCACATCCGGAATTTCGAGATCCGGCCGGGTCTTGATGAAGGCACCACCGGCAGTCGGCGGGAAGGACGCGTCCCCCTTGCCGAACAGCAGATAGGACAGGCCGGCCTTGATGCGGGCCGCCGCGCCGGCTGACCGGTGCAGCGTGATCGGCTGGGTGCAGTTGAACTGGCTGACCACGCCCAGATGGTCCTGCAGGTTCTGGCCGACGCCCTTGACGTCCGCCACCGGCTGGATGCCGAACTTCTTCACGTAATCCGCGTTGCCGATGCCCGAAAGCAGCAGGAGCTGCGGTGAATTGATGGCACCGCCGGAGAGGATCAGCTCCTTGTTGACCTGAACCTGCTTCACTTCGCCCTTCTGCACATATTCGATGCCGGTGACCTTGGTGCCGTTGAACAGGATGCGCGTGGTGCGGGCATCCGTCTCCGCGACCAGGTTCTTGCGGTTCAGCGCCGGCACCAGATAGGCCTGCGCCGCCGAACAGCGCTTGGAGCCCTTGATGGTGTGCTCGTAGCGGGCAAAGCCTTCCTGCTGCGCGCCGTTGAAATCCTCCGTCAGCGGATGGCCGGCCTGATGACCAGCCTCGACAAAGACATCGAGCAACGGGTCATTGGTGCGGTTGGACTTCTGCACATGCAGCGGGCCGTCATGACCGTGGAACACGGTGTCGTCGCGGTTGGAGTGCTCGGCCTTCTTGAAGTACGGCAGGCAGTCCGCATAGGACCAACCCGGATTGCCCATCTGCCGCCACATGTCGTAGTCGCGCGCATGACCGCGCGTATAGACCATGGCATTGATCGAGGACGAACCGCCCCACCCTTTGCCGCGCGGCCACCAGAGCTTGCGGTTGTTGAGATGCGGCTGGCCTTCGGTCTCAAAGCCCCAATTGTGCGGGTTCTTGGTCCCGACGAGCTGGGCGTAACCGGCGGGCATGTGGATGAACATGTTCTTGTCGCGCGGACCGGCTTCCAGGATCAGCACCCGGGCCCCTTCGTCCTCGCTCAGCCGGTTGGCCAGCACGCAGCCCGCGCTGCCCGCACCCACGATCACATAATCAAATGCGTCCATTTCATCCCTGCCTGTTCTCTGCAATGGCGGCCCGCCCTCTTCACCGGAGGGCCAGGAATGGCCGCCGACGCGCCAATACAGCGGCGCGGCCACCCCGAAAGGGCAACCGCGCCATGATTTGCGTTACATTACCGTAAAAGATGACGCCTGCGTCAAGTTTATACCGCAGACCTCGCCAAACCGTTACGGCACCAGCTGAATTTCCACGCGGCGGTTGAGCGCTTCGCGCACACCATCGGCGGTGGGAACGGCAAGCTGAGTCTCGCCATAGGCGATGACGCGGATGGCATCCGGCAGCGCCCCCAGCTCGACCATGGTGGCCTTCACCACCTCAGCACGTCGCAGGGACAGGGTGTCGTTGTAGCCGGCCGGGCCGGAGGTATCCGTATGCCCGCCGAGCACGATTTCCCCGTGGCCGCCAACGCGGGCCGTTTCCATCGCTTCGCCGATCACATCCAGTGCCTCGGCACGCAGGAACCACTCATCAAAGCCGAAATAGGCAGTGAAACTGGCAGCATCCGGCAGCACGACCACCGGAGCCGGCGGGGTAATGGCGGCTTCAAGACCCACCAGACCCGTATCGAATTCGGACCGGCAGCGGCTGATGGCGGCGGCGTCAGACTCAGGATCGATTGAGCGCAGATACCAGCAGTCAAACGCTGCCTGGCCCTGGGCTGACAGCACCGGCTGGGTGCTGCGCCCCGCATTGAGGGCGGCGATGAGGCGGCTGCGGGCGGTGTCGAAATTGGCGATCGGCGCCGCACCGGGCTGCAGGGCATCGGCCATGGGCACCACCGGCGCCACCACCGTGCCGCGCGCCGCAGCGATGGCGCGGGCGGCAAAGGCATTGGACAGCTCTTCGTTGTCTTCCTCGAAGGCCCGCGCCGAATGGGTGAGATAGGCGTCATAGAGGGCCTGGGTGAAGGCATCCCCCGATGGCGTCATGTCCCGCGCCTCATCCAGCTGATAGCTGGCGCAGGAAGACAGAATGACCGCGACCGCCACCATGAGCAGGTGACGGATGTCGAGACGAAGGAACTGCCGCATCTTTTTCTTGATCCCCAACCGTGAGTCCTTAACCACGTTTGGCGGGACAGTATCAGGCGGCAGGCGCAAGGCCAATGCTGCTAACCGGCAGTTTTCAGCCGCCTCCATTGCCGGAGTGCATGACCCTTGCCTCCCACCATTTGGGGCGTGTCCGAGCATGGCTGTGGCGGGCGTCCGGAACGATCAGGTTAGGCCGGTCCAGACTGCCGATTGTGATGGAGACATTGGCGTATCCATCATCAACGGCGCATAAGCCGCTCCCACACAGTGGACAGGAGCCGCGCTGGGTGCGCGCACTACTGTGAAACAGCTGCGGCTCACCGCCTGGGCCGCACCAGTCAATCTCATCCATCGGAAACTCGACCCACGCAACCGTTGGCGCGCCGCTCCACCGGCGACACATGCGGCATGAGCAAAGATGCGGAAATACCGGCTGCCCCTCGGTACGGTACCGGACATACCCGCACAGGCAGCCACCTTCATACACCCGAGCAGGTGCCATGGAACGCTCCCTTCAAAACAGGCGTCCGGAGAAAGCCCTAGAACTCTTCCTTGGCCGGCCGCAGGTCCATTTCCAGTGTCCAGGTGGTCTGGTTCTGCATGTGCAGCGTCCAGTAGGCGTCGGCGACCGCGTCAGGGTCCAGTCCGCCGTCCTCGCCCTTGGCGTCGAGATATTCCGGCAGGCGGCTGCGCACCTGATTGCCGTCAACAATGCCGTCGATAACCGCATGGGCCACATGCAGGCCGCGCTTGCCGAATTCACGCGCCATGCCGTGGGCCAGTGCGCGCTCCGCAGCCTTGGCGGAGGCAAAGGCTGTGAATGGCGGCCGCGCGCGCATGGAAGCCGTGGCACCGGTGAAAATGAGGGTCGCCTGGGTATCACGCACCCCGCCATCCTCAGGCAGCACACGCCGCGCCATCTCGCGCCCGACAAGGAAGCCGCCAAAGGCGCAGAGCCGCCAGAGGTCCTCAAAGAAGGAATCGCTCATTTCCGTGAGCGGCGCAAAGCGGTTGTTGCCCGCATTGTAGATCACAAGGTCAGGCAGCCCCGCTTCCTTCTCCGCCACGTCGAACATGCGCGCGACATCATCCGCCTGCGTCGTATCAGCCACGATTGCGGTGGCCTTGCCGCCGGCGGCCTCGATTTCGCTCACCAGCGCATCCAGCTTTTCCTGTGTGCGCCCGGCAACGAAGACATGCAGCCCTTCCGCTGCTGCCCTGCGCGCAATGGCACCGCCGATGCCCGCCGATGCGCCGGCACCCACCACCAGCGCCACCTTGCCCTTGTCGATCTGCATTGAAGTGATCCTCCCACCCGGCGCCCCGCCCGACTGGCGATCCACGCGTTCTGAAATGAAACCCGGATATGGGGCCTGCGGCCGCCAATGCCAGCGGTTTTTGCAACGGCGCGTTAACCAGCGGCGTGAAACACTTCAACCCGTGGTTCTGACCCATGTGCAGGTGCGCGCGATTCTCAGGCGCATCACGGAGCTTATGAATGACTGACCGCCAACCCGGCCTCGAGATGGCTGAAGGCCAGCCGCACTCGTTTGTGGCGACAGATGAGCGGCGCACCTATACGCGCGTGGCCGTCAATCTGTCCGCGCGCTGCCTGATGCCGGATGGCGGGGAGTATGAAGGCCAGGTGCGCGACATCTCGGCCTCGGGCTGCTTCATCGAGCTGGATGCATTCTGCACCCGCCCGGAAATGCGCGAACGCATCATTGCCTATATCGACCGCCTGGGCCGCTTCGAGGGCGATGTCGTCCGCAGCACCCAGGATGGCTTTGCGCTGGAACTCTCCATGACCCCGGCCAAGCGCGACCGCTTTGCCGCAACGCTGGAGAAATTCGCCCAGGGTGACGCCGCCGCTCTGGAAGAGATCCGCCGCCACCGGCGCGTGGAAATCGAGGACAAACCCACCCAACTGAAACTTGCAAGCGGCCAGACGGCCCATTGCCGGATCATCGACATGTCCCTGTCGGGTGCATCCGTTGAAACGCATCTCCGCCCCGTGCTGGGTGCGTTCGTGGAGCTGGGCCGCATGCAGGCCAAGGTCGTGCGCTATCACGAGAACGGCTTTGCCGTTGAGTTCTCGGAAGTCGGCACGACGCCGAAGGCCGTGCTGCGCCACTTCGACCCGATTCAGTAGCCGGGCCGACACCGCCTTAGGTCTTCACCGCCTCAGATCTTCACCACCACACATCTTCCACAATTGTCATGGAAGCATGCTGGATCGGGTTCCCACCTCACCGGCATACTGCATCCATGACCTGTCTTTCCCTGTTCCGTGCGGGCTCCGGCGCCGCTGTCCTGTCCCTGCTGGGCGCTTTCGGCCTGGCCGGTGCCTCCCCTGCCCTGGCCGCGGGATGCGGCTCGCAGGAGCGCCACCGCATCGCGGCGGTGCAGGCGGAAAACGACCTGTTCGGCAATGGAGCGGACCGGCACTACACCCACGGCACCCAGGCGACCTTCATTTCGGGCGGACCGGTGCCGCAGATCCTGCAGGACATCGGCCACGGCACGCCGGGCTTCGGGCGCAGTGACCGGATGCAGTTCTCGGTCTCGGTGGGCCAGTCGATCTTCACGCCGGACGACATATCCATCCCGACCCTGCAGAAAGACGACCGGCCCTATGCGGGCTGGCTCAATCTGGGCCTCGGCGTGGTTGCCTTTCACCAGGACTGCGCCCCGGACGGCACCTCCACGACAACGCGCATCGATGCGCTGGAGGTCGCGATCGGCGTGATCGGCCCGTGGTCGCAGGCCGATGACGTGCAGACCACCTGGCATGACTGGATCGACACCCAGGAGCCGCGCGGCTGGGCCAACCAGCTGGAGAACGAGCCGGGCATCGTACTCACCTATGAACGCCGCCTGCCGCGCCGGCTGGACATCCAGTGGTTCGAGGACGCCCTGCCCTTCAACCTGGAAGCGGATGCGACACCGCATTTCGGCTTCTCACTGGGCAATGTCTTTACCCATGCAGCCGCAGGCGCCACCTTGCGCATCGGCGATGACCTGAGCACCACCGACGGCGTGCCGCGCATCCGCCCCAGCCTGCCGGGCTCAGGCTATTTCGAGCCGGTGGACGGCATCACCTGGCAGGCATTCGGCGGTGCTGAGCTGCGCGCGGTGGCCCGCAACATCTTCCTCGACGGCAACACATTCCAGAACAGCCACCGGGTGGAAAAGGAAACGCTGGTGGCGGATTTCCAGGCCGGTGTGGCGCTGACCATCGGCCGGGCGCGGGTGACCTTCACCAACATCTGGCGCAGCAAGGAATTCAAGAAGCAGGACGCCTGGGACGAGTTCGGCTCGATCTCGGCCGCGTTCCACTTCTGACCTGAGATTTGCCAGTCTGCCCCAAACCGTGCCGCTCGGCGCTGCTTGGGGTAGACTGGTATGAGCGGGTGCATCCGCGCCCTCATGATCCGGAGATCATCGCCATGCTGGCATTTGCAAAACCCATCCTGACCGTCGCCGCTGCCGCCATGGCCGCGGTCTTCCTGCTGGCCGCAACCCCCACCACCGCGCGGGCGGAGAGCGATTGCAGCAACACCAATACCGGCGGCGTGCTGGGCGGCATTGCCGGTGCGGCTTTGGGCGGCTTCCTCGGCTCCCAGTTCGGCTCCGGCGGCGGCAAGACGGCGGCCACCATCGGCGGCGTCATTCTTGGCGGCATCGCAGGCAACCAGCTCGGCAAGGAACTGACCTGCGAGGACGAGGAATATGTGGAGGACACCACATATGAATCGCTGGAAACCGGCGAGGAGACCACCTGGCGCAACGAGGAAAGCGGCAATTACGGCGAAGTGCGCCCCGGCGAGGTCTATACGGACGCCCGCGGCTATGAATGCCGGGCCTTCGAGCAGGAAATCTACGTCAATGGCCAGCCGGTGAAGGACACAGGCACCGCCTGCAAGCAGCCCGACGGGTCCTGGCAGATCGTTTCCTGACCCCTTGCGAGCCCTCCTGAAGACCCCGAAATGACCAGAATGGCCGCCTGAGACGGCCCCCGACGCCCCCCTAAAATGGGTGCCGATGAATTTTTTCGGGTCCCGACCACTTTTTTTTTCAAGGCGCGCTTTGCCCGGCAAGGCGCGCCTTTTTCGTGTCCGGCTGTCCGGCTCGGGCGGACGTTGCTGCTGGCGGGGCGCGGGCGCACGCCGAAAGCCCCCCGATTTTCCGCAGAACAGAGCCATTTTGCAGCGCAGCAAAAGCTAGAGATAAATCTGGATAAAAATCGAACGACAATCGATCTGAAATTGCCCGACTGTTTATTTGAAACAAGGCCGCTTTTTCATTTCGTTTGACTTAAATATAGATGCGGAAATCAGAAATATAGAAAAAGGATAGAGCCAATCTCAGGTCATCTTTTAGAGGTAACCAAGGGGTTGGTTATGATCATTCTTCGCAGTGTTCTTATGCTGGCAGTCGTCGTCGTACTTGCGGCCTGCCAGACCACCGGCGGCACCGCCGCCACTCTCACCAGCAATTCTGCCTCCGCCATGGCGCCCAATGCGGCACCTGCCATGAAGGAAGGCGCCCGGGCACGTCCGCCCATCGGCTATGTGGGCTTCTGCCTGCGGCACCGGGAGGACTGTCAGCCTGCCGACAGCAGCCTCACCACCGCCTCCACCGGCATGGCCGCCGGTATGCAGCGCGCAGCAAACGCCCCGGCAGCCGTGGCGCTGACCGCCGGCAAGTGGCGCGAGCTCAACGAGGTGAACAGCTACTTCAACAGCACCATTCGCCCGGTGAACGACATCGATCTCGTTCAGAAGATCGAATGGTGGGACTACGCCATCAACTCGGCCGGCGACTGCGAGGACTATGTGCTTGAAAAGCGCCGCGCCCTGATTGCCCGCGGCTGGCCCGCTGATGCGCTGCTCATCACCGTCGTCCGCCAGCTCAATGGCGAGGGCCACGCGGTGCTGACCGTGGTCACCGACAAGGGCGACCTCATTCTCGACAACATGACGATGGGCATCGTGTCCTTCGACAAGGCGCCCTACACCTGGCTCATGCGCCAGTCGCGCCAGCACCCCATGCACTGGGTGAAGCTGAACGGTGAAGGCACCGCTGCCCGCACCGCGTCCACCAAGGCTTCCGACACCCGGTCTCCGAGCTTCGTGGCGGAGGGTCCTTCGGGCCTCTAAAAAGCGCCGACCCCGACGAGGGATTTTCTGCCACGAAACCTTGTTGGACCGGGCCGGACAGCCTGGTCCATCCCCCGGCCCCGCCGGACAGCGGGGCCAAAATGAAAGAGGGCCCGATACCGCCGGACAGCGGTATCGGGCCCTCCGCGTTTGAAAGGTCTCTCAGACAGCGCCTGGCGGCCCTTCCACATGACTTTGGCGGGAAGCGCCTAGCGGCCCTTCCACTGGGGAGCGCGCTTCTCGGCGAAGGCGCGCGGGCCCTCGATCAGGTCCTCGCTCTTGAACAGCGCATGCACCGCGTCGTATTGGCCGGTGACGGCCTTCTCGAGATTGGCTTCGTCGAGCCCCGCATAGACACTCTGCTTCGACGCACGGATCGACATCGGGCTGCACGCCTCGATCTGCTTGGCCCATTTCATCGCCGCATCCATGAGCTCCGCCTGCGGAACAACCTGGTTGACGAAGCCAAGCGCCTGGCCCTCGGCCGCCGGTACGGTGCGGCCCGTGAGGATCATGCCCATGGCCTGCTTGACCGGGATCTGCCGCGGCAGCCGGTGCAGACCACCGGCCAGCGCCGCAAGACCCACTTTCGGCTCCGGCAGCGCGAAGGTGGCCGTGTCAGCCGCGATGATGAGGTCACACGCCAGCGCGATCTCGAAACCGCCTCCCATGGCGACACCGTTGACTGCGGCGATCACCGGCTTGGTGATGCCGTACCGCGCGGTGAGACCGGCAAAGCCCGTCTTCGGCACTTCGATGGCATTGCCCTCGGCCTGATATTTTAGGTCGTTGCCCGCCGAGAAGGCGCGCTCGCCTGCACCGGTGATGATGGCGACCCACAGATCATCATCCGCCTCGAAGGCATCGAAAATCTTCTCGAGCTCGAAATTGGCCGGCGGATGCAGCGAGTTCATGCGGTCCGGCCGGTTGATGGTCACCTTCAGGACGTGGCCGTCGCGCTCGGCGGCGGCAAATTCGAGATTGCTGAATGCGTCACTCATGACAGGCGTCTCTCTCCAGTTTGTTCCAGTGTTGTCTGATCCGGGGGCTCTTGATTATGCGATCGCAGCTCACCAGCGCGCCGCAGCAGCCGGGTTCGGGCGGCAGAGTGCGCCGGGCCGAGGCAGGCTTTCAAGCCCGCAGGCGCGGTTTTGCGCCGCTGCAGGCCCCGTCCCCGATGGACCCTGCGTCACCCCGCGCCTATCCTTGCCGCAAGCAGGTGCGTTGATTCGGGCCTGCTGCCCCTTCGCGTGCATCGGCACACCTGCATCCGGGCATGGGCGACCGGGGCATGATGCGTACCCAGAGTTTACCGATAACCGGCGCAGACATCCGCAATGGAAGCTGAAACAGATCAGGATCCGCTCGACGCCCGCTGGGTGTTGCAGGTCGCCGGACGCATCTACGGCCCCTATACGGGCCATGCGTTGAAGGAATATGCGCGCGAGGGGCGCGTGGTGCCCCACTCCATCGTGGCGCGGACCGGCAGCCCTGCCGGTGAAGAGACCTGGATGCCCGCCGCCGAAGACCCGGTGCTCGGCATCCTGTTTCAGCCCGGCGGCATGACACAGCCGATGGGACAGCCTGCTGCCCAGCCATCTGTTCAGCCATCTGTTCAGCCGGCCACCCAGCCGGTGCTGCATCCAGCCCCGGAGCAGACCCCGGCAGCCACAACACCGGCGGCAGGCAAGCCCGCACCCTCCTACGGCCCGCGCAAGAACCAGATCGACCGTCGTGCCAAGCCGACATCCTTCAACATCCTGATCGTCGCGGATGTGAAGTCACGCTCCAGCGGCCCGATGGAAACAGCGCTCATGTCGCTGGGCCCGGCCTACAAGGTCTCGGCGAATTCCTGGGTGGTGCACACGCCCTCCGGCGCGCCGGAAGTGGTGAACCTGCTGACCCAGCACCTGGGGTCGAGCGACCGCCTGTTCGTGGTGGACGCAACGCGCAACCGCACCGCCTGGTACAATATGGGTCCGGAAACCGAAGCGAAGATCCGCCAGGTGTGGAAACAGGGCTGACGCGTCCGCAATCCGGGCCTGCCCACGCTTGATCCGTCAGCGGAGGATCAGCGCGGACGGGGTGACGGCACGGGCGTTGACGAGACACCACCCCCCTCATCCACCCGGCGCAACGGCAAGGGCGCGCCTGCGCCTGTACCCGCGGCAGCGGCAGCGGTACCGGCACCAGTGCCCCCTTCCTCAGCCACATCGGCGAAGATCTCCGCAGCCCGTCGCCATTGTTCGAACATGGCAGCGTTCATCGCCCCCGCCGTCTGGCAGGTCTCCGCATCCTGATCGCCCGCATTGCAGGACATGGTGGTGACCAGCAATTCCTGCTGCACAGCAAGGCGCGCTTCAAAGCCCGCATAGTTCTCAGCACCCATGGCGCGGTCCCGCAGGGTGGCGATGACGCTGCACCCGGCCTGCTGACGCTCGAGCGCCAGAGGCACCGCCTTGTGGGTGACCGCAAGCGCACTGGCGGACACCGCCGTGCAGATGCGGCCCGTGATGTGGGCCTGCACGTGATCGAACAGCCGGATCAGTTCCCGCTCCCGCGCGGGCAGGCCGAGATAGGCGTCGGCGAGCTGCTTGCCCTCCGCCCCTTCGAGCAGGAAGACCTGACCGGCCTCTGTATCGCGCGGCGCGGTGCCCAGCATGGTCTCCACATCCACATCCTCGCGCGCCAGCGCCGACTGGACGGCGGCGGCGAGATTGGGCGTGCCGGCCTCGTCAGGCGGAATGAACAGGAACTGGATGCCGAGCGGACGCGGCTCGAGCTGGAAGAAGGCCTTGGCCCCGTCCCGCGCCAGCTGGCCCTGCGCCCGGTTGCCCATGCGCTGGCCGTTGACCGTGAAGACCCTACCCTTGGCATCCGTATACTGACCAACGACGCGGCCCTCACGCTCGATGAGGCTTACCACTGCGCCATCGGACAGGGCGAAACCGACATAGCGGCCGGAGAAGCTCTCCGGCTCCTCCTGCGCGTGCAGCGGAACCGGGGGCAGCCCCCCTGCCGCCATCACCAGGGCAAGACAGACGGCGGCGGCCTGACACCGCATCCGCTGCATGAAACGCATGCCCGTCAAACCTGTCATGTGTGTCCTATCGTCCCTTGAAGTCCGGCTTGCGCTTTTCAAGGAAGGCCATCATGCCCTCCTTCATGTCGTCCGAGCCCATCAGCGGCAGCAACTGCAGATAGACGTGGTGCACATGGTCGGCGAAGGTCTCGTTCATGCCCATGCGCATCATGCGCTTGGAGGCCTGCACGGCGAGCGGCGCATTGCCGGCGATCTCTTCAGCCAGGGCCCGCGCCTCGGTCATCAGGTCAGCCGCCGGCACCACGCGGGAGGCAAGGCCCCATTCGACAGATTCCTCGGCCGACAGCGTGCGGCCGGTAAAGATAAGTTCCGCCGCCTTCTCCCAACCGAGCATGCGCGGCAGGAACCACGTGCCGCCGCTTTCCGGCACCACGCCGCGCTTGGTGAAGGCCACCGCCATCTTGGCGGTGTCGGCCATCAGGCGGATGTCGCAGCCAAGCGCCGTGTCGAGCCCATAGCCAGCCGCCCCGCCATTGACGGCGCAGATGGTGGGCGTATCCATGGCATGCATGACGGTGGGCGGCGTGTTGCGCAGGTCCAGCGTCGGGCGCGGGCCTGAATTGATGCCCCCGGATATGCCGCCACCGGAGCGCGCTTCCTCGAGGTTGAGACCGGCGCAGAAGGCCCGCCCCCGTCCGGTGAGAATGACGCAGCGGACGGCTGTGTCTTCCTCCGCCACCACCATCAGTTCCGTCAGCCGCGCCAGCATGTCGCGCGAAATGGTATTCATGCGGTCCGGCGCGTTGAGGGTGATGGTGGCAATATGGCCATCCACCTCGTACAGCACCTCGTCTTCGGCAGCAGCCGAAAGGTCATGCGCTTCACTCATGGGACGTCCCCCCTGTCTTTTTGTTCGCAGAAAGCCTAGGCCCGTTTCGGGCCCCGCGCCAACCGCCAAGGCCCGAATGCGGCTCAATCGGCCAGCTTGCGCAGTTCCTTGGTAAATTTTTTCCAGTTTTCCACGTAGTGATGTGCGGACAATTTGAGGGCGGCGCTGTCCTCCGGCGTCAGCTCCCGTACGACCTTGGCGGGGGACCCCACCGCCAGCACGCCGTCGGGGATCTCCTTGCCCTCGGTCACCAGCGCATGCGCACCGATGATCGAGCCCTTGCCGATCTTCGCGCCGTTGAGCACCGTCGCGCCGATGCCGATCAGCGAGCCTTCACCGATGGTGCAGCCATGCAGCATGACCATGTGCCCGATGGTGACATCCGGGCCGATGGTAAGTGGCATGCCGGGATCCGTATGCAGCACCGAGCCATCCTGAACGTTGGCGCGCGCGCCGATGCGGATCGGGTCATTGTCGCCGCGGATCGTCGCACCGAACCAGACACTGGCATCCTCCTCGAGAATGACATTGCCCATCACCGAGGCGCTGGGCGCCACCCAGTAGCGGCCGGATTCGGGAAGCTGCGGTTCAGTGCCATCAAGCGCGTAGATCGCCATGGGGTTTCCTCTTGTTGATTGTGCAATTGGGGAAAGCGTGAATCCCTGTAAGTTTGCCACGTCCCCCGCCCCCATGACAGGCCGTCATGGAAGCGGCAAACCCCGCTGCGTCATGGATGCGTCATCTGCCACCCTTACCGTCTGCGGCAAATCCCTCCCCTGACCTGTCGCGTGCGAGCGAAGGAGTACCCTGATGTCCTATCCGGACCGGACCGATCCCAATTGCGGTGTTGCCCTGGAGCCGACCGAAGACGTGCGGTCGAGCCCCGCCACCGAAGCTACCTTCGGCGAAGTGGCCGCCGCCCGCATGGGCCGCCGGGGCTTCCTCAAGGGGGCCATGGGCACCACCGCCTATGCGGCACTTGCGATCGCCCCCGCCTCGCTGCTGGCAGCCTGCGGCGACGATGAAGCCGACAAGGTGGCAAGCGATCCGGCAGCCAATGCCGCACAGGACATCGAGGCATCCACCTACCAACCCGGCTCGCTCGCCCGCTTTACCGAAATCAGCCACGGCGTCTCAAAGGACCATGTGGTGGCACCGGGCTATGAGGCCGACATCCTGATCCGCTGGGGCGACCCGGTGACGGCGGATGCGCCCGCCTTCCTTACCGGCAAGGCGGACCCGGACGCGCAAGAAAAGCAGTTCGGCTACAACAATGATTTCCTCGGCTTCGTGCCGCTCAATGAGGCGGGCACGCGCGGGCTGCTGTGCGTGAACCACGAGTTCACCTCCCGCAGCGTCATGTTCCCCTATGACCTACGCTTCAACAGCCCGAAGGAACTGGCCGAAACCGAAATGGCGGCCCATGGCGGCACCATCATCGAAATCACGCAGCAGAGTGACGGCCGCTGGGTCACGGTACCGGACAGCACCTATAACCGCCGCATCACCACCCGCTCGACCGCGATGGATATCTCAGGTCCCGCAGCCGGCCATCCCCGCATGCAGACAAGCGCTGACCCGGCGGGCACGCGGGTGATCGGTACCCTGAACAATTGCGCCGGCGGCATCACGCCTTACCATAGCTACCTGATGGCGGAAGAGAACTTCCACTTCTATTTCCGCGGCAAGCTGGACGACAGCGACCGGCGCTGGCGGACGGCGGGCGACCTTGAAGCCGCATGCGCCGCCGGTGACGCAACTCACCCCGAGGCGCGGAACTATTGCCGCTACGGGGTGGCCATGGGCGGTGGCTATGACTGGGGCCGCCATGTGGACCGCTTCGACATCAACAAGGAGCCCAACGAGGCCAACCGTTTCGGCTGGGTGGTGGAAGTCGATCCGCTGGACCCGACATCGACGCCCGTGAAGCGCACGGCGCTGGGCCGCTTCAAGCATGAGGGCGCGGAAAGCATCACCAACAGGGATGGCCGTCTCGTGATCTATATGGGTGATGACCAGCGGTTCGATTATCTCTACCGCTTCGTCACCGACGGCACGGTGAACGAGACCGACCGCGCGGCGAATTTCGGCCTGCTCGACACGGGCGTGCTGAGCGTCGCGAAGTTCAGCGAGGACGGCACCGTCACCTGGATGCCGCTGGTGCACGGGACCGGACCGCTGACGGCAGAAAACGGGTTCGACAGCCAGGCCGACGTGATGATCGAAACCCGCCGCGCCGCCGACCTGCTGGGCGCCACGCCGATGGACCGGCCGGAGGACGTGGAGCCCAACCCGAAGACCGGCAAGGTCTATGTGGCGCTCACCAACAATTCCAAGCGCGGGCCCGCGCAGCGGGACGCCGTGCATGACCGCGCGCCCAATTACTGGGGCCTGATCGTGGAAATGACCCCGCCGGATGGCGACCACGCGGCGGACAGCTTCAGCTGGGACATTCTGGTGAAGGGTGGCGACCCGTCCGTGCCGGTGACCGGCGCGCAATTCGCCGAAGGGACCAGCGCCAATGGCTGGTTCGCCTGCCCGGACAACCTGGCCGTGGACCCCTCCGGCCGCCTTTGGGTGACCACTGACCAAGGCGGCGGCTGGGCACAAATATCAGGCTCCGCGGACGGCGTGTGGTGCCTCGGCACCGAGGGCGAGGACCGGGGCATGAGCGCCATGTTCTACCGCGTGCCGGCCGGTGCCGAGATGTGCGGCCCCTGTTTCACGCCAACCGGCGACACGCTGTTCGTCGCCGTGCAGCACCCCGGCACCGATGGCGCGCTGGCCTTTGACGAGCACGCCCGCGCGTCCGACTTCGAAGACCCGATGACCCGCTGGCCGGACTTCGACGAGGCCACCCCGCCCCGGCCGTCTGTGGTGGCGATCCGCAAGGAAGGCGGCGGGCCGATCGGCTGACGACAGCTTCAGTCGGCAGGTTCGAGGTCTGGATGGGTAATCTGATCCATCAGCAGGCGGATCATCCCGCCTGTCAGATCTGTCGCCGGGCGGAAGGCAAAGCGGTCGATATTGATCGGCAATGCGATCGCCCCATGCAGCCCGGCCCAGAGGAGTTGCGCCATCGCGTCCACATCCCCCGCCCTGACAACGCCTGCCTGCTGGCCCTCGCGCAGCGCCGCAGACAGCAGCACCAGTAGTGGCACGTCGCCGGCGGGGTCCTTGTCGGGCACCGGCAGATCCTCCGGCCGCACGAACATGAGCGCGCCCTTGTAGAGCGCAGGGTTGTCCAGCGCGAAACCGGCATAGGCTTCCAGCAGCCGCTCAATCCGGGTCACCGGGTCCGGCGTCGCATTGGCCAACGCCTCAAGCTCGCCGACAAAGTCAGCCACCCGGGTCATCCACAGGGACTGCATGAGATCCTGCAGATTGCCGAAATAGGCGTAGATCTTGCCGACAGAGACCCCCGCCTCCCTAGCCACGGCCCGTGCGGATATGGCGGCGATGCCGTGCGCGCGGAAAATCTTCACCGCAGCCTGGCGGATGCGGGCGCGTTCTTCCTGACGTTCGGCGTCGGTGACAGGTCGACGGGGCATAGGGCCTCGATGGGTTGGGACCGTGGTGGGTCAGGCCGCCAGCGGGCGGTTGGACAGGTTCATGCGTTCCCTGAATACCTCAAGCGGCGTGTCCAGTTCATCCTCCCAGCGGACAAAATTGAGATTGTCCGACGACCGGCCATAGATCCAGCCATCGGCAAAGGCATCCATGGAATCGACGATGAAACCGGGTGCCAGAAAGGCCGTGTGCGCCGTCGTCACCGCCACGCGCATGGCGTGATAGGGAAAGCGCAGCTGCGCCAGATAGAACGACGCCAGTGCCAGCTCACCGGGAATGGTGGCTTCATAGCCGGTGGCCACATGCAGGAAATCATGCGTCTGGAAACCGCGCACCATCATGTAGCTGAGGTCTTCCGGCAGGCGCGCCAACTTGCCGGACGCATGGAGTTCCTCGTTGAACTTGCGATAGTTCGTACCGAGATTTTTTTCCAGATTGTTGTCGATGATGAACTGCCGGTAGCCCTGCCCCAGCGTGCCCGGCGCACACTCCGCCAGCCGTTCAAGGCTCAGCGGCTCGGCGATAAAGCGCTCTGCCAAGAACTCCTTCGCTCCGGGGATCCCGTGCAACTCGTCCAAATAGGCATCGATGGCAGTTTGAGGCGCCTTGTCCCACCAGTCGTGGAACAGGAAATAGACGCCATAGTCGAGCGGCGTGTTCACCGACTTCATAAATTTTTCGACAAACGCTTCGTCTACATGCGGCTGCGCGGTCATACCGGTGTCCTCCTGTGCTCCGGGATTTGGAGTCACCATAAATGAACGAGTTCATTTTATACAAGCCAAAAATGAACTCGTTCAAATAATAGCTGTAGCTGTTCACCCGTCCACAGGCCGCTTGCCAATACTGAACACCGGAATACGCGTCGCCTGCGCTAAGGTTCCGCCATCACAACATCTGACCGGGGACACGACCATGATCGAGAAATGCATTGATGGCTGGCACGACTACATCTTCCGCAAGAAGCCGGGCGCCCTCGAAGAGCTGATCGCCGAGGACTGCGTGTTCCTGTCGCCCGTGGTGTTTACCCCACAGGTGGGCCGCGACATCACCATCGCCTATCTGACGGCGGCGGGCGGCACGCTGGGCGGTCAGGGCGCACCGGGCGATGACATGCCGGCGGAGAACGCGGGCAAGTTCAAATACACCAAGGAAGTCCTCGCCGGGAACCACGCCGTGCTCGAGTTCGAAACCGAGATGAACGGCAAATACGTGAATGGCGTGGACATCATCACCTGCAATGACGAGGGCAAGATCACCGAATTCCGCGTGATGATCCGCCCGCTTCAGGCGGTGAACGCCGTCCACGCAGCGATGGGCGCCATGCTGGAGAAGATGAAGGGCTGAGCCTGCCCCCACCCCACATACCCGCCAAAAGGACACAGGCCGGACGCAAATTAAGCCTGTTGCCGCCCGCTCCATTGCATCGCGCCGCCCGATCCCGCACCCTTGGGGACTGTGGGGGCCATGACATTGTTTGAATGTCTGGAGGGGCGTCATGCGCGCATTCGTGGTTGTTTTCCTGGCGATCGTCATTCCCGGCGGCCTGTTCCTGGCGCTGGAGGCGGGGCTTCTTGACGCCTATCTCGAGGACATTCCCACCGAAACGCTGATCCTGCAGGAGCTGCACGCCACCGTGTCGCCTGAGGAGCTGGACGCCCGCGTGCTTGAGGCGCTGGAAGAGGGCCGCCAGGACGACGCGGAAATGTACGCCGAAATCGCGGTCTATATGGACCGCCCGCTGGGCGAGGACGCCGCAGCCGCGCTTGCCGCCTCGCAGACCACCAGCGCCACCGTCATCCGCAACACCGGCAGCTTCTTCGAGGGCTTCGTCACAGGCGAGGGCAGCGACAACGCCTCCTTCGCGGGAGCCGTGACCTCGGACCTGACCGTGATCGGTGATATCCGCGACATCGGCTCGGAAGGCTCGAAGCTGGTAGCGGGTGAGGAATACAGCGAGGTCATTCTCGGCCTCTCGGTCGTCGGCCTTGCGGTCACCGCAGGCACGGTTGCCTCCGGCGGCGGCGGCCTGCCCGCCCGTGTTGGCGTGTCACTGCTGAAGGTGGCGAAGAAGGCCGGCACCATGACCAAGTCCTTCTCCAAGCAGCTCGGCAGGTTGGTCTCCAAGGCCGTGGACTTCCCCGCCCTGCGCCGCACCCTGTCGGACGTGTCCCTGTCGAACCCGAATGCCACCCGGCGCGCAGTGACCGCCTATGCAGACAATGTGAAGAGCGCGGAGATCTTTCCCGTGCTGGCGCGGATGAACGACGTGCAGAAATCCGTCGGCCCCGCGGAGAGCGTGCGGCTGATGAAATATGTGCGCAACACGGATGATCTCGACAATATCGCCGACATGACCAGGACCCTGGGCGTGAAGACGCGCGGCGTCATCCTGCTCACCGGCAAGACGTCCCTGCGGGCCTTCAAGGGCGCCATCAACCTGATCCGCTGGGCGCTGGAATGGGTGTGGGCCCTGGGCGTTGCCGTGCTCGGCTGGCTGGGCATGGCCGGCGGCCGCCGCGTCCTGCGCCGCCGCCGCTCCCGTGTCGCCGAGGCCCGCGCTGCAGCCCAGCCCAACAAGCTGGCCTGAGGGACTGACGGGCAAAGCGCAAGCACTGCCATCCCCACCCTTCGTACTTGCGCAAGCGCAAATGAGAGTGGGCCCCTCCGGTCAGGCCGGCGGGCTGCGGCGTCTCTTGCGAAATTCGATTATCCCCTCACCCCGGTCACCGGCGCAAAAAAATGGGCGCTTCTCCGAGGAGGGGAGAAGCGCCCAGTAATCAAGACGTCAGGGAGGAATGCGTCGTCTTGAGGAATTCCGGTGTCAGACCGTCCTAGAGATAGGCGAGGGTCTGGAAGATGACGATCGCGCCGACGGCGGTGGACCCGACATAGGCAGCGAAGGCGCCACGGCCCGCATAGGAGGCCGGGTTGGTGAACATGCTGACGATGGCATCGCGCAGCTGCTGGTTCTCGCGGGCGATGAGCTGGTTTGCCGTGAACAGCAGAACCACAAAACCCACCACGAAGAACGCGTCACCCGGGGCCATGAAGCCGAACTCAAAGAGGACGACAGTCGCAACCATGGCGATGGCGGCAAGGATGTTACCGATCAGGCTCTGCATGGTGTGGCTCCCGGCTGCTGCTGCAGCGCATCAAATGACTGAACTTGATCCTGTAGGTAGGTCTCTATTGTGACAGGGTCAAGACAGGGCGCCCGGGCGTGGTTACGAATTTATATAACGATCCGATATGCCTACCAAAGTATGACTTCTTGTCAAAACCAGCGTCAAAATATCCAACCCACTGATTTATATCGATTTTCCAGACTGAACAGACCTCGAAGCGGCCCAAGCTCGGTTTATGAATCCTGAACATTTCCCGGATCATTCTCATTCGGGAATGCCAGCCATGCGGAGGCGCAGGGCTTATTGCGCCGCAACAGAGGCAGGCGGGCATGGCAAAACGCACAAAAACCGTCCCCGCGTCCCCGATCGGGGGCAGCAGGCGGCCAGATGACCATGTTCTGAGGAGAACGGTGCGGGAAGCGTCAGCGGGCCAGGATCAGGCTCATGACGAAGACACCGGACATGAATGCCCAGAAGACCGAGATCGAGGCCGACAGGGCCAGCCAGACCAGGGGCCGCTGCTCCAGCACCCGCGCCCGCACGGCGTTGCGCATGATGACCATCGGCCCGGCAAAAACCAGCGTGGCAACGCCCGTGACCACTTCCGGCACCGAGGCGGCAAGCAGGCTGAAGCTCAACGGCCGGTTGGTGACCAGCCGGTAGAAACTCGACGTAAGACCCGCCGTGACGATGCCCGTGGCAACTGCCAGGGCGAAGGCTGTTAATTCGGTCATAAGCAGACCCCGGATGTGACCCTTCACTGCCCCTGCGCCATCACCGGACATCCGGCGGCGGAAACGGGGCTCCCGGGTCTGACAAGGGCAAGCGCCATACCAGTCGCGATGGGCCCCGTTCGGGGCAAAACCGCCTGAAAAGGCAGCAAATCCGGGGCGATGCGCATAAATCACGCCGCCGCCGTTACGCGGTGACACAGTTCGGCAACCAGGCCCGTGCCATATCAGGACGTCATCACAGCACGGGAGGGTGCGGGACGCGAATCCGATAGACTGCGGGCTCTGACCGCACCCGGCACCCTGCCCCACCCTGCCAATTGCGCCATTGAGCGCGGCATTCCGAAAAGGACCCCCATGGCCCGGCCCCAGAACCAGTCCCGCCAGCGCCAGGACGAGGTCGTCGAGCGGCCGCCATGGCTCATCCCAGTAGTGGTGGCGGTCGGCGTCATCACCTTCGCCGCGATCTTCCTCTGGTATTATGTGGGCCCCAGCACCGATGAATTGCTGGGCCTGGCACCGGAAGCAACCGATCAGGTGCGCGAGGTGCAGGTGACGGTGGGCGACGTGGCCCTCGCGATCCCCGCCAATTTCACCCGCTTTTCCGCCGCCCGCTCCGGTGGCGCCAAGAAGCGGGTGGACCTGCATGCGCTGCTGCCGGATCTCGATCCCTTTACCGAACGCCAGCGGGCGGAATTCGACCGGTCCGATCCCATGTCGCCGGTTCTGCACATCCGCATCGCCGAAACAGACAGCGTGCTGGCCGCACAGCCGCGGCTGGAACTCATCTACCTGCCCGCCGTCACCAATCATGAAGGCGAGGAAGGCCCCTTCGGCCTGCGCCACTACGTCTTCCGCAACGAGACGGGCTTTGCCGGGCAGGACATGTATGTGGGTGTGGGTCCGGCCAACGCGCCGGCCATTCTGCTGTGCGCGCGCGATGCACCGCTGTTGTGGTGCAGGCGCGAAATCCTGCTGAGCGAGACGGTGGTGCTGCGCTACCGGTTCAAGCGGGCCTATCTGGCCGACTGGAAGGAGATCGACGACGGGGTCATCGCCCTCGTCGCGGGCTTCCGCCGGAACGCGCAGGCTGACGCATCATCGGGGGCGCGCACATCCGTGTCGGCGCCGGAAGAGCTGCGGGGCGAAACCGCGGAATGATCTGATCCCGCGCCGCCCCGCATCGCGTGTCGTGAACAACGTCCATCGCGGACGCCGGATCAGTCGTTGTCGAGGTCGAAGCCGAGAATAGCCATGTTGAAGTCGTAGGAGACTTCGCCGTCCTCGTCGTCCTTGAAGATCACGCCCAGGAACTCATCGACCAGATAGACCTCGACGGAATCATCCTTGGTCGGGCGCTGGCGGACTTCCAGCAGATCGAGCCGGAACTTCTTCCGCAGGTAATTTTCAAGGCGCACGATTTCTGATTGGTCCACGGGGAAAGCTCCGGATTTGGGGGGCGGCAGGAAGTGGCTCCCATGTAGCGTCCCTTGAGGGGCGGTGTAAACCCGCGGACCCCACGGTCCACGGGCGTCCATCGCCCTAGCGTTTGGCGCGCGCCATGGCCCTGGCAATGGCCGTGCGCACGTCGAATTCATCATCCCCGTCATAGCGCGGCGCATAGGTGTCAAAGGCTGCGCGCAGGGCATCATGACGCTTGTCGATATGGACCATGTTGTAGGCATGGGACACCGCGAAGAAATGACCCGCCTTGAGCTGCGGCATGACGATGGCGGTGTAGCGGTCCGTCTCCATGGCGCCAGGGAAGCCGTCAGTCATTTCAGACGCGACCCAGCCCGGCGTGATAAGCGACACGTCGATGAACTCCGGCACGTCTTCCGCCAGCTGCTCGGTGATGGCGAGCACCGCATGCTTGGAGGAGATATAGGCGGATGATCCGGGTACGGCGGGAAAGAAGCTGTTTTCCGAGCCCACATTGTAGATGGCCGCCGGGGTGCCCTGCTCCACGAAACGGGTGCCGAACACCTGGATGCCGTGCAGCATGCCGTAGATGTTGATGCCATAGACCCGGTCATATTCACCGAGATCCAGCGTCAGGATAGAGCCGCGCGCCGTCTGGCTGACGCCCGCATTGTTGAGCAGCACATCCGCTTGCCCGAAAGTGGACCAGGCGAAATCAGCCAGCGCCTCCACGTCGCCGCGCTTTGCCACGTCGCACGCCGTGCCCGCCGCCTGATAGCCGAGTGCCTCAAGGGCGGCGACGGCCTCATCGACCCGGTCTTTCCGGCGGCCGGCAATGACGAGCCTGGCCCCCTCCTCCCCGAACCGCTTGGCGAAGGAGAACCCGATACCCGTGGCCCCGCCCGTGATCACCACCACCTTGCCGTCGAAACTGTCCATCCGCGCCTCCTGTTTATGACTTCCGGTCATTTCGTGGCAGGATGGCGCGAAGCTGCAAGGCCCCGCAAGGACAAAGGTGCAACCTGCCGGTGCTTTCGCCTGTCACGGGCGGCGTGCTATCGAGCAGGAGATAAAAATCTCTAGTGACGTTCAGGCCCCATCCACCACGCCCTCGCAGAGGGGCGGCGGGGCTGCCGGAGGAAACATTGGCTGACACTTCCCCTGCTGGCGCCCCCAAGGGTGCGTCCGCCAGCATGACCGACCGCCTGCGTACCACCCCCCTCGCTGCCTACGCGGCGCTGACCTTCCCGATGGGGGGGCTGGGTCTTCCGATCACGGTCTATCTGCCGCCGCTCTATGCCACCGATGTGGGGCTGGGCCTGTCGCTGGTCGGCTTCCTGTTCATGATCACCCGCATCTTCGACGTGATCACCGATCCGATCATGGGCGTCATCATCGACCACTACCCGACCCGCTGGGGACGGCGGCGGCACTGGATCGCCCTGTCGGTGCCGATCCTGCTGATCTCCGCCATCTTCATCTATTTCCCGCCGGTGGGCGCAGGTGGCGCCTATCTGCTGACATGGATGCTGGTGCTCTATGTCGGCTACACCATGCTGACCATCGCCCACCAGAGCTGGGGCGCTGAACTGTCCGCCGACTATGCGGAGCGCAACCGCATCTATGGCTGGCGCGAGGTGGCGATCATCCTCGGCATGGTGTCGGTGCTGGGACTGCCCGCCGTGCTGGAGATCACCGCGGGCGCTGATGCCTTCGGCAAGGTCGGCGCCATGGGCTGGTTCCTGATCATCACCCTGCCGATCACAGCCATTGCCGCGGTGCTGCTGGTGCCCGACCACGTAACCAAGATGAAGACCGGCCAGTCGCTGGAGCTGAAGGAAGGGCTGCGCATCCTCTTCACCAACTGGAGCATGGGCCGCATCGTGGCAGCCGACATGTTCACGGCCCTGGCCACCGGCATCATTGGCTCAAGCTACCTGTTTCTTGCCCGCTTCGTGTGGGAGCTGCCGCAATATTCCTCGATCATGCTCTTGGGCTATTTCGTGCTCGGCTTTGCGGGCATGCCGTTCTGGATGTGGCTGGCCAAGCGGATGTCCAAGCACCGCGCCCTGTGCGTGGCGCTGATCTGGAGCATCGTCGCGCAGCTGATCTATCTCATTCCCGGGCCGGGCGATTTTGCGCTGGCGCTGTTCGCCACCTTCTTCCTCGGCTTTGCCTTCGGGGCGGGTCCGTTCCTGCTCCGCTCCATGATGGCCGATGTGTGCGACAAGGACCGGCTGGAAACAGGCCAGAACCGCACCGCCCTGCTCTACGCGATGCTGACCACCACCGCGAAGGTGGGCGCGGCGATCTCCGTCGGCATGACGTACCCGCTGCTGGCGTGGGTTGGATTCGACCCGGCGACGGGCTCGGAGAACTCCGCCCAGGCACTGGACGGCCTGCGCCTCATCTTCGCGCTGCTGCCGATCCTGTTCCTGGCTGCTGCCATCGCACTAATCTGGAACTACCCCATCGACCACGCTGCCCAGGCCGAAATCCGCCGGAAACTCGCGGAAATGCACGCCGCGGACAAGGCACTGGCAGAGGACTGAACAGGCCGGGAAAGCGCCGCCCCCGCCCCCTGCGGCAAAGCGCGCGCTTTCCCTCCCTCTCCCGCGGCGGATACTGGCCGCCAGATTCCGACGCTGTATCCAACGCGGTGCTGCCCTGAAGAGGCCGCCGCCGGACAGGAGCCACAACATGATGCGCCGCACCTTTCTCGCCCTGACCCTGGCCGCGAGCCTTGGCCTCGCAGCCGCCGCGCCCGGCGAGACCGAAGACACGCCCCTCACCGTGACCGACGCCTTTGCCCGCGAGACCATCGGTCTCGGCAAGACCGGCGCTGCCTTTCTGACCGTGACCAATACGGGCAGCGAGGACGACACGCTGCTGGCCGGGGCCACCCCCGCCGCCGGCAAGGTGGAACTGCACACCCACGAAAAGGACGGCGAGATCATGCGCATGCGGAAGGTCGAGGCCTTCCCCGTTCCCGCACAAAGCGACCTAAAGCTTCAACCCGGCGGTAACCACATCATGCTGTTCGACCTCGCAGCACCGCTGGCGAAAGGCGAAAGCTTTCCGCTGACCTTGAGCTTTGAGAAGGCCGGGGATATCACCATCGACGTTTCCGTCGTTGCCATCGGCGACACCATCGGTCACAAGGCGGGTCACGAGACCATGGATCATGGCCAGATGGATCATGGTGAGATGGACCACGATAATGGGGGTCACGGCCATTCGGGCCACTGATCCGACAAACAAACAAGTGGGGCTTGGGGGCTTCAGCACAGGTGACAACGCACCGTCATACACACCAGCGCAAGAGCTGGCGTGACCGTTGGCAGCGCAGGGGAATTTCCCTTGCGGGGCTCGCGGCAATGGCCGTGCACCTGGCGGCCTTCGCGCTGGGGGCGATCATGCCCGTGGCCACGGCCCTCGCCGCCGCCGAGGCGGAACCCTTCGAGATCGTCATCTGTACCGTCAACGGACCGGTGACGCTGGACGCCCGCGACCTGGGCGTCGACATCGGCGATGGCGAGGCACCCACAAAGTTGCCCCGCTCCGCCTGCGCCCTGTCGCTGCAGGCCGCCGCCCCCGTGGCCGTGGACACGGCCCCCGCACTCCTCATCGAGCCGGTGGAATATACCCCGGCCGACCATGCGCCCGTGGCGGACACCCGCCCGGCCTACCGGGCCCCGCAGCTGCGGGCAAGCCCGCCCCGCGCCCCGCCGCACACGTCCTGAAAACCGACACTGCCGGTCCGGCCCGCGAATGCCGCGTGACCGCAACGGGACAGCATTGTCCCGTGCGGGCTCATGCAACGAACACATGCGCTGATCCCGGAACCGTCAGGTGACACGCGACTGGCCCGTGCTAGGGGCCGGTACAGCGCTTTTCACACAGTCATTCCGACCCACCACCGGCCGCGCGGGAAAGCTAGGGGCCCGCGCAGCCATGTCTCCCTTTCCAAAACAGGAAACGGCACGCCCGCGCGTGCCGACGATACCAATGCAAACCAAACTCGCATTCGCAGCCTGCCTGCTGTCCACCACCGCACTTGCGGCCCCTGCCCTGGCACAGCAGCAGGACACCCCTTCCGCCCCGGCTGCCGCTGACGTGACGCTGCCGGCAATCTCCGTTTATGCACCGCGCATGAGCCTGCCGGCGGAGAGCGAAACCCGGCCGCAGGAAACACCGGCCCCCACGCCCCATTCCGATGGCGGCGACTTCCTGCGCTCGGTGCCGGGCGTTACGGCCGGACGCTTCGGCGGCCACGGTCTGGAGCCGGTCATCCGCGGCCAGTCGCAGAACCAGCTGAACATCACCGCCAATGGCGCGACCACCTATGGCGCCTGCCCGAACCGCATGGACCCGCCTTCCTCCTATGCAGCGATTGAAAGCTATGACCGCATCAAGGTCGTGCGCGGCTACCAGTCGGTGCTCAACGGTCCCGGCGCGCCCGGCGGTGCGGTGATCCTGAGCCATGACAAGCCGGAGCTGGGCGAGACGCTGACCGCCCGCGGCAGCGCGGCCGCCGGATATGACGGCAATGGCGTGACCCGCTCTGCCGACGCCTATGTGCTGACGGGCACGCAGGATACCTATGCGCGGCTGACGCTCGGGCTGAAAGACGCCGAGAACTACGAAGACGGCGACGGCAACTCGGTCCGCAGCTCGTTCTCCGAGCGCCAGGCCGGGTTCACCCTCGGCGTCACGCCCGGCGACAACACCCATATCCGCCTGAGCTACGCCTATCACGACGTGGAAGACGCACTGTTTCCCGGCGCCGGCATGGACTCGCCGACCGCGGAGACACGCAGCTACAGCGCCGGGCTGGAGCATGAATTCGGCACAGGCATCGTCAGGCACATCGACGTGACCGCCTATGCGACGCAGGTGGACCATGTCATGGACAATTTCAGCCTGCGCACCCGGCTGGCTGCCCCCTTCGCCCGCGTCCCGTCGGAATCCGACACCATCGGCGGTTCGGTGAAGGCCGATCTCGATATCGGCGGCCAGATCGTGCGGACCGCCATCGACTACCGGCGCAACAACCGTGAGGCCATACGCTCGGTCGGCCCCAATGCGGGCGCTGTGACCCGCACCCAGGCTTTCCTGTGGCCGGACATCACCATCGCCGAACTGGGATTTGCTGCGGAAACCAGCCTGACGCTCGGGGAGCGGACAATGCTCACCACCGGCGCCCGGATCGACCGGGTGACCGTTGATTATGGCCGGCCCAACGAGCGCGCCCAGATGACCGGGCGCACGGCTAATGATCTTTACCGCGCGTTTTATGGCGTGACGGCGTCGGACCAGACCGAGACCAATCTCAGCGCGCTGGCCCGGCTCGAATATGACCTGACAGACGATACGGCCCTGTTCGGCAGCATCAGCCGCAGCGTGCGCACGGCAGACGCAACAGAACGCGGCCTGGCCAACGACCAGGGCCTCGGTGCCAACAACAGCTCCTGGGTCGGCAATCCGGAAATCGATCCGGAAAAGCACCACCAGGTAGAAGCCGGCATGCTGACCGGCGGCACGGACTGGCAGGTAAGCGCCACCGCCTACGCCAATCTGGTGGATGACTACATCCTGCGCGATGCGGCCCGCGGCCAGGACGGCATCCTCATCACATCAGCCAATGCGGACATCTACCGCAACATTGATGCCCTCCTGGCGGGTCTCGAACTGGCCGGCGAGTGGGCCATGAGCGACAGCCTGAGCCTGCGCGCGGACGCCGCCTATACCTATGGCGAAGACCGCGACGCGGACCGGGCCCTGCCGCAGATCCCGCCGCTGCAGGGCGCCCTGCACCTGGACTGGCAGACCACCGAATGGCTGGAACTAGGCGCGTCCACCCGCTTCGCGGCACGCCAGATCCGCGTGGACACCAACGCCACCACGGCCACCGGCCGGGATGTCGGCAAAACGGGTGGCTATGCGGTGCTCGACATGCGGGCGGCCGTGACACCGGTGGACGGCGTGGAGCTGTCCGCAGGCGTCACCAACCTGCTCGATGCCACCTACGCCAACCACCTCAACCGGTCGAACATCTCAGACCCCACGGAAGTCCGCGTCAACGAACCGGGCCGGTCTGTCTTCGTCCGGGGGCGGATCACCTTCTGACCATGACCCATTTTACTCACCCCTATTTCAGAGGAAAAAACTGAAAGCCATGAAACCGTCACGCCAATTGCTCGCCGTGCTGTGCACGGGCACTGCCCTTGTCTCCCCTGCATTTACCTCCACCGCCCTGGCGGAAGATGACGCAGTGGAACTTGCGCCCGTCGTCGTCACCGGTGACGAAATAACCGGCACACGCACTGTCCCGGGCAATGCCGAAGCGGAGCAGCAGATCCGCCGCACGCCCGGCGGCGTGGCGGTGGTGCCCTCGGAGGATTTCGAGGACACCTACGCGCTGAGCTTTGAAGACACGCTGCGGCTGACCCCGGGCGTCTACGCGCAGAAGCGCTTCGCCGAGGAAGTGCGCATCGCCATCCGCGGCTCCGGCCTGTCACGCGGGTTTCACCTGCGCGGCCTGACACTGCTGCAGGACGGTATCCCCTTCAACCTGGCCGATGGATCGGGTGACTTCCAGGAAGCCGACGCGCTTGCGTTCCAGCGCCTTGAAGTCTTCAAGGGTGCCAACGCCCTGCAATATGGCAGCACCACGCTTGGCGGCGCGGTGAACATGGTCTCCAAGACCGGCCAGAGCCACCCGGGCAACCAGGTGCGCTTTGAAGCCGGGTCCGACAGCACCTTCCGCGCCAACCTGCAGGCGGGCCGCGTGTTCGAGAACTCGGACATGTTCGTGAGCCTCACCGGCACGCTGAGCGAAGGCTTCCGCGAGCACGAGGACCAGGAGAACGCCAAGTTCAACGGCAATGTGGGCCTTGCGCTGTCTGACACTGCCGAGACGCGCTTTTATCTGAGTGCCAACATCATCGACCAGGAGCTGGCGGGCAGCGTTTCCCGCGCGACCGCGCTGAATGATCCGGAGGCGGCCAATCCCTCCTCCCTGACTTCGGACTGGGCCCGCGACATCCGCTCGGTGCGCCTGTCCAACAAGACGAGCTTCGAGCTTTCCGGCGGCGAGACGGTGGATGTGGGCGCCTTCGTGAACGTGAAGGAACTGTTCCACCCCATCACCCCTTTCGTGGGGCTGATCGACCAGGAAAGCACGGACTACGGCGTCTTCGCCCAGGCCGGCGGCGACTATAACATTGCCGGGCATCGCAACACCTTCCGCGTTGGCGTGACCTCGCAATTCGGCAAGGTGAAGGCCAAGCTGTTTCAGAATGTCGGCGGCTCGCGCGGTGCGCTGACGGCCAATGCGGATCAGAAATCCCGTAACGTGGCGGTCTATGGCGAGAACGCCTTTTACGTGACGCCGGAGCTGTCGCTGATCGCCGGCGGGCAGTTCACCTGGTCGGAGCGGGAACTCAAGGATCTGCTGACCCCGGCTGAGAATGATACCCGCAGCTATACCGGCTTCAGCCCCAAGGTCGGTGCGATCTACGAACCGGAGCCGGGCACGCAGTTCTTTGCCAATGTCAGCAAGAGCTTCGAGACGCCGACATTCAGCGAGCTGACCCAGGGCGGCACGACCGGGTTCACGCCGATCGATGAGCAGGAAGCCTGGACCGTTGAAGTCGGCTCCCGTGGCAGCGCCGGCCGGGTGGCCTGGGACATTGCCCTCTACAGGGCATGGCTGGACGGCGAAGTGCTGCAATTCACCACCGGCCCCGGCGTTCCGGCGGCCACCTTCAATGCACAGGACACGGTGCACCAGGGCGTTGAACTGGGGCTTGATGTCGATGTGGCATCGGACGTCTTCAGCGACGGGGACGGCCTCACGTGGCGCAACGCGTACACCTTCAGCGACTTCTTCTTCGACGGGGACCGGCAGTTCGGCGACAACGACATCGCCGGTCAGCCGAAGCACTTCTTCCAGACGGAGCTGCGCTACGACGCCGCCGATGGCTGGTTTACCGCGCTGGACTGGGAAGCCGCGAGCAAGGCAGATGTTGATTTCGCCAACACCCTGGACGCCCCCGGCTACGGCATCATCGGCCTGACGGCCGGTATGGACGTGACGGACACTGTCAGCGTCTATGTCAATGGCCGCAACCTGCTGGACCAGGAATACATCTCCACCTTCAGCACCATCGTGAACACCGCCGGCAATACGTCGGTGTTCTATCCCGGCCAGGGCCGCCAGGTCTTTGCCGGCCTGCGCGTCAGCTTCTGAGGACACACACAATGGCTGAAGCAGGAAACCAGTATGCCCTTCTGTGGCGCTGGCACTTCTATGCGGGCCTGATCATTGCCCCCTATGCGGGCCTGATCATTGCCCCCGTCCTGATCATCATGTCGGTGACGGGGGGAATGTATCTCCTGCAGCCGCAGATCGAGGATGCTCTGTATGGAGAGCTTCTCTATCTGCCGGACCCCCATGCGGGTCCTGTCGATCACGATGCCCTGATCACCACCGCGACAACGCGCCTGGAGGCTGCCCGCCTCCACGCCTATACCCCGCCCCAGGGGCCGGAGCATTCAGCAGCCGTGGACCTGACCACGCAAACCGGCGACCGCCTGACCGCCTATCTCTCGCCTGCCACCGGCGACATCCTCGGTACCGTGGCCGAGGACTGGCGGCCGATGACCCTGGCCCGCAAGATTCACGGCGGGCTGATGCTCGGCAAGCCGGGGGACGTCATCGTCGAACTGGTCGCCTGCTGGACGCTGGTGATGGTGGCGACCGGCCTGTTCCTGTGGTGGCCGCGCAAGAGCCGCGCTGTCGGGACGGCCCTGCCCCGCGCCAATATCAGGGGCCGCGCTTTCTGGCGGGACTGGCACGCGGTGCCCGGCGCCTGGGCCGGGCTTTGGATTGCCGCCATCATCGTCACCGGCCTGCCCTGGTCGATCCTGTGGGGCGGCGCCTATGCGGCGATCGGCAAGGCCACCGGCGAAGGGCTGCCCGCAGCCATCTTCACCGAACGGCCGCACTCGGTGAGTGACGCGGCGACGCCTGACATCACCATGAATGAGCTCATCGCCCGCATCACCGCGCAGGACGTGCCGCTTGCTTACAAGATCGAGTATCCGTGGTTCGCCAACGGCGTCTATGCGGTGATGCCCCTGCGGCAGATCGGTCAGGCCGAGGACATGGCCTATCTCTTCATCGACCGCCGCTCCGGCGCGGTGCTGACGGATCTGCGCTGGGATGATCTGGGAGCACTCGGCCGCGCCTCGACAATCGGTGTACAGTTCCATGAAGGCCGCCTGTTCGGACCCGCCAACCAGATCATCAACCTGGCGGCGATCCTCATCCTGATCGCCCTGGCGCTGACCGGTCCCGTCATGTGGTGGAAGCGGCGGCCGAAAGGGAAGCTGGCACCGCCCGTTGTGCCGCGAGACACGCGGCTGTCAATCGGTGTACTGACCATCGCCACAGCCCTGGCCCTGATCCTTCCGCTGTTCGCCCTGTCGGTTCTGCTGATCGTGGCCGGCGAATGGGTGTGGGCTCGGCGCACGGCGGCGAATGCCTGACGGGCAAGGAGCAAGTCACCTCGCCCCCTTGGGGGAGAGGTCGGTGCGCAGCACCGGGTGAGGGGGATGGGCGGCGCAGAGCTTTCAGCGTCTGAGATCGAGGCGCCGCTGCCGCCCCCTCACCCTCCCACGGGCTTACGCCCGCGGGCCCCTCCCTCTCCCGCAAGGGGAGAGGGAACAAGACCGCTGACCTAGCGCGCGGTGTAGCCGCCGTCGACGACGAGTTCGGAGCCAGTCATGAAGCCGGAGCGGGGGCTGGCGAGGAAGACGACGGCGTCGCCGATGTCACGCGCTTCGCCGAGGCGGCCGATGGGATGTGCCATGACCAGCATGTCGATCATCTCATTGGCGCTTTGCAGCACGGCGTCCGGCCGCTTGGTGCCCTCCTCCACCGCGTCGCGCACAAGGGCCGTATCGATGAAACCGGGATGGATGGAATTGACCCGGATGCCGTAGCCAAGCTCGGCGCATTCGAGGGCCGCCACCTTGGTCATGATCCGGACACCGCCTTTTGACGCGTTGTAGTCCGCGTTGCGCGGAAACCCGACGATGCCCATGATCGACGAGATATTGATGATTGCCCCGTCATTAGCCTTGGGGCTCGAATATTTCTTGATGGTGCGGATGCCGTGCTTGCAGCCGAGAAACACGCTGTCGAGGTCAATCGCGGTGACGCGCTTCCAGTCCTCGAAGGCGAGGTTCTCCATATATTCGCCCGCCGGTGCCACGCCCGCGTTGTTGACCAGGATATGCAGCGCGCCGAACAGCTCCTCGGCCTTGGCAACGGCTGCTTCCCACTGGTCTTCCTGCGTGACGTCGAGCGGAAAGAAAGCCGCCTTGCCGCCTGCCCCGGCGATGCGGTCCACCACCGCCTGGCCTTCATCCGCGCGCATATCCGTCACCAAGATGCTGGCGCCCTCGCGCGCCAGACCTTCCGCTGCCGCCGCGCCGAGACCGCGTGCCGCACCGGTCACCAGCGCCACCTTGCCGGCGAGTTCCTGTTTGTCCTGCTGAGCCATCTGTTCCCTGAGTTTTTCGTGTTGTTGTTGGTTGTTGCGTCCTGATTTCGGTCACGTATTGTGACGCCCGCCGCATGAAGCGCAACCCGCAACGTAAGTCCCGACAGGAGTTCCCCATGGCCAGCGATACAGCCTTCGTCCACCTCATCAGCTTCACGGGGTCGGCCGACACGGTTGCCTCAAATCTGCGCGGCTATGTGGAACGCGAGCTGGCCCGCTCCGCGCCGAAGGGCTTTCTCTCCGCCGTGGTGATCGAGGGCAAGGATGGCGAAACCGCGGGGCTTCTGTCCTATTGGGAAAGCCTCGACGCCATCGAGGACATCACCGACACGGCCCCGTGGGAAGCGGCGATGGATCTGTGCGAAGCGGTGTGTGATACGCGCAAAGAGATGTCCTACGCAATCACCGGCGCAGCGGCGGCTGGCTGAGACGGCCGATCATCAAACCATCGCTATTCCTCCGGCTTGACCGGAGGGCCTACTCGCTCGGCTGCTTGCCGCAGAGGAAATGAGGGCTGCACGCGTGGCCAAGTGCGCATGCCCGACCACTGCCCAGACAAGTTGCACTGAGAGTGGGCCCTCCGGTCAAGCCGGAGGGACACGGCATGAAAAAGGGATGGAGTGCGGGGCGTCGGCGGAGCCTAGATCGCCGCGCCTTCGTCTTCGCAGCCGCCGACCATCTGGTCCATGGAGCGGGCCGGTTCGGGGCAGCCGGCTTCGCCGATGACCTTGGCGGGTACGCCGGCGACGGTGGTGTTGGCGGGGACGGCCTTGGTGACGACGGAGCCTGCCGCCACGCGGGCGCAATTGCCCACGGTGATGTTGCCTAGCACCTTGGCGCCGGCCCCCAGCATGACGCCGCGGCCGATCTTCGGGTGCCGGTCGCCGTCTTCCTTGCCAGTGCCGCCCAGGGTCACCGAATGCAGCATGGAGACATCATCCCCGACGACGGCGGTTTCGCCGATCACGACGGAGGTCGCGTGATCCATCATCACGCCGCGGCCGATCTTCGCATTGGGGTGGATGTCCACGCCGAACACTTCGGAAATGCGGCTCTGCAGATGATAGGCCATGGCGATACGGCCCTGGGTCCAGCACCAATGGGCGACCCGGTAGCCTTCGATGGCCTGGAAGCCCTTGAAGTAGAGCAACGGCTGCAGAAAAAAGTCGCACGCCGGATCGCGGTCGAACACGGCGACAATGTCGGCGCGCACGGTCTCGGCGATTTCCGGCGTGTGGTCATAGGCGTCGTCAAACACCTGCTGCAGCAGCATGGCGCCGACCTGGTCATTCGCCAGCTTCTCGGCCAGATGATAGCTGAGCGAACTTTCAAAACTGCGGTGATTGAGAATGGCGGCGTGCAGATAGCTCGCCAGAAGGGGTTCGGACCGTGCCCAGTCCTCGGCCTCGCGGCGGATACGGTCCCAGACGGGATCGACCTGCGCCAGCGACGCGCCGGCTGTTTCAATCGGCTGAGACATGGAACCCTCCCACACTTGCCGGGGCGTGATACGCAAGCGCCCCTCTCCCACCGCCCGCAGACAGCGCCGTCGCCGGCACGCCATGGGCAGGTTTACGCCGCTGCAGAAATACCACATATGGTGGCAGCGAACGAATGACTAATCTCCCAATCCAAATCGGGGGATTTTAGGGAGGTAGGCATCGCGATGCCGGTTTCAACCGTCAATGACATCGACATCCATTGGGAGATGCGGGGCAATGAGGCAGGCCCGCGCGTGCTGTTCATCGGCGGCACCGGCGGCGACCTGCGCAAGACACCGAATGTCTTCGACGGGCCGCTGGCAAAAAGCGCCCATGTCCTGACCTATGACCAGCGCGGTCTGGGCCGGACATCGAAGCCCGACGGGCCCTACAGCATGGAAGACTATGCGGATGATGCGGCCGGGCTGATGGCGGCGCTGGGCTGGGATGACGCCCATGTGATCGGCGTGTCCTTCGGCGGCATGGTGGCGCAGCACCTGGTGGCCCGGCACCCGGCCCGCGTGACCCGCCTCGTGCTCTGCTGCACATCACCGGGCGGCGATGGCGGCAGTTCCTATCCGCTGCACGAGGTGGCGGCGATGGAGGAGGAAGAGCGCATCCGCTTCATGATGCCGATTTCAGATACGCGCCACACGCCCGCCTGGCAGGCCGATAACAAGGAGCTGGTCGACAGCCTCATCCGTATGCAGATTGACGGCGAAGCGCCCTACCGGGACGAGCCGCGCCGGGCCGAGGGCGCCCTCCTCCAGCTCGACGCTCGCCGGCATCACGATGCCTGGGACGGCCTCGACGCAATCAGGCAGGACGTGCTGATCTGCGGCGGCAAATATGACGGTATCGCCACGCCGGAGACACAGGCGCGCCTGGCAGAGCGCATCCCGTCAGCGACGCTGCGCATGTATGAGGGCGGGCACCTGTTCCTGCTGCAGGACGCCCGGGCCTGGGCCGACATCATCAGCTTTGTGACCGGGACGCCGGGAGACGACGCATGATCCGTACCGAGACAGATGGGGCCATCGGCTGGCTCATCATCGACCGGCCCGGCCAGCGCAATGCCCTGTCCACCGCCATGTGGGCCGACATTCCGCGCGCGGCGCGGACACTGTGCGAGACGGACGGCGTGCGCGCCATCATCCTGCGCGGCGCGGGCAATACGGCCTTTGCGGCGGGGGCGGATATCGGCGAGTTGCAGCGCATGGGCAGCGACCCGGCGGCCCTGGCCGACTTCGAAGAGAAGTTCGAGGCGGCGCAGGCAAGCCTTGAAGCCTGCCCCCTGCCCGTGATTGCCGCCATAAAAGGCCCCTGCATGGGCGGCGGGCTGGCGCTGGCGCTTTGCTGCGACATGCGGGTGGCGGGCGGTGATGCAAGCTTCGCGATCCCCGCCGCGCGCCTGGGGCTGGGCTATGCGGCCCCCGCCGTGGCCCGGCTGATGCGGGCGGCAGGCCCGGCCGGTGCCTTCGAGGTGCTGGCAACCGCCCGGCGGTATGCGGCCGACGAAGCGCTGACACGCAATCTCGTGACAGAAGTGGTGGGGACAGATGACGTATTTCCCCGCGCCGAGGCCCTGGCCCGACAGATCGCTGCCAATGCGCCGCTGACGGTGCGCGCCGCCAAGGCCACCATCACGGCGCTGACCCGGCAGGACGACAGCCTTCAGCAGGCGGAAGAGCTGATCATGCGGTGCGGTTCAAGCGCCGACTTCGCCGAAGGGCGGCAGGCCTTCATGGAAAAACGCCCGCCACGCTTCACAGGCGAATAGGCCCGCCCCGCCCTACCGGGGCTGCATGTTGGCGGGTTCGCCCGGCATGACGGTGACCGGCTGATGCAGGCCGCAGTCAAAATCACGCGCCATCGTGTCCGCCGCATGGGCCGCCACCGCATTGGCATTGCTGACCGCGCGGGTGTTTACATAGGCGACATGGCAGGACTGCTCGGACGCATCCCGCGGCACCTTGGTGACCACCAGCACATTGCCGCGGCTTGCCGGATCACCGATGCCGTCATCGGTGAAATAGCGCAGGATCATCGCATAGGGCTTGAAGGTGCCGCCCTCCGTCTCGCCACGCCATTCAGCCTTGGTGTTGATGGTGTTGAACGGAGACAGGGTCTCGAAGCGGATGTCGGTGCTGCTGCCGGCCGGGCGCGGCTCCACCCAGAAGCGCAGATCTCCCTCCAGCACACGCAGCTCCCAGCCATCGGGCCCGGGGCAGATCACCTCATAGGCAGGCTCGTCCTCGAATTTCTGCCCCTTCGGGCAGTTGTCGAGATCGATGTCGGAATATTTGCTGACCGGCTCGGCCAGAGCATGGCCGGCTGCAAAGAAGATGGCGGCAGCCGAGATGGCTGCGGCAAGACTGCGCATGAATATGATCCCCTGTTCATCTTGAGATGACCCGGAGGGACTAGTCCTCCCGGACGTCTACGCGGTCCGTATAAAAGGCCAGATGGTCCTTGATGCCAGCCAGCTCTTCAAACGGATCTTCGTAGGACCATACAGCATTTGTGCCGTCTTTACCTGCACTATCAGCCTGGACGGAGAAATAAGACGCCGCCCCCTTGAACGGACAATAGGTGCTGTGATCGGTGGCCGTGAGAACCGACATGTCGGCATCCGCCCGCGGCACATAGAGCACGGACGGGTAATCGCCCTCGTGCAGGCGGATTGCATTGGTGGTCCGCGCGATGCCGACACCGCCCATGGTGACGGTCACCTCGCCTGCCACAGGCTCCAGCCGGATGCGGCCGGGATGGTCCGCAAGCTTCGAGGGGAGCATGGCGCCGGAAACCGTGCGCGCTGTTTCAGTGTCTGATCCGGACATGGCCGTGTTCCTTGCTGTCTGTTTGGTTCTTGAACCGTGCCCCCGCTATGCCCTTATGTTGGGTCAGCACGGACATAACAACAAGACACGGTCCCGCTGACCGGGGTGGTGCGCCTATCGCACCATCGTGTCGCCTATCGGGGAGGGGCGCATATGCGCATCGACGGACAGACCGCCATCATCACGGGCTCGGCCACAGGGCTGGGCGCTGCCATCGCCATCAAGCTGGCCGAGCGCGGCGCCAATGTGGTGATCAACTACACCAAGAGCAAAACCGAAGCCGAAGAGACGGCGAAGGCCTGCGAAGCGGCCGGCGCCAAGGCGCTGCTGTGCCAGGCGGACGTGTCCAAGGACGAGGACTGCCGCCGCATGGCGCAGGAGACGGTCGAGGCCTTCGGCGGCATCGACATCCTGGTGAACAATGCCGGCGGCACGAAGTTCGCCGACCACGCCAACATGGACGAGCTGGACGCCGACGACTTCCACTGGATCTACGGCCTCAACGTGGTGGGCCCCTACCAGATGATCCGCGCCTGCCTGCCGCAGCTCAAGGAGAACGGCAAGGGCAAGGTGGTGAATGTCTCGTCCATCGCGGGCGTGGCGGGCATCGGCTCCTCGGTGGCCTATGCCGCGTCCAAGGGCGCGCTCAACACCATGACGATCTCACTGGCCCGCTCGCTGGCGCCGGAAGTGCGGGTGAACGCGATCTGCCCGGGCTTCATCGGCACGCGCTGGTTCAAGGACAAGTTCGGCGACAACGCATTCCAGTCGATCGTCGCGGACCAGGAAGCAACCATGCCGCTGAAACAGGCGGGCACACCGGAACTGGTGGCAGACGCAGCCGTGTTCTTCGCCTGCGAGGGCGGCGAACACATCACGGGGGAAACACTGATCACCGACGCGGGCATGCATCTTGGCTATGCCCCGCTGGTGGCACGCTGACTTGAACCTTCAGGAAGGAAAGACCCGATGACTGAGGTCTCACGACACAACCCGGACACGCTGCCGGACTCCGCCCGCATGGGCTACACCCAGGTGACCACTGCCCCCGCAGGCGACCTCATCTGCATGTCCGGCCAGGTGGCCTGGCGGCGGGATGGCTCACCGGTGCCCGACAGCCTGGGCGAGCAGGCGCAGATCGCCATCGACAATGTCCGCCTGGGGCTTGAGGCCGTGGGCGCGGGCCCGGCCAATGTGACCGCCATGCGCGTCTATGTGGTGGGGCTGACGGCGGAAAACAGCGCAGAGGCCGCCGGGCCGCTCGCGGGCTTCTTCGGCGGCCCCGCCCCCTGCGTCACCATGATCGGTGTCAGCTCGCTGGCCATGCCGGAGCTGAAGATCGAAATCGAGGTGATGGGCGTCAAATAGCGCCTCACGGTGCCGCCGGGGTCCGGGATTCGGGCCCGGACACATCGCTCACAACACGGAAAAGCCGCCGGTTTTGGCGGCTTTTTTGTTTGTGTGACATTTTTATCGCCCAAATATGACGCATCCGGATCTTTGCCCTGTGCAGAATTTTTCGCGCAGTTTCTAGGCATTCCGTCAAGCAGCCTGCAATTTGTGCACTTTCCGTGACGAATTGATGAATACTTGGGCGATAAACCAATTAACTCAATGACTTAGAGTCTTTGACGCACCGCAACAACACTGTTAGCGGTGAAGTCGGTGACGCGCCAATCCTCCCGGCACGCACCGCAGCACTAAGACTGGAAACGACTGTTTCCTCCAGCGCAAAACGGGCTGTTTTGCGAGCGGCAACGCTCACCCTTTTGACAGGGAAGTAAACCAGCCCCTCACGCGCAAGATAAACGGGGTTTATACATGAAGAATATTGGGGTGCTCACCACGCGCGGCCTTACCATGACGGCATCGGCGGCACTGCTTGCCGCGGCTGCACTGACCGCGCAGCCGGCACTGGCCGAGGAAGACGAAGGCAAGGTGCTGGGCGGTTCGCTGTCGGGCAATGTGGGGTTCTTCACAGACTACATCTATCGCGGCGTCACGCAGACCGACAACGAGGCGGCCATCCAGGGCGGCATCGACTGGGGCCATGACTCAGGTTTCTATGTGGGCGCCTGGGGCTCCAACGTGGACTTCAATGACGGCGACCAGGCCTCCATCGAAGTCGACGTCTATGCGGGCTTCGCCAACTCGATCGACAGCCTGCCGGAACTCTCCTACGACTTCGGCTTCCTCTATTACTGGTACCCGGGCGCGGCCTCGAGCCTCGACTACGACTTCTGGGAAGTCTACGGCTCGCTGTCCTACGACTTCGATTTCGCCGCCGCGAGCGTGGGTATCGCCTATTCGCCGGAATTCTTCGGCGACACCGGCGACGCCTTCTACTACCAGTTCGGCGTTGATGTGCCCCTGCCCTACGACATCGGCATTTCCGCCGGCTACAACTTCCAGGAATTCCAGGAAGGCGCGCAGGACGATTACTCCGACTGGAACATCGGCCTCAGCTACACCGTCTGGGATCTGGATCTGAGCCTTACCTATTCGGAGACCGTCGATCTCGGCACCTCCGACAATGAGGCACTGACCTTCGGCGTGTCCTACGCCTTCTAGGCAGGACACCCAACCCCAAGGAGCTCGTCCCTCCTTGCCGGGCCGGACCGCGTTGCAAGTGGGGGCTTTGCGCGGTCCGGCCCTTTTATTGACTGGCCGCGGAAACAGCGTCAGCGCGCAAGGAAAGCCAGCACCTCCTGCTTGGTGACCTTGTCGCCCACCGCGCGCATGTGATCGCGCCGGGGCACGATCACACACTCCGCACCCGGAACAAGGTCTGCCAGCGGGGCCGGGTCACGCGCCACATCATCCGTCTCCCCGGCAATGACAAGTGTGGGGGCTGCGATGCGGCCCAGCTCGTCAGCGGTGAACTGCCTGGTGATGCCGCGAATGCAGGCCGCAAGCGCCCGCTTGTCAGCGCCCGTCTGATCGGCGAACAGGCGGAAGCGGCGGGCGACTTCCTGCCCGGCGGGCGGCACGTCCTCGGACAACAGGCCCGCAGCGATCTCCCCGTTGCGGCGCGAGGCATCCCGCAGCATGTTTTCCCCGACGCCCGCCAGCACCAGCCTCGACACGAGATCAGGCCGCGCGGCGGCAAGCGTTGCGGAGATGAAGCCGCCCATGGAATAGCCCATCAGCGCCACCGGACCATCGGACACATCCTCGATGACCGCCGCCACATCCGCCGCCATTTCATCAAGCGCGTAGTCTTCGGGTGCATAAAACGCCGTGCTCTTACCGTGGCCGCGCATGTCGGGCGCGGAGACCGCAAAGCCTGCTTCTTCCAGTGGGGCAATCCAGCCGGGGCCGACCCAGTTCGTGACATGGTCCGACGCAAAGCCGTGCACCAGCACGAGCGGCATGCGCCCCGCCTCGCCCGCAGCCTCACCCTGATACACGTGAATGTGCGCGTCACCGCGCGTGACCGTTTTCGACATCGCCTGTTTAACCTGCCCGTGGGTCGTGTAGAGTTTCGCACCTTATGACATGAAAGGACGATGCCCCGTGAGTGATCTGGCCACGCTGAAGCGCGAAACCTGCGACCGCATCGACGCCCTGGCGCCGGAACTGATCGACATCAGCCACCAGATTCACGCGCGCCCGGAACTGGCCTTTCACGAGCATTTCGCAGCGGGCCTGCTGGCGGACACCCTCGACAAGCATGAAGTGCCCGCCACCCGCAACGCCTTCGGCCTCGAGACGGCCTATGCCTCAAGCTTCGGCGAGGGCGGCGCGGAAGTGGCGATCCTGTCTGAGTATGACGCCCTGCCCGGCATCGGCCATGCCTGCGGCCACAACATCATCGCCACGACCGGCCTTGGTGCAGCGCTTGGCCTTGCGGCGCTGAATGGCCGCCTGCCCGGCCGCATCCGCTATCTCGGCACCCCGGCTGAGGAAATGGGCGGCGGCAAGGAACTGATGGCACAGGACGGGGCGTTTGACGGGCTGGATGCCGCAATGATGGTGCATCCGGCGGGCATCGACCTTGAGACCATGCCCTGCATCTGCGTGAGCGAAGTGCGCGTGACCTATCACGGCAAGTCGGCCCATGCCTCGGCCATGCCCCATGCGGGCCTCAACGCGCTGGACGCGCTGGTGACCGCCTACCAGACACTGGCGCAGCTGCGTCAGCACATCCGGCCGACGGAGCGCATCCACGGCATCTTCACCGAGACGGGCCTTGCGCCCAACATCGTGCCGGACAAGGCCTCGGGCCTGTTCTATGTGCGCGCCAAGAACGCCAACGACCTCGCCCAGCTCAAGACCCGCGTGCAGGCCTGCTTCGACGCCGGTGCGCTGTCGTCGGGCTGCACGGCGGAGGTGGAATGGGCGAAAGCGGATTATCTGGACATGAAGACGAGCTGGCCCCTGTCCCAGGCCTATGTGGCCAATGCGACGGCACTCGGCCGCGACTTCATCGACCTGTCGCTGCTGCCGTCGAGCTCGGCCGGGTCCACCGACATGGGCAATGTCTCCCACCGGGTGCCGTCAATCCACCCGATGATCTCCTGCGCCCCGGCCAATGTGGTGATCCACAATCCGGAATTCGCCAAATGGGCAGGCTCCGACCTGGGCGACAAGGCCGTGGTGGACGGCGCGAAGGCACTGGCGATGACGGCGCTTGATTTCCTGATGTCCCCGGACATGCAGGCGGCTGCCAGGGCAGAGTTTGAGGAAACCGCCGAGGTGTCGCGCAATGCGGTCTCCATGGCCTACAACCCGGACGGGCTGGCCGAGATCGGCGGCTGCGGCTGCTGCTGAGGCATGATCGACGAGATGTTTCTTGCTTGATACTCGTGTTCCGCCGACAGACTTTTGACTGGATTCAACAGGCTTAAGAGCAAATCTCTAACCTACCCGTGAATTCAACAACGCCCTACGACCATTCTCCAAAGCCTCGAGCAATACTTCGAAACTCAGGTTTTTTCTTGCTTCTGAGTCTTCCAGTGCAGGGTCGCTCAATTGAACACGTACCCCATCGTTCGGAGTGCCCCTGAATAGGGTCGCAATCCAAACTCCGTCGACGTAAACCTCGGCAACCAAGTTTTCATACGCTTCCTGCGACGCCAGTAGTACTTCTATCAGCGGTTTTAGCCCCATTGTTCCCTCACAAGCGGGTAAAGCCACCTATTGGCTGACTGACTTCTCTATTCGAACGGCACGATGGGCGGCTCGCGCTCGGCGCGTTCCATGATGATACGGCGGTTTTCCTTCTGCCGCGCTTCATCCAGCGGGAAATGCCACATGATGCCCGCCACCGCGAAATACATAAGCGTCGGCAGCCAGATGAAGGTGGCACGCACGGCTTCGAGCGCCTGCGGCGTGTTCTCCTTGCCGGGCATGAAGCCGAGCCCGTCAATCAGCGCATAGGTGACGCCGACGGCAATCGCGGCCCCGACCTTGCTAGTCATCGTCAGCAGCGAGAAGAACAGGCCCGTGCGCTGATTGCCCGTCTCCACCTGGTCATGGTCCGCCACATCCGCCATCACCGACCGCAGCAGGAACGAGCCCGCGCCGAGATTGATGCCGAACAGGGCGGTGAAGATCACCATCAGCAACACATCGCCTGGGCCCACGAGATACATCAGCGGCAGGCCGATACCATTGGCCAGCGCCGACACAGCCAGGGTGAGATGCTTGCCGAAGCGGTAGGACAGCCGGACGATGAGCGGGACGAAGATGACGCCCGCGCCGAAATAGGCGAGCAGGATGACACTCGACCACCCGCCCATCTGAAGCACATCAGACGCCACGAAGATGAACAGCGCCGCCATGGTGCCGCTGCCGAGACCGTTGGCGAGATCGGCTGCCAGCAGCCGGCGCAGATAGCGGTTGCGCAGCATCACGCCCACCGCCTCGCGGAACGGCACATGCTTGGGCGGCGGCACATCGCGTTCACCGACGGTGGTGACGGCGAAGGCGACGGTGATGGGCAGCAGGATGACGACGAACCAGCCCATGGCGGCGACCCGGGCCTTGCCCACATCCTCCGCCCCCAGATAATCGATCACCGCGGGCGTGATGAGCACCAGCAGCATGCCGAGAATAAGCGCACCCTCGCGCCAGCCCTGCACCAGCGACCGCTCATTGTAGTCCGGCGTAAGCTCGGCGCCCCAGGACATGTGCGACAGGGTGAGCAGCGTCCACCCCACATAGAGCACCACCATCCAGATCAGCAGATAGCCGCCTGAAACAGGTGCCGTGGGCATGAACAGCATGACCGTGGCCAGCAGCATGATCGGCACCGACAGCACAATCCAGTGCCGCCGGCGCCCCCAGCGGGTGACGAACTTGTCGGACAGGACGCCGAGCACCGGGTCGGTGAACACGTCCCAGAACCGCGCCAGCATGAAGATGGTGCCGACGAGCGCGAGCCCCAGCCCCATTTCGTTTGCATAGAACGGCGGCAGATAGACCGAAATCGGAAGGCCCATTGCCGCGATGGGAATGGCCGGCGAGGCAAAGGCAAGCAGCCTGAGCGGCGTCAGGGAGAGGGAGGACATGGGCACTCTGAATCTTTCATCTCACGATACATGCCCACCACCCGCGAGCTAGGCGAAGATGGATCAGCTCCTGCGGCAATAACTAATTCTCCAGTATCCTGAACAAAAATCCCGAGAAACTCTTACTCTGGCAAATAACGTAGATATGCTAAAGCAAGAGAATCCATACCACCTCAAATACTCGAAAAGCCCGTGACCCGCACCATTGAATTATTTATGTAGCTGAAACCACCAACCAAAAACAAAACCAAATCCAAAGTAATATTGATACTCTTCTATATCTTTCCACCCAAAAATCTTCATCTAATTTTTTATGCCATACAAAGAACTGAAAACTGATCTCACCCTTTGGTCCATTAGTAGCGCGCCCACGCCTCCAGCGCATGTAGTTGAACAAGAACCATCCATACAGAGGCGCAATGCCAATGAGAAACGCCCAGCTCATGCCGCCCCCCCGGTTATGACTTGTTGGGATTTTGAGACAGTAAGATATTCCAATCCAATGGACGCATTTACCAAATAGTCTTTCAATCCAACACGTCTGTGTCGGGCGCTTCAGGAGATATGGGGGCTCAGTCTGATCCGCCAAGGGGCGCGATGGAGGCACCGGCATTGCCGCCCGCCCCTTCCGCCGCCGCAGCCCGCTGGGACAGGATGCGCCGGTTCTTGCTCTGGGTTTCCTCGTCGATGGGGAAATTCCACATGACCCACGCCACGATGAAGCCGATGGCCATGGGCGGCAGCACATAGATCATCCGCAGCCCCATCTCGGCGGCGGACGCATTCTCAGCCCCCGGAACAAAGCCCACAAGCTCAAGCGCCGGATAGGTGATGCCCACCGCCAGCGCCGCCCCCACCTTGTTGGTAAGCGTGAGCAGCGAATAGAACAGCCCGGTACGCTGATTGTGGCCCTGCACCTCGTCATGATCGGCCACATCCGCCATGATGGAGCGGAACAGGAACGGCCCAGCCCCCATGTTCACGCCCAGGCAGATCCAGATGAACACCGCGAACAGGAGATCGCCCGGCGACACCAGGAAGATCAGCGGCACGGTGACGGCGGAGAACAGCGATGAATAGGCCAGCGTGCGGTGCTTGCCCCATTTGTAGGACAGCCGCACGATGATCGGCACGAACAGGCAGCCGGAGGTGAGATAGACGAGGATCAGCAGGCTGGCATTCTTGAGGTCCAGCACATCGGCGGCGAGGAACAGGAACAGGCCGGTGACGATGCCGCCGGACACACCGCTGATGAGATCAGCCACCAGCACACGGCGCAGCGGCGCATTGGCGACCAGCACGCGCACCGCCTCCTGCCAGCGCACATGGACCGGGTCCGGCACCCGGCGCTCAGGCACCACCCACACGGCGATGGCGACGGTGATCGGCAGCAGGATGAGCACGAACCAGCCCATGGAGGCGACACGCGCCGCGCCGAGATTTTCAGGCTCCATCGCCTCGATGAAGACCGGCATCAGCAGCACCAGGATCATGCCGCCGATGAGCGCCATCTCGCGGAAGGCCTGCACGGAGGAGCGCTCATTGTAGTCGGGCGTCAGCTCCGCCCCCCACGACATGTGCGACAGGGTGAGCAGCGTCCAGCCGATATAGAGGATGACCATCCAGATCAGCAGATAGCCGCCGGATACCGGCGCCTCCGGCATGAACACCATCCAGACCGACACCAGCATGATGGGCACGGACAGCACGATCCAGTGCCGCCGCCTGCCCCACCGGGTCTTGTACTTGTCGGAGAGCACGCCGAGGACGGGATCGGTGAACACGTCCCAGAACCGCGTGATCATGAAGATGTAGCCCACCAGCGCCAGGCCGAGACCCATTTCATTGGCGTAGAACGGCGGCAGATAGACCACGATGGGAAGCCCCATGGCGGCGATCGGCGCGGCGGGAAGAGCGAAGGCTGTCTTGGTCCAGTTGCCGAGGCGCGGCTGATCACTCTGTCCGGAAGCGCCGGTCGTGTCCGGCGCAATACGACTCTCCATGCGGCCCAATACCTCCCTGGGTCACGTCCCCTGTGGCGCGCGAATGCCCCGGCTGCATGCGCCGGGCCTCCGGCCCCTTTTTGTGATGGCTGATTAAACGCGCTTCCTGTGATGAAGCGGTCGCACTCACGTTGTTATTCTTGCCGATGATACGCACAAAGATATTGGCAGAGAAGGCAAAGCGTCTCACGCAGGGTCAAAAAACCGGTGATTTGTGCGTTGCAGCAGACACAGCGACGCCGCACACTGCACCTGTCCGGCCACATGTCCGGCGGTCATTTCACCTAAGCGAGGTCACACACCACCGGGGGGCGGCTGGTGACAGCGGTGGAGATGAACGCAGGCACCGGGAGGCGGCAGGTGCGGAGCCATGATCCGCATCAGCGGTGCGGGACGATCGGGGGAACGGGGATCCATGACCACGCAGACAGAGGCGCCCGGCGGCACCGGCACGGCCGCACCTGACCGGGAGGACGGCGGCGGGACCGGCACGGGCACCGGTTCTCCGGCGCGGGTAGCGGTGCTGTGCCATGCCGACAATCTGCGCGCCAGCCTCGCCCATGCCTTCGGGCCCGGCTACGCATCCGTCAACCCGCAAGCGCTCGCGGAACGGCTGGCAGCCGAACGCGGCTGGGACCTTGCCCGCCTCACCGTCTATGCCTCAAGCGATCCGCACACGGATAACATGTCTGACACGCTCCTGGACGACACCGGCACCCGCGCAGCCTGGCTCAAGCGCGTGGGCGGCACCAGCGCGAGGCTGACAACCCAGCCCGGCGACGTGACCCTGCGCATGGCGCTGGACGGCACGGCACAGCTCCGTGACCGGAATATCGGCATCCTGATGGTGATGGGCGCGGGCCCGGGCTTCATGGCGCTGGCGCAGGACACGCGCACGGCGGCACGCCAGCAGGACCGCGACATCCGTTTTGCCAGTGCATTTGCGCCTTCTAGCCATCCCCACGGCCGGGCCGTGCCCTCCGCCGACCTGTCAGTCAGCATCAGCCGGGCGCTGGTGGAAAAATGCCTGTTCAGCGCAGGCGCGAACCCGCCCTCGCCGCGGCGCATCTATGCGGGCCGTGCGCGGGCGCGGACCGCTGAACCGGCAGCCCCTGCCCTGCGCCTGCCGCGCCTGCGGCCGCTGCGCGCCCTCTACGGCGTCGGCTTTGCGGGCAGCGTGATGGCGCTGGTGTGGGAGGATGTGGTGGCCGCAGGCGGTCACGCCGCGCTGGCCTGGGACAGCTGGCGCTGGGGCGTATCGCTGGCGCTGGCTGCGGCAAAGTCCCTGCTGTGGCCGCTTTACTGGCTGGCGCGGGCCCTGGGGATCGAAGCGGGGGGCTAGACTTTTTCAGGCGCTGGACAGGGACGCAGGACACGGCTACCCCCATGGGGCGACGCGGCGGGTCACACGGCCCTGACACACAGACTAACGAACAAACAAAAAGCGCGGGCATCCGCACCGCGCCATCGGGGGGTTGGATCATGAAATGGATCGTCATCGGTCTCGGCATTCTTCTGGCTGCGGCGGCACTGGCCTATGCGGCGGCCGGCATGGCACGCAAGCCGATGGACGAGGCCGCCCGCGCCAAGGCGCCCGGCGACCTAGTGCAGGTGAGCGCCGGCCGGCTGCATGTGCGCCGCGACGGCCCGGCTGACGGGCCGGTGGTGGTGATGGTGCACGGCTTCTCCACGCCCAATTTCATCTTCGAACAGAATGTGGCGGCGCTGACGGAAGCGGGTCTGCGGGTGATCCGCTTTGATCATTTCGGGCGCGGCTGGTCGGACCGGCCGATGGGGCCCTATGACACGGATTTCTATGACCGGGCGCTGCTGGAGCTGATGGACGCCGAAGGCCTGACCGCGCCGGTGGGGCTCGTGGGCCTGTCGATGGGCGGGCCGATCGTCGCGGAATTCGCCGCCCGGCACCCGGAACGGGTGTCCGGCGTGTTCCTGTTCGTGCCCGCGGGCTTCGACGTGGCGGGCACCGACAGCACCGCTGCCCGGCTGGTGCGCACGCCGCTGATCGGCGACCTCATCTGGCGCGTGGCGGGCGAAAGCATCCTGCTGGGTGACCCGCAATACCAGGAAGAGGGCCTGGAGCCGGAAAACCGCCTGGCGGGCGACGTGGCAGAGCAGATGCAGTATCGCGGCTATTTCCACGCCCTGCTCTCCACCATGCGCCACATGAAGCTGACCGGCCGCGAGGACACCTTCGCACGGCTGGCGGAAACCGGCCTGCCGGTGGCCGCCCTGTTTGGCGCCGATGACCCCACCGTCCTGGTATCAAGCGCCGCGCGGCTGGAGGAGACCGTGCCTGCCGCGACAGTCCATGTGCTTGAGGGGGCCGACCACGGCCTCAATTACAAGCGCCACGCCGACGCCAACCCGCTTCTGGTAACGTTCTTTACCGAGGGCCCCGGCGCGCCCGCGCGCTGAAGCGCACGCTTGCGGCTGGCCGCATCGAAGGGCTAGAAAGGCCCGGCGCGCCGCATTGGCCGGCGCGGTGATTCAGTTCTAGAGGACAGGCGAACCCATGGCCGGAGCAGTGGTGCCGAAATTCAGGAATGACGACGCGGTCGCGGTGATCGAGGTCGGCGTGAAGGAATTCTACTGCACGGGCGCCAGCGCGCCGCACGACCACCCGCATGTCTATCTGGACATGGGCGGCGACACGGAAACGATCTGCCCCTATTGCTCGACCGTCTACCGCTACAACGAAAAGCTGGCCCCGACCGAAAGCGTCCCCGCGGGCGCGATCCTGGTGCCGGAAGCCACCGACCCGGACCGGCGGTAGCAGCCTCCCCTTTTTCTTTGCCCGGCTGACCCGATCAGCCTTGACCTTCGGTCGCCCCGCCATAGAACATAACAGGAACACACCGTTCCTGTCCGTCCGTTCTCAGTGCCCGGGGCCATGCCGCAAAAATCCCTCCAGGACCGTCTCGCCATCCTCGCCGACGCTGCGAAATATGATGCCTCCTGCGCGTCATCCGGTGCCGGCAACCGCAACGCGCTGAAGGACAAAGGCATCGGTTCCACCGAGGGCATGGGCATCTGCCACGCCTATGCGCCGGACGGCCGCTGCATCTCGCTGCTGAAGATCCTGCTGACCAATGCGTGCATCTATGACTGCGCCTATTGCATCAACCGGGTGTCGAGCAATGTGGAGCGGGCCGCTTTCACCCCGGCGGAGGTGGCGGACCTGACGATGGCGTTTTACCGCCGCAACTACATCGAAGGGCTGTTCCTGTCGTCCGGCATCATCCGCACCTCGGATTACACGATGGAACTGATGCTGGAGGCGGTGCGGCTGCTGCGCACCGAGCACCGCTTTTCCGGCTATGTGCACCTCAAGACCATCCCCGAATGTTCGCCAGAACTGATGAGCGAAGCCGGGCGGCTGGCCGACCGCCTGTCGATCAATGTGGAACTGCCGACCCGCGCCGGGCTGAAGCAGCTGGCACCGGAAAAAGACGAGACCACGATCCGCACCGCCATGGGCCATGTGCGCAGCCGCATCGAAGATGCCAAGGACGCCAGGCGCGACAGGACCCTGCGCCGCGCCAAGCCCCCGCGCTTTGCGCCCGGCGGACAATCCACCCAGATGATCGTGGGGGCTGACGCGGCAAGCGACGCGGCGATCCTGGCCACCAGTGCCACCCTCTATGCGGGCTACGGACTGCGGCGGGTCTATTACTCGGCCTTCAGCCCCATCCCCGCCCCCTCCGCCGTGCTGCCGCTCAAGGCTCCGCCGCTCCAGCGCGAGCACCGGCTCTATCAGGCGGACTGGCTGCACCGGTTTTACGGTTTCGAGATGCCGGAGATCGAGGCGGCCACCACCGGCGGCATGCTCGATCTCGATATCGACCCCAAGCTCGCCTGGGCCCTGCGCAACCGGCATGTGTTTCCGGTGGACGTCAACAAGGCCGACCGCGAGATGCTTCTGCGCATCCCCGGCATCGGCACGACGGCGGTGAAGGCCATTCTGAAAACCCGCCGCCACCGCAGCCTGCGGCTGGATGACCTCGGCAAGATGACCCGCGCCCTGAAACGCGCTCTGCCCTTCCTTGTCGCTTCTGACTGGCGGCCAACACAGATGCTGGATGCGGCAGGGCTGGAGGCAAGCCTGCGCCCGCCCAAGCAAATGGAGCTGTTCGACGCGCCATGATGCCCGTCACATATGCCGTCACCCTTGCTCATGACGCCGACTTCACCGGCTGGCGCAGCACCGCCCGCAGGCTGGACGCCAACCATGTGCAGCCTGGCTGCGTGCAATGGCGCTGCGAGGGTGATCCGCAACCGGATTTTCTGCTGCCCGCAGCCCGCCCCTACCAGGAGCTGCCCAAAGGCAACGCCGCGCGCACCGTGCCGGGGGCGTTTGTGTCGCTGGCGCAGAAGCTGATCTGCCACAGCGCGGATGACCGCTTCACCCTCGCCTACCGCCTGTTCCGCCGCCTGCGCGAAGAGCCGCAGCTTCTGTCGGATGCAGGCGATGACGACATGCACCGGGCACACCTGATGGCCAAGGCCGTCTCCCGCGACGCGCACAAGATGAAAGCCTTCGTGCGGTTCCGCGAGGTGACGCCGGATCAGGGTGCGGATGACCGCCCGCACTTCGTCGCGTGGTTTGAGCCGGATCATCACATTGTCGATGCCACGGCCCCCTTCTTCATGCGCCGCTTTGCGGGCCAGAGCTGGTCGATCCTGACGCCGGAGCGCTGTGCCCATTGGGACGGCGAAACCCTGTCCTTCACCCCCGGCGTGCCGCGCAGCCAGGCGCCCGACGGCGACCCGGCGGAAGATCTGTGGCGCACCTATTTTGCCAGCACCTTCAACCCCGCCCGGCTGATGGTGAAGGCGATGACAGCTGAGATGCCGAAGAAATACTGGAAGAACCTGCCCGAGGCGCAGCTGATCGACCCGCTGATCGCCGACGCGCAAAAGCGCCACCAGGCAATGCAGGACACAGCGCCCCGCGCCCCCGCCCGCTCAACCCGCGTCCGCCGCGACCATGAGGCAGGCACCCGCGCAGCCGACGCGCCGATCCGCTCGCTTGACGACCTTGCAGCGGCGGGCCGCAGCTGCACCCGCTGCCGGCTTCACTGCGGCGCGACGCAGGCCGTGCCCGGCGAGGGGCCGGGGGATGCGCCGCTGATGCTGGTGGGCGAACAGCCCGGCGACCATGAGGACATCGCCGGCAAACCCTTTGTGGGACCGGCCGGCGATGTGCTGAACGATGTGCTGCGCGAGACAGGCATTCTGCGGGACCGCGCTTTCGTCACCAATGCGGTGAAGCACTTCAAGTTCGAGCTGCGCGGCAGGCGGCGGCTGCACCGCTCGCCCGATGCGGGCGAAGTCTCCCATTGCCGATGGTGGCTGGCAAAGGAGCTGGAGCTGGTCCGCCCGCGCGTGGTGGTCGCCCTCGGCGTGACCGCCGCCCGCGCGCTCACCGGTCGCGCTGTGACCCTCAACGCCATGCGCGGCGCAGTGCACAAGATGGCGGATGGCGCACAGCTGGTGGTGACCAACCACCCCTCCGCCCTGCTGCGTCAGCGCAATGCCGAAGCCGCCCGACAACTGCGCGGAAACATGCTGGCCGACCTGACGACGGCGCGGCGATGTCTGGAGGCTGCCGGCTAGGCCCGCGGCTCAGGCGATGTCCGCCGCATATTGCCGGGCGATGATCTCTTCCAGCACGGCGAGATCCACATCATCCAGCTTGTTGATGTAAAGGCAGGCGACGGAACGGCGATGTTTGCCGAGCCGGGCATAAAGCGGCTCGGCACCGGGAAAGCTGTCGCGCACATAGAAGGTCATGTTGCCTTTGCGCGGCGAGAAGCAGGCCGCAGGTACCCGCCCGTCGCGACCGGCATCCGTGGTGTAGCGCCGCTCACCGAACCCGATGATCGACGGCCCCCACATGACGGGCTCAAGCCCCGTGACGCGCCGATAGATCTCAAGCGCCACCCGCGCATCCGCCTGACGCCGCGCGGGGGCAACACCATCCAGAAAGGCATTCACGGAGGCCCGTGTGGGAACGGTCTTGTTCTCTGCCAAGGCGATGACCCCATCGCGCGTTTCGGGACGGCACCCGGATGCGTGTCGGCGGGGCGCCGTGGTGCGGGCTGCCGGACTTGAACCGGCATGGACGTTACCGTCCGAGGGATTTTAAGTCCCTTGTGTCTACCAATTCCACCAAGCCCGCATGCGCCCGGAATCACCCCGTGGCCGACAACCGCGCGACCATAGCGGCTGCGGGCAGGCGTGCAACATCGGGCGTCGGCGAGTGGCGCGGCGCGCGGGGCCGGGAGGCAGACACGCCGCCCCGGGCTGTGGGCAATTGCGATTCAGGGCCTTGTGGATATCCGGTCAGGCCACTGACAGGACTCGACAATCCGCATCACTCCACATGCCCACAGACTCACGCCCGCGAGGATAAGTGCGGGCCTAGAGCACCATCTGCGTCTGGCTGGTGACGGCGACGAGCTTGCCGTCCGCACGGGTAATCCGCGTCTGCCACATCTGGGTGCGGCGGCCGCGATGGACCGGCGTGGCAATGGCCCGCACCACCTGCCCCGCGGGACAGGCGGCGAGGAAATTGGTCTTGCTCTCGATGGTGGTGGTGCCGCCGGTACCCTCGGGCAGATTGAGGAAGGTGGCAACCGCGCCCACCGTGTCGGCCAGCGCCATCGCGGTGCCGCCATGCAGGATATGCCCCGCGGTGCAAAGCGCTTCGGTGACCTCCAGCTCGGCCACCACCTCATCCGCCGTGGCGGCGACGAAGCGGATGCCCAGATGGCGGGCGAGCGGCAGCGGGTTGGCGTTGAGCTGGGTGACGGTGTCCGGGGTATCGGTCATGGGGGCCTCCTGATGCGGGTGGAGGCACAGCTATCGCCGGCGCGGCGGGTGATGGCGATTACGCGGGGCGTAAGGGCCGGCAAGACCCGCAGCTTCCGATGGGCCCTCCGGTCAAGCCGGAGGGCGAGCGGTGCGTGGGCGCAGATATGAGCCAATTCGCTTTCCGAGCGGCACTCAGCGACAGGGGCGGCACCAAGTCACCTTTCCCCTTGCGGGAGAGGTCGGTGTGCGAGCACCGGGTGAGGGGGTGGGCCTCTCATCCATCGCGCCGTCAGAGATTAAACGCTACTGCTGCCGCCCCCTCACCCTCCCACGGGCTTGCGCCCGCGGGCCCCTCCATCTCGCGCAAGGGGAGAGGGAAGTTTTGGGGAGAGATGGCACACGAGATCCGCTGTCCCTCCGGCTTGACCGGAGGGGCCATGGGACGTGGTGGGGCCTCTCCTGCCCCAACGAAAAACGGCGGCCCGTGTGGGACCGCCGTTTGACGTGCGAAGGGTGAGTTCGCGAAGAAGCTTGGATACGCGTTTGGGGCGCGTCTTAGTTGACGAGGCCCTGCCAGACGGCCTTGCAGTTGCCGCCAAGGGTGCCCTGCACGGCGGCCATGGCTTCTTCCATGTTGGCACCGTCCTGGGTGGTCTGGCTGTCGGCGCCACCGGTGCACCAGACGTAGAACTGGTGGGTGCCGGACTTGCTCATGGCTTCAAAGCTGGAGTCCAGAGCGAATGCCTGACCGGTCATGATCAGCGCGCCAGCGGCAAGACCGAATGCGCCTGCGAGAATCTTTTTCATGCTGAGTGTCTCCCTCGTGACGTTTCCTAGGCCCCGGTTATTCTCCGGGGTGCAATTCCCTGACTGACAGGCTTGCACGCCTGTCGTTCATTGATGGGCGGCAGATGCCCTCGCCGGTAAACCGGCACCCGGGTCCTGACGGACCGTGCGGGTGCCACTCCCCTCACCGGCGTGATGCGCACCGCACCACCCTTTATGGGGTGGAACGATAACCGCTCCTGATCGTCATACTACTGGATTCCGCGGCTGATAGCCTGAAATCTTCGTAATGTTGGGATGTCTGTTGCCAAACTGTCACGCAATCAGCGTTAACGCAGCGCGGCCAGACACTTAGCGCTCACGTGCCATCGCCGATGACAGGCTCGACACCCAGCGAGCGGACCATCTCGACAGCTTCCTGCTTCACCGCTTCAAGCAGCGCCGGGTCCGTCGAGCGGAAGACGAGATTCGCCCCGAAGGTGCCGTCCTTGTAGTAGGGATAGCTGCCCATGGAGACGGCGGGATATTTCTCCTGCAACGCCCCGAGGGGGCCTGCCACCATGCCTTCGGCGATCTGCCCGGCGACCGAGCAGGCCAGCATGCGCGCCCCGCCCGTGAGCCGGTCCTCGATGCCGGTGATCATCGCCTGCATCACCGAGGGGATGCCCGCCATCACGAAGACATTGCCGACCTGAAAGCCCGGTGCCTTGGAGACCGGGTTGTCGATCAGCGTCGCGGTATCCGGGATGCGCGCCATCCGCTGGCGGGCCTCGTTGAACTCGATCCCCTGCGCCTCGTAGTGGGCGGTGAGCCGCGCCATGGCTTCGGGATGATGGCCGATGGGAACGCCGAAGGCCGCAGCGATGGAATCGGCGGTGATATCGTCATGGGTGGGGCCGATGCCGCCGGAGGTGAAGACATAGTCGAACTTGGCGCGCAGCGTGTTCACCGCGTCGACGATCTCGTCCTCTATGTCCGGCACAACGCGGGCTTCCATCACCCGGATGCCCCGCTCGCCCAGCCAGGTCGCGATGAAATTGAGGTTCTTGTCCTGCGTCCGCCCGGACAGGATCTCGTCGCCGATCATGATGACCGCCGCGGTGACTTTTTTGTCTGTGTCGCTCATGGGCCGAGGATATAGCACGCGCGCGCTGCGGGGACAGCGATTGAGAACTGGCTGCGCGTTGCCCTTAGCCCGCCTCCCTCCGGCTTGACCGGAGGGTCTACTCGCCTCCGCTGCTGGCACAGGCAATCGCGGTTGGGGCACGGAGTGGCGACACATGCTGCGGCAAGCGGGACCGAGATTGGGCCCTCCGGTCAAGCCGGAGGGATACGGAGGTGGGGTGAGGGGTTGAAGGATCCCGGGCGTTGGGTACGTGGCGATCGGTGCTGGCCGGGCACCCGCGGAAAGTCACCTCTCCCCTTGCGGGAGAGGTCGGTGCGTGAGCACCGGGTGAGGGGGTGGGCCTGTCACCTACCGCGTCGTCAGAAATCGAACACCAATGCTGCCGCCCCCCTCACCCTCCCACGGGCTTGCGCCCGCGGGCCCCTCCCTCTCCCGCAAGGGGAGAGGGAATGAAGCGGGCAGCAAGGCGTGTGCTCACGAAAACGCCTTCACCGCCTCGTGGGTGTTCATGAAGTCGCGGAACTTTGACCATTTGCCGTCCTTCATGGTGATCACGTGCACGAAGTCCGACTTGATGTCGCGGCCGGTGGATTTCGCCGTCAGGTGAAGCACTCCCGTCACCACCACCTTGTCCCTGTCCGCCAAAAACTCCTGCGGCTCAAAGACATGGATCTCCACCGACGACAGCACGGTCTCGAAGAACGCCCGCGCCGCGTCCATCCCGTCATACATGCCGGCATACGGAATGATATCGGCGGGGCCGTAGAACTCGATGCGGATGTCATCATTGCACAGGCCGAGAATGCCGGGGACATCTCCGGCGCCGAAGGCCGCGAACAGGTTCTGCGTCGCTGCGATATTGCGGTCCTGCTCGGTCATTCGGCGGCTCCTGCCAGGCGTGGGGTGAGCGCGAGGGTGAGATTTGCCAGCCCGTGATTGAGCAGGCTGGCGCGCTGCGGCTCGGGGGCCGTGCCCGCAAGCTGGATATCGCCGAAGCGTTCAAGCACCGCCCGCAGCAATTCGCGTGCTTCGGCCCGCGCAAGCGCTGAGCCCAGGCAATGGTGAATGCCCACGCCGAAGGTTAGCTGCTTGTTGAGATTGGGCCGGTTGATGTCAAAGGCCTGCGGATCGGCGAACATGGCCGGGTCGTGATTGGCGGCGGCGAAGAACAGCGCCACCCAGTCCCCCTTGCGGATCAGCGCGTCGCCGATCTGCGTGTCCGCCTCGGCGATGCGGAACAGGCGCTGGGGCGGGCCTGAATGGCGCAGGCTCTCATCGATGAAGGCGTCGATCTTTGCAGGCTCCGCCCGCAGCCGCGCCTGCATGTCCGGCATGGTCGCCAACTCATGCAGCAGATTGCCGAGCAGGAAGGTGGTGGTCTCGGCGCCGGCCACAACCAGCGTCAGGCAGAAGCGGATCACTTCGTCGGTGGTCAGCTTGCGGCCGTCGGCTTCCGCCGTCAGCAGGGCGCGCATCAGGCTGTCGGGCACGTCCGCGCCTGCCGCGAGATCCGCCTCCATCTGCATCACGGTCCCGGCGAAATAGGTGAACAGGTCCACGTTGGAGCGCTCGCGTTCCTCCGGCGTCAGGTCGGCGGACAGCATGAAGGCGGTTGCCCAGTGGCGGAAGCGGTCGGCGATCTCCGGCGGCAGGCCGAGCAGATGCACCATCACACGGGCCGGCAGCACCGCGCAAATCTCACCCATGACCTCAATCTTTGTGGTGCCGGCCCGGGTCACCTCCTCCAGCAGGTCATGCACCATGCGGTTCACATGCGGCGACAGATCCTCGATGCGCTTGCGCGAGAAGGCGAGGTTCACCACCGCGCGCAGGCGGTCATGCTCGGGGTTGTCGTGGTTCACCAGCATTAGCGTCGGCGCCGAGGAGCTTTCCTGCAGCGGGTCGCGCGACGAGAAAGTGCGGTGGTCGCGCGCGGCCTTTGATACGTGGTCATAGTCCAGCAGCACCCATGCATTCACCGGCTCGTCCGCCCCCGGCACCGTGCCCGGCGGATAATCCCGGTAGCCCTTGACCGGCGCATGGGCCCGCAGCTTGTCATAAAGCGGGTAGGGGTTGGCGATGGTGTCGCCCGTCGGCAGCGCCGCCACCAGCGCGGCGATGTCCGCCGCCTGTTCCGTGTCAGCCATGATGTCTCCTCCCTTATTGTTCCTTGAGTGTATTGTTTACATGGTGAACAATCAAGATGGAGTCCGACGCCCGACTTATCCGTATCCCTCCGGCTTGACCGGAGGGCCCACTCGCATCTGCTGTTGGGCACGGCATTCGCGGCCCCTGCCGTGCCGCATCCATGCGCGCTGCGGCAGGCTGAATTGAGAGTAGACCCTCCGGTCAAGCCGGAGGGATGCGGGAGAGGGGGCGCAGCGGGACACACCTTCTTCCCACACCCATGTGTCATTCCGCGATCAAGTCGCGTGGTGACAAGGGGAGGGCTAACACCCCACCCCAAACAAACCGCCTTCCCTCCGGCTTGACCGGAGGGTCTCCCTCAGCCTGCCTGAGCCCCAGCCCGCGCCGCTTACCCCTTCCGCGCTTCCTGAAGCCTGTGCGCCAGGCCTTCCAGTGTGGTCAGGTGCCGGTCGCGCTTGGGCGGGTCATAGGTGGTGGCGTTTACCGCGCGCACCAGCACGCGGCGGACGGCGAGACTGTCCGGGTCCTGATCGATGTCCAGCACGTTGAGGCAGCAGGTGTCCTGCTCGAACTGGCCGAAGGTCTTGAGGCCCGTGCCCAGCGCCCAGCCCAGCAGCACCCGGTTGACGCCGCCATGGGCGACCAGGGCCATGTTGTGCCAGTCAGGATGCTTCAGCAGCCCCTCGAAGGCCGGCACCACGCGGCCCTCGAAATCAGCGAACACTTCGCCGTTGCGGTAGCGCATGCCCGGCTCATGGGCGTTGAGGAAGGCGTAGGCCACCTCGCTCAGGTCGTCGGGCAGGGGCACGGGGTCCGGCGCGCCGCCCTGCTCATAGGCGGCCTGCGCGCGGTCCGAGCGCAGCTCTTCCAGGTCGGGCACTTCTTCCACCGGCAGGTCGCGGTCACCCAGAATGCGTGCCAGCGTCTGGCGGGTGCGCGGCAGTCCGGAGCACACGGCCTTGTCCACCGGCACATCCGCCATCATCCGTCCCATGGCGTCCGCCTCTTCCTGTCCCTGCCGGGTCAGGTGCACCTGGCGCGGGTCTGCCACGATCGACCCGTCATTGGTCACATAGGCCACGTCCCCGTGGCGGAACAGATAGACACGCCGGCGCAGCGCGCCATCAAAAGCAATGCGGGGGGACATGGTCATGGGCTTCACTCCGAAACAGGCTGTTTGCTGGTCGCCCCCAGTATAGGCCCCCACGCGACACTTGTGTGGCGGGGGTGAGAATCTCATCTCTCCCGCAAGGCCTGGTCCTGGCGACCCCCATGCAGATCTGCTCAGCCGCCAACACCCCGTATCCCTCGGGTCACGCCGTAGAGACACGGATGAGGCCTAGTCCCCCCATTTGTCATTCCGCGACTTGATCGCGGAATCCAGGGCGGTCCGCTCAGGCCGTGCCGTGGGGCCCTGGACCCCGCGATCAAGTCGCGGGGTGACACGGAGGGGGAAGTGAGGGAGACGGGGGTTACACATACCAAACCCTCCGCACACGGCATTGCCGTCACGGGCATAGGGGAGAGCAGGACGCGCCCGGCGCTCACGCGGCGCCGGT